>JACKZZ010020851.1_pt1 | contig 18571 bp, 8 predicted proteins | sample 8027871 | NCBI WGS metagenome assembly JACKZZ01 (sample SAMN15724774, study PRJNA655200) | protist metagenome | isolation source: fluorescence activated cell sorting (FACS) single amplified genomes of... | place: USA: West Boothbay Harbor, Gulf of Maine | collected 2000-07-19
AAGTGTTTACAATGTACGAAACGAAAAAGCGGATGGAAAATATGCTGGAAAATACAACAAGAAGAGGTCTACTTTAAAAATAGATGAAATTGTTAGTAAAAAAAAACGTTATTCTAATTATTTAAAACGTGGCGAAGGTTTAAAAAAACAGCGTATACGCATGAAGGAACACAAAAATGTAATCGAAAATGAAAAAATGTATAAGGAGTATTTGCGAAAACAAGAGTTAAAAGATTCTCATCAGAAATACCAAGAAGAAAAATCTGAAAATTATGAAAGAACATACAGAGGTAGTTATACATATAATATTGAAAACAATAGAGGATATAGAAAAAAGCGCCCATATAAAAACCATAATATTGAGAATGAAATTGACCATTTATCTGACGATAATGATAATACCAACCTGGAGAAAAATTCAAATATAAATAGGTCCAGTGACCAAGGTACATTTAAGTCAGATCCAGATGCTTGGGACGAAACACCAACCCGCCGACGGGCCAGAAATATTGACCCGAATGATTACCAAGGCGGCGATGGCGAATTTAATGAAATTATAAAACGTTGGAAAGATAGAAGAAACGGTTCAAACACTGTAAAAAAACCTCGAGATAATGAAATTTTTAATGGAGGTAACAATGGTGAGAACGGTAATGATACCATTTTAACACCGGATACAACACTTAAGAGGCAAGCGTATGAACAGGATGATGGTGGGAAATTAAGGTTATATTTGAAATTTAATACACAATACACCTATGACGAATATGGAAAGGTCATACCACCATGGAGAAGAGAACGTTTGGAATCACAAATCCCTAGAATAATACAGCGGCGTGTCAAAATTATACATTCTACACATGGAGGCCCACCCCAATGGATTTTATATCATGATTATGGCATGGGCAATAACAATTATACCAAGGGTAAAGGCAGGAATTTGTATGATCAACAGAAAAAAATATCTGATTCTTTGAATAGACATTGGTATATGTTAAATCAGCAAGACGAAAAGTATTACAACCGTTTCAACCACCAACAGCAGCAGCTGCATCCAAAGCGTGCACATTCGAACGCTATTTTAATTAACTCTTCCCAGGCGGCAGTTATATTCGCACAGATTAATTTGTTGAAAAAATATTTTGAAGTTATGTTAGATTATGTAAATCGAACTCGTTGGGAAAAAGCGTGTATCAGTGCATTGTGCGCACGTAGGGCAGAGACCCATTTGCCCTCCGTATTTAATAGATGGCATTCAATGTATCGTGCAGTCCGCTGGCATCGCTTACGTCTTTTAAGTGTTAGCGTTATGAATTGGAAGAAATATACAATTGAATGCCAAGAGGATTATGCTAGAATGACCCATGCGCAAATATACTTCAGGTTGAAAAAATCATTGCACGGCATTCGAGTTTGGCGAGAATATTCAAACAGAAAAATTGTTCTATTTAAATTGAAAGAGCGCGCAATATCATTTCATAATTACGTTATAAGAAAAAAATATTTCAAAACGTGGATCAATGCCTCAACTTCATCAACTAGCGATAAAGCAAAAACCCAGGCTGCGATTGCATCTAATCGTTACCGTATTTTATTTAACGCATTTTATACCATGAAAGAAAACGTTGGTATATGCGTTCTGATTAAATTGTTAGATTTAAGACGTGATGATAGCTTACTGAGAAATACATTTTATATATGGTATTCAAAGACGCGAACAGAGACCTATGTTAATGATCGAGTTGAAAAAGCTGTATTGTACAATAGGCTAAAAACGTTAGGACGTGTGTTTTGGGCATGGGAAAATAATACAAATGGTTATTTAGTTGAAATGAATGCAAATGAACATTTTATCATGCAAAGCCAACGCCGTGCAATTCGACGGTGGTTTGAGTACATGATATCACGAGATGCATACAAAAGCAAAACCGAAGCATCAAAGATGTATTACCGTGTACATAAATTACAACTTGTATTTCGTGAGTGGAAAGGATGGGCAAAAAATATGAAAATGGTAGACCAAGCAGCAATTTTCCATGATTTAAGACGTTTGGTACACGGCATTCATCGTTGGAATGATTACTTACAAGAGAAAAAAAGATATCGTGCCAAAAAAAAAACAGCCATGTTACAATATTTGTACAATTTATTTAGGCGCTTACGTCGTAGAAGTGACCGAAAACGAAAAGAGCGTGTAGCAGTTGAGTTTGCTATTGCCAGGAGAAAGGAGAAAGGGTTAAAAAAGTTATTTCAAAATAGTAAAAGAAATATAAAAGAACGTGCACAGATGTATGTTGCAAAAGCATTTTTAAGACGCACAACATTAAATTGGATTTTCTTGAAGTGGAATGATTTTAAAAACGAAAGAATTCAAATATACAATAATATACAATTAAGCAAACAACATTATCGAAAGAAATTGCGAGAAAAATGTTTTCGTAGATTTCGTTTGGAAGTTCTTGAAGGCGCCGAAATGTTGAAAATGGCATTACAATTAAAGAGAACGCATGATTCATCCAAAGTACAACATTATTTGCATTTTTGGCATTGGTGGGCTCATAGAGATCGCGCAATTTCACAATATTTTTTTCAACGACGCATTGCAATAATATTTATTGGATGGAGACGCTACGTTGAGACTCGGCGAATGGAAAAGGAATCATTTTACTTAGCAAAACTACATTATAAATCAAATATATTGTTTAAGTTATTTATCAAATGGAGAGAGATTACAACAACTTTATTATTAAGGAGACAAGTTTTACATGGGGCGATTGTATGGGGAAATAGGAAGTTATTGTCAAGGAAATTACGCAATTGGCGAAAGAAAGCCAGGGCTATGGCAGTTTATCGTGGAAAAGTCATAATTGCAAACGATTTTGCAAGACTAGTTTTGTTAAATAAAATTTTGATCAATTGGCAAGCACTTGTGTAGCTTGAAAATTGACGAACAACCTGTAAAAACGCTTCGTACAATTCTGGCGAGTCTATTTTAAATCTCTTTTGCTTACTCATTGATTGATATGCATTTAAAAATATTCACCTTAACTTACTATTTATGTATAAGCTTATTCCTTACTTCGACTACATATACATCTATTAGTAAACTAAAAAAAATAAAGTGTTGGTATGCATACAAGTTATGGCTCGAGTACGCTGCTATATTCATTTGAATATATTACGGTATATACATGTATGTATATAATTAATTCTTACTCAATGTATATATATAAAATATATATATATTATAAATTATTACATTTTATAGGATATATATTTTAGAAATTCATAAAAGATCTCTCTCTTTGTAAAAAGAATAATGGTGGTGGTTGTCTCGGGCATTAAATTGAAATAAAAAATACTGATAAGTACATAGACACAGCGGGAATAGTAACTTTAGCAGGTAATTAGGCCTAAAAAAATACAAAATTTAAGGAGATTTTAAAATTTTCACTCACAAATCACAAATACATTTATTACGAAGTATATGTATATATTATATGTGTGTGTATGTAGTTTTCCCGTCTTTACTTTCTTTTTCTTTGCGTTCTTTGCATTTTTACATATATATTTAAAATGCCATTTAAGTATGGATATTATTAATGCACCATTTCAAATAATTTTGTGATACTTCTTGTTCTAAGCAATTTTCACCAGCATATTTTGGTTTCTTGGGGTGTTTATCCAATTGATTTTGTACACTGTTGCATACCCTAACTTGTTCTTCCCTAGATAATTGATTATCATTGTTTTTACCTATTGTTCCTGAATACATGGTTGGGAAATCACGGCACTGTGTATCTGGATGACATAAAAGGAATTGGCATGCATATCCACTTGCTTCTGTTCTTTCTTCCATACGTACAGCTGCAATATGTAATTCAGCATTGACACTACGTCCTGCTTGTCTTGCAATTGATTTGACAAAGTTGCGGCCAGAATTGTCCAAACTTGCAATCCATTTTTCCAACTTCATAATCGACGAGGTTTCATTTGCTACGGATAATAATTTTGTAAGTGATATGTTCTTAATACCAGCACCTGCTTTATTAACAAGTTCATCTTCGTTAAGTTTTGCCAGAATGAATTTTTTCACTTGTTCATCACGTTTATCCAAAACAGCTTGATCACGCTGGAAATCAGCTTCCATACTATCGTATGCCTTTCTCAAAAGCAGGAAGTTCTTTGAATCTTTCCTTTTCTGCTCTTCATATGCGGCTAAAAACATTTGTTTATCATGTTTCTCTGCTATTGAAACAGCATGTTTACGTGCTCTCCATGCTTGCAATACTTCTTTCAAGTGACGGATAACATCAAACTCACTTTTCTCTTCTGTGAGCATTTTTTTCTCAGTAGCAACGGCTTTTTTTTGTTTAGCTTGCATGCTTTTGATTTTACCTTCAGCATCTTTAAGTGCTATGGATGCTTGGCCTTCAACACTTGCAACGCCTGCGTCTTCCGAACCAGTAGCAGCACCAGTTGCGGCGCCAGTAGCTGCGCCAGCAGCAGGGCACGATTTCCATTTCCATTGACCATCACTAACTTTACCAGTCAACGGTCCTTTTTTATCACCTTCTACACATACTTTTTCTTCTACTGACCACCCACAGAATGCATCGGATGTGCATGATTCACATTGCGTGTATGAGTTACATGGTTCAGTTGTACAGTAACTACCTTCCCAATTTTTGCAAATTTTTGTGTTTGATGGGCCAGTTGATACATCGCCGGATACACACGAACCAGTACCGTCTGCACACCATACACATGCACTTTCAGTCAAACAACTACCGCACAAGGTATGTTTGCCACATGTCGCAGCATCATTAGCTTGTTGTGGTTTTACGCCGGTCTTTACGTCAGCAAATGCACGTAACATAGAATGGCTTTTTCTAAGAGTTGCTGCATTCGTAGCGCTCACTATTGCTAATATAACTATTAATACACTAACTGATTTCATCGTTAAACAAGATAATTTATATTTATTGATATATATATATATTTGTATATATGAAAGTATATATAATGTATATATTATATCGAAAAAAAAGTTGAAATACAAATCTGCTTGATTCTAGTACTATGTATGTTTCCGAGGAAGTTGTATGGGTTGCTGCTGCAAAGAAGTTGTTAATACGTGGAAACCATCTTCATGTATAATAATTCCATTCTCCTTCATCCTATTATGTGCCGTTTTATTATTATTATTATTCATTTGGTTTTTGACATGTAACTAGACTACATATGGGCTTTTATTTAATGTCATTATACTATATACTATCTTAGTTTAGGTGGTGATACTATTTATTATAAATACTATTGTCTATAAGGAAAAAGGAATATGTTTAAAATATATATTTACAAAGTGTATTATGTTGCAGGGGACTCTTACCTGTTAAGTTAGTGCTAATGTCATCCCCTCTCTTATTTTCCCTTCCTTTTTAAGAAGGCACTTCATCACTTCCCACTTCACTGCGTGGAGTCGATATCTAGGAGACCCATATACTTAGTAGTATATGCACAAGGTTGGGTCCAATTACTACTTCATGCTAGTATAGCAATAAGCTGTTGCGCAGTCGACCTACCTAGGCGATCTATGTACTTGGTAGTATATGTGTGCAAGGTTGGTCCAATTGTAGACCCGACTACCGTACCGACTACTACTACACTCCTATCCTATGAAGGTATTACTGTATAACAGCTGTGACTCGGATCATCGCTGAGTATCACAGTACAGCATTACAGCTGCTGTACTATAGACAATCGGGTACCTTCTGATAAAAAAGATAGTACTATACTCTAATCACTACTAACCACTGGTGGTATTCCTGGCCAGAATTGTGCCAGCCACAGCTACTTCCTACATCTCTTGTACTACTACCACGTACTACTACCACGTATTACTACCACGTACTACTACCACGTATTACTACCACGTATTACTACCACGTACTACTACCACGTACTACTAATCTCCTCAAATCCATTGGTTCACGACAACACAAGGATGAGATGACACTATAATAGTATACTAATAGTAGAGGCTGCTACCTGCGCCTGCAGTTGATGCTATTGATGTACTGCACTAGTATTGGTTTGGCCGTGTTACACTGTTTACTACACCTCCTCTGTGTTGGTGTTGTAATTAGTTTAAATAGAACTATACCACTATATACAACACATAATACAATGTCTTCTTTCTACATATCCATCCATTTCCAGGATTGCACCATGTTGTGCACCGTTTACTCATTGCGTACATCATTCGACTTCTTCCTTCAGCTCCTATTGATATTGTGCGCGCCTGGATTCACGTTTACCTGCTTTATTGAAAAAGGTAAAAAGTAATTATTCTTCAGTATCCTACGTATTGCTTTCACCATACAGTCATATTTTAAAACTGTTATTTTGCATTACTAAATATAATATAATTACGCCGTTTCAAAACTACAGTTGTTAACTTAAAAAATAAATTTACAACGTTTAATTTTTTTGTGTTACTTTTGGCAAACATTGTAGCAGCAATACGTATATATATCGTAAAGGATGTTCTCAAAAAGAGTCGTATACTCGTGCGATGACTTGCGTAAATTAAGACCAAATGCACCCATCTCAGACGACGATAATACTACAAAAAAAGCAATTGGTTCGTTAACATTTGAAACAACATATGGTTACATTGCTGCACCACTTAAAGAGAGGAGAAAACACGAAAAGTCAGGTAATAATAAAAGCAATAAAAAACACCAGCATCAAAATAACAAAAATCACGAGAACGATAGTAACGGTGTTTTGTTGGTCGAATCTTTAAAAACGACATCCAACTGGGCAGATGATGATGAAGATGAAGAAGAAGAAGAAGATGATGATGACGACGACGACGAAGAAATTATACCTATTGACCATATACAAAATCGTTGGATACCACCAAGTATGAGGCGAAAGCTTGTAAGTGATGAGAAAAATGGCAACATCGATGATGGTGAAAATAATTATAAAAATGGCGGAGATGCGTCTTCCAGTGAAGCTATAGTTGCTAAAGCAAAGTCAACTTTGAATAAGTTAACAGTCGAAAGGTTTGAAAAGTTATCAAATGTATTTGCAAATATTGTATATGAAAATGAAAAAGATGTATCTGAAATTGCAGAAGTTGTCGTATTGAAAGCTAAAGCCGAGAGTCATTTTGCTAGTTTATACGCCAATTTGTGTGTATTTGTATGCGGCGCTGAGAGTATCGGCAACAACCTTATCACGGAAACACTACAAGATTCGAAAATACGAGCAGTTCAATTATTTAAAAAATCATTACTTAACCATTGCCAAAAGTTATTAACTGATGTGCCTAATGAAGAAAATGATGTTGAATACTTTAAGAAACCGTCACCAATTAAAGCAAAACGAAGCAGTAACAACGATGATAAGGATGATAGTGGAGAGGAGTTGGATAAAGCTGCATTGGAACGTAAACGTTATTATGGGCTAGTTTTATTTATTGGGCATTTGTATAGAACAAAATTTCTTAGTTGTTTTATTATCCATAGCATGATAACAAAATTTTTGGAAGGCACGCCATTTGTATATGGCACAATAAGACCATTTTTTCTTGTAGCAACATGCAAATTATTAGATATCGCAGGGAAAAGTTTAGAATGTGGCAATAACGAAGTAAATAAGAAAAGCGACCAAGCTGGAGAAATTGGATTCAACGCGGAAGATGAAATTGAAAAACGTCATGTTTTTAATAATAAATGGTTGGCATTTTACGTTGAAGTTTTTACAGTGTTGTTAGAAAAACACGAAATGTTAAAAAAAGAAATGGATAACAATGACGACGACAATGTTCAATTGTATGCGCCGCGTGTGATATTTGCAATACGCGATTTAATTGAACTCAAAGAATCTAACTGGGAACCACGTCGAATGAATTTAAAAGCAAAAAGTTTAGAGCAGATCAAGGCAGACCGTGATGCAGAGGAAGTTAGAAGAAAAGCAGAATTTTTAGCTTCTAAAATGGCCTTGAAGCAGCAAGCGCTGCATGGAAGAGAATTAGATACAGATGGTTTTGAAACAGTTGCTATTGGGGGCAGGCGAGGCCGTAATGAAGGCAAACGATTAGCTAAACAAAAAGAAATTCGAATTAAAAAAGCAATTGCTAAAGGTAGACATAAACATAAAGGTGGCAATAAATCTGGAAAACCACCGCGTTACAACAACAATAATAATAAAAATAACAAGGGTCGATACAAATCTTCTTATAGTAATAACTCAAGGAATAATCATAACAATAACAACAATCATAATAATGGCAATGGCAATCATAATATAATTGATGATACTAGCGGCAATCAAAGAAATGAGTGAGAAAGTGATTTTAACAATTTGATTCATGGATATATGATACAAACACACTGAAACAAGAGATATTGATATCTCAATATGCTTTAATTAATACTCGGTGATTTATTTATTTTTAAAAAAGAGATATTACCATATCATGTAGTTATTATATACCAGAGCATTATATATATATTACCAATATGCACTTACTCAATAATTTAATAAAAATTTTATACCCTGTAAATTTAAACCAACACACCGGCAAAATCATTATTAATTGACATTTGTCCATTGTCCATATTTTTCAATTTCATTGCATAATATTCTTGGTGAAAATCGCCTTCCGTTGCTGCATTGTATGTTAAATACGCCAATTGCCTTGGTTTGTCGGTTCTATTTGGACCACTACGGTGTGGTAAATAAGAATCAAATAATACAACATCCCCTGGATTTGTAAGGATATCAATGAACTCAAATTCCTTCTCAAGTTGTCCATCTGTAACACCTTCATTATTTTTTAAAATACCTTGTTTATGTAATCCTGGCGCTACTTCTAAACACCCATTTTCTTTCGTAGCTTTGTCAATCGCTACCATTGCACTAACATGATGCGATGCTAAATTCCCGGTGGAATATGCAGTTGCATCTTGATGACATAAAAATCCTGCACCACCTGGCAGTTTAAAATTTAATTTATCTTTAAACAATAAAGCATCTGTCCCATACACTTGACTTACTAAATCATTTACAACACCAAATGTAAGGTTCCCAAGTCCATAATGGCGCTTTGAAAAATTCTCAACGCGTGCTAGTTGTAAATTATCTTCATTTCCCCCAATTGCCTCGAAATGTCGTAACCATGGTCCAGCTGTACCAACATTATTCCCAACTTGATCATCTTTAGCCCAGTGTGCAACTTCATTCGACCAATCCGATAAGTTATTAATAGTTTCTTCGTTCAATGCATTTGGTATAAGCAGCATGCCATTTTTCTCCCATTGATGCAATTGGGGAGCAGACAAAACATATGAATGTGCGTATGGGCTAATTTCACTATGCCCATCAAAAGCTGCATCAATGTGTTGCTCAATAAGCGGCATATATGCACTCAAACCTGGTATATCACGCCCTACTTCTTTCGCCCTATCGTCAAACTTACGCACTCTAGCAGCAAATTCGTATGACGGTGAGCTTTCAAATTCTAAGCATTCCTCCTCGCTCATAGGGCCATTTTGGTAAGACAAAGTTGTTTTTGATGCTGGACTCAATGCATCGTAGTACCCCGGCTCCCTTGCACACAAATATCGTTTCGCGTCCACATGGCGTCTTGCAACGAACGATACATTGTCAGAAAACCCTAACCTTGCTAAAAAATCTGCCCCAATAATGTCATGGTTCATTGTACCTGTTCCCATACCATTTTCATCTTCCATTTCCATGTCCTGCCCAGCTTCCAACGCTAATAAATGACCTACATCATGAAACAAACCGGCTAATTGAACTTCCTCATCTTCCCCCGCACATTTTGCAGCAAACGCAGTTTGCAACCCGTGTGTAGCAATATCAATGGCCTCACCAATGTATTCCTCTGCACCGAAATGATTAAATAAACCTACTATACGGTGGACTGCCGCTTTTTTCACCGCCTCTTTTGTTATTTTTTTCGGCGCTGCATGCAACATGTTTTTTTTTTTTTGTGGGAAGCGATACAATACAATAAAATAATCAAATGGAATGATAATAATAAAGATATGGAAGATGCTCTTTTTTATTGCCGTGTGATGTGTTATTTATTATGATGCGTTAAGACATATTTTAAATGTTGAACCTAAATTTGTAGATACAGTAGTACATGTGCACATATGTGCATATACAATATATATGTATGTAATAATAATGCAATTGTTATTATTATTATTACTACATTATTATTATAATAATAATTTATTATAGGTTAAAAAGAAAATTTCATTGGAGGAGCCTATATAATTTCAAATAATAATGATAATAAAATTAGACCAGTGCATCACATAATATAATAAATAATATAATAATAATAAATACTACCATGTTCAACAACAATGTGCTGTACTATTATATTATTAATAATTATTACGTATTATAATGATGGGTATTATATTATTATAATATGTTGTATTAATAATATAGTAGAATAATAATAATTTTGTTTTTAGTTTTATTTATTAGTACCTGTATAGCACAGTAGTATTTTATTATAATAATAAATAATAAATAATAATTAATATTATTATTATTTGTTATATTTTAATTTTTATTTTATACGAATCTAACCAACTCTACCCATACTGTTCAAAATAATGTTTCGTGCATTTCTTGCATCCATTTTCCTTCGCTCACGATGTTTCCGAATGATCAACGATACAGTCTTTTCAAAAGTATACTCGGCAGAAAAATGTAGGTCGTGGTTGGCTTCTCGTGGGGATAAACTACACGGCCATAAATTAGCAAATTTAAATGCAGCTGTTGGATCGTTTGACTTTTTTTCTAATATTGATAATTTAAATTTAAATTTTGGATTATATTTTGTAGATATTTCATTAAATAATTGGCGTGCATTAAAACTAAATCCCGCCATAGAATATCCATATTCTGGCTCGTTTAAATAATGCTGCTTGGTAACCATTAATAAATAAAGACCACAAATTAAATCATCAATATAAATCATTGGCAAAGGCTTTGTCAACGGAACTGGGCAATGGTATACTTTATTAGAAGAATAAACACCGAATTTCATAGCTTCCAATGCATATTCAGTAGTACCATCACCCCATTTCGAAAAATCGTGTAACACACCTGGTATAACAGCAAATCGGGTGTCATTTTTTACGTTTTTATTCGAAAAATCTTTTAACAATTGACGACAGGCAGCTTTTTGCTTGCCATATGATGAGCCAGAATTATGATTAGAATTGTATGCTAGAAAACTGGCTGGACAATCATATCGCGGAGAACCGTTGCCAAAGCTGCCGATAGAATCCGAAAAACATATATTATGTACATTGTATTTCTCCATCGCAGCTAAAATATTCTTCATACCGCCTATAGTGACGGACTCTGATAATTTTGGGTTTTTCTCAGCCTCAACTGATAGTGGGGCTGCTAAGTTCCACACGCAAAAGATTTCTTTTGAATATTTTGATATCAACTCTTTCACAACTTTCCACTTTGTAATGTCAAACCCAACTTCACTTATCAGCTGATTCTCTCCATACTTTTGTATCAAATATTCTGGCATTGGCGTCCGGTGCAACGGCGCAACAACTCTCCAACCCTTCTCCAAACATTTTTCACTTAATTTTTTGCCAATAGCTCCTGTGGCTCCTATAATCAACACAATATTTTTATTATCTTTCATATTATTACTATAGTGAACTCGATTCTTTTTTTTATTTTTCCTGTACGCTACAAATGCCAATGAGGCAATGATAAATGAAGCAAACATATTTGTCGTATACAACTTGAAGGGACAAATTTTATGACTGTTTAAAATATACTTCCATCTCACTATTTGAAGTATTTCCATCTTCTTTGAAAGATGACTAAGTTTGGAATATACACACGCATGTATTTTCAATAATAGATGATTATATAATAATAAGCTTATACTATTGATACTATACTACTTTTTTTTTTTTATATTATTATTATTACAGGTATTATGCCATATTATTCATTTATTATATTATAATTTTCAATTTTTGTTTGTTTTAGCACTTTACATTATTAATATGTGTAAGCACACATATACCTTAACCTCTAATACTTCTACTTTTTTTTTCTATTAAATCTTAATCTACTAATTGAACTAATGAACTACCACCAGTGGTAATTGACATTATAATAACATAATATACGTAGTAAACTACGAACTTAAACTATATTATTATTATTATTATATTATTATTATTATTATTATTATCATTAAATATTACGAGGAGGTTATCATGTAATTATTTACATATTATTATTATTTTTTTTTATTTATTATTAATTATTATTTTTGTGCTATAATAATAAAATAATAATATTATACTATTATACACCACTGTGCTGTGTATGTTATTATTGTAAAAAAATAACATCATTTTGTTGCATGTGTCCTTCAAAAGTAATGCCAGGTTCTTCGTGCATTTAACGCTATCTCATTTCTGCTGTTTACGTTTCGCAGTCGATTAATTAATTACTATTCTTAATTTTTTTACACTTTTTTTGTGCCATTTTTGCTTTTGGCTATTCCGTTGGGTACCAAGTTAATATGAATAATAATAACCACTACACGTCCCAAAACATAACAGTAACGATACCTACTCTTGAAATGCAAAATGGATCTAAAGGGAAGTTATATATTGCGTATTTTGTCGAGGTAAAGAAAGATGGTGATCTTTGGCGTGTCCCTCGACGCTTTCAAGATTTTCGTGCGTTGCATAAGTTGTTAAAGAGAACGTATCCGTCAGTAGCAAAGGATTTGCCCGACCTTCCTTCTAGGGGTTTGATTAGAGCTTTTTCTAATAAGTTTGACCCGAAATTCACACTAGAACGAAGGCAACAGTTAGAGGCGTATATATGCAAAGTTTTGGAACAGTTGGATGTTGAAGATTGCGCAGAAATAGATGACTTTTTTGAATACTCCGAACATATGATATATTTTAGCATCAACAAACTTGGCGCGTTGGATGGTGTGCAGGATATAATCGAAAATTTAAAACATGTGTCAGAAAATGATAGGCAAGTTGCTGCATTTCATATTTTGAAAAATGAAGATGATGTCGACGATGAAGTTGGCAATTATAGTGGTGATGATAGTGAGGAACGGTTAAGAAGGGGCAGCTTGATGAGGCGGAACAATTCTACTGAAATTGAAGGTGTGCTTGAGGAGACAGCAAAAAAAATTCGATTGACCATGGAACACATGGATTCCATGCGTGAAGATATGCAAGCTGGGATTCATACAAAATCCACTGTTTTAGAAATGTTAAAATCGCAGTTAGAAGCAGAGCAAGATAAAACTCGTATATTACGTGTTTCTCAAGCAAAAGATAGAAGTCTTAGCGAAAGTAAATTGCAGGAAGTTCGTATTCGAATCAAGCGGTTGCAATCGGAGAAAAAACTTTTAGTTGGTGAAATAAAATCGCTGAAGAAGAAATCTATAGAATTGACACAAGATAAAGAGCGGTATAAAAACGAATATGCAAAACAATCAAATGCCATGTATGAATTAGAGCAAAATATTAAGAAGGAAAGAAATAACCATTTAAATGAATTTAATAAAAATGAATCTGAGCGCATGATAAACAATGTAAAGTTATGGATTGATCGATTGCAAAATATGAAAAATATGGCAGATTTACAATCAACGCATTCTAATGTTGATGAAGTAAAAAACTTACAATTGTATATTAATGATGTGAATCAATGGAAAACAAATGGTGTGAAGTTAAAATCAAACGTACACGAACTTTTAGGCCAAAAACTGGAGGAACTACTAAATGATAATTTTAACATCCGAAGTAGTCTATACAACGAGCGTTTGAAAATGCTATAGACAATTATCCTATGTATATATCGTATATACGAGTATAAAGTATATACATCATACCATATATATTGGTATATATTTCTGGGAAAAAATATATATGAGTAAAGTGTAACTTAATAAATAAGCTCTTATAAAATAAAATTTATATTTGTGTTAAAATATATTTTTAAATACATTAACTCTTTAAAATTAAAAAAGTGTGCGCATGATACATGATAGTGCTAAAAGTATAATCTTTGTACGTACTTTTATAAGTTTTTAAACAAGGTGCAAAATATAATTTGCCATATTAGATATATATACGTAAGTTATCACACGCACAAATAACTTTACCATACTCGTACTATATTACGCGAGTATTAATTTTATACGTCGTATACATTTTGTAAGTTATCATAACTTATGTAAAGTGTTATGATATACACACACATATATACTTATGATAATAAAAAAGATAAATGCACACAAAGAAAATTTGCTTTTTTAAATTAACACACATCATACACACTCCGCTTCAACATTTTTTGCTAATGTTTCGATACTATCCAAATCTTCCGTCTTTAAATTAAAATTTAAACATTCAGACGGTACAAATCTTTCTGGTAACAGTTTTCTTACAGCAATATAATGTTCCGACATTTTCTGGATCAATGCCAATTTCCTTCGTTCGTCAACATTACTATCCGATATATATTCTTTCTCTATTTGACTTTTAATCATAACCAATACATGGGCTAAGCCATGAACTTCACGAGCCGGCACAGATTTTTTACCAGTCAGCCTCCCTTTCACCATGTTATACAACGTCGGTGCAATACTACACAATAATTCTTTTGCTTTGATTTCCATCCTCATATTTTCCATAGTTTGTAACAATTCTTCGCGATGTCGATTTTGATTATGACTAAACCATTTTTTGAAATGTACAGTTTCTACAAATTTTTCATATATTCGCAAAAACTTTCCTTTCATTCCAACCATTTTAAATGCATTGGGCATTCCAGATTGTTTTAAATACTTCAAAAAGCTGGTTTTATCGAATAAAGGAAGGTCCAAACATTCCATACTGTACGGCCCAAAACCAATAAGGGGAACAGCAACTGTGCTGTCCACAAGAGAAGAAGCATCACGATTGTTGCTGCTTGATGCGTGTGCGCGAAAATCAATACCAAAATACCTTTCAAATGGTTGCAGAAATGTTTTTGTCAAAGAGCGAAAATGCTTTCGAAGCAACGCATTATTTATAGCATCCTCAGCACATGCCCCAATACCAACTTTACCATCATTTGTGGAATTTGTTGAATTGTCTCGTCTTTCAAAAACACATTGTATTTTACCATTGATGCTTTTACGACGATTTAATTGTTTCATAAAATTGCCTTTATCTGCATCATCATATCCCTCTTCCTTATGTTTTCGGCGTACTGGTAGTAATTGTTTAATCACTTCGGTATTGCTAGGCAAGGAAAGTGCGCGTTGAACTAAAAATGATGGTGGGCTATCTACCTCCGTCATCTTACGCAACGCTTTGGAACGATTCCAAACAGTTGGTTTTATCCATTTACTATGGCAGTGCACGTTATTGCTACCTTGCCCCAATGAGATAATATTTGGAAATTTTTCAAAACTTTTCAAGAAAAACGGATTCGTAACACCCAAAATTGTGGGTATCAATGGTGTGCCTGAATTATTACTTTGTCCACTACCAAGGGATTCAGCAAAAATATTAAAATCAGAATCATAAATAGTAAAATACGGTCGGAAGTCACCAGCAAATGGTAGTGGAGCTAATGTACTTATCAATGCAAAAATTGCACGACTACATAGGTCAGGCGATGGGGCATACACCATAATTGACTCGCCACAAATTAACAATTCCCATGCTTGCCATAATGATGGTGCTAATGCAGGACCAAAAGTACTAAATAAACCAACAGATTGAAAAAATCCAGCTTCATCTTGAGAAGATACATCAAACACATCATAAATAGTCTTAATAGCTGGTGAAGAACCATTAGTTGGTGACATCGAATCTAGCGGCATCGACGCAGAACGATTTATCCATGATTTTCCACTTGTTAATACATCTTTATTACTATCAAACTTAGATATCCCCCTCCCCGACATCGTTTCATGTTGTTCAGATTGTGAACGTTCTAATTTATTTGGATACAGTAACTGCTTTTTCGCCTTTACTGTCGTACTAGCCACTTCGTCCGTGTTCTTGTTGGAGACAACACTGCCACTTTCTTTATTATTATTTGTTGTAGTGGTCATAATATTATCAAGTTCACCAACTAATAATACAGGAACGCGGAATGACAATACCATTCCAGAAACGGGCAATATCATTTTTACACCAGGTCTTGGTTCAGGCCATTTTGCGATATCAGATACAATTGTCTTCAACACACCTTTACCAAGTTCAAAAAATAAAGGCCCAGTTACATCAGCTAAAGTTCTAAAAAGCGCTGCATATGGTAATTCGGTCAAATAAACTACTGCACTTTGATGAAAACCCCGAGCAGCTGTTGCATCTTTCTGGCGTGCAAAATATGCATGGCCATATAGAAATGTTCTATCAATGGATTGTGTATACTTTAATTTATTTGTCCGAACACGAAAAGAATATAACATGTCCCCATCATTACCACTATATGAATCTGGTAGCGACAGCAATGCTATACGTTTCTTGATTTCTTCATCGCAGACATCTTCAGGTATAAGAGTAGAAACTTTTTGTCCTATTTTTACATCAAAATTTACTACTGCTATTCCTAACAACCATGTGCTAGATATTGGTATTCTACTACCCCTTCGTTGAACAGGTGTAAGCACGTGTTCGCCGCCGTCCGGTGTACTGGTGTCAATTGTTAAAGAAAATTCGTTATTCGTTTTACTTTTGTTGTAATTACTGGTCTTTCTATCGCTACCACCACCACTACCACTACTACTATTCTTATTTTCATTTATTAGTGTCTTGTTTGATATGGTGGAATTACTTATTGTTGTTGAACTGCTCACAACTTTATTCTTTGTACTATTAATATTTACAGGCAAAATGTTTATAGATGGTGGTGGCAAATATTCTTCCACGACATCATCAATATTATAAGAAGAAAAGGTAGAGGGAGGAGATGATGATGATGATGACGACGACGACGTTACTGTATTATTTGTCAAACTCGCCATTTATTATTTGTTTTATTTTTGATATAAATACTGAGTAAATTAAAATTCTATAAACCTGTAATAATCTAACCATACAAAAGAATCTGAACTAACGCCCCTTCTGTGTACTGATGGGGTCAACAATATGTATATATAATACAAACAAATTGTTTATGCAAAAGAAACACTTTCGACTTTCTTGTTCACAAAAGCGTGGTACTTAATCGCGTACGAAGTGCGTAATGTAATTGTAATACTGTTATTATTACACAACGACGCAACAACAAATACAACAACAACAAAAACAATATGGCAATACATAATGTGCCAATAATAATACGTAATAATATAATAATAATTAATTATTATTATTTATTATTAGTCCAATTAGGCTATTATTTATATTATTATATATTATTATAGTAAAAAAAATAATAATTAATAAAATAACACTATACTACTGTACAGTATTATATTATACAATGGCTAATAATATAAATAAAATAATAATGGAATGCAGTCCTAATTAATAATAATAGAGTAATAATAATAAAAACTTCATGTTGTTGTATAGAGTAGTATTATTATTAATTATTACATCATAGTAACTTATCTTTACAAGGGAGTACTCGATTCCCTTCGTTCTTCCCTGCTACAGCCCATAAATAAGGTTTATGAGCGCAGCGAAGAACTCGGCTAAAACTTGGCACTTGGAGGAATTTATAGGTTACCAAAATTTCAAAACAATCTATATACAAAATAAATTTCCGTAAACAAAGTACAGCTATAATATTATACCTTTATGTTTTGAAAACATTTAATAAACTGAAATCCACTATATGTTTGATTTCGACAGAACCGTGCGGAGATAAGAAGGTTAAAAGACTAATCTTCCATTTTTATATCAATATATCCGACATGTATAAATATTTTTAACTTTTTATAATATATGTTTATATAATATTTTTTGTAATATAAAAACCTTTAAAAAAAGACTATTGGAAATGCGGAGCAGTTTTGGTGCCAAGTCTTTCTCGAGTAACAAGGGAGAAGGCGTGTATAATAGGAGGCCCTGTACTATATACCTACGGACACTACTCACCGAGAGCTATAGAGTATAAAAATTAAAATAATGAGCGTCGTCAGTAATCGTAGTACTGTATGTGCGCCTCGTACTGTAATAGTCGTATGTAATAGTAATCGGTATTAATAATAATAGACACTAGGGATGCCGCTATTTCAATAATATAAGCACAAACTACAACTCCTCCGACATTCATGTAGTAATTTCACCACCGATTCAAAATTATCATCCACAATTAGTGAACAACAATTCAAAAACAAGGTGGTCCTCCTAATACCGTCTCACCATTGAAAACAAGTTTGTCTATGAGAAGAATAGTAATAATATTACTGTGATAATTAGTTTAAACAAGAATAACAAGAAGAAGAATAGTGAATAAAAAACAACAAAATTAAATTAAC
>JACKZZ010004283.1_pt1 | contig 18570 bp, 14 predicted proteins | sample 8027871 | NCBI WGS metagenome assembly JACKZZ01 (sample SAMN15724774, study PRJNA655200) | protist metagenome | isolation source: fluorescence activated cell sorting (FACS) single amplified genomes of... | place: USA: West Boothbay Harbor, Gulf of Maine | collected 2000-07-19
AGATGAAGGTGCAGTACACGCTACAAAAATGCTACAGAATCTTATAACTGTAGAAGAAAAAAGAACATTATCGGTAGCTGAAGAGAAGCTTAAACAGATCACAGCTTCATATTGTTACTTATACGCTAAGATGTTAGAAATTGGAGAACTGGAATCCAATGATAACTATGAAGTCTTTCCAGATGAGATATTGCATTGATAGAAATTAGTCGTACAGATATAGTTAGTGATTATCTAATGGATTTAGAGCAAGAATCACGTTTCATAAAACTCCCAATCATGGAGTACTTAGAGCTATTAGGAATAGAACCTAACACATCTCAAACAGCAATCATCAATGCAATTAACAACCCAAAGTATCGTTTTATTACAGCGGCAGTTTCACGTCGTCAAGGAAAAACATACATATCTAATATTATAGGACAACTAGTTTGTCTAGTACCGGGGTCGCACGTATTATTGATGTCCCCCAACTATTCACTATCGCAAATCTCATTTGATTTGCAAAGAAACTTAATTAAACATTTTGATTTAGAGGTATTAAGAGACAATGCAAAAGATAAAGTTATTGAACTATCTAACAACTCTACGATTCGTATGGGTTCCATTAACCAAGTTGACTCGGTTGTGGGTAGATCTTATGATCTCATCATATTCGACGAGGCCGCTCTCACAGATGGGAGGGATGCTTTCAATGTTGCGCTCAGGCCCACACTAGATAAGGAAAACTCCAAAGCAATTTTTATATCTACTCCAAGGGGTAGAAATAATTATTTTGCTGAGTTTTACTACAGAGGGCATAGCGATGAATTCCCAGAGTGGTGTAGTGTGAAAGCAACTTACCACGAAAACCCTCGTGTATCGGAGTCAGACATTATAGAAGCAAGAAAAACAATGTCAACCAATGAGTTTGCACAAGAATACATGGCAGACTTTAATGTTTACGAAGGCCAAGTATGGGCATTTAATCACGAAGAATGTATTGCAGACCTTTCACAAATCGACGTTAGTCAGATGGATGTTTTTGCAGGACTCGACGTAGGTTATAAAGACCCTACAGCTTTCTGCGTAATTGCCTATGACTGGGATAATAGAAAATACTATCTTATAGATGAGTACATGGAAGCAGAAAAAACAACAGAACAACACGCAGCTCAGATTCAAAAATTAATTCATAAATGGGATATTGATTATATTTATATTGATTCAGCAGCTCAACAAACAAGATACGACTTTGCACAAAATTATGATATCAGTACTATAAACGCCAAGAAATCTGTATTAGATGGAATCGGACATGTAGCTACTGTAGTTGATAACGATGAGATAATTGTTGATCAAACTTGCAAAGAAGCACTTATCTCATTGGACCAATACCAATGGGACCCTAACCCTAATTTATTAAAAGAGAAACCAAAACACAACATGGCATCCCATATGGCGGATGCTATGCGTTACGCGTTGTATACATTTGAAACTACAGCCACAACGTTCTAACAAGACCTACAAAAAACAGTTCTTGACATTTGCTGTGTGTTTTTGGTATAATTCTAATTAAGAGTAGAAATATGAATTTCAAAAGAGACTTAGTTAAATACGTACGAGACAAAGCAAAATCACAATATAAGAAATCAAGCGATTGTTATATTTGTGGTAGCAGCGAACATTTAGATTTTCATCACTATCACGGGCTTACAGAACTACTAGAAACTTGGATAAAAAAGAAAAAATTAATTATTAAAAACGAACAAGAAATACTAGAGATTCGAGAAGCCTTTATTGATGAACACTATAAAGAACTTTACGAGGATACAGTAACACTCTGCCATAGTCACCATATGAAATTACATTCAATATATGGTAAAAGACCCAAATTGATACACGCAGAGAAACAAAAAAGATGGGTCGAGAAACAGAGAGACAAATATGGCATGGTATGATAGATTCTTAGGAAGAAATAGCGAGGAAAAACTTAATCCTTCGCAATATGTTATATCCCGAAATGAGGGAATGACCATTGACTCTCGCGAAGTAATCACTAATTATAGAAACGCTTACGAACAATTAGAAATTGTTAACAGAGCTGTAAACATGATCGTAGATGATGTAGCAGAGATTCCATTCTCAGTAGGAGAAAAGATAGTAGGTACTAATAATATTCTTAAGAATATAAGAAGGTCTAAAGTAGAGCTATTACTAAACGTAGAGCCAAATCCTTTTCAAGACGTAAGTTCTTTTAAAAGAAACTTAATTATTGACTTACTAATAGATGGAAATATCTTTATTTACTTTGATGGTGCTCACTTGTATCATTTACCAGCAGATAAAGTAACAATCTATAGTGATGATAGTACTTACATAGAAAAATTTACATATGACAACTCAATAGATTATAGTCCAAACGAAATTATCCATGTAAAAGAAAATAGTTTCAACTCCATATATAGAGGAGTACCAAGACTAAAACCTGCATACAGAACTATGCAACTACTTGCAAGTATGAGAAACTTCCAGGATAACTTCTTTAAAAACGGAGCAGTTCCAGGATTAGTACTTAAAAGTCCAAACACTCTTTCCGAGAAAGTAAAAGAAAGAATGATGCAAGCATGGAGTATGAGGTATAACCCTAATTCAGGTGGCAGAAGACCACTTATATTAGACGGAGGTTTAGAGGTAGATCCTTTAACTGATGTAAACTTTAAAGAATTAGATTTTGCAGAATCAATAAAAGCAAATGAAAGAATTATACTAGAAGCAATGGGAATACCACCCATCTTACTAGACGGCGGTAATAACGCTAACATAAGACCTAATCACAGATTATATTATCTAGAAACCGTACTACCTGTAGTTAAAAAACTTGGGTATGCACTAGAAAGATTTTTTGGTTTTTCACTAAATGAAGATGTAACAGGGATTCCTGCTTTACAACCAGAATTGAGAGACCAGGCAGCATACTATGCTACTTTAGTTAACACTGGAATACTAAGTGCTAACGAAGCAAGAGAAGCATTAGGAAAAGAACCTGTAGCCGGATTTGATGAGCCAAGAGTACCTGCAAATATAGCAGGCTCAGCTACAAACCCGGAACAAGGCGGTAGACCTGAAGAGGCTGCCCCAAGCGAGGAAGAATAATTATGACAAAAGATATGATGGTAAAGTCTCTTTCTGAGTACTTTAAAAAAGAAGGTGGCGTAATGGGCTTACCTGCTTATAAAGCAAAAGGAGCTGACGTTCCTGTTAAAGATTACTTGTTAAGAAGAGCATTCGGTTCTTGGAGTAGAGTACTTAGTGTAGTATCAAAAAGATACCCAGTAGACGTAGTACCTACACCAGAAGTAAAAGAAGCACCTGTTGAGAAAAAAGCACCTGCTAAGAAGGAAGTGGAGATAAAAGATGTCGAATAAAATTTATCATTGGACTAGCACTTTTAAATCATTAGGCGAATCTGAAGATGGCGGTGTTGAAATTAAAGGATCAGCAAGTACTAACGGTCTTGACAGAGCTGGAGATATTATCGAAAGTGATGCATGGACTAAAGGTGGATTAGAGAATTTCAAAAATAATCCAATAATTCTATTCAATCACAACTACGACAAACCAATTGGTCGTGCAAAAGATTTACAAGTTACAGAAAACGGTTTAGAGATATCTGCAAAGATATCAAAAGCTGCAGGCGATGTAACACAACTTATTAAAGACGGTGTCCTTGGAGCTTTTTCTGTCGGTTTCAAAGTCAAGGACGCTGATTACATGACTGAAACCGATGGATATAAAATAAAGGACGCAGAGCTTTTTGAAGTTTCTGTAGTATCAGTTCCTTGCAACCAAGGGGCAACCTTTGGCTTAAGCAAGTCATTTGATAGTATGGAACAGTACAATGAGTACAAGCAAACTTTTTACAAGGCTAACCCAGCAGAAATAGCAGACGCTGTTAATGTTGAGCAGCCAAGACGGGAGGAATCCCATAACATGGAGACAAATATGTCAAACGAAAAACAATCTCCTGAAAGCAATTTTGATTTAGACGCTTTTGCAAAGAAAGTAGCTGCTGATACAGCCGCTGAAATTGCAATGAAACAAGCTGAATCTAAAGCTGCTGAACAGAAGGCTGCAGACGAAGCTGCTCAAAAAGCTGCTGATGAAGCTGAAGTTCAAAAAGCTAACGAAGTAGCTGATCAGGAAAAAACTAAAACTATAGTTGAAGCAGGTCTATCAGGAGCTGAAAAGCTAATGAATGACGTGGAATCTAGAGTTAATGAAAACTATTCTAATTTAGAGTCAGTTGTTAAATCTTTAGAATCTCAATTAGCTGAGAAATCAGAAGAAATCATGAATATCAGAGAGTCCAAAAGACATTTCTCTGACAGAACTTCAAATGGTGACTGGAAGAAAACTTTTGAGCAAGATATTGTTGACGCAAAATTTGCTGGTTTAGCGACTGGTAAAGGATGGGACAATGATGTAGCTAAAAGTGTAATGGAAAAAGTTAACGCTCATTCAGGTGTTGCTGTTTCTTCAGCAGACTTTGAGCAAGTTGTTTCAACAAACATAGAAAGAGATATTCAAAACGAATTAGTCTTAGCACCTCTATTTAGAGAAATCGCTATGACTTCTGCTAATATGATTATACCAATCTTACCGGATGCTGGTTACGCTGAATTTACAGGCAACCAAGCAGCTACTGGGTCAAGCCCACACGGTAACTTGCAAGAAAGAGGGGATTCTTATGCTCCTGGTTCAGCAGGTGGTGTAGACATGACCGAAAGAACTCTTTCAACTAAAAAACTTATTTCACAATCATACTTAGGTAATGAAACTGAAGAAGATGCAATCTTACCAATTCTTCCTTTAATTAGAGAGTCAATGGTTAGAGCACACGCTAGAGGCATCGAGAATGCTATCCTAGCTGGTGATGATGCTGACGGTGCTTATGGTACTGGTGGTGCAGCTTTTGAAGGTCTTCTACACTTAGCAAGAAATGACAGTGACTATACACAATCAGCAACTGCTTTTGCAACTGATAAAATTGTAGCAACTGACCTTCTTGAAATGAGAAAGAATATGGGTAAATATGGTATCAATCCAAGTGAAGTAGTATACATTGTTTCACAAAGATCATACTACGAACTATTAGAAGATGCAGAGTTCCAAGACGCTAACCTAGTTGGCGACATGGCTACTAAGCTTTCTGGTGAAATTGGTCAAGTATTCGGTTCAAGAGTACTATTATGTGACGAATTTGCTACACCAGCAATTTCTAAGTTCGGTGCTATCGCAGTTAATCCAAGAAACTACGTATTACCTAGACTAAGAGGTGTTACAGTTGAATCAGACTACGAAGTAGCTAATCAAAGAAGAGTCCTAGTGGCTTCTCAAAGAATCGGATTTACCGATCTTATTGATGGTGCAACTTCTAAGTGGGGTTGGATGTACAAAGCTAGCTAATATTAGCTTAATAAGGTTTATGGGAGTGTACCTAACACTCCCACTTTTTAATTATGGCAAATTTAATAACATTAGCACAGTATAAAGATTTCGCGGGACTCACCGGGGTTTCCGAAGATTCAAAAATCAACGTTATTATACCAGCCATCAGCCAAACAGTAAAAACATACTGTGGCACAAGTTTTGTAGATTATTATTCAAGTGCAAAGACCGAATACTATGATATTAGGGATAAGTACACAAATGCAATAATACTCGATGAAAGTCCAGTTGTGAGCGTGACATCAGTTTCAGAAAGAGACAGTCAATCAGACTCATATACGACTTTAATAACAGGTAACTCTGATAGTAGTGGTAAATACGAATATGTAGTAGATGAAGCACTCGACACTGTTTTCAGAACAACTGCAACAGGAGACAAAATGTTTCCTCAAGGTAGAAAAGCGGTAAAGGTTATTTATACTTCAGGGTATGCGGCAACACCAGAAGATTTAAAATTAGCGTGTTTTGATTTAGTTAAATACTATTTAAAAGATGAAAGAAAAGCAAATTTATCTATATCAGGCGCACAGATACAAAATCCTGTATCAACAAGTTTAAGAGAAAACATAGGTTTTCCAGATCATATTAAACGTATATTGGATTTTTATAAGATACATAAGTAATGGCAGATATTAGAGGAAAGTTTAAGAAAACAAAAAGTACAGAATATACTAAACTTTTAAGAGAGCAGCAAAAATATATATTTAGAGGCGCTGATAAAGTAAGAGATAAACTTAAACAGATAGAATTAGCAGAAATAGGAAATATAGACTCTTTTTTAGCCAAATTATATAATACTCTAGATAATAATGTATTCAGTCCAGAGTCTCTAGCAGAAATAACGCAAGTATTACAAAGCAAAGCGCCTATAGAAGACTTAAGAAAAGCTTTGAATAGATTAACTGGGTATTTAGATGAATTAGTAGAGTTAGACCATATTACTGTAGAACCTATAAATGTTACCTTAAGTTTAACTATAAAAGCAATAGAAAACATAATAAGAAACATAGAACAGTATGGTTCAGTAGCAAGAACAGATGATGACTTTGTAGGAGAATACGGTTCTGAATCGAAATTTAGCACTTCACATATACCAGGGCTAAGAAGAGTAGTTGCTGATATTAGAGGACTACGACTAGCTAGTGAAATTTCTACTTCTCTTGGCAGAAAAATTTCACCAAAAGAATTTAAAGAAGGTATAGAACAGTATAGAAGAAGTGGTGGAGAATACGATATAGAAATTTTAAAAAGAAAAGATTTATCAGGGTTAAAAGATGGAAAAGTTCTATCGGTAGTAGAAATAAAAACAAAAAGTAAACATGAAGAGAAAAGTAGTTTTCAAAAACTTCTAGGAAGAGCAAGAGTTGCAGCTTTAGGGGGCGAAGCCACCGATACTAGTAAAGCAGATAAACAAAGAATAAATAGGTTACTACAAGAAATTAAAAAAATAGGCCCTGAAAACTTGGCAGGGTCCAAAACTATAAAGGAAGTTTTACAAAACCAAATAAAAGATACTTTGAAAGGTAAAACGATTACGAAATATAAGGCAAAGTCAAGTAAAAAAAGCAAAGTTAAAGCAAGTCTGCCTCGTGCTACTAATAAACTAAAAAGCAGAGGAAGCAGAGTACAGCAACAAGCAAAAAAGATTTCAACTATATTAGCAGTAACTTCAAAGACAAAGAAAGATACTAATAAAAGAGAAACCAACGACGGCTCTCTACAAAAAGAACTAAACAAGTTAAAAAGACTTATAAATGCTAGATTACCTGCAGAAGTAAGAAGAAATATGGGAAGACCTGCTTTAATAAATAGAACAGGAATATTTTCTAATAGTGTTCAACTGCTTAATTTAAGGGATACGGGAGCAACACTAACAGGAGAATATACATACACTCTTTCAGGTGGAGGAATTAGTAAAAATAAACAAGGAGTTTATTCTACTTTTGAGAACTTAGGCACAAAACAATGGCCTACAGGTTATAATCCTAAACCTTTAATAACAAAAAGTATAAGAAGTTTAGCACAGGCTGAAGTAGGAAAAAGATTTACACTTAGGAGAGTATAATGGCACATAGAACGCAACGAAAAAAGATAGCCGAAGCTCTTGTAAACAAAATAAAAGAAATTGATGGGAATTATCCATTTAATTCAAACATTTATCAAAATGCTGATTCACACTTAGTATTTTTAGATGAAATTCAACAGTACCCTAAGGTATGTGTTGTAGCCGGCGATGAGGTGCGACAGTACCAACCTGGAGGATTTAAATGGAGATTCATAACAATAACAATAAGGGTTTATGTAGAAGATGCAAATGACCCTCAAGAAAATTTATCATTATTATTAGAAGATATCGAAAGAATCATAGATGACAATGATATACTAGTGTATGATGATACTGTATCACCACACCTATCAAGCACATCAGCTACTATTCAATCGATTAGTACAGATGAAGGAGTTATTACTCCATTAGGTATTGGTGAAATGGTAATCGAAGTACGATATTAGGAAACAGGTAAAGCAGAAAATTCTCGCTAAACCCTTTCCATTATAAATTATAGGAGATAAGCAAAATGGCTTTAAATCTATCAAGAAATACCCAGGTATTTGTTTCAACAGCTAACGGAGTCCACGCAAGTGGTGGATCTCTTATAGATGTAGATACTTTTACTGGAGGTACAGGACACGCAGTAGGAGATGTAATTACTTTGAGCGATGGCGTAAAAGTCATAGTTACAGAAATAACAGGTAGTGGAGTTGTCAACAAAGTTCAAATTCCAAATAACTTTAGAGGAACAGGACTGTCTGATGATGATACACTTACTCAAGTAAATGCAGCCGCATCTACAGGTACAGGAACAGGTTTTGTTTGTGCAGCAAAAGGAGTAACTTCTCTAACTGCCGACGGCTCAAGACAGCCTACAGGACTTTTCAAAGGCAATGGATCAACAGCAAATACTTTCAAAATGGGAGTATTAGATGGGTATAGTTTCTCACAAAGTTCAGAATCTACTGATGTAACAATTAATGAAGCGGGTGCAACCCCAAGCAGAGGCTCAAAAAGATTCAATGATTCATTGTCTCCAGCTGAGTGGTCATTCTCAACTTATGTAAGACCTTTCAAACATGGTGCTAATAGTATAAGAACTGAAAATCATATGGATATGTGTGAAAATATTTTATGGGCTGCTATTGCAGGTAAAGATATTGCTGGAGGTAGCTTAAGCGGAACTTCAGCAACTGCTGTAACATGTGATGGTGCAGATGCAGATGTGTCGTTCGTAAGATCAGACCATCATGAAATGCTGAAATTAAATATTTTCTTTGTATTAGAAAATACTACATATAGACTAAATGACTGTCAAGTTAACCAGGCAGAGATTGATTTCTCAATTGATGGTATTGCTACTATTGCTTGGTCAGGTAACGCAACAACTATTGATCAGGTAACTTCAGCTATTGAAGACCCTTCAAAATCAATTGAAGTAACTAAAGGAAGCGGTACTGCAACTACAAGTGCAGCTGTCACAGCAAAAACTTATATCGAAGGTTATAATTTTGTAGATACTACAGGTTCTTCAGATGCTGACTATTTAAGAAATAAGTTATCTACTTTAAGTTTAACTCATGCTACAACAGGCTCAGGCTCTGCTGAAGTATTAGACTTATTAGGAGCTGGAACAAAAACATATTTAATCAATATTACAGGCGGAAGTTTAACTATTGCTAATAATATTACTTATGTTACTCCAGAAACTTTAGGAGTTGTTGATACTCCAATAGGTTCTTTCTCAGGAGCAAGACAGATAAGTGGTTCTTTAACTATGTATTTAGATACTAAGGCTGATGGTTCTAACGAACTATTGTCAGATTTAACAAAAGCTACAGATTTAGTTAATACCTCATTTGATATGAGCATATTTATGGGAGGAGCCTCAACAGCTACACCATTAGTAGAGTTTGATCTACCAAAAACTCATTTACAAATACCGTCAATTGAAACAGCTGATATTATATCATCTACCGTTGAATTCGCGGCTCAAGGTACTGACTTATCTACAGGTAATGAGTTAACAGTAAAATATAAAGGATTAACTAAACATAGTGATTCTGCATATGCCAATAACTATACTGTATAAACATGGCAACGTACAATCTACTTCGAGAAAGTAGTGTACACATCGTACACAATGGGAGTCGTTATTTAATTAAAACGACTCCTGAAGTGTCGTTCTCACAAACATTCGCGGAAGATGCATACGAAGTAAAGACTTTGCACGATCAAACAAAGATGTTTCAGGGAACAAGTATAACAAAAGCAAATCCCGCAAACTTTAGTTTTGCAGTTCATCTAACTCAAGAGAAAGATGAAACAATTGTAAAAAGTCTTCTGACTGATTATGATACTAGTAACGGAGAACAATTATTAAAATCGTTTGACTTATATATCGTAACCAGAGAGAGCACCTTCAAATTAGAAGGATGCGTAATTACTCAAGGAGAGTTTAACTTAGCAAAAGGCTCACCACTTATATTAACTGTGAGTGGACAAGCCAAAAAACTAAGTAGAGTGGGAAATGCCAGCTTTTCGCTTCCAGGTTCACTGGTAAGCGCTAGTTCAACAAGAACTCCCACCCTTTCGCTTTTAGATGTAGAAGTTGATTCAGTCGATGTACCGAATCTAGTTACTACAACTTTACAAGTGCAGAATAATATAGATTGGACTCCTTTTGAAACATTACAAAATAGCTTGTCAGTTACTAATGCAAGTAATGCTATGTATCCGACAACTTATACATTAGGAGATAGAGTAGTAAGTGGAAATATCACACAATATATAACAAGTGATAATTCTTCTACTTTTCAGTCTTTTGATACATCAGCAACAATAGGAATAAAAACGACAGTTAATAATTCTACTTTTTTAAATGCAAACTTAACAGGTTGCATGTTTACAAAAAGAAGCAATGTTGCAGAAATTTACACGCAGACAGTTGACTATAGAATAGTAACTAGTCCTGCAAATTTAGGAACCATTATAACATATTAGGAGAAAATAAATGGATTTAAAATCATTACTGGTAGACAGTAAAACTACTTGGGCAGAGTTCCCAGGATTAGACGGATTTGAAGTAGAACTTGCAAATTTATCTAGAAAAGAATTGGTAAACTTAAGAAAGAAGTGTACCTCAAACAAGTTTAATAGAAAAACAAGAGCTTTCGAAGAGTCTTTAGATGATGAAAAATTTGTAAAAGAGTTTACTGAAGCAACTGTTAAAGGATGGAAAGGTTTAAAACTTTCATATTTAGAAGACTTAATCTTAGTTGACCTAGCAGGTCAAAATCCTGAAGAAGAGATGGAGTATTCACTAGATAACGCACACGTACTAGTAGAAAATTCTTCAGAATTTGATAACTGGCTCAATGAGGTAGTCTTTGATTTAGAAAACTTTCGTAGCAAGCAACCAAGAAAAGTTACTAAAGCATCTGGAAACGTATCTAAATAATAAAGATATAGGTATGACAAAAGACCAGTATCTCATGATGTGTGAGCAAACTGGTGAAGAAGTAGACTGGGATAAATGTCCTCCTGACTGGGAAGATTTTCCAGATATAATTTCAATAATTATGAGTATTTTTAATTCCTTAGGCGATAGAATTTATCCAGAAATAGGGTATACAGGAAAAGATTTTACTAATTTAGAATTTTTGTTAAAACACTACAAAGTTGCTGAGCATGAAGTAGACTTTGTATATAATATAATACTGTGGTTAGACAGTAGGACTATCGAACGATCTCAGAAAAAATTAAAAGCTGAGTACGATAGAGTAAGAAATAAAAAATGAGCGATATAATAGCAGACATAAAAGTTGAAATGACTTCTGATGGATTTCAATTAGTTCAGAGAAGTTTAAAAGACACCAAAAAAGGTTTGGATAATGTATCTACTGCGCAAAAAAAGACAAAAAAGTCTAGTAATGATTTTCACAAACAACAGAAAAGTTTATATCAAAGTAACTTAGCAGGTGCTAAATCTTTTTCAAAAATGGCTCAAACTATTGGTGGACCTGGAGGAGGCTCAAGCACACTTGTTAGTGCCTATGCAACATTAGCTGCTAACGTTTTTGCGGCAACTGCAGCTTTCGGAGCGTTATCAAGAGCTGCTCAGTTTACGAAGCTAAGGGAAGGTTTAGAGATTATAGGTAATCAGTCAGGAAGAACACTGAGTGTACTAGCAGATCAATTACGAGAGGCTACCGGAAATGCATTAAGTTTAGAACAAGCTTCTAGTGCAGCTGCTATTGGTATCTCAGGCGGTTTTGGAGCAAAAGAACTAACAGGTCTTGCAGAAATAGCAAAAGGGGCTGCAACCGCTCTAGGCAGAGACTTAGGAGATGCTTTTGATAGGCTTACAAGAGGTGCGATTAAGCTAGAACCAGAAATTTTAGATGAATTAGGTATTATGGTTCGTTTAGACGACGCAGTAGAGCAATATGCTGCACAGTTAGGAAAAGGTGCGTCTGCTTTAACACAGATGGAAAGAAGACAAGCATTTATGAATGCTATCTTAGTACAAGGAGAAGCTAAGTTTGGGGAGATATCAAAAGCAGCGGATACTACAGCTTATCAAAAGTTAGGAGCAACTTTTGCAGATTTAACAAAAGATATATTTAATTTTATTAATAAAACGTTAAATTTAGAAACTGTTGTAGGACTTCTTGCAAGTAGTACTACTACTTTGTTTGGGGTTATGTTACTCTTTGGTAGCACTATTGTAGGGACTATGATTCCAGCTTTAACAGGGTTTGCAGGAAGAGCCGCTGATGTCGCTGAAAATGCATTTGAAATGGCAGACGGAATGGCAGAATTCGCTAAATCTCAAACAGCTGTAGCTAGAGGCCAGGTAGGAGCTTTTGGTTTAGGTACAAAAAACTTCCAAGTTTTTCAAAAAGGAATTGCAGCAGGAACAAATAGTACCAAAGACCTAGATAAAGCTCTTTTATCTCTAAGAAGATCGGAAAGTTTAAGGTCTAAAAATTTATTGGCAGGTTCTGTAAAAAACAAAGCGGCAAAAGAAGAAGAACTTAGATTAATTAGGCAGCAAATACTACTAATAGAACAATTACAAGCAGCAGAAACAAAACAAGATGTTTTCTCTCTTGCAGCTTCCAATGCTAAAGTACAGGCAACATATTTAAAAGGAAATGCAGAAGTCTTAGAACAAGTTAGTACTGGAGAAATAGGACTTGTTTCAGCATTAACAGCTAATAATGTATTATTTAATAAAAGAACTGAAGACTTAAAAGATGGAGCAAAGAAAAGTGGAATGTTTACAAGAGCAAATACTGCTTTAAAAAATTCTTTTGGAAAACTAGCTTCTCAAGCTAAAATTGCTGGTGCTTTTCTTCTTAAATTCTTACCTATAATAGCAGGTATAACCATAGCAATTGGACTTGCATTGATCGTGTATGATAAATTCTTCAATACAAAATTAGTAAAGGAATATAAAAAAGAACTGAAGACTTTAGGAACAATACTAGATTCTATTGCCGATAAAGGTGTAGAGTATCAAAAAGCTATTTCAGGAGAGTTACCAAGCCAAGTTTCACAAATAAGACAATTTCAAATATTAAGTAATACAATTTCAGAAACAGCCGAGCAATTGGAAAAAACAAGAAAAGCTAGAAAGGCTTTGGCTGAAGAAAGAGAAGTAGACGATATAGTAAAACGTCAAGCTTTACCCGACTTTATAAGTACAAGTGATATATTCCGTGGAGGCGAAGCTTATCAAGGTTTCGAATTATTAGAGAAGGGAGCTGAAAAGGCTTCTAAACGTATTCAAGAAATGATAGGATATGAGATACCAGCCTCTGCACTCACAAGTGCAGATGAGGTTAACAAAGCCTTAACAGGAGCATTTAGTCTTCAAGGAAGTGCAGAAATCGATACTTTAAAAAATCTTTTTGAAAGTGATATTCCTCAATATGGAGAATTTATAAAACAAAATTTAACTTTCGGAAAATTACTAGAGGGCGATTTAACAGGTTTTAGAGATGAAGTATATGAAGTAACTCAACAGGCAGCACTATTTTTTGGAAATGTTGGAGAAGCAGTAACAGGAGTACAGAATGTACTACGAGATACTGAAAAAACAGCTTCTCAATTTATGCAGAAGTTCTTACCAAAAACTAACACTACAGAGTTAATTAATAGCTTGAAACAAATTCAAAATGAAATCAGCATAGTAGAAGAAGAAGCAACTAGATTGCAAAAGTATAATACAGCAGAAAGTATAGTGAATGCAGATAGAGAAATAGGTGTTTCTTTTTTAAATACTGGCTCTTCTGTAGCAGACATATTTGGTGGCGAATTTATACAAGCCCAGAATAAAGTTCTAAAAACTCAAAATGAGATAGATAAATTAAGAAAAGATGATATAAAAGATAGTCTACAAAAAACCTCCTTAGGGAAGTTACAAGGAGATCTAGAAAGACAACTAATTGCTCTAGGAGTAATAGGAAATGAGCAATTAGGAATTTCTTTAGATACTTTAATTTTGATGACAAAACAAGAATTAACAAGAAAAGAAACTCAAGCGCAAATCAACCAACTTAAAAAAGCAGAAAAAGCACTACAAGGAAAAAGCAAATCTAGCGCAGAGATATCAAATAGCATATTAACGAAAACTTTAAAGTTAAGAAAAGAGGAAGCGTACACTACAAATCAAATACTAGGAAATAAACTAGGCCTTACAGAAGAAGAGATGGCAAGATCGGAGATTATTAAGAATCTTGGAGAAAAACTAAAGGATAGCGCCACTACAGAGCAACAAAAATCTCAAATAAATATAAGACTCTTGGAAGAAAAAGGAATAGTATTGCAAAGTAATTTAGATACGGCTCAAAAAGCTTTTAATATTTCTAACGCAGCGCTGTCTGTAGATAAAGAAGCTTTAAAAATACAAGAAAGGAAAGAAAAACTAACTCAAAAAGAAAACGCATTTAGTAACAAAGCGGCAGGACAAGCAGCGGGAAGAAAAGGCGCTTCTCCATTAGACCTTTTAAAAGAACAAATAAGAGTAGAAAACGAAAAAGTAACTATAGCAAAAGAAAAAGCAAGGATTGAAAAACAAAGCGCATCAATACAAGCCACACTATTAGAAGCACAAGTTAAGGCTTATCAAGCGGCAGGTTTTATTGAGTCCACAGTTGCAGACACTATTATATCAGATATAGGTGAAAACCTAAAGGATCTTACAGACGTAATAGATAAAGAAGTTATAGAGATGACTAATAATACTGTAGATGTTCTTCAAGATGCTTTTTCTAACGCTTTTGGTAAAGAATTTACTTCAAGTCTATCTAATAGTTTAAATCTTGCAGTATTTTCAAGTGCGGGAGTATTAGATACTTTTAATGAGCAAATGATTGTTAGTTCTAGTAGGGTTACAGAGTTCGGTGAAATAATGAAGGATACTTTCGGTGAAAACGGAGCAGCGGTAGGAGCCCTGTCAAGTTTCCTAGGGACAGTCATGGAAATAGGTCCTAGCCTATCTCAGCAGTTTGATGAGATAAATAAAGCACAGAAAGGGGAAGACGGCATTTCAGGAATGCAAGCCAATGCATTAAAGTTTGCAGCGGTAGCAGATAACATTGGTTCTGTAGTGGGAGCCTTATCACAAACAATAAGTGCATATGCAGAACAAAAAGTTTCACTAATAGACCAAGCTATAGCCAAAGAAAAAGCTTTAGATGGTAAATCAGAAGAGTCTGTTAATAAAATAAAAGGTATGGAGAAAAAGAAAGAAGCCATACAAAGAAAAGCTTTTGAAACTAATAAGAAAATGCAAATTGCACAAGCTTTAATAAGTACTGCCTCTGCTGTAGCTCAAACTTTTGCAACAATGCCATTTCCTCTTAATATTGCGGCGGCGGCTGCTATTGGAGCACTTGGTCTTGCTCAAGTAGCTATGATTAGGAAAACTCAGTTTAGTGGAGGCTCTTCAGAATTACCAGTACAAAACACTTCTCTAAGTATAGGAAAAAGAGGAAGCGCAGTAGACACAGCACAACAAACATCAGGTGGAGAACTTAACTACTTAAGGGGTGGCAGAACAGACGGCACTAACTTAGGCGGGGCCGGTGGAGCTATGGGACGTAAAGGCTACGCAAACGGCGGAGAAGGTATTGTAGTTGGAGAAAGAGGGCCTGAAATAGTAAGTCCTTCCGCTCCTGTAGATATTACACCAAACTTTGCTTTAGGCGGAGGAGAAACAAATGTTAACTTTACAATCAATGCAGTAGATGCAACGGGTGTAGAGGACTTATTAATTAATCAAAGAGGAAACCTTATTAGAATGATAAGAGAAGCAGCCAATGAGAACGGAGAAGAGTTTTTACCTACTATCGATCCAATGGCATATGGGAGTAACACATAATGGCATTTACTAGTTTCGCAAATCGCTTGCCAGACCCAAATTATAAAATCACCGAAGCTGGAGAAAACTCGTCAAGTGGACTTGCAGGACCAGGCTTTAAAACGGTTAAATTTGAAAGCCAACAGCCTACTTCATTCACAAGAACAAATAGTGGTAGAGTGATAACTCGAGCAATAGTTGGGCACAATTGGAAAATCAATATAACATACAATCCAATGACTCGAGATCAGTTTGAACCCGTATACTCATTTTTATTAGAGAAGCGTGGTAGACTAAAGCCATTTTTTGTGGCATTACCGCAATATTCTTCCAGTAGAACAGCAACTTCTGGCACTATTAGTGTTGACGGAGCAGCGACTGCTGGAGCAACAAACATCAAAGTAGATGGATTTGGTAGTGTAACAGGAGGTCTAAGACCTGGCGATATGTTTACTATAACTGATTCTAATAACTCTAACCATAAAAAGATTTATCAAATAACAAGAGTTGCAGATACAACAAACAGACTAACGACAGATACAATCGCATCAGATGAGAGAAGGTACTATATAACTCCTCCACTAGAAAAAGATGTATCAAATAATTCAACACTCGTATACTCCGAACCTTTAGTAAGAGTAGTACAAACAGCCGACATTCAAGAATATAGTTTAGGAACTAATAACTTATATTCTTTCGCACTTAACTTAGAGGAAGCACAACCATAATGCCAAAAAGAGATATACCAACTAATGTTGAAAACTTACTAATAAACAATGAGCCTTTTGAGTATGCTCATTTAGTAAAGTTTGAAAGACCTTTTAATCCGAAAGACGGAGAATTTCGTACAGGTGCGAATAGATACGTTTATTTAACAGATGGAGCAAGAGATATATCCTATGATGGAAATATCTACAGAGCGCATCGTTTGCAGTCCGTAGGAAACTACTCTGAGACTACTGTAGCAAGAGCTACAAATATGTCTTTAACACTTTCAGGAGAAGACTTAGGGCTTTCTTACACTTTTAAAGGCAGCCAAAGTGGGGCAACCCTAACTGCGGCAACTACTGGACTATATGATGGTAGCGAAGAAGTTGATTTTGTAGAGGCAGGTTTCAGAGAAGGCGATAAAGTAAAGATAGTACGAACAAATGGACAGAACTACTCTAATGGAGATAGTCAAAGAATTTTTATTATTTCAGCTTTTTCAAGCAACAATCAAGTCATAACATTAGCGGTAACAGGAACAGATACTGATGATAGTACTTTAGAGACTGTTATCAATCAAAATCTAACTATGACTTTGGAGAATGAAGAATTATCTGGAGCGACTCTTGATAGAGGAGTTAATGCTTCAAATCCTTTATTTACAAATAGAGAAGTTTTTGTACATAAGATATTTTTTGATGCTGAAGGAGTTGAAAAAGGTGCAATACAAGTATTCAAAGGAATAATAGCAAGTACTTCTATATCAGAAACTTCAACAGGTTCAAGAGTAAAATGGGGACTAACAAGTCATTGGGGAGACTTTGTACAAGTAGGTGGAAGACTTACTTTAGATGAAGTACATAGATCTTTAGACTCAAATGGTAAACCTTCTATTGAAAGTGCAGTTAAACCTTCTTATGCCACAGACTTAGGTTTTCAACATGCAGAAACATCACTAAATACTATAGCAAACTATAAAACAACAGAGACTCGTACATTAGTAAAAACAAAGAAAAGAGGGGGTCTTGCAGGAGCATTTGGAGGCACAAAAACTTATACAGTAGAAGAGCAGTATGATGTAGACCATCAAGTTGATTTAAATGTTCATTTAAAAGGCAGACACTTACCAGTAGTTTATGGAGTTCAAAGAGTACCTGGAATACCTGTATTTGCTGATACAAAAAATAATAATTCAAAAGAAGTCTACGTTGCCTATGCATTAGCAGAAGGAAAAATTCAAGGACTCTACAATATGTACTTTGAGGGTTCTCCTATTATATGTACAGATCAGTCAGATTTTGATGTTAGAAACGCTGTAAGTGGTACAGAAAGAGCAGAAACTCAACTACAATGCTATGGTAGAGCAGATAGAGGAGATACTTTATCAGGCAGTGCTTTAACAGGCTCTAGTTCTACAGTCAGTGATAATTCTGATTATGATTGGTATGAGGAAGAAGAACCAGGAAGACAAGCAGATGCTAGAGAAAAAGCTTATGTCGGAGCAAACTGGACATATATAACTGTGGACGAAGACGCTGTTAATGCTTTAACTTCAACTTCAAATGCTAAAGGATTGCAAACCTTAGAAACCGCCAGTATAACCAGTCCTTTTAATATGCATTTTACCTTTCACCAAGGTTCTTCCAATCAAAAAGCAAACAATAATTTAGTAACCATAGCAGAAAGCAATGGATTTAAAATTCAAAATGATTACTACACAGGAAGTCAGCCTTACTGGAGCCCTAACCATAGGTTACTAGACACTGCGTATGCAGTGATGAAATTTACTATTGAAGCCGACCAAACAACAATACCAGAAGTAGAGTATGTAATTAAAGGAAAAGTTTTAGAGTGCCATAACTATGACGGAACTTTTGTACCTGATAAAGTATTAGGCGCTTCTGATGCTGCTACAAACTTTAAGAATGGAAGTACTTGTAATGTAGAAGTT
>JACKZZ010015533.1_pt1 | contig 18566 bp, 11 predicted proteins | sample 8027871 | NCBI WGS metagenome assembly JACKZZ01 (sample SAMN15724774, study PRJNA655200) | protist metagenome | isolation source: fluorescence activated cell sorting (FACS) single amplified genomes of... | place: USA: West Boothbay Harbor, Gulf of Maine | collected 2000-07-19
AAGTCTTTTGCGATTGATATGTTGCTGTGGTGAGCCAGGTTCTCGGGTACGTCGAGGTGTTTTGAGAGGGATATCCAGCGGAGAGAAACGATTTTGGCGGAGAGGGCCTGGGAGTGAGAATTGAAGATATGTCATAAAACTCGAAACGCTTTTGAAACGTTAACAATCACAACTCATAACACTTCAACTTCTCCACAGCTCTAAAATATCTTAATCAATACCTTGTCCTTCTGCCCATCCGCCTTCCTCACGCAAAATATAGTCCCGTAAACCTTCGTCGTTATGAATTTCTCCAAACCCTCGTAAGTATTTGCTCTCGAACTGTCGTCTGCGTCTTCTAGGATTTCGGATTCTAGAAATTTGCTATGTAACCTCGGTACAAAAGTCCTAAAACTATCAACCACATGAATTCGTTTCTCCGGTGCTACGGCGTTGACTTGTTTGACGAAGATTGCGGTTCGTTCTACCAGGGACTGGACGGACGGGTGTTTCAGGATTTGGAGGAAGGTTGCATACCTGGAACGAAATAGTTAGCAATGAAAAAAATGAAATCGATTAGGAATATTTAGGTTATCTACAAACTCATACAGTTTTAACTTTTCACTGAGCTCAAGTTCAGAAGGTCCAGGTTTATGAATCTGTGATTTTTTCCTTACTTAAACTCCCCCGAAGCAGGTTTCTTCATCGGCCGGTCCGGTGACTCCTCGTCGTTCATCGTGAAATATTGGATCCCCGAATCTTGGGAGTTGTTGTTTTCCGCGCTCGCACCGCTGTCGTTTTGGCCACTATCATTTTGATTCTGACTCTCATTTTGATCCTGACCCCCATAATCATTGGAATTCGACTGTTCCTGTTCCCCTCCACCATGACCATAGTTGTTGTCATAGTTTGATCTACCACTGTACTGGCCCTGATCCTGACTCTGTTGGTTATTGTTGTGCTCGAAATTCTGATTGTGGTTCGGCGTGCTGTTGTCCAGGTTTATGTCCGTGTAGCGGTTTTGAGAGGAGGTGTCGTCCTGGGAATAATAGTTGCTACTCTGGGAGTACTCGTGACCTGGCCCTTGGTTTTGATTGTTATTCTGACCTGTGTTATTCTGATTCTCAAAGAACCCGTTTTGATGCAGATTTTGTGGTGGTGGTTCTTGATCTTGAAAATTATTCTGGTTCTGATTGAAATCGGTCTGCCCACTTCCATGATCATCGTTTCCTCCCCCCACATCCGGGTCAGCACCCGTGCTGAAAAATGGATCCTCTGTTACTGAAAGAGGTTTCGCACCACTACCGAGATTCAATCCACCCCCACTGTTTCCACCAAAACCTAGATCTCCTAATGAGCTCTTCTGTACTCCTGGTCCTGAATCGAACAAGCTACTGCTGTTGTTGGTGTTATTGTTGTTATTAAAACTACTGTTGAAATTGTTTCCAGAGCTACCACCACTGTTGAAACCTCCAGCTGCTGGTCCTCCCCCAAATTCCGACCCAAAATCGTCTTTATAAGAAGGTTTTGAGGGTGGTCCTGGACTAAATGAAAATTCCTGTGCTGAGCTAGAAGCTGTTCCACTATTAAACGTATTTGCCGTCGTGCTACTTGTTGTGGTAGTAGGACCTGCATTCAGCCAGTCATCCGCTGCGCTGCTGCTTGCGGAGGAAGCTGAGCGGCTGTTGTTGCCGCTTGTTGATGCTGATCCTGTTGTACCGCCCGTGCCCAGCCAGTCATCCACCGACGAAGCAGTGTTCAGGTTGTTTTTCGGGGTGGCGGCGAAGAAATCCATGGACATTGTTAACTGTTTAATTCAATTTCTCAATCTAAATGTAACTTTTATGATGTATGATTTCCGATTTCACACCTATTACGAGGTCAACTCAAACTGAACAAGTTATAGAAGTTCAAATACCAAATTCGGATTTTTATCGCAGATCAACAGAAATTTGATCGAAACTCGTGTCGACCAGCTATCAGTATGTTGACCTCAAACCTCGTGCTCGATAAAATGAAGCCGAACAAAAAGCGTTAACCTGTCCAAAGAGGTTAGATCTCTGATAAGTTTAAAGCTTTGTCACCCTAGCGTGACTTTTTCAGATTGAGCAAATGGCTTCCAGCCAATAAAGGTAGACTCTAATTTTACACATTTCATACGATCTACTGAACTGGATAAAGTTACAGTGCCAGCATTGTACTTTCGGCGCTACTTGTTTCAAAACGAACCCATACACAGCTGCGAAATCCAAACTTCAAAGTTTGTAACCTCAATCATCAGATTCAGTCCCCAAAAAGCTTCTTCGCAAGTTCTGTATCGCCAATAACGGGACTTTTGTCTTCAGGATTTATCACGGTTTCGAACTCCGATCCCCTAGTTTTTTCATTCCCATCCGCAATAGCCAGCTCAACCGTCTTAGCCCCACCACCTCCAGCCCCTCCAGGACCACCATCGCTGCCATTGTTAGAATTTCCATCCTCAATCCCAACCTTGGCCCCATCCTCCACCTGATTCCTCAGCGGAGAAGGAGAGCACATATGCACAATTAGCGAACCTAAACTCCCGGATACAGCCATCCCCCCGAGCTTCATGAAACCATTGCCAATCCCCGGCCCCAGTAACAGAGCGAGTGCTAAAACTAGAGGAGTTGAAACACTCAAATACCCCTGCACCAACGGTATCGGAACCGATATAACCCCGCACCAAACCGCGGAAACTAGCCAAAACGCGATCTTACCTCGTAACGCGGTTTCGACCATGGAGATCAACCTTCTCGTTGTGTTGAGTTTGGAGGAACCCGAACTTTTTGACCTCGATTTTCCGGAAGGATTCATAACCCGCATAGTTTGCTCGATCTCGGCGAGGGACTCGTTCGCATCGCGGGCGATCTGACTTGTGTCATACGCAACATACCACCAAACCAACAATGTTACCAGATAACTCAAAAGTTCCAACAAACTCAAAAACACCCAACTCAAAATCGCCAAAACCAACAACCCCGCCGCAACTCCGGCGTAAAGACGAGTTCGGAAGTCGTCGGGAGCGTCGGAGGCTGGAACCTCTTTTGAACCTGAGTTTGAATCTTCTTCTGAGTCCGCAGATTCTTTCGAGTCTGACTTGTTTCTTTTGGATTTGTTTGCAGCAGTCCCGGCTCCACCACCACCTCCGCCTTGTAATTCATACGCAACCCGATTAAAAAACGTGAAGCCGTGGTAGGCGACGTTTCTCGTTGTGGTGTGCACTCCATCAGCCGCCGTTGCAGCAATATCAAACCCCGATTCGTGAATGTGACCGGAAATAAGTTCGTAGAGGGAGGAGAGGACTGGAGGAAAAGGAATAATAAAAAGTGCAGAAAATCACTGTGAGTTTAACTTCGAAACACACATCAACAATTTTGACAACACACACAACGATCAAAGGACAACACCTACATCATGATTTGATTGATTTGTAAGCACTCACCCTTCCCAAACGCCACGCTCAAGTAGCTCCCCCCAAAGAACGACGCCCACACCACCACAACCAGCAAAATCTGCTCGAACAGCACGTTCCACGGCTGGATCCTGCCCCCGAAAACTTTTTCTCCAGAAGCGAAGTGGGCGGTTAGCTCGGGCTCCGATTTATTCAAATTGTGCTCCGCAGCGACCTTGACCTCTGCCTTATTGGCCTTAACCGTCACCAACAAACTCTGAATTAGCGTTATCAACGGCCACAGCGCCCAATAACATAACCAATGATTCAAAGCGATCAAATTCGTAACTAGCTTCGGCAAATCCTCCGTTGTCGGTAACGTGCTGTTGTTACTGTCTGTGAAACTGTTTCCACCTTTTGATCTCGCTCCAACCAAAGCGCCACCAAGACCACCGGCGGTGGGGAGTAATGCGTCCCTCAACCCGTCGTTGAAGGCATCGCCGACGTTCCTGCCTGGGCTCCCCCTATCTGCCCTATCTCGTTGCTTTCTTTCCTTCTCAGTTATATCGTCGTTCCAGCTCGCCCCGACCATCCCCAACCTAACTATCGAGCAAATCAAAGGCATCAAAGTTATCACCACCGGCGTGATCCAGTACATGTGGTACTCCAACGCAATTCCAGTCCCTATCCACACAATCGGCGCCACAACCACGAAAGTCGCCTGGAACAAAACTTTTTTCACGGTTCGCTTCCACTCACCGCTAGAATCAGAACTATTGCTGCCGCCACTGGTACCGCTACCAACACTGTTCGTCCCGACGCTCCGCATGTAAGAGCGGATCAGAAAAATCACTTGCAGAACAACCACAATGAGAACTGCAGCGAGAACCAGGGCGGCCCGGACGTTTGGGGGTTTTGAGACGAACCAGGTTTTGAACTCAACGGTCCAGAGGAGACATAGCGGGAGGATGTAGGAGGTGAAGATTGTGATTGTATCTTCGACGAAGGGTAGGAGCATCCGCAACCACGCTGAGAGGAGAACCAATGTTTCCACAGCCCACTGCTTGGTGACGAAGTAGGTTCGGTCGAACAGGTGGTGGAGCTGGGCGTAGAAAACAGGGGAGGACTCTAGCCTTGCACCTTGGAAGGCACCGCTCACACTTGACACCCCACTATGTCCGTCGGAATTATGGCTTGCGGACTCCTTTATCTGGCTCACTTTGATTATAAAAAGCCTCGTCATCGTCCAGAGAGCGAACAGAAAACCTAAGAATACGGAGAGTCGGGGGTTTTTATATAACAGCCGGTAGAGGAAAACGTAGGCGAGGAAAAGAATGGTGATAAAGTTGGCGCAGAAGTCGGAGTGCTCGCGGATGAAGAGGGAGGTCTCATCTTCAAAGTCGTCAACAACGGTTTTGGCGGGGGTGAGGGTGGTGTTGGGGAGGGTGACTGGGAGAGGATGTGACATTGGTAACTTTTTAAACTTCAAAGTTCGAACTAAAACATATCTCACTCAACCACAGCAAAACTTCTACTTCCAACACATTAACCTGATGTTCAAAAAAACATAAACTTACGATCATCCTCCTTCGCCACCTGCAAATCCCCGTTCACATCGAGCGCTAGTCTGTCAATAGCAGCATCTACCGGGTACATCACCGCGTCAACAGCATCTTCAACAGGAACCTCAACCTTTTTCACAGCTTCCCCATCAAAAATAGGCTCCACAACATCATTCTCAACCGGCGCAACAACATACTTATCCAACGGCCCCAGCACTTTATCAGCCGGCCCAACTATTTTCGTCTCAATCACTTTATCGAGGTCCGAGGGTTTTGTTGCGGCGTAGTCGAGTTTTGCGGCTTCGAGTTTTTGTTGTTTTGAGGTTGGGGTTGGGGTGGACGAGCTCGAGGTTGATTCGCGAACACTTGAAGATGGCTTTACATTGTCATGAGTACTTGAATGATTGACTTCGGCGAGAATCGTTGATGTGAAAGTTGAGGCCAAAACTTTGTTGTAGAAAGTGGCGGGGAAACTGAGACTGAGATCCTGTTGAGCTCGCGGATGGAGGAGTTCGTCCTCCAGAGGGTAGCCCAAGATCGGAATGAGGAGCGCGAAGAAGAGGAGACGCACAGCCGTTACCAGCTGTGTAATGGGTGACATATTTGATAGCTTGAACCTAATAACCTACAACGAGATGAAGAAACTGTAAATATCAAGCTCCATACTCTAAGAAACTTAATTCACTACCAGTACGAATAACACTAAAGTTTGAAAGTTCTGTTGCGATGTCGCAAGTTTAGAGTTCCATGTCACTGTTGACTGCAAGAAAAAACTCAATCTCACCTGCAACATAGTGTGTTACTGTTACTGTAGGCTGTTGTCGTCATCTTGAGCTCAGACTCATTCGACCAGTAATTGAACATGCCCAGATAAGAGGTACAGGATCTGGACAATAGACAACGATCAGGAGTCTGACATGCTGACAATGGTCCATCGACCAGGACCCACGTACAACCAAATGTTTTAACTTTTTTCTAACTTTCGTTATTTTGATCCATTTCATCAATATGCAGTACATGTAAGCAGACTATAAAAGTATCGGACGAATGACCACTTGTCTCCATCGTAATATCACTCTATCGAAGATATTACAAACTAAATATGTGGGTCGTATTTATTAGGCTGTTAAATTTATGTGTAGCAATCTGATGTAGCAGTACAATATTCATAATTTGATTCTGAGACTGCAAAGAGCCTGGTGGACCAGGTACCACTTCTTTTGAACCGATTCGCATGTAAACAATTCGCAGGATTTACGAAACAACGGGCTTTGCCTTGATAAGAACTTAATTCTAACGAAATTCAAAACACAAGACTGTAGACTCAGCAAATTTTATTTCATACAATCAGGCAGTAGTAATAAATACTTCCTACTGCAACCTTTATAAGTACAATCTGATCCTTCCTCGCGTAGCGTATTAGTAAAAAGAAATAGTAGCTATTTCAGCAGCCAAAATCGACTGGCATTGAACTATGATTCATCACAACTGAAATTGGAGAAAAACAGTAAACTATATCCACGTAAAAGAACTCGGTAGGTATCTATACAATCTGTACCCAATAGTAATGTGACACTGACCTGAACGATATCATAAGTCTTAAGACATCAGACCTTTGTAAAAAGTTCTAAAAACCCTTGTGACCCTATAACATTCTTCAACCTTCAACCCGAACCCAACCCAACACAAAGCACTTGCCTATACACCAGGTCCACTGGCCTTCGATTGCGGCCCAGTAAGGCTCGGAGCTTTACTCTTCGAAAAGGTGCCGATCAAACTCGAGGTCGGAGATTTCGCCATCGTCGCCGGAGGCGGCATGCGCGCCTTCGACGCGGTTTGGGGGACGGTTTGGGGGAGACTCTGACTTGTAACTTTTGAATCAGAAGAACCTTTTGAAAAACCTTCTGGGAAACCTCCTGAAGAGCCTTTTGAAGAACCTTTTGAAGGAGAGAACTTCCCACTTCCTTTATTAAAACCTTTTACAGCATTAGAATCTTTGCTCCCTTTGCTCCAGGCAGGTGAATCCAGCGACGACTCCGAGGCGGACGGCGAGGCGGATTCTTCAAGTTCGATGTACCGAGGGGGGCGCTGCGGCTCGCTCGTATTGAGAGGATGCTGACTTTGAGCTTGGGCTGAACTTGAAGTTGATGCATTGAGGTTCTGACTCTGAGTCTCACCCTTCATTGAGTTTCCAAATGATTTAAATTTTAAAGCAAAATCGTTCCTCGGACTCTGAGTCCGTATTCGATTTGGAAACGGTTTGCCAGATTGGTAGCTGTTCGGATTACCTCGATTCGGTGCGCTCTTCATGTTGGCAAAAGAGTTCGTATCCGGTTTCCAAGTCCCCTCGCCCTTGAATCTTGCGGCGTGGGGCGGCAGTGACGCCTCGTAGTTTCCTTTATTATCGTACTTCCCGGACCCTTTGTTATAATTGTTACCGTTGTACCACATTGAATTTGAACCCATTGATCCACCCATTCCCCCAGGCCCAGGGCTCTTCCCCACCATCATGTTGCGAAAATTCGCGGTTGGTGAACCGGCGCGACGCGAATTAAGGGGCGGGACTGCACCATAATTTTGATAACCGGAATTTGACGTTGAACCGTTACCTGCACCACTGCCACTACCTTGCGCATTATAATATCTGGAATTATAGTTACTCTGAGTCTGGTTCGGCGTCGCCATCGGACGCTCATAAGGGCCTGTATCTGACTCAAATTTGCTGCGATGAAACTCTCCATTGCGACTATTGTCGTTATTAGAATGGGTGAAATTCACGGAACTTGAAGCATCAACAAAATCGCGCCTGTGCATCTCCGGCGGTGACGGTCGCTTAGGCGCGGCATGAAATTTTAAGCTTTCCGAGCGTGCAGACTCTGATTTTACACTGCAAGGTGTACCTGCACCGCCATTCACAACACTCGATGGGCTGCTGCTACTGCTGCTTGAGGGAGTATTTTCACTCAGTGCCCTTTCACTTGAATTATGGTTGCCGTTTAGAGAGCGATTTCGGTTAGAACTGTTTAGGCCTGCGCTTTTTGCCAGCGTGTGCGCAACGGGAGTCTTCTTCACTCGCTTCGGGTTGTCTCGCTCAGGTGATTCCGAGGGTGACTCAGAGCGATCATCACTACGCATACCCTTACCAAAGCTTGAAATACACGCGCCCTTGCCTTTAGAGTTTGATTCTGTTGGCGTCTCTTCCAGCTCGAAGCGGCACTTTTCTCCTTCTCGGACTCCCGGCACATCGGCGCCGGCGGTGGAGTAGGCCACGCTCTGCTGAGGAGGGTGCATGTTAATATTGGACTGCATCTGACTCTGAGCCTGACTCGAAGAAAAAGAATTCAGCTGACTCTGACTCGAAGAAGTTACCTGACTCTGAGCCATTGTCAAAGGAACCTGCGTGCTGGCGGTACTGAGTCCTTGGGACTGTGTCCGGTTCCGAACGGCTTCCTTAACCTTCTCTCTAAGTTGTTGCTGTTTCTCATCTAGTTTCTGCTTTTCGATGGGAGAAACAGGTAAGTCTTTTTGAATTTCGAGATTCTGCTTCGGGACCCGAGTCTGAGATGCTGCGTCCTTATTGATTCTAAACTCTGCTTGATTCGGCCCTGTTTGTGCGTGTCCTTTGCCTGCTTGTGTATGACCTTGGGGTTGTGTTGAACCTACTTGAGCTTGTGTTTGTGCATGAACTTGGGGTTGTGGTTGCTTCATCTCAGGATACTTCGCGGCAAGTTCCTTGAATCTTTTTTCGACCGCGGCTTTTCGGTATTGCATCTCCTGCTCTGAACGGGGAGTCGTGACATAAATGTTAAACTTATTACCATTACGCTCAATATTATTACCCTGATCAGCCACGAACGGCATGAGGATTCGACTCTGAGTCTTAGAAGGGTCCTCTGCTGGTATCCCCGTCGATACCCGCCCAGAAGGCTGAGACTGCAGTGAGGGTCCTGATAGGCCTGAAGGTCTTGGACTTGCGTTAAAGGGTATTACTATGTTCTGATTCATGTTGTGATTTGAGACCTCATCAAATTTATCTGATCTGGATTCTCCTTTGCTACCACCCTTGAAATTGTGCCTGGGTGATAAATTGTTGTGTTTGGGTGATATTAAATTCTGTCCAGGTGTCTGCCCAGGTGACCGATTCAATGAATTCAGAGACGTACTGCTAGCACCACCACCACCATACACTATACCCGGGGTTAAGTGGGGTTTGGGCGTTATGTCGTATACAGCTGCGGGGTCTTGATTCCCGGGCGGAAGGCCTACTAAACTCTCGCAGCGACTCTGAGGAGAACTGTTTTTACTTTCCGCGGAGGCCCCCGTGCTTCCGGTACCACCGCTTTGCAGTGAGGCGCCCGTGTTCTCAAAGCCGCTACTTGACACAGATGCTCCTGTGTTTCCAAAGTTCCCACTGACACAACTCAAAACGGATGCCCCTGTTGCTCCGCCATTGAACTCAGAACATGTAGACTCACCGTGCATGTTACAGAGAGACCTGAACTGTCTCTCATTTATGTCAGACTGCCCCCCGTATACGGACTCTGAGACCGACCGGGGAGTTATGCACTGAAAATTACTGTCAATGTTTCTATGCTTGTCATTGAAGTTATTCGCATGTTCGGGACTCAAGCGTGCAGCCTCATCCAGTTCACTCAATTCAGACTCACAACTGCCGTTTGGTGTAATATGCTCACCTCTTCGCGTCATCCCCCTCCCTCCATCACTTTTTCCCTCAAACCCACCAGGTGTGCGCCCCCGCCCATCACCACCTGGAAAGATGTGTTGGATTGAACTCACACCCGGTAATTTCAAATTCAAGCCACCTGGCTGCCCAACACTGTCACCTGCCTGAATCTGATTTCCTGTGACATTAGAACATTGATTCTGATGAGGAGGGAAAGAAGTCTGACACTGTGACTGTGGCTGACTCCCCATATCCATTTGTCCCATCATCCAGGGAAAGGCGTGCGCATCGACCTCTAGACTCGGGCAGTAGGGCGTTAGAAACATGGATTCGGTTTGAAACTGCTTTCTTGAGTGAAACTTTCTTATTTCTCTCTCTTCCTTTGGAGTGTGAGTTTTACGCCATTTTGGAGAAATCGGTACCCCGTGTACATCGAAAGCTTGTAATTGTTGTTGCTGCTGGTCGTCGCTGGAAACGAGCTCGACCTCACCCCACTCGTTGATGACGTAGTGCGAGGAACCTTGGTGACATTGCTGGTTTTGACTCTGAGTCTGAGACTGACCTCGACTGGACCGAGACTGACTTTGACTCTGGCTCTGAGATACTTGGCTCTGACTGCTCGTTTGGCTCTGACTACTGCCCTGACTCTGACTACTACCCTGACTCTGAGACCCAGATGTTGCGCCAAAATTGCTGTTTGACCTAAATAAGTGGGAAAGATCTGGGCTGTTTGAATCACCACTGCTAAAGGCTGACTTGCCAAAATTTGATTCGCAAGACATTTTAAAACGTTGTTCTGAATCATCAATCTCCATGTCTTGATTCCGAGATGATTCAGGTCCATGATCACGGATCTGTTGAGCTCCGTCTTGGACTTGCGATGATGCATGATCATCAAAAGAATTTACATTGTGTGACCGAGTACCGGCTTCTTCGACCTTGGTGGGTTTTGACAGGTACCTCTCTAAATCAGGATTTACATTCAGAGTTTCATTCTGTACCAAGTTGGTCGAGATGCATGATGATGTTGTAACAGACACATGCGAATTTTTCTGCTGCTGACTCAGTGCAGTTTTTCTGTTGTCCTTACTAGTCTGTTCTTCCGCTGAGTGTCGAGAATAATCATATTCGCGACGTTCAGGTTCAGACAGTTCCTGCTTGATTTTTTTCGTGGGTGGTGGAACCGACAGCACCTCTTGCTGCTGGACTGAATCGGTTTGCGACGACGTTGATACTCGCGCATTACCGTCGTCGTGCTGCTCACTGACCTGATTGAGGCGCTTGAGACTCAGAGACTGAGAAATTAAATTATTTTGAGGGTTTAACTTTTCATTCATTAAATCTTGAGATGCTGCTTTATTCTGCTGAGGCGACTCGGACTGAGACTCTTTTGATTCCGAATCCGATTCACCGCCGGCGACATGGTGTGACACTGATATGTCGGACGACTTCTCACTTACCGCTGAACCCCGTGACGAGGTTTCCAGTGCAATAGGCGACTCGGTGATTGTTGGACTGGAACTGGTGTTGTCGTTGAACTTGTCAAAAAACTTAGCGCGGTTTGATTCCGATTCACGCTTTGAATTATTTAAACTTTCAATTTGTGGTAGGTCAGGATTTGGAGATGGTGATAAGGTGGTGTTATTTCTCCGGGACTTGGATGCAACGCGGTCCGCAACTTTTCGCTCGATTTCAGATATCGGATCAACGACTTCCGCCCTCTCTACCACTAGATGTTTTCTCAGCGAGTTCAGACAAGCCGCCGGCGTCACCAGCCCGGCTTTCATATTTGAACACATGGAACTCGGTGTGTCTGAACCGCGGCCTGGACTGTTGCTCTCTGAGATACCCGATCCCCCCAGGTGTAAGTTAATATTAGTGCAACCATTACTGTTTAAGCCACTGTTTAAACCACTGTTTACACCGCTACTACCAACTGAAATTGAAATTCCCGAAGTGTCCAAAAAATCCCCCTCATTTTTTCGCACCCACGTTTGAATCACCTTGCCCACGCTCTCGGACTCAGTCATTTTCTTCATTTCGCTACACACATCAGACAGCTGAGAGATGTAGCTAACATCTGTGGCGTGTAGTTCCAAAAGCACTTCTTTCTCAGTCGCGTGGTAGTCCGTGTCGGACGATAATCGTTTTTTCTCCAATCCGATTTCCACTTTCTCGTCCTCCAGGGCTCGGCGGTATTTACCTGAATTACGAGATCCAATTAAACTATTCAGTCCATTACTGTTCGCACCCTCATCACCACCCTCAGATCCATCACCCTGAGCAAAGTAGTTCCCCAGCTCCACCTCTGTCTCCCTAACCCCCTCCCTCAACCTACCCAAATTTTTTTCCAAATCCTCTTTGTGTACAATATCTTCCTTCAATCGAAGCTCAAACCGCTCTTTGTCCTTAACTATAACCTCGCTCTCGCTCTCCACCCTTCTCTCCTCATCCTCAGTCCTCTCTAACTCCTTCTGTAATTTAAGCATCTCCGCTTGTATGCGGTCTTTTTTCGCCTGAATTCTTTTTTTAACTTCCAAATTCTGCCCAACCTGTCTCTCCTTCAACTCGATTTTACCCTTATAGTCTTCACAACTCCGCTCGCAATCCACTATCTCCCTCTCACAGCTGCTGACGCCCTGCTTCTTCTGTAAAAGTGAACTCTGGAGACACTTTTCCTCCTCGTTTAATTTCTCGGTTTTAGCCTCTAAATCGGTGATTCTCTCATCGAGCTTTTGTTTTCTAGCCGTAAGTTGCTGGGAGGTGGGCTGGATCTTCTGGGACCAGGAGGTCTGGAACATGCTCTCTATCTGTTCCGAGATCTGTTTTATGTCAGCTGGGGTGAGGTAGGGCTCGGTACTGGCCTTAGAGCTACCGTTAATAGCGCACGAAGATGAAGTTGAACTCAATTTTAGGTTTTGCGGTGAAGTGAATTGAAATTCCGATTCGCGTGGTGAGCCTGTCGCTGAGTCAGTCGGTGATTCTGATTCTTTGATAGTTTGATTTTTACTGCTATCGGAGCCTTTGGGAGTCAATCTAATATTTGAGTCTTTGTTTGAAGATTCAGATCTGACTCTGTTTAAACTGTTAACAGAAGTTCCTCCATCATCAGCATCAAAAGCTCTGAGATCGAGGGTTCCATTTGGACCTTCAAACTTCGATCTCCAGTAGTCCTGGAGGAGGTTGCGGAAGCCCGGAGAGGTGAGCTCGCTGTTTTTTATCGAGAAAAATAACTCGGCCTGCTTGATGATGTGGGCGACCTTTAAATCCTTTTCGATGTCACCAGTAGTACGATGATTTAAGTGATTGTTATGCTCACTCTCTGAAGTGATGATGTGGGCGACCTTTAAATCTTTTTCGATGTCAGGTGGAGTAGTACGATGACTTAAGTGATTGGTATGCTCACTCTCTGAAGTCTGTTTTAAATTTTCATCGCTGCTACTGTTGTTACTGTTGTTTAACTTAGTCTTTGTAGCCTCACCTGAAGAAATTGAATCTGTTTGAATGGCAGCCTGCGACTGAATCATGATAGGCTTAGCCTGACTCTGAACCTGACTCTGAGGAGGCGATTTGACGCTGTCATTCTCCCGCTCTCCAGCCATAGACGTACTGCTGCTGCAGTTGTGGGGGCTAATGTCAGAGACATTAGACACGATGTCGGACTTAGGACCCTCACCTGCCTCCGAAAGATTCTGAGACCTGCGTGAGATTGAGTTATCACCTGAATTTGACTCCGAGTTCAAAACACGAGGCGTAGGTGAGTTTGGTTTATTGCTGGTTGATTGTTTCACGCTGATATCTGATACTTCTGATACCACGGACCTGTTACTTTGGAACTTGTTGTTGGGACTGTCCCGACTCAGACTCTGGTGTGAGCGCGGCTCAGAACTTGTCCTCAAACCTGGGTTGTGAGGGTTGTGAATTCTTCCAGGACCAAAACCTGTGACTTCCATCTGGTGTTCACGCTGAGCGTGCTGGTCTGTGTTGTATTGATTCAGATTTTGGGGCTGCGATACTTGCGTACTGCGTGACTGCCCAAGACTGCTGCTTCTGTTTAACTCAGACTGCTGAGCTTCTTCACTGTGACTGGGATTAACTGAATTAAAATTTACAGAACTGGTTGAGCCATTTGCGAATTGAGTCTGACTTGTGAACTGAGTCTGACTCCTAGTCGGATCTATCTGGACAACACCTGTAACTCGACCATCACTCTGACTCTCACCGGTCCGACTTAGACTAAGACTGTTATTGGTTTGATTCTGGTTGGTTTGACTCTGATTCTGAACATGACAGTTTAAACTTAAACTCTGACTTTGAGTTGTCTGAGTTGCTGTTTGTTGATCAGCCCTCTTCGATCTCCGTCCCTCCGAGGAAGATGACGCAGAACCCGATGATCTCGAACATGACCGAGACTCAGACCCGCTCCCCGAGCTCAGGGAATCACAGCCACTGCCAGGTGAGTTATATCTGGCTCCCCTAGTTTTCATTTTCTTACCCGCATTTGGGACCACTTGGAGCTGCTGAATCGGATTGGAAGTATTGGTCACAGGACCTGAACTACCCTGTAATTGTTGTGCTTGTGTTTGTGGTGGTAGTGGTTGTTCTGGGCCGTGTGATGTTGCATTTGACTTCGATGTGTTTGTCAAATCAATCTGGTTACTATTCGAGTTGTTTCGAGCTTGAACTTCTCTTTGAACCTGTTGAGGTTCTCTTTGGACTCCGCTCTGAAATTTCTGGTTCTGATTCATACCGCTCTCGGATAATTCCGAGTGACTCGGTGAGAAGAGTGACTGCTGCGAAAGACTGTCAGCGTTTTTACGGTTATTAAACTTATTCTGAACTTGAAGCGATCTCGGGTTGTAAAGCAACTTACTGTTACCAGACTGAGATTTACCATTCAAAGGGACTTGAGGTTGATTGTGGATATGATTATCATTTTGCTGCACATGGTCTTGATTTGTGTTTTGTTGCGTCAGGTTGGTGTTTTGCCGCGTCAGATTTTGGAGAACAGAAGCAGAAACTGAACCACAACTTTCTTCGGCGTTATCGAGAGGGACATCGCTCGTAAAACGTCCCCTAGCCATCGGATGGTCATCCCTGTGACACTGACTGTCAGACCGCAAATCGCTCTGAGTCCTCTGCCGGTCACGGTCACCAGGACTGACGTTCAAACCAACAACCTCTGAGACTGAACTACTAAGCCTACCACCGTTTGTGTTGTCAATTGTCTTAAAACTGTGACTGATCCCCGACTCACGTTGTTCAAATTGGGTGTTTATTAACTCACTACTTCGATTGCTGACTTGTGCTACAGCGCTTGAATCTCTCCCGACAAATTTATCTTGCTTGTTCCTCCGGTAAGTTTCGCGCGCCTGGCACCGCAACTTGTAGTCATCCGAACTTGACGACGACTCTGAGTCACGCACGTCCGACCCAGAGTGTGAGTTGCTACTGCCTTCCCCATTTAAACGACGGCGATCCTGTTCCAATCGTCGTTGCTCGAGCTGATAATTATTTGAAGAAGAATTCAGACCCTGTGCGTGTTGATGAGCTTCGTTGTGATACTGCGAAGTAGTTTCATTCCGACTTCTGTTTGCATGAATCTCATTCCGCCTAATACTTGAGCCCACACTCCCATCCTCGAACGGTCCTGGACCTGGTCGGGACACGTCGGATGGGGAATGGGAGGTAAGTTCGGAGCCGCGAGAAACATCAACCCTCGATCTCCCCGGCCCCTGTCGCCTATCCGGTCCTGACCTAGACCCAGGCACAGCTCCCAAACCTCTTAAATTCGGCTCTGCATGGTGGGATTCTGGAAAGTTCCTTCCGTGATCACGTGGTTGTGGACCACCGAACGAATTTCCCTTAAAACTGTCACGACCGTGTGACTCAGACGATGAAGACTCAGCAGCGTAATGATTATGCTCACGTTCCTGCTCCCGCAACGGATGGTAACCTCGATCTGGCGGCGGTCCGTGCCGGTAGTCTGAGTACAAATGATGATCAGATCCACCCTTGCCCTTGTGATGCTCGCTGAATCCGCCCTTGTATGAGTCGTAGCCCCCTTTACCGCGGCCCTTCGCGCTCGTGTTTCGGGGCCGACCTTTTGCACTTACATTCCTCCCCCTACCCTTCCGCGAATTATCGCGACGGCGGGAGACGTTTGCACGGTGCCGTGAGTCATCACGCGAGCTCGGATAAGATTCATAATCGGAGATTGGAAACCTGAGGAAGATTCGAGATAGGTTGAAAACGTTTCAATGATGTAAACACCAAAACACCAACAACACATCAGATTCACATCACACCTTGTTTTAACTTTTTTGGCACATGACTCACCTGCTTTCCCCCTTCCCCCCCTTTCTTTGGCTTGTACTTCGCTTTGGGGGGAGATAATTTGAACCTGAGGGAGGAGGTCTACCCCGACCTTGATCAAAGTTCTGATCGACACGGTCCATCATTCGCTGATCAAACTCGTCACGGTCCATCCTTCGCTCTTGCGGCTGCAATTCCGGAGGATAATCATACCCTCGCGTGTATCGACCCTGCAACTTATCACTGACACCACCACGGTCGTGGTTATCTTTAAGACGATTATTCTCAACGTGCATAGCGTCACGTTGTTTCGAACTGTCGCTGTGACTATGGCTGCCGCTGCCGCTGTTGCTGTAGCTCTGACTGGAACTCTTGTGACTCTGAGCGTCATCGTAGTCGGAGAAGTGTAGGTCGTGTTCAGGCCCACGCGGAGGAGCTGGAACTGGTGAAGGATGACCAGGTCCAACACGACCACCACCACCAGTGTCGTATTTGGTTTCATAAAATTCATTGTTCCCTAGAGGAGGCGGTGGGTAAGTGCGACGATTACCGCACTTACCCTTCAAGCTCGTGGACCGTGGTGACCGAGACTCTGATTCAAGACCGCGATGACCCCTGGCCTCGTGAGGACGATACTGGAGGAAATTTGCAAAACTGTACTGTTAAAGAACAATGACATTGATATTATGAGGTGTAGTCCACTGGCACTAAACATAACAACTGTATTACTCAGCACATTCAACAGTACTCATAACTTGCCGTAACCGGCCGTCACAACATCTAATAAGGTAAAGAGACCAAGTCATACCTCTCCACGTTCTGCGCCTTCGTGAAACTCAGAATGGTGAGGGTGAGTTTGATTCACGTGATCTGAACGATAATCCCTACTTCCAAACCGCGCCTGATCCTCGCTCTCGCGACTATCGCGCATAGTATTGGGTACATCAATTCCAAGTACGCTCTGGACATTTTCATCTTGAATTCGCATCGGACTGCTCGGTCTCCTCCCCCGGTTCGACGTCTTACGCTGGGGATGACGAGACATGATTCAGATGCAACAAAGTTTAAGTAGTACTCACTGTACTGGTTACTTAGTCTTGACTCTTACTGTAACTCTTCTTTAGTCTGCTTAGCGATTTTGAGCAACTGAATCAGAATCAGTTTGAAAACTACAACGTCCCTTATAATCTAATAACCGTAACGGTATAAACAACGGACAAAATTTTGATGAAGTATACCGCACTAATGATCTCTTTGGATAATAGATTGCTACATACTAAACCTTCACACGATTCAGGAACCAATATCGAGCTCGGGAATAGCCGCGATGCTACATCATAATCGTACGACTGGCACTACGTCTGAAAGTGAAATACAACAATGCCAAACGCGTCTCGTAAATGACTTCGAAAGAATAATATTGAAGACCATAAAAATTCTAAAGTATTACTTAGTACCTAATTACTCTTGATTTATCAGAATGTGTTTCTAAAAACATAACTCATAACATGAAGGAATGGTAATGAGGATCAAAGCCAAGATGACATAATCGAACTGTAACTCTTGGTCTAAATATGTCCCTGAGAATTTCGCAGTGAAGCTGACAAAATTTGAAGAAAGTCAAAAATTTCAACTTGAATCTTTCTAGCAAAAGAATCTCAAGTTGCTTGCCAAAAGCTGACAAAAGCCAAAAACTTTTAAAGCTTAATTGAGTGAATTAGTTTAATTTCTTAATTTCAGAGTATGTTTTGCAATCGTGACTCGTCAGGTTGAGTGATAAACTCACTTTGAGAGTTTGCAGTAATAATGCAATGCAGGTTGCGCGCACTTGGGCATTCAATGCCAAGTATTGTGCTACTTCGTAGCTCTACGAATCAGCGCGAAGTCCAGCACAATATTGGGAAAGATGGTGTTATGCATAGTTGATCAGTGATTAAGACTAAACTGTAACATTTAATTGAATTGTAACTGTACCAGTGCAGTCGCTCACAAGACTTGCGCTCAGACCCTTGAACTGCGCTGAAGGTACTGAAAGTAGGAAAGGGATTCGATCTGAAAACCACGTAACACGTTATGACGTAATCTGAACATATACTTCAAACTCGATCATTTGAAAAAGTCCAACCGTAAAACCTTACCACTGCCCTATGACACCATGTTTTATTTTTTTCTGTAGCACACACACTGGGAGAATGGATAGTAGTTCAAAGTGAGATCCTTTCGTCAGAGGGGATTCTTCGAAGTTCGTTGCATAAACTGTTTTTATAGCCTACGATTTGTACGATTAACTGATATTATTGGAATTCGCAATATGTTTCTAAGCAATGATCAATGATTGTCGAGTTACTAATACTGAGTAAATGTTATCACAAGTTGTTTTTAGTTGAGCTACTTATCCACGGAGAGACATGTACTGCATGTCATCACAACAAACTTCTGAGGCTTCACAGGTAAAAAAGAGCACTTTAATAGTTTTACAATGTTTAACCCGAATTCAGCGTGCACACTTTCCCCATTCAACCACCGTCCAACCAGCCTCCGCACAACCAAAAAAAGTCAAAGTCCTCCCACCCCCGGAGTTTCAACTTTCGCCTACTTTCAAGTTACCCAAACT
>JACKZZ010010113.1_pt1 | contig 18546 bp, 7 predicted proteins | sample 8027871 | NCBI WGS metagenome assembly JACKZZ01 (sample SAMN15724774, study PRJNA655200) | protist metagenome | isolation source: fluorescence activated cell sorting (FACS) single amplified genomes of... | place: USA: West Boothbay Harbor, Gulf of Maine | collected 2000-07-19
AAGTGAAATCATACAGATTCAGCTTCTAGCAGTTCGGAAATGCACGACTGATACATCACCGTATGTTCGCAAGTGTGCAGCTACAGCACTAGTCAAGATATTTAAGTTCGACGTCGAGCAGTTAGAGAGCTTGCATCCGATCTTAGAGAAACTACTCACCGATACCAGCACCATGGTGCTGGGCAGCGCCGTCGTGGCGTTCAACGAGATATGTCCCACTGACTATTCACTGCTACATGGATGCTATCGCCAGATATGCAATTTATTGGCCGATCTTGACGAATGGAGTCAAGTAGTCACGCTGGAGGTTCTATCTAGATACAGCCGCATGCACTTCGTGGACCCAGCTCCTGGCATCTCGGCCGCAGCACGGCTACAGGCCAAGCAGCGGAGCTCTGCTGCGGTAGTGGGCAGAATTGGCCAAACCGTTAAGCGAAGGGTAATACGTAAAGCTTTTTATAGTGACGAAGAAGATGAAGCCGTTGAGGAAGAAATCGAAGTGGAGGCGAACAGTGAAAATCAATTGTTTTCCATCGTGGAACCCGAAGGGGATATGGATGCCGATCACCGACTCGTTTTGCGCTCATCATTGCCACTATTGAAAAGTCGCAATGCAGCTGTGGTATTGGGTGTTGCTAATTTGCACTATTATTGCGGCTCGCAGAATAGCACCACTAACGAACAAGTAGGCAAGGCACTGGTCCGGATCTTGCGCAACCGGCGTGAGATTCAGTACGTCGTCTTGCAGAGCATAAGCACCTTGGCGCAAGAACGACCATATATTTTCCGACCATATTTATCAGATTTTTTCATAAAAGGGAGTGACCCTATTTTTAATCGCCTTTTAAAATTGGAAATTCTCACGGCTGTATTTACGAAGGACGACGCCGATGTGCTTCTTCGGGAGATGCAGACCTATGTTAAGCATGGTGACCCTCAATTTGTATCAGCAGCAGTTCGCGCTGTTGGTCGTGTTGTTGATGTGAATCCATCTGTTGCAGATAAATGCTTAAACGGACTGATTCAGTTGCTACTTTCTAACAAATCCGCCACTGTTGTAGGTGAAATCGTCGAGGTGTTGCGGCAAATCCTCCAACAGAACCGGCATTTGGAAGAAACTGATCGTGTTTTGAAACAAATGGTCAAACTGTTACTAAACGGAGTCATAAGCGTTGAGAAAGCAGCTGCGCGCGCTTCAGTTGTATGGTTGGTAGGTGAATTTCATGAAAACCTCTCTGAAGTAGCGCCTGACGTACTGCGACTTCTCACGCAGCAGTTTTGCGAGGAGCACGTTGATACGAGGATGCAAATCCTGAATTTCGCAATAAAACTAGCATTGCGATGCCCTCATGATGCTGATGTACAGCAGCTCATGCAGTATGTTCTAGAAATGTCCCGCTACGATGGTGATACAGACCTTCGCGATCGCTCCCGCTTCATGACTGCGATGATGGGGCTGACTATGAGCAGTGACGAAGAAGCAGTGCAGAATGACGAGGAGGCTTTAGGTGAGCTCAGTGAGCATGCAATGGGGATTGTTTTATCGTCTAAGCTGCCACCAGTGACATTATTAGGCTCTGTAGACGTTGATGGCCTTCCGAACTTCAACCTGGGATCACTCAGTGCGGCAGTCGGCCACACCCTTCCTGGATACCAGAAAATTCCCCCTTGGGTTACTTCTCCACCAGATGGCTCTTCGCGAGATAAGGCCAAACCATTAAGTCCATATTTTAGTAATTCCAATGATAAAGAAACAGAAAAAAGTAGTTATGACCAAAAGTCGTTTGAGGATCCAGCAGATTTTTATGGTGATGATTCTGATAGTGATTCCTCTAAGAACTCTGATTCTGATAGCGATTCTGATAGCGATTCTGATAGTGATTCCGATAGTGATTCCGATAGTGATTCTGAATCGGAGTCGGACTCATCTGACTCTGCGGATAGTGCATCGGATACCAGTAATAGTACTGAAGAGGAGTCTTCGAGTGACGACGACGGTGATGGCACTGGTGCAGCTCAGAGGCGTATGATGGTACCTAGAGCAGCTAGTAAGCGGGCAGTGCAGAACCAACTCGTCAAAACGGCAAATAAGAAGGGCACAGAAGGCAATTTATTGGCTGCAGAATATGAAAACAACAGTATGAATGCTTTGCCACAGAAAATGGATAATTCGAGTGAGAAATTATTAGATAATGATGACTTACATGCACAGGGTGCTACACCTGTGTCAGCTATCAGCTCTGCGTTCGAAGACCTGCTTTCCGCATCATCTACGTCGGATGCTTTCAGTGGAAACTTACTATCAAATTCAAACAGTGATAGTCTCAATATTAGCGAAGAACTTCTATCTTTCAGTGCAGCTTTGCCTCGATCCTCGCCTACCATGATGATGACAAGAGAAGCGGCTGCATCGGTTTTGGCCACTTCAACAGCTTCACCTAATGGTAAAGAGGTATATTCCGACGAGAAGATTTTATTGAAACCCGAGCTCTGTCACGGGTTATCCGTAACAGCCTGCTTCTGCTTCGGTAGAACAAGCCCACCTTCTATTGCGTTTGCAAGCTTATTAAAACTTCGATTCACCAATACCTCTGATCAGCCTATTCGCCGAGTGCGGGTTAACGCAACGCACGAGTGTACCAATTTGCAGCCCATAGATTGCATCTTGCCTGGTGATGAAATCGCGATAAATTTTGAAATTGTTCTTGTTGGTCAGGGTGGAAGTAGTATTAAGCTCGAAGTTAGGAGTGATAAAGGCACATATCGAGCAACGCTGAAACCTCAAGTTTGGGAAGTATTGAATCCTCTTCAAATGACTTTGGAAGAGTTTGCGGCTAGCCGTAGAGTGCTTGGTGGTTTCAACGAGGCGGTGAAGAGTTTCGAGATCACGTCATTGGGGTTTTCTACTGATGATAATATAAGAGAAGCAGTTATTGCAAAAATGAGGGGGAAAACAGATGCATTTGTTATTTCCACGAAAGGTGATGAACTATTGTTTTCTGCTATGTGTCGTGCCGGGGTTACAGGTGAGGGAGGGAAAGTGCTTATCACTATCATTATCGAACCAAGTCGGATAAAAGTGCAAGCAAACTGTGCAGATGCCGTTCTTTCATCGCAAATATTGCCCATATTGAAATAGCCTTATACAGAAATCGGAGTAAATTTGTCCTTAAAATATTCTAAATTGAAATTTGTACATAAATTCATAACCAGGTATATATATACAGCACAGAGCCTCTACCTCCAAAATTCCTTTTATGCGAAGTGGCCATATTACGATTAAGAACGGAACGAGCAGCGAACCTTCAACAGAATTCGAATATGCTTTGTATTCGTGCGCGTACAAATAGAGCTGATTACTTATATTACACGATACTGCGGCAAACGATACTACTGTTGTCCGGCCACAGATTTGGATCACAGTAGTACGGGAGAGCACCGACACACGAGATTTGGATGTCTTATATTACAGGCGACATTATTCTTATTAAAATAATTTGGTATTAAATGCAGAAAAGCGCTTGAATGCAGTTGGCAATGCTTTCGTTTTTGATGGTGAATTAGACGCTGTCTGTAGGCCGATGTTGTCCGTGTAGGAGCGCACGTAGCATTGTAGTATGTGTCTGGCTCGCGTTTCGCCCGAAGCTGAGAGCCAATTCTTTCGAACTTCAACGCATTGTTCAAGACGCTTGCGGAGCTTATTGGCAATACCAGCATTTGGACGCAAAGAGTTTCTAGCATTCACAATGTTTCCATCGCTGTCACGTATGACATTTTTATCGCCTTGGGCTTCCACGTCATTTTCTACGTTAATATCTTCATAAAATTCCGTTGCGGTAACTCCTCCTAAGAAATACTCAGCATCTTTACCTGATAAAATGACATCAGTTTCACCGGTATCGTCAGCCAGCCGTATAGCAAACAAAAACTCACGTTGAGTGCTGCCTTCCCCTTGTGTGATCATGTCCAACGCCTTGCTGCTCGCCTCTGCCTCTTGCGCCCTTTTACTTCTACTTTTCGCTTTGCTCGATGAGGTCATATCTGCAATAATAGCTGATTGGTTTGATTGACCTGTTGCTGTTGCTATATCCGAATGGAACACTGCGGAGTCAACAGTAAAATCAGATATGTCTTTTGGCCAATAATCGGATATACATGCTCTCACACAGAACTTTGCTGGAGCTGGTGTGCTTAACATTAAAGCTAAATTTGTTAGCTCCTCACCCGCAGCTGATGCCATAACACGTGGTGCATTCATGCGACCAATATTTGCAGGTGGAGGTATGCCGTTGTTCGACCCATTTGTAGCACTAGCCACAAAACTATTCGGATTTTGCAGTAGCTGCAAAGCCATTTTTCTCATTCGTCCGTCCAGTTCTGAAGCGATTTGGGATGCATCAGCAGCATAAGGTGGCAGTACTACAACATGTGTATCTTCAGATATGATGCACTGCTTGATCAAAGCAACGCCATTGTTATCTCGTCGCGGTTCATTGTGTGCAGGGACTTTCAAATTACGAATACGTATCCAGGTACCAGGCACGATTTGTTCAAATAGTTCAATAAGTCGCTTATTACCAATTGTTAGCAAGCTTGGTTCCCCTGGTAGTATAGGGCATGCATCTTTTTTACGAAATGCATTAATTCGATCTCGCATTGAATTCACACTTTGCAAGTCCAGGCATGTGCTGTAGATGTTGGAGGCATGCAGCGCGGCGTTCATGGACACCAATGCGTCCTCGGGTGTGTAAGATTCTGAGCCTACCCTTGAATCTAACGGTAATGTAGTCTGTTGCATATGCGGCCTTGTGTGGTGGGATAACGAAGCACTTGACAATGACCCTTCAGTACTGCCGTCCCAGACAAGCAACACTGGCAGCTGGGGTGGGTTCTTTCTCAAACCAACAAAAATACATATCACATCACAACTTAACGGCCCAGGGACACCATTCAAACTATTTCTCACAATTTGATTCAATCTACCTAAATTAAAAGTTGGTGTTATTTTATCACGCATATTTTGACTAGCAAGCATGTTCGCCGACCAGCCGTTGTACTCCATCAGCCTCGGCATTTCGGTCTCTTCGTGGAAGGAGAATCCTGCACTACTTGAATGAACATCCCATAATTCAGGATTTAACGATTGAACTAGACCCTTTGCAGACATGCGGCGCTTGATGGAGGAGGAAGCACGACGTGCACCTTCTCCGCTATCGCCCGCTGCTGCTAGCTGCGGCGGAAGCCCGGTTGTTGGGTCAAATTTTGAATGAAATGTAACGAACGCCGCGTTACTAAAATTGCCTCTCTTTGCTGCTTTCATTGTGCCAACTAATTGTAACCCATTCCAGTTTTGAACTTTAACTCTATGACATCGAATAATATCACCTGCAGCTTGCACGACAGGAATTTGATCGAGGGAATCAGCAAATATATTCAAACATACATTGGTTGCAACACTATATGGCATACTTGGATCGGCAATGAAGAGTGATGCCATGAATTTACTAGCCCGACCTTTTGGAAGTTCCTTAACAGTAGTATGAGATAATACAACCCCATAACAACTAATTAAGTCATCCTTTGTTACCTTATCTTTCGCACCACCATCTTCATTAGTAGGCTTCACATGACGTGCTGCTTCTAACAATGAAATGTATTCATATTCAGGTGCACTCTTGCGTGATGCTTCAATAGGAGAAGACTTTTCACGAGCAGCTGCAGAAGATGATGAGGAAGACTTCTCTTCAAATGCAGATGTCGCAGATCGCTTCATTTTTAGCACAAAAATCAACAATTATGGATACAGCAAGTAGTAAATGCTAGCTTCTTTGTGCTTGTAGTAGAACCTGGACACAACAGTGTTTGAGAAAGATTGTTTCACGGGTCAAAGCACTTTGAAGTCTGTGCGTGGGTCCCGGCTGCGTTTTTCTAAAAATCGAAATTGTGTTTAACTAAAGCAAAAGTTGTACCATATTTTTATAGCTGGGGTAATTTCATCATTGATTGATTTTTCTCATTCAATCAATCCATTGGTGTCTTTAGTTTAGTTGGATTTACTCTTACAATTGATGGAATGATGAGTGGACTAAATACTATCAATACAAATGATTTAAAAGAAGATCTTTTTCGTTGTTGTGGTTCTCATTTGTGGGTCGATCGAATGCTTTCTGCTCGTCCCTATCAATCTGAATTGCATTTAAGAGCTGTTGCTGACCAGGCTTGGTGGAGTTTACCACAAGATGAATGGTTATTTGCATTTTTATCGCATCCGAGAATCGGAGATGTCAGTGCTTTAAAAGAGAAATTTGCAAAGAATCCAACAGCTTGGGAAGGTGGGGAACAAAGCGGAGCAGATGACGCAGCAGAGGCTACATTGCGTGCCTTGAAGGAAGGCAATGACAAATATTATGATAAATTTGGACACATTTTTCTCATATGTGCCACGGGTAAAAGTGCAGATGAAATGCTATATGCATTGAATGAACGCATGCCTAACAGTAAGACAGCAGAGTTGCTCATTGCCACAGGAGAACAAGCTAAGATTACACACCTGCGATTATCAAAACTTATTGCAGAGAGAATGAGGAGCCACCTATAATTATGTATAAGCCTGATAAGGCTGCTGTGAATATTGGCGTTATTGCACATTCTCATTGTAAAATTATAAAAACACATGAAAAAAAAGAGTTCTTTTCGTCATCGTCGCGACATGCTCGTTGCAAGGTTGCAAGCATGAAGCCGATGGTTTTGTGGGGTATCTTCTTGCTCCCTTGCATGGTCCAATTCTACAAAGCCTTAGGCATTTCTACCTTTTATTCGCCCCTTGTAGCATGACCACAGCGCTCCCCAGGGCTGCTCCAACTTGAACGGAGATCCTACTGGCCGTCCACCCAAGGGGTCGTTTATTTGGCCCCGGCAGGCTAAGATTTATTTTGGGAATTTTGTTTAGGCTTTTCCATTCTTGCATATATTTAATAATGGATAAATCTGCAACATTGAAGGTTTCATCAAGTATTATTTTGAATAGAGTATGTATCTGCGCCTTTGCCGTACTATTTCTGTGGACAACTACTTTGAGTAATGCTACTGCAATTACTGCTATTTTTGTCTCTTCTCCTGGTTTAGACCATATGAATGAAATATGTAGCAACGCATACACATATGTAGATGGTCAACGAAGAGAGTACGAATCATGTGCTTCCCGTCAGATGGATTCATGTACTGCAGAATTGAATGCAGCTTATATAAAAGAGAAAGAACGAATCGATGTAGTTGTTACAGAAAATGCTGATATAATTAATGAGATGACAATTCAAGATAAAATATGCTCAAAAGGTTGGATGAATATTCAAGGGTCAGTCAGTACATACATAGAGCAAACAGGAACCACATTGTCATACAATCAACCAAGTTGCTCTGAGGAGCAAGTGCTATGGACGAAAGAAGCACTTAATGACAACAGTGCAGCTCGCGAAGAACTAACAACGGAGTTGGTAGACTATTCAAAGCGCGCAGATGGCACAGTGGTTCGTCTAGTGCACCACATAGACGCGCTGGACGCCTACAACAGGGCCTATGCGGGAAACAAGACTGAGGCGCTGCGTGGCCTTTCGAGAGATATAGTAGCAAGTGTTGCTACTCCTCAGTTACCAAAAATTAACATTCAACTTCATAATTTAACTCTGCCATTCTCTGCGATACAGGTGTGCGGTGGTGCCCTAGACTCGTGCTCTTTGGGCTCCTTGAGTGACTCTTTTCAACTATATGAAGCAGCAGTGTCGCAAGTAAATGCACAGATAGGTGCAGTGGAGCGCAGCTACGAAGACCTGGCAGAGGAAATAGAGTACTACACCTCATCAGTGTCTGCGGCGCTCGCCAAGGCCGACGGGTTCTATGTGGGAGTGATGGGAGCAGCAGGGGCTGTGCAATGGCTGCAAGAGACATTGGATGTGTTTGATTTAGGGAGCTTCTGTGATAACTCAAGTCCTGATATATGCTCTTTTGATAGAGCCGATTTAGTCGTACCTGCATTACACCTTCCTCAGTTTCCTGCACTTGGCCGCATGCCGAACACCTCAGCGCTGAGGGCCGAGATCGCACTTGGGCTAAGCAACATGAGAGAAGCAATAGATGCTGCGAGTGATGATGTCTTCGAAACAGTCGAAACTTTAGTTAGCAATATAGATACATCGTTAGCGTTAAATAGATCCTTTGTCCCAGTAGACTACAAACCACCTCAGTATGCAGGCGACGCCGGCAGTGCAGACGAGGAGGAGCAGCGGCACCGCGTGGACTCTGGCGCGTTTCGCGCGAATGTTTCACGTATCTTCGAACCGATACCGCAGCAACAAGGGAATGATTCAAAAAGCTTTCAGTCGTATGCTTCACGTGCCACTAAATCGTTCTCATCAGCTCTTCGGTCGAGCTTTCGTGGTGAGTGGGCGGTGTTCCATCCTGGGACCATTGACACCGCGACTTGGCTTACTGCGTTTGCAGATGTGCGGTCCTATGTATTCATATTTGATTACGCGTACAGGATTTTACAAACACTCCATATTATTCGCAAACACTGGAATAATTCAGCGGGGCGGCTTCCATCTGTGGACTTGCGCGCGACGAAGGCGACGACTTCCCGAGCAGCTTCCCCATGCCACACGTTGGCCACGTACTTCAGCTACGCTGGGGTGCAAATTGTATTATTAGTGGTAATAGCAGTCGTCATCATTCGCTCGTTAACTGCAGTTTATATGGATACATATGAAAACTACACTGCGACCTGCGTACATGGCGTGCAAAATAGCACATATATCATGCGCAATGTCAATTCCTTGGCATTCAACTACGCGTCGATGGGTGGCAATGGTGACATCACAGATGGCGTCAAAGATTATAACTTGCATTCACATGATATTTGCACTAATAATGAAAGCAAGTCACACCAAAAGTACGAGGAACAACTGCACTCCATGTTGTTTCTCAATGACAGCTTCCACAGGAGCTCTAGGAGTGTGGGACTGGTGCACTCGTGTCTAACCCACAACAACATTGATACTTTCTTCATGTCTTCATGTTGCCACTCATCGCAAGAGTATGAAGAACTGTTCAGCAGCCAATGCCGCGACATATCAGCACAAACAGAAAGTAAGCTATGTCCGATGGATGATGATGGTCAAGCACAGCTCCCAGTTGTGCACCATCTGAGTACTGGCGGAGGTTGCTCAGAAGATTGGCCTGAACATAGATATCATACAAGCAACTCCAGTGCTAACAGCCCTATTTTCAATTGTGCAGCTTTGCCAATGTGCCGTGTGACTTGTAAAGGACCAGACAGAGAAGTGATCGCAGCGGCTAGTCAGTCCTGCTCCTGTATGTTGGAGTGGTATCTGCACGCGACTATTCTGAAGGGACTCGTCGTCATCGCGGTATATGTTATCATGAACATATCGCGAGCTTTAGTATGTAGAGGACTGCTTATGGCGTTATGGCGTTATTTGAATATCAAAGTCTTTGACTGTCAGTTGTCGTGCACGAGTCGGGGCCGCCTCATATCAGCTGACGGAGAGGTACTACTTCTCGTGAATGGCAAGATATGCAACCCCAATGAAGGAGCTGAGTCAGTATCGACAGAACTAAGAAAAACTATCAGAATGCATGTGGCGTTGGGTGTTATCATCATCTGTGTAGGTTTGGTGATCAACTTAAGCTGGATCTGGTATCTTCCATACGTTGATAGTAACCTAGTGTACCAGCCACATGAGCAGCCAGTCGAATACTGAAAATGTAACTATAAAAATGAATCATTCGTCATTACAAACATCCTCTAGAAAATATGATCCATACAGTCTTCGGTGTAATTCTCCCATAAGTCATTGCACACCACAATAACAATCCAAGCACTGCACTCAATCCAATAACACCCAAATTTGAAATTCCTACAGCAATTAATGCCCTGAACCCCATAAGCAACGATATACCTACTACAATGGCCACAGTAGCAACCAAAAATCCCACAAATCGTGCTATAATGAGCACAAAATCTCCTTGAGGCACAGCATCCTCATCAACATCCTCATCCATACTCCCCTTTGCAGATGCTGCGACGCGCTGTTCTTACCCACGCCTAAAAATCAAACCAGACGTCGTCCAGCTCGACCTTGCTGCAGCTCTTGTGTTGTCTAGGTGGCAGTGGAAGGCTCTCTCTCCTGAGCCCGCCGTACGCACCACGTGCGGGCGTCGGATGAGAGAGTAAGAGGGTGGTCTCAGCTGCGTTCTGGGCAGCAGTACACGCACACGAGCGAGTACAGAGTAGTGTTCGCCTAATGGAGGAAAGTGAGGAAGAAGAAGTGTCCGAATTGCTCGACATCAGCACAGAGGAGCTCAACCGAGCATTCACTTCAGGGTTGAGAAATACGGGCACGGATTTTCTAAATGCCCTCGAGATTTCTATCTACGACGATAAGCTTTTGACATTGAACTTAGTTCAGATATTGGAAGGATTGAAAACTTTAAAGGCATTTGTCGGAGGAGGTGGACTACACAGCTCAAAAATTTCTCTACTAGATCTAGAAGATTTCAATATTCCTAAAGAGAGTATTCGTCGAATTGGAATTCTCGCATTTAATATTAGGAATCGAAGCCCTGAAGCAACCGCTATGACTGCTCTATCGATAGACCCAGGACTCTGTGATAAGGGTAGTGGCGACTACAGCACTGGGGTCCTCTCTGCGGACAAGTCTGAGTGTGAGTATGAGGACGATTTTGAGGTCCACGATGATCTTGATGATAGAAAATATAGTGAACGATATAAAGAAGACGAGGGTGATAGATATTATAGCGATTCTGAAGAATTCTCCAGCTCTTATGACGTAGAATCAGATTTCAACGATGCTGCCATTGGTGGTGATTCTTCCGAGGAAGAGGCATACGCAGTGGATGAGGACTACGAGCTGACGGACCAAGTAGAGAATGTACAAAAGGTTAGTGTACCACGTGTAAGGATGCCATCTGCCCCTGTTCAACGCTTGACAGGCTCTGAAAGTGCTATATTTGGGGAGGAAGCGACCGAGGTGACTAGTGCCCGTCGGGCAGCATCAGCTTCAGGGAATCGCAGGAGACCGAAGACTGCATCTTGGATTCAAAATAGTAAATGGGTATTAGGAGAAAAGATTGGGAGTGGCTCTTTTGGCGAGGTGTTCCAAGGTATGAACAACCTTGGTCGACTTTTCGCCGTCAAAAGACTGCACATTGCCGGACAGAGGGACGTCGTGGACACTCTGGCCAATGAGATCCAGCTGATGCGGGACTATGCGCATCCTAATATTGTGGGGTATCTTGGTGCAGAAGTAGACGATGAGGCAGGAATTGTGAATATTTTTCAAGAATGGGTTCCTGGGGGATCCTTAGCCCACTTGTTAGGAAGATTCGGAGCTTTTAGTGACGGAGTTGTTGCAAATTACACTAGACAAATAGTGACTGGTTTGCAATTCCTGCATTCAAATGGAATCATTCACAGAGACATTAAGGGTGGAAATATTCTGGTTGATGAAGTAGGAAATGTAAAATTAGCAGATTTTGGAGCAAGCACACATGTGAATCAGTTTGACAAAACAGTGGAGACTTATGCACTCAAGGGGACGCCGTACTTCATGGCTCCTGAAGTACTCGGAGAGTCTCGCTACGGTCGCAAGGGTGATATATGGGCTGTGGGCTGTACTATGATTCAGATGCTTACTGGGCAACCGCCATGGAAGGACCATAACGTCAATGGCATAATCCAACTACATTTGCTGGTATCGTCTTGGAAAGGTCCTCCGAATTATCCGAAGGATAACATTTCCACTGAATGCCAAAACTGTATTGAATGGTGTTTTCGACATACTGAAGCTGAGCGCCCAACAGCACAGGAACTGTTGCAAAGTGACTTTTTACTGCAAGAAGAAGATCTCGAAGACAGTAGTGGAAACTTGTTGAGAAATCCTGGTGGGGCAGTTGATGAAGATGCCGACGACGGTGCGCCCGATGATTCTCTTGAAGATAGCGGAGTCATGACCGGGCTACGCATGAAAATGGACCGAGTAGCTCAAAGTACAGACTCGCTATTCAACCCAATTATCCCGAAGAATGCTACTGCTCAGCATAATGTAGACACGATGAAGGGAGTGCAGAATGAAATTGCGAGGAGGAAGTTAGCTAGAAAAGTAGTGGACGTAAGCTCGGAGAAGTTCCTTGCTCCTAAGCCCAAACACGATGAAAATCGAAGTGCTTCCGAAGAAAGTGACAGTACGAACGCAGATATCCGTGTCATTACCGCGAAGAAAGCAGCAGTCAACCCCTACGCACGTGGAGCAGGTATGAGGAAGGTGAACGTAATAGAACCCGTGGATACATCCAGAGCGATAGCACCCGAAGTGAAGATTACCAAAAATACGAATCGGCCAGGCTCAAAAATTCCTCGACCAGGAAGATCAAATACCGGATCCCACGGGGTCTCCAGTGCCAGAGACGAAGATATCACTCCTGCTATGGACGATGACTCGCCATTAATAGCGTCTAGCTCTTTTCGTGGAGTGTCTAATCGCGTGAGCGATTCTATATTTAGAAGTGATATTATTCATGATAATGGAAACGACAACGATGAAGATAGTTGGACATGCCTTGCATGCTCTAAAGTGAATCACGAGCCAGGGTTTTGTGAGTTTTGTGCTGTAGTGCGAGGTCATAGTGGTAAAAAAGGAGTTGAGAGCGGTATAATGAAGCGCTAGACTGGTTCTGTATATTTATTTTAACAATGTATACATGTAGAAAATTCTCTTCTTTTTTCCTATTTCTTCCTTGGACTTAGTGGTCGATAATCGGCGAAGTTGTCGCTGCCGTCCACAACAGACACGAAGTTTTGGCTCTTCGACATGTTGTGTTTGGTGACGTTACTGCGTCCTGCGAAAGAAGTAGCAAAATGAGAATATTGAATACTAGCTTCATCGTCTGATTCCTGTTGTGTAGAAGTAAGTCTTGAAAATGCTGAGAGAACATCAGCGCGAACATCTTTATTGGAATTATCGTTAAAAGACACCGAAACGGGCGGCAAATCGCCAGGATCGGGCAGAGATCTTGTGCGCAAGATGGGCTTTTCTTGAATTCTCGCTCTTTCCACTTTCTCCATACGTAACTTTCCGAAACGCTTTGTGGGCATATTGGGAATATTATTTACTGCAGCTCTATCCAGTGGTACACCGCATGCAGCATTACTCATCTTTGATCGCACTAGCTGTAGCGATTCAGCAGGTTTAACTTCGCGAGTTTTCTTTTTCGTTTCCGAAGTTTCTGTATCACTTTTGTCGTCATCACTGTCGATGGCATAGGACTTGACTTCTTTCTTACCTTTGGCTTGAAGTGCATGCATTTTAGCCACAAGCTTTTCTGCGGCAACACGCGCCTGTTCCATTTCCCGTAATTCGTCCTCGGCTCGTTCTTCGGCCATAATTTCGCGACGACTCTTAGGAAGTTCGAAGAAGTCGGGTGCTTCATCAAGTAGATTTGGCGTTGGCGGAACTGGAAGCAACGGGAAATCGCAAACATAGCGCTTCATGATATCTTTTCTATCAGTTACTGGAGTGATGTTCTCTCCGACGTCGAGTATGTCTTCACCTCCTTCAGCCCCGTGAGGGAATGCACCGCGGGCTAATACTTCCAATGCGTATCTCTCAAGCACTTTCATTTGGTCATCAGCACTAGGACCAATGAGCTCTACCTTGGCACCATTAATATTCATTACAATTCGAGGCCCACGAGGGGAATTTTTGGAAGGTTGGAAAGCCTGTGAAGTCGTGGACGATGAATCTGAATCATCAGATTCAGAATCTGAACTTTCTGAGTCTGATTCACTGCTTTGTTTCTTTTTATTGTCATCGAAGTATTCGCACTTTTCAATATCCCATAGTGGTGCTACCATAACAGTTTTCCACTCATATGGATCCATGAGTCTGATCTCATTTGGATTAATCGCGCATATCACTTCACGTGGCCCGTCAGCACCAAAGAACACACTCTCTGAGTACGAGTTTCCATAAAGAGGTAATGCAGTCACGTAATGCAAAAATGCCCTCTTTAACATGTAGCGATATTGCTGAGATTGCAAGTCACAAGCGCAATCAATAGCCACTGCGTGAAACTTTGCAATCCACTCAATAACGCTCTTTAGTTCAACTTCCTTCGGGTCCACACCAATTGATAGCATCTTACTCTCCAATACGTTGATTTCATACGGGAACATAGCTGCCAACGATGTGATGGGACCTTTTGGGCGTCTCTCTGCAAACAGTTCTGAGTAATCATGCACTGAAGATCCTTCAGATTTAGTTTCATCATCACTTTCACTACTTTCCTCGTCAGCGTAAGGCACACTGTCATCATCCTCCTCGTCACTACTCGTCAAGAGATCCTCTTCGTCGTCATAGTAGTCCTCGTCGTACTCAATATCATCTTCAGAGACATCAGATTCTGAAGAAGATTCGGACTTTTTGTCCTGACCAGTCTCTTCCGCAGCTGTATCAGTCACATTGGGTGATTCTTGATCGATGTCTTTGACCTCTTCTACAGAGTTGTCGACAATAGACTTCAACCGCATCTTGCGCTTCAGCATCTTTCCAATTCGAGAAAATTCTTCTCCACCTGGTAAACTGCGTCGGAAATATGCACTTACACGACTGGTTACGTTTCTCCCTGACACTCTTTGAGCGCTGCGGGCCTTCTTGACTACAGGATCTACCAGCATTCGCATTATAGGGCGAACACTAACATCCACGCCACCTATACAGCCATCATCATCTTCAAGCCACTCGTGACTATCCACATCCACCCAACTCAGAGCGAGCTGCAAAGCAACAAGATAAGTCATCGAATCCGAGGCACCACCGTAAAGCTTCGCATTGACACAGCGGGTCTCTTCCGCAAAAAGCAAGTCGACACGCACATGGTCAACAGGCAACATTTTTTCTAAGGTCAAATAATCAACCCAGAACTGGCGAAGATTTACAATATCTCTTTCGGACACTTGATCATTAAAAAGTTCCACTTGTCCGGCTAACTTCTCAGAACTCATGGCAGTAGACCTACGGAGGACCAGGGTAATGCAATTTTGACTGTCGATTTTGTTCATAATAGTCTCAATGTCCTCCGAGCTTTCCGTTTGAGCCTTAAACAACTGTTCCCGCATAGATTCAACACGCTTATTCAATAGTTCCCATAGAATATCGCTTGTCCATCCAATTGCATTATCCTCGTCTACTTGCACAGGGAACTTACTCATGCGAGTCCCATTGGCGTCACTATGATTCTCATTGTCAAGCGTGTAAAATGAAAATCCTCTGAACTGTTTGAGAAGCCAATGTACCCACGATTCTTGGCTGTTATCTTTCCCTTGAAAGCCTTCAAGACCTGTTATGCGTTTGAGCTCATCTGCGCCACCGACGAGTCTTCCGTACAGGAGAGGGAGCAGCGAAGATGGGGTGTCGACCTCGCCATACCTCACGGTAAACTCATAAACAGAACCTGTCATCAGTAGAATTCTGAATGTGATTGGAGCCCTACCCAAAACACAACCAGCAATCTCGCGGTCAATGGGCTTCGCAAAAGAATCGTCTTCAGTTTCTTCTTCATCAGAAAATGCAAGAGCAGACGCGTTCATATTCAGCAAAACCTTCAGACAGTATGCCGAAATACGCCCAATATCACGCCTATAAATGGCTTCGTCCCTTCTTGCAGCTTTAAGTTCTTCTCCACGAAGCTTTGTGAACATAGCATGGTTGGCGGTCGGTAAGGCCATCTCGGCGGCGGACGATCGTGTAATGAAGTTCTTCAAATAAGGTAAAAGCAACTGAGACGGTGGGAAACTATGCACATATAACGAAAATAATAGCCAACCTCGAAGGCGATTAATTACTCTGGGGTTACCAGATACCTGTTTACATAGCTGAAGATACAGCTCATCTCGCAATTCATCATTTTTTCGCCCAAGTTGGCACAGATCAGAAGCAATCCAAGCGACATCATCACGCTTTCGTAGAAAGTTTTCGTTTACTGGCTTAAACTTCTTCAAAATTAGGTCCCCCATGACAGTTTGGAGGGCGGAGAATATGACACCCACCCCTGAAGCATCCCGTGCCTTTAAATTATTCAGAAGTGGTCTTGTAAGCTCCTTTTCAGTGAAGTGCAAAAGCTTGGCAGCCACAGCCTGGTTGGCTACGTCAGCGGCTTTGGACCGCCTGAGGGAAAATGACATGAACATCGCAGATTTTGCTGCCGCATCAGGAGGATTCAAATTTGGGAATCTATCAATCGTGAACTGTGCTGTGTTGTACACCTGAATCTTAGTTTGCTCATTGTATGCTGCCAAATCCAAAGACATGGTCATATCATCACTTTTCGCCAAATGTCCAGAACTGCTCATGTTCATTAATAGGCGACCGAGCTGCATGGGTTCGGTTTCAACAACGAAAAGACGGCAGCAGCTCAAAGCGTGTGAGATAAAACTACCAATCGGCTCTCCACTGAAACACATTCGGAGCATTTTGTATGCAGCATGTTGAAGAACAACAGCAGTTATCATTCTGCTGTCTCTAATAGAGAACCTTTTCACCTCGTAACGTGATAGTGCTACAATAGCTCTCTTAAAGCCGATATCATCATGCCCTAGAGCTGCAATGCGCGCACGCAGAATACACTGCGTAACTTCCGATTGCTCAGCAATTTTCACCAGATGTGAAAATAAGTAGTTGTTGGGGTCGATACGATACTCAAGCGCCTTTTGAATGAGTTGCTCCATTTGCCCAGGCTGCACCACTGTAGCCGCTAGTCTGAGTTCATTTTTCAGATGCATTTCTTCTAAACGCTTGACATGTTCCTTCGCGGAATGAATAACACTCATATCGACGTGCTCACTGTCTGTGAGCATTGCGAGGACTTTCTTCAGGCCATCCAGAGAATCAGCTGCAATAGCATCCTTCAGAGATTGCTCGATACCGCCCATCTTGCGACGATGCACGAAACTGCGTGCTTCTTTCATTAACTCCTCGTCTATCAAAGACATATCTTTACCCTCTTGGAGCTCTAGTGCAAAGGAACGTCCTGCAGATTCAGCCACAGTAAGCCATCGAACTTTGCCTCCAATAACTCGTACTGCTCCTTTCTTCTCGCCACCTCGAGCAGTATAGTACGTCAGAATACCATCTTGCAGTACGAAATAGCGATGACGCCATCCGCGTAACACACCAGAGTCTGTTCTTGCGGCTTTTTCCATTGTGCCCAGCATATGCGCTACAGGAGCATCCGACGTTGCTTCCTCAAGAACAGCCATCCATTCGTTGGCAAGCTCTAGCGATGGTGCATTGACTACTAATCGCGCCGTACCCCGACCTGAGAGTAGCTCTTCCAACCCTTCAAGGTTTTCTGTTTCCAACATATGTTGGATAGCTTCCTCTTGCTTGACTAAACTAGCATTTTTCTGCATGTGCCCATCTAAAGCATTGAAGTACACTTGCATCGAAGGCACCTTTCGAAGATTGAAGATTGTTGCTTTCCGTAATGTTTGGAAAACTTCACTATTATTGACTCTGAACCCATTGCGCATCCCAAGGGCCAAGCGAATGAGGTGTGATTTGACCTCATCCTCATTGGCTATGCGTACTCTTTTCTCAATTATTTTTGACGGAATAGATGAATCTAAAGCGCCATTTTTCCATCCCATATCTGCAGCTCTACTCAAAGCATCATCTATAGCAAGGAAATTGCCGTCGCGAAGCCCACTAAGTAGGGGGAAGAGTAGAGATTTTGGATCAGAACTCAACTGAAGGAGCTCCTGCTTAGCCCGAACAAGAATATCAGACTTTGCAGAGATACCAATGTATGCGGCATGTGACATTGCTTGGAGAAGAAGTACAACATCCTTGGACCGAATACAATCTTTTATTTCATCCACCACAAGTTGCCCCTCAGCTAAAATGTTCTTTGCTGCAAATACCTCGGAAAGTTCAAACATTCTTTCGTCACCTAGACTATTCAAACTGTTGAGCGCATCCCTCAGTGCGTCGAAGTTGCGAGAAATCATAAGATTCGTGAGAAGAGCGCGTTGCTTCACAAACTCAATCTCAGCTCTCAAGATTTCAGGTTTTTCAGTAGCCATCAAGTGGACAACCTTTTGACGCTGCTCAACAGCTGTGAACATTTCAGGACCACTGTAACCAATTTTTCCGCAAGCTAGTAAAAAGTTTTCAATGTTGTTCAAATCGTCTTGTACACGCGAGAAATTGTGTAAGTTTATTGCGTCGCGTTGAATACTGAGCACTTCTGACATTAACCTTTCCGCGTATTGAACATGACGACCAATACTAGGGGTCAAATTTTCGTCCTTAATACGCATAATGGACGACGCCACTTTGGGCATGTCCCGCGTGTGCATGAATTCAAACATACTCGTGCAGTAACCAACGATATGGAATACCCCATTCTCATTGGTAGCTGTTGATAAAGCCCTTAAAGTCACAGGCTTATACT
>JACKZZ010000545.1_pt1 | contig 18544 bp, 19 predicted proteins | sample 8027871 | NCBI WGS metagenome assembly JACKZZ01 (sample SAMN15724774, study PRJNA655200) | protist metagenome | isolation source: fluorescence activated cell sorting (FACS) single amplified genomes of... | place: USA: West Boothbay Harbor, Gulf of Maine | collected 2000-07-19
GAGAAACCTTTAGTGGTTTACGCATACCTAAACGTACTCCTTCTCATGGAACAAAGTCACATGCTGTATTAATAGGAACTAAAGACCAACCTAAGATGATTAGGTTTGGTGAACAAGGTGCAAAGACTAATCAAAACCCAAAACAACGTAAAGCCTTCAAAGATAGACATAGAAAGAATATTAAAAAAGGTGAGACATCTGCAGCTTATTGGGCTAACAAGACTAAATGGAAAGCATAGGAGAATGCAATGGCAGGAACAACACAACTAGATGCAGTCAATACTATGTTATCTGCTATTGGAGAAGCACCAGTAAGTAGTCTGTCATCTGGATTGATAGAAGCAGAAATAGCTGAAACAATATTAAACACAATAGATAGAGAAGTACAATCTATGGGTTGGCACTTCAACAAAGAATTAAATAAAAGCTTTGCTCAAAGTACAGGTGGTGAAATACTCTTACCTAATAACATATTAAGAGCAGATGCTACACTTGCACCACAGAGTCCAGACTTAGTACAACGTGGTTTAAAGATGTATGATAAAAAGAACCACACGTTTAACATAGGCACTAATGTATATTTAGATGTTATAGTACAGTTAGACTTTGATTACTTACCTGAGGTAGCTAAGAGATATATTATCCTACGTGCTACTAGAGTCTTCCAAGATAGAGTAGTAGGTTCAGGTACATTACATGATTTTCAATTAAGAGATGAGCAAACTGCGTTATTAGAACTAAAAGAATTTGACCAAATAACAGAAGATAATAATATCTTTGACAACTATGACACATATGCTATCATCGACAGACAGGGACGGAGAACACTTTAATGGCACTCATCAGTCAATCTATCCCAAATCTTATAAATGGGGTATCACAACAACCACCATCTTTAAGGCTTAGTACTCAAGCAGAACTACAAGAGAATGGTTTGTCTAACGTTGTTACAGGTTTATCTAAACGTCCTAGTAGCTCACATATAGCTGACTTAGGAACAATATCTGACTTAGATAAAGCTTTTATACATACTATTCGTAGAGATGAGAATGAATTTTATTCTATGGTAGTAGATACTGCAGGTACTATAAGGGTGTTTGACAAAGATGGTGTATCTAAGACAGTCACTAACAATGCTGCATCTTACTTAAGTGGTTTGTCTATTCCTAGTAAAGAACTAGCAGCTGTATCAATAGCTGATACTACTTTCATAGTAAATAAAAATACAACTGTAGCTAAAGGAACTGCTACATCTACAACTCGTAATCCAGAAGCTTTAGTATATGTTAAGCAAGCTGACTACTCCTCAACTTATCGTGTAGTTTTAACTAAAGGTGTTAATACAAGTACTGTAGAATTTGCTACAAAGTCTTCAACACAATCTAGTACAAGTTTAACACAGGATGCAGAACGTGGTGCATCAACAGATTTGATTGCAACTAACTTAGATACCTTTTCTGGTACTGCTGTTAATACAACTTACTATGATAATATTATTAATGGTAGTGCTGTATCAGGTTTAACAGTTACACGTTATGGTAACGTATTACACATTCAATCTACTGACTCTACAGACTTCCAAGTAGAAGTAGGAGACTCTCATGGTGGAGACCATCTACTTGTATTCAAAGATGAGACAGCTGACTTTAAAAAGTTACCTGTAGAAGCACCAGTAGGTTATGTTATTAAAGTATCAGGTGATAATCAAAAAGCTCAAGATGATTATTATGTTACATTTACAGCTGAAGAAGTATGGAAAGAAACACTAGAGCCTAACATCCTTACAGAGTTAGATGCTACTACAATGCCACACAAGTTAACAAAACTACCTAGTGGTAACTTTCAGTTTGATGCAGTTACATATGAACCAAGAACTGTAGGAGATGATAATACAAACTCCTTTCCTTCTTTTGTAGATTTTAAATTAAACGATATTTTCTTTCATCGTAATAGATTAGGTGTACTTGCAGATGAGAATGTAATATTTTCTAGAGCAGGTGAATTTGTTAGCTTTGACTTCTTTCGTAAATCAGTACTAACTATAGTAGACAGTGACCCTATTGATGTTGCAGTCTCGTCTAACAAGGTTAGTATACTTAAACATGCTGTACCTTTTAACGAATCTTTACTATTGTTCTCAGATTTGACACAGTTTAAAGTTACTGCTGACCCAATACTTACACCTGAAACTATTAACATATCTAACACTACAGAGTTTGAGGCTTCATTAAGAGCTAAACCAGCACAGGCAGGTAGGTTTGTTTACTTTGCTTCCAAGAGGGGAGCATGGTCTGGCTTATGGGAGTACTTTGTAGACACTGATACAGATACTAATGATGCTACAGAGATTACAGCACACGTACCTGAGTATCTAAACGGTGAAGTAATAAACATACAAGCTTCTTCTAATGAAGATATGATACTTGTACAAACAGATAATGACCCACAGGCTCTCTATGTGTATAGATACTACTGGAGGGGTAGAGAAAAACTACAGGCTTCTTGGTCTCGTTGGACATTTACTGGAGATATATTAGGAGTATCTTTTAATCGTGCAGATATAACTCTACTAGTTAAGAGAAGTAATAACTTATTTCTTGAACGTATAAACTTATCTGTAGATGATGCTACAAACTACACTACTAATAACTTTAGTATACATTTAGATAGAAGAGTACAACTAGAAACAAGTGGTTTAACTACTATACCTTATATTGATGCTAGTGTTATTTACATAGCACAGACAGGTAAAATAATAGAACTAAGTGATGTAGCAGCTAGACTAGCTAATAGTGAAGTAGTCTATGCAGGTATACCTTTTGAATTTAAATACCAATTCTCTGAACCAGTTGTTAAAAGTGGTGATAAATCTATTACGACAGGTAAACTTCATATAAGAAACTATGCAGTTGTCTATAATAAGACAGGCTTCTTTCAAGCAGAAGTAACTCATTCTAAACGTACTCCTTATGTTAGAAACTTTACAGGACGTATTGTAGGTGCTGCTACTAACATTTTAAACACAGCTGCTATTGACTCAGGTACTTATCGTTTTGGAGTACTAGGTCATGGTGATGAAACAAGTATAACATTAAAAAGTTCTAGTCACTTCCCTTGTGTATTTCAATCAGCTGAATGGGAGGGTTTCTTTGTACTACGTTCTAGGAGACTATAATGAAAGCCTATGTGAGACAAAGCACCCAAGAAGATGTGGATTATCTATGTAATAATCTTAGACCTAAAGATAGGGAAGAGGTGATAGCATCACATGGCAGTACAAAGAAAGCTTTACAAACAGGATTAGATTTGTCTGACGAATGTTGGACATTTCTAGTAAAAGAAACAGATGAGATAGCAGGTATATATGGAGTAGCTAGACAGGATGACATGGTTGCCTGTGTTTGGTTACTTACTACACCTGCTGTTGAGAAAATATGGATAACCTTTTTGAGAGAAACTAAAAGATTGACAAAAGAACTAAATAAAAAGTATAGTATCTTGACTAACTCTGTTGATGCAGAATACATTGTGGCTATTAAATGGTTAAAGTTTTTAGGATTTACTTTTATCAATAAACATTATTATGGGGGTAAACCCTTCTTAGAATTTGTGAGGATATAAAATGGAACCAATGACCATGCTCAGTATTGGGCAATCAGCTTTAGGATTTCTTGAACAAAGAAAACAAGCTAGAGAACAGCAAGCAAGATACGAAGCTAATAGGATTGCTGCTGCTACTGCACGTGACTTAAAGATACAAGCACTAAATAACAGAGCTATACAAGAATCAGAAGCAGTAGCAGAAGATAAGATGGCTTTAGCTATCAAAGCTCTAGAGACAAAAGAACGACAGAAGGTAGCTGCAGGTGAAGCAGGAGTAGCTGGTAAGAGTGTTAAACAACAAATCGACTTAACAGAAGCTAGAAAACTTAGAGGTATCTCAAAGTATGATGCCACTATTGATAGACTGCTTACACAAGTTGAACTAGAAAAAGCTGGTCTTAATGCAGAAGCTATGAATCGTATTAATGCTGTACAACAAGGTCAACCACCTAGTTTAATGGGTGCTGTTGTAGGTGCTGCTGCTAATGCTGTAGCTATGGATGTTAAATACGGAGATGGTGACTTGTTTGGGATAAAATGGGCAGGTGATAAAAATGTTACAAACTTGAATTCTTTTGGAACAGCTGATAATATGACACCTATACCTAAAAATGATATATCCTTTGAGATACTTAAATAGAATAAGAGGTTTAAATGGCTAAAAGAACTCCAGTTGCTAAGTTAGATGTTAGCGGTATTTCCACTAAACCTGTAGCAAACTTAGTAGAAACTTATGTACGTCCTGCTCAGATTCAACCACAGCTTTCTCCTTTATCTGAATTTGTAAATGCTATAACTCCAGCAGTAAAAGCAGTATCAGATAAACAATTAGAAGAAAAATTAAAACGTGAAAGAGAAATAGAAAGTTTTAGACTTCAACAAAAGAATCAACAAATAGAGCATCAAGCTCTAAAAGCATTTAGTAGAATACAACAAGACTATGCATCTAATCCAGATATGTGGCATGAGCAAGAAACTTCTACTATTATAAATAGTATAGATAAAAATACTTCTGACTACACAGACCTTTTAAAACAAAAAGGGACTGACTCTTTATTAATAGAAAAATATGGCTATGTTGCAGAAGATGCTAAGATTAAATTTATAGCTGGTTTTACTGAAAATAAAAGAAAGTATGAAATAAATAAACAAAATCAAGGAATTTCTGAAGCATTTCTTGACCAAGAGATTGTAAACTCAAGTGCATCTAAAGAAGAACAAGTAGAAGCTATGATTAATCTTGTTAACAAAAATGCTTATACTTACCTTATTAAGGATGCTAAAGGTAAGTTAAAACCTGATTTTAAAAGGATTAATACTTTATTAGTAACAGCAGCAGAAGCTAAAGCTAAATCTAATCCTGATAATGTTTTATATTTAGCTGCAGAAAAACTTGGATTATTAACAAATCCTACGTATGCTAAAACTATGAACGACCTTAAAGCAAAAAGAGCTAATCATATTCTAAAAAATTCTGCAAATGCTTCTCTTGCTTCTAATATTCAGTTTTCTTTAGAAAATGACCAACCTTTAAACCCTATTAAAACAGACAGTAAAGGAAATAAAACAAAAGCTTCTGACATAGAAATAAGTGATGCTTTTCTTAAGTCTAGTTTTATGAACAAAAATGGAGTGATGACAAAGTTTTTAGATTTGTCTCCTTTAGAACAAGCACAACGTTATCAAAAATCACAGTATGTTCCTATACCAGCTAGAAACGCAGTAAGGATGGGCTTACCTTTTATGTCTGGTGATTTTACTCAGACTATAGAAACAAACGAAAAGATTCAACAATCTTTAAATCAATGGAAACTATATACAGGAGTAGGAATACCTTTTGCTAAATTAGGTTTAACTGCAGATGAGAATAGAAAATTTGAAGCTTTAGATTTATTGATAAATAGAGAAGCAGAACAAGCACAATACATTAAACGTGAAGTTTTGAATGAGGCAGGAGACGAAAGCTCTGTAATTGAATATACTGCTCCTAATTATAATGCTGCTTCTATTACAATTCAACAAAAGTTTGATGATGACCTTTTACCTAAACTTGATAGTAAGTTTGTAAAAGATGTTAAAAGACAAACAGAAAAATGGTTAGGTAAAGACCTTACAGATGTTCCAAGTAGTGCTATAATTCTTAGACAAATTACAAAGGATGCTCGTTTCTTTATGGCTCTTGGTGCTAACGAAGAGAATTCTATAAAAAGAGCTTTTGCTATAGCAGATAAAAACAATCCTATTGTAGAAACAGGTGCTGGAGATAGTTATAGATTTACTTATTTAGCAGCAGGTGTTGCAACATTAGGTAAACGACCTGAAGTTATTTTAAAAGAGATAAATAAAAAGCTATTAACAAACCCTGCAATGCAAAAGTATGTAAAAGATAGTACAGGTTTAAAAGCTGATGAATTTGATATAGCTATAAAAGCAGATGTAAAAGACGAAAATAAAGTTAGAGTATATCTAATTAACAAAAGTAAGAAAAAAGATTTCTTTACAGAAACTCCTGTTTTTGATTCTATGGATAAAACAAAGATTTTAAGTGACCCTAATATATTATATAGTGTGGTAACTAAAAACATGGAACAAGCTAAGTTAGCTGAAAATAAAGCAAAAGTTACTTTATCTTACTCTGATAAGACTGAAACTGAGTTACAAGATGAAATAATTCAAACTGAAATGGGTACTATCAAACAATCAGAACTTTCAAATATGGATTATGGTGTAAGCTTTAGTGGATTGTTTGAAACATTTCCTAAACCAGAAGATGATGCTAATACTGTAGTAACTGAAATGGGAAATATTAAACTACCAGAAGATAGAACAGTAGGAAGTGAAGGAGATATATTTACTTTCAGTAGGTTTGGTACACCTGTAGATTATAAACAAGTAGGAGAAGAGTTCTATAAAATTAATAAAGATGGAACATTAAGTAAAAATCCTGCTATAGGTTTAATAAAACGAAACTTAATGAGAGGTGAAGAATCTGATGTAGTAACTAAAAAAGGAGCAACTACTACTCCAGAAAAACAATCTTCTTTATTAGACCAAATTAATCCTATAAGTACAGCTAATGCATCTGTCTTAGATGAAACACAAGTAGGTGAATTTATACCTAGCAACCAACCAACAGGAGAAAATGTTACAATGGAAGGTAACACTCTAGAAGAAAAAACAGCTAACATGATAGCAAAACAAGAAGGCTTTTCTAGCACTCCCTATAAAGATGGTAGTGATAGGTCAGTAGGATATGGTTTCTTTTTACCTGCCTTAGAACCTGATGAGAAAGCTTTGATTAAGGATGTTAACAATGTCACAAAAGAAGAAGGTGCTGCAGTACTTAGATTAAAAGTACAAAAGATTGGTCAATATTTAGATAAAGAAATAGAAGGATTTACTAATCTACCTGAGAAAGCACAGTCAGCTATTGTTAGTATGGGCTACCAGTTAGGTGCTCCTAATTTAAAAGGTACTTGGAAAAAGTTTTGGTCTTCTATTAACGAAGCTGCTCAGTACGCAGAAGGTTCTGTTGAACAAGGTATAGCTTTAGGTAAAGCTCAGTTTAATATGCTGTTTAACGTAGCTAAAGATGGTACTATTACTGCAACTAAGTGGGCAACACAGACCAAAGAACGTGCATTAGAGATGGCAAATGATGTAGGTAGTGCTACTGCAGACACAGTAGAAGCAATAGCTTCAGGCATTGTTAACTCTGTTATACCTTCTGCACATGCTGATACATCTGTACCAGAGTCTAAGATACTAAAGGTTGAAGAACAACCTACTGCTGATATGGTTAGTGATATAGCAATAGCACCTAATCCTGTTGAGGCTGCTTCTAAATACTTAGGCATTTCTGAGAAAGATTCAGAAGGTGCTCAAGCAGTTAAAGGTTTCTTTGAGAATATTGTAGGTGACTGGAATCCTAACAATGAAACTGTATTAGACTTTGCTGCTAATAAAGCATGGTGTGCAGCTTTCTTAACTCAAGTACTACGTGACTCAGGTTATGATACAGATGCTTTAGTAAGTAAGGATAAGTTTAAACAACTACGTGCTTCTTCTTATGCTAATGTAGGTAATCCTGTAGATATAAACCAAGCTAAAGCTGGTGATATTATGATTAAGTATCACAGTGAAGAAGAAAAGAAGAAGTATAAAGCAGCCTTTGGACATGTTGGTATTGTCTACAAAGTAGATGGTGACCAAGTTTGGTTCATAGGTGGTAACTCAGGTGATAAAGTTAAGATGGCTTCTTATAACTATAAAGATAAGAAAATAGATATTAGAAGATTAACTAAAGCTAAAGATATCAAGACTGATAGTGTACCTGCTTTACTTGACCTAAAACTTGAGGGTCAGATAACTGCTTCTAATCTAAAGAACTGGTTTAAGAAAACTGGTATTGGTAAGATGCTTACTGAATAATTAAAAAGGAAACAAAATGGCTCAAATGACTCTTCTAAAAGATTTAGGTTTAGAGACAGCAGTAGCTGACGAAACTACTTTACCTATAGTAAGCACTGTTCAAGAAAGTGTTATATTAAATCAACAACTACAAGAAGCAGAAAACAAAGAAGTTGCTGGTTTTTGGAGTAGTGTTGGTACAGGTTATAAAGAAGATAGTCTTGTTTCTAGTATAATAGACCATGCTGACAAAGCTAGTGTTGTAGATGATGTACCTATAACTAATTTTACCCCTGAGTTAATCACAAGGTTAACTACAGGGTTAAACACAGAAGCAGCTATAGATGTATTAGAGAATGCTAATTCATATGGTTTTAATACTGCTATGAAACAAAGAGAGATTAACTTAGCTACTCAAAAAAACTTAGCTGAAATAGAAGAAGCTGGGTTTAAAGGCACACTAGGTAGAATATTTGCTATGATGTTTGACCCAGCTGAATGGGCAGTCATAGCAGGTACTACTGCTTTAGCTACTTCTTTAACTAGTCCTATAGGAGGAGCAACTGCTCTTACTACTGGTGTTATGAAAAGAGCTTATGATGTTAAACGAGCTTTTAAAATAGGAGCAGTATTAGGTGCAAGTGAAAATGCTGCTTTTGAAGCTATTAGAAATGACGTTAGATATAATATAGATATAAACGATGTTCTAATAGCAGGAGGTGTAGGAGCATTTATAGGTGGAGGTTTAAATGCAGGTACTATGGCTTTCAAAAGAGCAGGACAACGTGCAGCAATTAAGAATAAAATATTTTTAGGAGAAAAATTAACACCATATGAAACAAAATTTTATGAGGCTTTTAATGAAGTAAAATTAACTGAGGATATAATAAATAAAGAATTATCTAATCCTGATTTTGTAGAAGCTGGTAGAGCTTTTAATGAACCTAAAGGACTTCCAACAGAAGAAGAAATGGCAGCAATACCTAAACAAGCTGGATGGAATTTGTTTGGATTACGTAACTTAATAGCTACAGGTTCAAGACTATTAGGTTCAGATGTAGATAGAGCTAGATGGTCAGGTAATGCTATGGGCATGAATGCAGCAGGTTTTCAAGGGTTTGGTAAAGCTACTAATTCTAAATCTACTACTGAACTTATGAGCAAATATCAAATGAAATATCGTTTAGTACTTTCTACATTATTACCTAGAGAAAGAGCTAAGTGGGTTAAAAGAACAGGTTTAACTGAAGAAGAGTTTAATACTGCTTTAGCACGTTACATGAGAGGTATAGATACTGACGTAGGTGAAGAGGTAATTAAAGTAGCAGAAGAAGGTAGAAGAGTAAAAAATGAACTGTTTGACGAAGCTATAAAATATAACGTAGCTGGTTTTAATAGTGCACAAAAACAATTTATTGGTAATTATTTAACAAGACAGTTTAATGAACCTAAAATTAATAACTTAAAACAAAAGTTTAATGATGACCAATTTGAACTTGTTGTAGAAAAAGCTATACGTGAAGGTCAGCCTAATATAGAAGACCAAGTTTTAAAAACATTAAGTAAAAAAGGTAAAACAAAAGGCAAGACAGATGAACAGCTTTTTGATATGGTTAATGATTATATTATAAAAATGGCTAAGGGTTATACAAGAAGTATAATAAACCCTATCTTTAGAAAATCAGGTCTAACTGATTCTAGTCCAACTCTTAGAGAAGACATGGACAAACTTTTTGGAGACTTGTTTGATGAAGAAGCTATAGATGATATAACAGAAATTTTAACAAAAGCCAGGACAACTAAAGATTTTAAACGTGCTCATTCTCGTGTAATCTTAAATGAAGGCACTGTTATACAAGCTGTTAATAAAAATGGTCAGATGGAAGAACTTAGATTTAGTGATTTACTAGAAGAAGATGGTGAACAACTAATAAATTCTTACATCTTTCAGATGTCAGGTGCTATAGGTTTAGCTAGAAATGGTATTAATACTAATGTAGCAGGTTCCCAATTTGAAATTTTTGTTAAAAAAGGTGTACAAGAAGAAGCAGCTGCTAAAGGTAAAACTTCAGCTGAAATACAACAACTTACTGATGCTCTTGATTTTATGTATGATGGCATCACAGGTAGATTAGCTCATAGAGGAGAAACTCAAACAGTACACGACTTTAATATAGCTCTGAGAGCTTTTAGTTTTGCTGTTAACATGGGCATGTCTGGTATGTCAGCTTTAATGGAGTTGACTAACGTTATGATGGAGTATAGTTTTATGACTATACTTAAGTCTGTTCCTCAGTATAAGCAACTGTATACAGATATAACTAAACCAAATGCTGACCCAAATGTAATAAGAGAACTAGTACAAGCTCTTGGTTTAGGTAATGAGGTGGCTCTAGGTAATTGGTCTAGTTTAACACGTATGGATGGAGAAGACTTAGGAAATACAATTACACAAAAAATTGGAAGTAAGACAGGAAGAATCACAGAAAAATTTGCTTTAGCTTCTCAAAAACAGGTAGCTTATTTATCTGGTCTTACAGGTGTTACACAATTTTTACGTAGGATGTCTATGTTACATTTTACTAATGAGTTTGCTTTAGCTGCTAGTAAAGGTAAATTACCTTTTTCTGCTATTAAAAGACAACAACTTGGTATAACTGACGAAATGGGTTACAAGATAATGCAGACCCTTAACAATCCTAAAATTGTTACAAGAAATCCTAACGGTACTGTTAAAGAACTAAATATTCAAAAATGGGATGAAAATGTAGCAGAAGATTTTAGTGCTGTAGGTTTTAAAGATGCTAGAACAAATGTTCAGGAATCTGATTTAGCAACTAGTAATAGATATTTAAAGTCTACTCAAGTAGGTAGGTCAATGTTCCAATTTATGAACTTTACTTTCTCATCTATGGAACAACAAAGCCAACGTTTAGGTGTTAGAATAATGGGAGGAGATTCCTTAGCAGTTGCTAAACTTTTAACAGCAGCTATGGGTATGGGTATGCTTATGTATGTAGCTAGAACACATCTTAATGCTGCTGGACGTAGTGATAGAGAGGAATATCTTGAGAAACGTTTTGAATGGCAGAATGTTGTAGCAGGAGCAGCTGGACAAATAGGAGCAGCTTCTATCTTTAGTTACATAACTCAACTTTCTACAGGTGTTTTAACAGGTAACTCTTATGCTATTACTCCCCCAGCCCTTTCTTTACTTTATGGAGCAGGTACAAGTATAAATTCTTTATTTTCTGAAGGTGACTTTAAAGAGTCTGAGTATAGAAAAGCTTTAAGGTTACTTCCTTATCAGTCTTTATATGGAGCTAGACAGATATTAAATTATACATCTAATCAATTTGCTAACTAAACCTAAAGTTACAACATTAATAACGAGGAATACAAATGCCATTATCATATGAAAATTATACTGGGGATAATACTACAACCACATTTAGTATCCCCTTTACGTACACTGCGACTAGTGAGATAAGTGTTACAGTTGATGCAGTAGCTCAAACAGGTTTAACATTTCCATCTGCTTCTCAAGTGCAATTAACCAGTGCTCCTGCTAGTGGAACTGTCGTACAGGTTAGACGTACAACAGACTTAACATCACGTGCAGTAGACTTTGCTTCTGGTTCAGTATTGACTGAAGAAGACTTAGACAATGCTAACATACAAATCTTTCACTCATCGCAAGAAGCTGTTGATTTAACTAATGACTCAGTTACCCTAGCCTCAGACGATAAGTGGGACATGGAGAACAAAGTTGTCAAAAATGTAGCAGACCCATCAGCTGCTCAAGATGCTGCAACTAAGAATTACGTAGATACAGCAGCTAGTTCACTAGTTCAACAGGCTGAAGCTGCTAGAGATGCAGCAATAGTTGCACAAACAGCAGCAGAGCAAGCTGAAACTGATGCACAAACTGCTGAAAACAATGCAGAGACAGCTGAAACAGGAGCAGTAACTGCACAAGGTTTGGCAGAATCAGCTAAAACAGGAGCAGAAACAGCAAGAGATGCTGCACTAGCTGCTCAGACAGCTGCTGAAACTGCAGAAACTAATGCTGAAACAGCTGAGACTAATGCAGAAACTGCTGAAACTAATGCTAGTACATCTGCAACATTAGCAGGAAACTATGCAATTAAGATTGATGGAGCTGTAGAATCTAGCAACTATTCATCTAAAGCATGGGCATTAGGTGGCACAGGAGTAACAGATACAGCAGGTTCAGGTAGTTCTAAAGAGTGGGCAACTGACACTAGTAATCAAGTAGATGGTACAGAGTATTCATCTAAAGAATATGCTATAGGAACACAACGTAGAGGTGCTGCTAATGGTGGTTCAGCTAAAGATTGGGCAACATATACTGGTGGTACAGTAGATAATAGTGGTTATTCTGCTAAGTATTGGGCACAACAAGCTGAAGCATCTAAAACAGAGTTTTCAAATGTTTATCATGGTGCACTAGCTGCAGACCCTACATTAGACCCAGACTTATCTGCTTTAGAAGCAGGAGATTTATACTTTAACACAACGACAAGCAAACTTAAATACTATGATGGAAGTGCATGGAATAACATTGAAGCGACAGACACATCATCATTTGCAAACCAAGGTTTTGCAGTTGCAATGGCTATAGCTTTATAGGAGTTAAATATGGCACAGAATTTTAGACAATACAAAATGAGAGAGATAGGTACTGCTGCTACAGATGTACCTGATGGTACTAACTTTGATAGTTATGACTGTCTTATCTCAATTAGAATGACAAACATAACAGCAAATGCAATCACTTGTTCAGCATATATACAGAACACAGCTTTAGATTATTACCTAATTAAAGACGTAACAATACCTGCACATAGTTCACTTGAACTTATAGATGGTGGGTCAAAGATAGTCGTTGAATCAGGTGATAGATTATATTTTGTATCAGACACAGCAACATCACTTGATGTAATTGTTAGTGCTGTAGATGACATAAGCTTATAGGTGGGACATGGCATATATAGGAAATGAACCATCAGTAAACTTTACTAGCTTTGCTAAACAAGACATTACTGGTGATGGTACTGCTAATTATACTCTTACTTATGCAGTAGCTAATGCTAATGAGATTGAAGTCTTTGTAAACAACGTAAGACAAGAGCCATCAATAGCTTATACAGTTAGTGGTACTGCTTTGAGCATGACAGGCAACGTAGCTAGTACAGATGACTTCTATGTTATTTACTTGGGTAAGGCTTTACAGACTACTGTTCCACCTGATGGAAGTGTAAGCACAGCTAAGTTAGCAAATAACATAAGTGTTAGTGGTAACTTTGGTATTGCAGGAAAAACTAATGCTCCTAGTTCTCCAACTTTAGGTGATATGTGGTTTAATAGTTCAACGTCTGTTGTAAGTGGGATAGCACCTAATGCTATGGCTGTTTATAATGGAACATCTTGGAATCAAATGAGTTATAAATTCTCAGGTACTGGTGGAACAGAAACAACATATACATCAGGTGGCATTACTTACAAAGTACATACATTTCTATCTTCATCCACATTTACTGTAAATAGTCTTGGTTCTTTTGACAGTCTTATTATTGCAGGTGGTGGAGGTGGAGGTGCTTCTGGTGGTTCTGGTTGGCAAGGTGGTGGAGGTGGAGCAGGAGGATATATAACAACTTCTGGTCTTAGTTTAAATCTAGCACTTGGTAGCAACACAGTAACTGTAGGAACTGGGGGTACTACTGGTGTTAACGGAACAAATTCTATACTTGGAAACCAAACAGCCATTGGTGGTGGAGCAGGTGGACAAGGCGATTACCCAGGAGCAGGACAAGCAGGTGCTAGTGGTGGTTCTGGTGGTGGTGGTGGACAAGGCTACAGCGGTGGTGGTGGTGCAGGTGGTGCAGGAACTGCAGGACAAGGTTTTGCAGGTGCAGCAGGTAATGGCTCAGGCTACATGATTGGTGGAGGTGGTGGCTCTAGTGGTTCTCCCCCATCAGGTGCAAATCAGAATGATGGTGGTGCAGGTACATCAAATTCAATAAGAGCAGGAAGTGCAGTTACATATGCCTCAGGTGGTGGTCACGATACTGGAGCAGGTGGAGATAACACTGGTAATGGTGGACAAAATCTTACAGCAGGTGGTTCTGGAATAGTAATCATTCGTTACGCAATATAGGAGGATAACATAATGGCATTATCAAAGATAAAAAGCTCATCAATGGCTGACACTGCTATTCATGGGAGACGTAACCTTATCATTAATGGTGCAATGCAAGTGGCACAGAGAGGAACGAGTCAGACAGGTATAACTTCTAGTGGCTATCACACAGTAGACAGAGTAAAGCTTCTTTTAACTGATGCAGGTACATACACTACATCACAAGTTGCAGACTCCCCCTCTGGTCAAGGTTTTTATTTTAGTTATAAACTAGATTGCACAACAAGCGATACTTATTCTGGTAGTGGTGACAATTTACATATACGAATAGGTTCTTTAGAACAACAAGACTGTCTTAAATTTAATTATGGAGGTTCTTCAGCAGAAAAACTAACACTTTCTTTTTGGGCAAAGTTTTCTTATGCAGATACTTTTAATGTAGCTTTAGTTAATCATGTAGCACAGAGGTCAAACTTTAAACCTTTTACAATATCGTCAGCAGATACTTGGCAAAAAATAACTATTACATATGATGGTGACACAAATAGTGGAGATGGATTTGCAAATAGCACAGCATTAGGACTTAGTATTGACCTATGGTTAGGAGGAGGTAGCAATTTTTCAGGAGGTTCTGCAACTTCAGGTGTTTGGGATGAACGTAGTAATAATAATACCTCTTTATCCGCAGCATCAACTAAATTTGGCACATCAACAGACCACGAACTTTTCATCACTGGCATACAACTAGAAGTAGGCGAACAAGCCACACCATTTGAGCATAGGTCATTTGGGGAAGAACTAGCTTTGTGTCAGAGGTATTTTTATAAACTTGTAAGTGGTATTAATCAAAGTTTTGCTATGGGTACTTACTATACAACTAATCTAATTACATCAGATATTCGTTATCCTGTTACAATGAGAGCCACTCCTACTGTAAGTTTTGCCGCAGGAACAGATTATTATGTAGCTTATGGTGGTGGACAAGGAGATGGTTTTAATACATTTACTGCTGTACAAAGAGGAACACCTGATGGGTGTGCTTTAGATTGTACTAATGAAGGTGTTAGTGGAACACAGGGTCATGGGTGTAATTTATCAACATATAATGCGAGTGCCTACATTTATGCTAGTGCAGAATTATAGGAGAAGTTATGAATATTGAATCAGCGAAATATGGAACAGACTATGAAGGAAACAACTCTTGTATAAGAGTAGTTATAGACAATGTGACAAAACTTATACCACTAGACCCTGCAAACACAGACTACCAAGCAATCCAAGAATGGGTAGCTGAAGGCAACACAATACAGGAGGCAGACTAATGCCATATATAGGACAACAACCAACGTCAGGCTTATTCATAGAGCTAGACAGCCTTACAGCTAGTGCAACAGCAAACTACGATTTACAATTAAATGGTGCATACTACTATCCTGAGAGTGTTAATAATCTTTTAGTATCCATCAACGGAGTTATACAAGGTAGCAACACACTTAGCCTTAGTGGCTATACTCTAACTGTAGGTGCTACGTTATCTTCTTCAGATACGATTGATTTTGTAAGAGTGTTTGGCAATGTAGGTACTATATCTACACCTACTGATGGTAGTGTGACAGCTAACAAGATTGCTAGTGGTGCAGTTACAAGTGCAAAGCTAGATACGAACATAGCTATAGATGGAACATTGGATGTTACTGGTGAAATAACTGAGTCTGGAAAAGAGTATTTCCATGTTGACTTAACAACGGATCAATCTGGAACTGATGGTTCTTCTAGTGTTGTTGATTTAGGTGGTAGTGGAACTGTTGTATATGATAGTAAATCTAACTTTGATAGTACAAATGATGCTTATTTGCTTGGTAGTAGTGATGGTGTGTATTTGATTAGTTTTAGTATTGGTATTGCTACTGATTCTATTACTTCTGAAGCTATAATTTATGCACGAGGTGGTGTTCAAGTGGCAACTGATGGTTCTACTTTTTCTGATCTTAAAGGTTCTGGACAGCAAATGAGAAACAGTGATGGAGATAATGGAGGTAGTGTTGTTTTATCAGGTTCTTTTATATATAAAGCAACAACGTCTACTACAAAAATAAGAATGTTAGTTCTTGCAGAATTAACTGGAACTCCTGATCATATAATAGTTTCTTCAGTTGAAGAACTTACTCAATCAGTAACAGCTTTAGCAGATGCAAGACCAACGTGGTTAACAGTAGTGAGGATAGCATAATGGCATTAACAAAAACAAGGTCAAGAGGTATAAACCTAGCTGATACGTTTGCCTTTACTGGTGCTGTAAGTGGTGCAGGTGGCGAAAACACTCCCTCATTTTTAGCGGGTAGAACTACCTCTAATCAAACCATATCTGCTAGTACATGGACTAAAGTCCAATTTAATGAAGAAGTTTATGATACTGATAATTGTTATGACAACACTACTAATTATAGGTTTACTCCAAATGTAGCAGGTAAATATTATATTTTTATGAATTTATTATCTGCTCAAACTAATACTCATTGTTATGGTGCGTTTTCTTTAAATGGAACTAGGACAACACTTTTTGTACATGATGCTTCGCAAACTGGTTTTGGTACTTCAATAGCTATATATGATATGAATGGTAGTACAGATTATGTTGAAGTTGAAACTTATCAAGGAACTAGTGCAGGCAGTGTTTCAGCTACTAATCAATATAGTTTGTTTGGTGGCTTTAAGTTGATTGGAGTTTAGTATGAAAATGCAAATGAAACCTGAACTCCAAGTACAACTAGAACTTGAAGCCCATGAGAAAGAATGTGCAATACGTTACAAAGTAGTTGAAGATAAGCTGTGTGCTTTGGATAAAAGACTTTGGAGACTAGAAGCAATGCTCATGGCTAGTACAGTTACTGTCGTAGCTTTAATGATAAGTATAATAATGAAATAGAAAGGTAAAGAGATGCTTGACCCCATATCAGCTTTTGCTGCAATTACTGCTGGGCACAAAACTATTATGGGTGCTATAAAAATAGGCAAAGATTTAAGCTCTCTTTCCACAGCTATAGGTAAATTTGCACAAGGAGAAGCTCATCTTCAACATGCTGAATCACAGAAAAAGAAGAGTAGATTCTCTTTTGCAGAAGACTCAGCCATAGAAAAGCACTTTAAGAAAGAAGCTTTAGAAGATATGAGAGATGAGTTACGTAAAGCTTTCCAGTACTTTGGAAAAGCTGGACAATGGGAAAGACTCCAAGCAGAGATTGCCCAAGAAAGAGCTAGGATTAAAAAAGAACTAGCTGAACAGCAGAGAATAAAAGACAGAAACTTAATGATAACCACAGTCACTGCTTTAGTTGTACTAGGCACAGTTGCTATTGTCGCTTGGATTAAGTTCCTGCAAGGAGGATTCTAATGTTTAAACTTCTTGTTATAGCTTGTGCTATAGCAGACCCTAAGATGTGTATAACCTTTGAGGACACATTAAAGAAACTAGAGACTGAGCAACAGTGTATAGAAAGAGCTTACGAAATGAGAAAAGATATCGTAGAAGAGCTAAAAGATATGAAACCTATGGTTTACAAATGCATTGAACTTCAGAAAGGTAAATTTACATGATAGACTTTTACTTAAATATGTCTAAATTTTTTGGTAAAATTAATACTTACTTCTATAACAAACATGTTACAGCTTTAAGAAGAAAACAGTTAAAGGAACGTATAAGATGATACAAGCATTAATAGCACCAGTAGCTTCATTGTTAGACAAGTTTATCCCAGATGCAGACACTAAACAAAAGATTGCCCATGAAATTGCAACTATGTCAGAGAAACATGCACAGGAGTTAGCAAAAGGTCAACTAGAGATAAACAAAGAAGAAGCTAAACACAGGTCACTGTTTGTTGCAGGTTGGAGACCCTTTCTTGGTTGGATACTAGCTGCTGCAATGGGTTGGCACTTTGTCTTTGCTCCTGCTACAATGTTTGTTTGTGCTTACTTTAACGTACCAATACCAGCTTTACCAGTGTTTGACATGGATAGTCTTATGACTGTACTACTTGGTATGCTTGGTTTAGGTGGACTCCGTACTGCAGAAAAGATAAAAGGTATAACTAAATAATGGAAGTAGAAGTAATAAGTATATTCTTACAAATATTAACACTACTAGCTGTATGTGCTAACACAGCTATTAACATAGTCTATAGGTTGAAAAAATGAGTCTTTATGAAAACATAAATAAAAGAAAGAAGCTTGGTATATCTAGACCCAAGTCAAAGAGTACTGTATCAGCTAAGTCATACGCAAACATGAAAGCTGGTTTTCCTAAGAAAACAGACAAATACAAGAAGAAGAAGTAATGACAGCAGATAGAAAAACAATAGATAAACTACA
>JACKZZ010013047.1_pt1 | contig 18515 bp, 7 predicted proteins | sample 8027871 | NCBI WGS metagenome assembly JACKZZ01 (sample SAMN15724774, study PRJNA655200) | protist metagenome | isolation source: fluorescence activated cell sorting (FACS) single amplified genomes of... | place: USA: West Boothbay Harbor, Gulf of Maine | collected 2000-07-19
TGCGGCGGCCGGGGGCGACGTGGCCGCGGCAGAGGGCCTGCAACACCCGCTGGCCCCTCTGTACTTGAAGGGATCGGAGGTGTATGGCCAGATGCTGAAAGAGGCATCTTCGCAGACCATCTGCATCCGTGGAGACTACGGCTCGGGCAAGTCCACTGCCTACCGTGGCCTGCTGCAGCACATTTTCTTCCAGAGCCAACAGGGCAGCAGCAGCAGCAGCAGCGGCGGCGGCGTGCCCTCGCTGAACCGGCAGCCGTCCTCGGACTCCTCCTTTGACCCCAGCTCCAGTAGCGACTGCATCAAGCTGGCGGCGCTGCACGGAGAACCGCACGACCTCTTCTTCCAGCCCTCCTACCTGTCGCACTGCGTCGTGGCAGGCCTGCGTGTGCAGGCCTCCTTCGGTGCCGTGGCCGCGGGCAGCTCGCAGGAATTCCGCAACTCTTCACAGAGCTTGGCCTCGGCCCGCCTGGTGTATGCTAGTGCCAAGAAGAAGCTGGAGAAGGTCATCTTCGGCCTCAAGTTCCTGGACAGCGCACGCCTCAAGCCACTGAGGCGGCCCAACCTACCCGCCAACACCGAGGTGACCCGCATGCCGTACATGGTGCTGCTGCAGTTTATGGCCTCACTGCGAGACAGCCCCGCCAAGATGGACGAGTTCAAGCTCAAGCCCGCAGAGTTCAACACCTACATGGGCGACGATGTAATAGGCAGCGCCGCAAAGGGTGTTTATGACTGGAGCGGCAAGCATGTCGACGGCAGCTGCGTACCCGAAGAAGAACGCACTGGCTGGGCGGCCGACTTCACGCGGCTCAAGCAATCGCTCTTCACGCTCGGTATGACCGACACGGAGTGGGCAGAGGTGTGCAGCACCCTGGCCGTCGTGGTCCACCTGCAATGCGTGAATATCGTGGGCGTGGACAGCGCCATCATCAGCGGAGGCAGCAAAAACTACCTGGCGGCTGCGGAGACCCTAATGGGCTTGGACGCGGGCTGCATTATCCAGCTGCTGACCAAGAAGGTGGAGAAGAACAAGTTCACTGTCATGGACAATAAGGCCCTGGAGGCACGCGTGGTGTGCGAGTCGCTGGCCGGTGAAATCTACAAGAGGCTCGCAGCCTACCTGATGTCATTCTGCAGTGCGGGTGGCTCTAAGAAGCTGCGCAGCACCGGCACCATCGCCATTAATCTGCTGGACATGTCCGCCTCGCACGGCGTGTTCGATGGCATCGGCATGGGCAACAACCTAGACACGCTCAACAACCAGACCGTGGTCTACCGCACCTTTGGGGAGTTCCAGGCGGCGTACTTAAAGGAGTGTGTGGACGCCATCAACATCGACGTCACCTTCACTGCCGAGATAAACAAGTACCAGAGTGAGGGCGTGACACTGGCTGTAGACCCCAGCATCATCCCCCCGGCCGAGAACGGCTGTACTGTGTACACGGAGATGTTCATCAGCACGCAACCGCGTGGCTTCACCAACATTCTGGAGGACGCGTGTATGGCTGCGAAGCCGGATGATCGCCTCATGTCAGACGATGTGGCCAAGATGCGTTTCGAGAACCCCACCAAGGCGGGTGACAATCTCATTTGCGCAACCAAAGCAAAAGCGGGCACCAAGGGTTACCGCCCTAATGCCTTCGTGGTGAAGCACTCGTACGGCGCCGTGCACTACGACGGCGAGAACTTCGTCAACTTGAACAAAAACCGCGCACTGTTCGGTGCCAGCAACAAGAGTGTGGGTGCGGAGCTGCTGGAGTCTGGCACGCTGAACACTCTCAAGATCGCCAAGAACGCCAACTTCGACAACACTTTGGACGCGCTCCGCTCGGCAGACGACAGCAACGGCAGCACCGTGGTGGAGGCGCCGACTGCTGAGAAGGCCGGGCCAGCGGGAGCCAGGGCCAGCACCACGAACTACGGCAGCAGCGGCTTCAAGGCATTCGGAGGCAAGACGGTCAATCCCAAGACCTTTGCCATGCGTGTAGAGATAGAGAGTTCTAAGACCATGCTGTCCACTTTCTTCTCTACATGGGACAACCCGACAAACGAGGCGGCTGGCGACGAGGGACACATCTTGCACAAGCCGCCCACTGCGCACTTCCTGCTGTGTGTCCGGCCCATATCGCCATCTCACCTCATCGGCTTGCCGCCACAGCTGCCCGTCATACTGGAGTCAGGAATCGTCGACTCGCAGCTGCGGGCGATGCACGTGCCCAACATTGCGCAGCTGCTCAAGATTAAGTTTGCGGAGCCTAGTCGTACCTTTGACGCCTTTTATGACCGCTTCAAGATGGTGCTGCCGCTGGCGCAACACAGCGAAGAATCTCGGGTTAGCATGACCAAGGGCACACGCCAGAGTGGCGCAGGCGCCTTAGCAGCAGTGGTTGACAGCGCCACAGGCGGCGCTAAGTTCCGGTGCAGCAGCATGGAGGCGACACGCATGGTGCGCGCGCTGTGCGATGCGCTTAACAAAGAGGAGCCAGACACAACGCAGCACCTCATGCTGGGGGACCCAGGGCTTGTGCCTAAGGCTGGCAAGACCATCCTCTTTCTGACCAACCCGCTGCACAACGCGCTGGAGAAATACCGCGCAAGGACGCTGGTGAAGTACAATAGCGCGTGTGTGCTGCTGCAGAAACGGCACCGCATGAGTAAGGCGCGTGCCAGCTACCTCCTGGTGCGTAGCTGCATTATCAAGTGCCAGGCTCAGCACCGCATGTGTGCGGCCATGCGGCAATTCGACAGGGATATGTCCAAGTGCGAGTACGTTAAGTTCAAGCTGCTTATGCTTGTGGCGCGCAACCGCTACCGCAGTATGAAAGCCGCCGTGAAGGTTATCAAGCGCTGGATCGGCCACAAACTGCAGACCATCCGGAAGCTGCACTTGCTGGATAAGATCATGTTCCTGCACAGTCTGGCTAAGGCCACGCTGATGAAACGGAACACCATGATCGTGCTGGCCTCTATATCCAAGGTGCAGAGCCGCGCCCGACTGTTTCTATTCCGCTGCCGTTTCGCTCGCAAGCTGGACCGATCAGCCGTGGAAGTGCAGCGCATGTACCGTGGCTGGTTCAGCCGCAAGCTCAACATTGCGCTAGTCACGCACATTCGCAAGGGAAAAATGCGGCGCATGAAGACCAGAATGGCCTGCCGCCTGCAAGCCAGGCACCGCGCCGGACGTGTCCGCACTCGTCTGCACAATGTGCTGCAGGCCACACTGAGCATCCAGCACTGGAGCAAGGGGCGCAAAGTGCGCGCCGACTTCATCGCCATCCGCTTTCTAGCCGTGTGGCTGCAGAAGCAGATGCGCTATCGCATCGCCAACAACCGCATCAATCGCATGCTGGAGCGCAAGATGATACAGGACGCCTCGCGGCAGATCGCTGTGGTGCGTGAGGCAGAATATGCCTACACATCGCAGTACACCTCCAGCGGCCTATGCTTGGGCTCCATGCCGCATTCCAACAGGCACTCCGTCACGGAACTGGACCTGTTTCACCTGGACGTGTTCAGCGATATTTCGCTGGCGTACCCAGACGGCTGGGCGCGCTCTGTGATGGATGCAGTATGCACCATGCGCAGCGAGCATCGCAAGTGTCTTACTAAGGTGGCCATGGGCTCGCACCACACTGTGTTACTGGACGATCACAGCAACGTCTACACCTTTGGGCTTGGCGACGGTGGCCAGCTGGGGCATGGCAACCGCCAAGGGCTGGCCCACCCCAAGTGCTTGGATAAGCTGCAGACGCTCATGGCGGGAGCTGAGCGTGGAGAGGTGCGCAAGCGCAAGCCTGACGCGGGCGGCATGGCTCCCTTAATCCGACACACCCAGGGACCCTGCTCGATTGTAGTGCGCGACATTTCCTGTGGGCGAGAGCATACACTGCTGCTCACAGGAGGTGGGCGGGTTTGGAGTTGGGGGAGCAACAAGTTTGGCCAGTTGGGCCACAGCAACTTTGAGTCTGCGTCACAGCCTCGCCAAGTGGTGCCCAACAGCGGCAGCGCCAACTCGGACACCGGCTCTATGCACTCGACGGGCTCGCAGTCTTTCAAGCAGATCAAGCAGATTTCTGCCGGCGGATACCACTCCGCGGCTCTCACCGAGTCTGGCACCATTTACACCTGGGGGCACAGGACCGCTCTCGGGCGCAAGCAGGGTCACAGCGGCTCGTCGCGCAATGACTACCACGGATACAACACTCGGAGCGCGTATCAGACCGCCAAGCGCGCCGCAGGACGCGGTCGCAAGCTTCCAAAGCACGACTGCGAGCCGGGCTCTGTGCCCTTCTTCTGCAGCAACATACGTATCCCTATCGCGCAGATCGTCTGCGGAGATTCGCACATTACGGTAAAATGTGCACCCACTGTGCGCAACTTGCGTACTGGCGTGGAGCTGTACGCGTGGGGCGGCAACAACTACGGCCAGCTGGGCGTGGGCAGTGTCGAGAAGGAGGTGCTGGAGCCGACGCGCGTTGGCTTGCCTGCTTTCGAGAAGGTCTTTGTGGGCTCCAAAGATGGCGAGACAACGGCAGCAAAGAAGGACAAGGAGGGTGGCGGCAGCGCGCCCGCCTACGGTGTGGCTGCCAAGGAGAAGCCCAAGGTTTCCAAGAAGGAGCCTGAGGGGGACAAGGACGGCATGCACATGCGCCTGCTCTACTCAGAGAACGACATGAGCAATGCCAGCCTTGTCACAGGCGGGCGCCATATGCTGCTATCGCTCAAGGGGGACGTGTGGGCCTGGGGCTGGAATCAGTTTGGGCAGCTGGGCGACGGCGGCGTCATCCATGAGCAGAACGAGGACGAGTCAGCCAACAAGCTGCCCTCTTTCACCGTGGGCGGTGTGACTATCAACGCAGACGGCACGGAGGGAGACAAACGCACAGACCTTCCCGAGTGCATCGATTCCAGGCTGCCTAAGCGTGTCTGGAAGCATGGCACGCTCGCAGCGGACGGAAACATGCGACAGTACGTCAAAAGCGTATCTGCTGGGTGGCGCTACAGCGCTGGCTGCGCGTATGCCAGCAAGGGACTTTCGGGCTCTGCCGCTGCCAACACGACCGAGCACAACAGCGGCATCATCATGTGGGGTGCGGTCCCGACGAAGAAGTCGCTGCTAGGCAATGGTTGTGCCCAGATGTGGACGCCTGCGGCAGCAGAGGAGCTGAAGCGCGGGGAAGGAGAAGGCGCTCTTGGCGATGGCGATGGCGATGGCGATGGCGATGGCGATTCGGCCACCGAGGCGCAGCCCAAGGCGAGCAGCCATGGCCTTGTTCACGCAGCGCCAGGAGCCGAGTCTTCCTCGCATATCCAGCGCTCCAAGGATTTCATGGCAGAGTGGGGCAAAGAGATGGACCGTGACACGTATGAGTCCGACGAGGACAACGTTTACGTGGACGAGGACCTGCAGCGTGTGGTCCCACCAAAGGCCAAGGCGAAGAACACCTTCGAGGAGGACCCCGTACTGCGACCCACACCGGTGCTAGTGGACAGCCAGATGGGCCCCATCAGCAACATCATCTCCTGCGGCAGTGATACCTTTGGCGTGTGCATCGCAGTGAGCAACTCACAGTCTGTGGTGAACGCACAGCGCAGCACCACCTCGGCGACCAAATCCCCCAAGTCGAGCAGCTCTCGCAACTCGACGTCGCCAATGCGGGAGAGCAAGGCCGGCAGCGCGCTGCACGACCAAGCTCAGTTCAGCACGTCGCTGCCCGTGCAAATTACAGGCACTGGCCCGCACTCACCAAAGAAGCGCCCCATAGTACCCCTAGCCCCTTGGCACCGGAGCACAGAAGCCCTCAAGGGCATCACATTCGCCGGCTCGCAGGAATCGATCACAGAAGAGACTCGAGCTCTCCGATACAACCACAATCCGAAGGGACTCAAAGCTTCCGACCTTGCTGGCTTGGGCAGCGGTCCCGCGGACAGAGGGGGGGATGCGGCGCCATCGGAGACGGAATCCCTGCACAGCGCTTACACGGGCATGACTGGGGGGTCCACCTCCACGTCACGCTATGCCGCGCATTCGAAGAAAAAGGCCGAGCTGAAGACGGCGCTTGCGGCCACAAGACGGGCAGACCTGCGCTCTAGGGAGAAGTCCCTTGGGAGAACTGGCGTGTTGGGCTTGCTGGATCCACACGTGGCCCACAAAGTCGAGATGGACATTGCTAGCCGTGCTCCCATGCCTGACGCAGCAGTAGGAGTCGATTCAGGTTACGCCAGTGACGCGGTGGATGCGGCCGCTGGAAAAAAGCAGCGCAAGAAGGTGAGCATTTCGTTTGCCCCCTCTTCCGATGCTGATGGCCCCTTCGCGGCAGAGTCTGACCTTGCGTCATTCCGTGCTGCACCGCAAGCGCTGCACGCACTGCACCTGGATGAGGGCGACGAAGACATGGATGACGACGACGCCACGGTCGCGTCAGCTGCGCTGCAGCACGAAGTCGCGCAGATGTCTAATGCGTACATCAACAGCGAGATCAGCAACGCCAACAAGCGCAGCAGCATGGCACTGCCCTCTGCTGCGAAGCCAGGCGTGATCGAGGCTCTCGGGGAAGCCGACTCTCCTACTGGCATCCGCGGCCGCCGCACGTCGTACGCAGCCAAGGCTCTGCTTCTTAGCCACGAGGCGGCGGATGTTCCCCAGGAGCTGGCCTCTTCGGCCAAGGCGTCTCCTGGCGCTCTGGCAAGGTACAGCGACGTGGCCTTCGACTATAACAAACGTCCCAGTCCAAGCAAGAAGAGTGGCGGCGGCGGTGGCGGCTCCCCTTCGCCGTTGCGCCTGTCGGCAGTGCGCGACCTGGCCGGCATGATCGAGAAGATTCGCGTGTCCACTGACCACAGCTAGGAGATGTAATATCCACTTAAGTAATGTAAAATTTGTGCAATCCAAACCCTCGACATGACACTCGGCACGTAGCCACGATGTAGTAGGGTGATATGATGGTGGTGAAATGTCAGGAATACAAGAGCTTTTACATATATCAGTCTACATCACATACAAATGGACCCCCCTAGCCTTCCCACCCCTCTCCTCCACCAGCTTCATCTCCTCCAACTTGCTTGTCTACGCGCCTGCCAATCCAGCAGCAGCAGCCGGGTGACTGCTAAAGCGCGCGTAGGCGTTGGCCACGACAATGCAACAGAAATATCCCAGCAGCAGAGGGACCAGCAACTGCCACACCAGTCTCTTGGCTAGTACCAGCGCGGCGGAATGGGAAGTCGCGGCGTTACTCGAGGAGGCAGTCATTGGAGACGAGTTGCTGAGGGAGAGAGAGGCAGCCTTTGCCAGCGGGCTCTCGGCCGCAGTGTTACGTCTCCGCTTCCCCATTTCGCGAAGTACAAGTACAGTCGACTCACTGCAGGTTTGCAGTGCACAGAGATGCAGAGGACACGCCCAACAAATCTCCCTTCTCCCTTCTCCTTCAAAGATCAAATGCTCACGATTTGCAATTTTGGAGCACTTTTTACAAACCCCTTAAATATTAAAGTTTAATAAGGTCCTCTCCGCAGGATTCTCTACGTATTGGAGATATCTTCAAATTACATCATGTCTGAATTTCCTTGTAATCCAGCTGCTCTGGCATGCAACTGCCCCGATATTGGAAAACAGCACATTCATTTAAATCAACGACGTAAGTTCCAATCGTCATCGCGTCGGTCCAAGAAGAAATTTCTTCGGGGAGAGATTTTTTCGGGCGCTTTGGTGATCCAATACTCAAAGGAGATGTTGGGATGGCGGCTAATTTTTCCCTAAGCTTTTCCTCAGCGTTGTGTGCTCGCTGCTGCTCCACATGCAAGCCGACCATGAACCCCCCTGGCGCTTGGAGTAAACCCGACAGAGCTTTGGGCAAGCGGGACACAAATGTTGAGCTCCAAGTCAATGGGAAAAGTAGGCTCCGAAAGGTTTCCATTGTCTCCGTGAGTAGTGTCCCACTAGTGCACATAAACGCGACCTTGGACTCATGCATAAGCAGCACAAAAACGGCCAATACGAGCTCGACGCTCAAGCAGCGCAGAGGTGCAGCAAAGTCTAAATCCATGTGAGGGAAACTCATCCTCGATGGAAGGTCAAACTTAATTGCCTTCAGCGATCTTGATGTTGGTGCGATTAGTGCACTGTCAAGAAGCACATGAAAAGGTCGCCCACCTTCAATTGGCGAAGGCACTTGTGCGACAATGGCAGACACGAAATACTCCAGTGGCAGCGGCAGGCTCGACAAACTCATGCTGTAGAGCTGGCGCAAATATCTGCGCATTGCTCGGTAATAAGGTCTAGAGCTAACAACACAAATAACTTTTGGGCAGAACACATTGGTGCCTTTGACCATGCTCATGACCTTGTCGTCTCCGTAGATGGTCTCGAACACCTGCTGCACCTCCTCGGAGAGCAGCTTCTCGTAGAAGTGCAAGCATGCGGCGTACATGTGCTTTCCATCGGCGTCAGTAAAGACAAATGTGAAAAAGTGCGGTAGAGGGTACCTATTGCTACTCTCGAACTCAAGTCTCAGGTCGTGAGGAAAGGCGAAGAGCGGGAGCTCATTTTGCGGAAGAGGAAAGTCTTTGTTGTCATTCTCCGGATATCGTTCCAATGTTGCGGAATTGTACCGCAAATCCGTGAGCCCAAGTGGTCGTCGTGAGTGATAACCAATAGTCATATTTTCAGGGAGAGAGCCCATCGTGCGGATGCCCATCTGCTGCGCCATGGACGTCATGCTCGACTCCGCCTTGACCACCGCAGCCTCCTCATACCTCTCCGGCACCTCCTCATTCTTCTTGCTCCAGATCATGACGACATCGTCGATGAGGGGGTCGCCTTTGATATACGCCATGGCTGTTGACTTTGCGCGCCGTACCGCAATGTACCCTGTAGGGTACAAGTAGGCCGTGTATGCTTCGGACACAGATTTTAAGATGAGCTCGAAGCCCTTGGGGATGTCTTGTCCAGGCGGGATCACCTTGATCTGCACGATATGGTCAAGTTTCTTGGAATCTCTACGGCGTCGAAATACCAAGTGGGGATAAGGCAAGACATCCCCATCGACACTCTCTTGAACCTCGTGCCACACTTCACCCTCTGGACATTCTTCCCCTTCATAGAGAAGAGTTAGATCAGTTACAGCTTCCTCCCAAAGGTCAGATGGGTGCAAGTCGTATTCACCGCTGCCTTCGTCCTCTTCCAGCTTCTTGCACATGAGAGGACCAGGGGCACGCGAAAGCGTGGCAAAGTAATCCACACTATTCGCCATTTGCACTTCTCCCTCTCCCTCTCGCTCGAGGTTTCCTTGAAAGAGTCACAAGCAAATGGGCACAGGCAAGGTCAATGCAGTTGGCACGGTTCAGTGGTTAAGTGGCCTGTTTGCGAATAATACTCAGGAGGCACAAACAATGTACAAATGCCATGCGTCGCTTTTCCAGTGCAGTTCGAATGCGCCAGTCAGTCGATTAATTGACAATTGACGATTGACGATTGACGAAGGCTGTTCTGTTCCAGAGGTGTCGGACGCTCTACGGATGCTGGAGATATCAACAGGGGTACGTTGCGCTCGCTCTTTCAGCGGTCGGTGCGGCGTTATCCGGAGAGGCCTTGCAGCATCTTCCTCCGCACGTAAAGTAGCCCTCGTGACAGGGGGTGCTAAGCGCATTGGACGAGAAATATGCTTGCAGCTCGCTCGAAACGATTATGATGTGTTAATTCATTGCAACCGGAGCGTCAAGGAGGCTGGGCTGCTAGTTCAGGAGATTGAAGAGTTGTCGGATGGTAATGCGAGAGCAGCAGTGGTCACGGCAGACTTTTCTGTTCAAAGTGATACAGAGAATCTAGCTAAAACAGTGCGGCATCACGCATTCGTAAGCGAAAGGGGTGGTTTAGATGCACTTGTCCTCAACGCATCCACCTACGAGACGGGTGCAGCTTTCGCGCATGCTAGTGATGATGCCTCGATGGAAGCTTCTGCAGCACAAGAGCTTGGACTTCTGCAAAAAATGATGCAAGTGCATGTTGTAGCATCGCACACGTTGTCGCTAAGGCTCGTTCAAGAGCTGCGGTCATCCGGGAACGGAAGCATCGTGAGCATCACAGACACGAGCCTGGGCAAGTCTTGGCAGCGCTTGAGTGCGTACAGCTCTTCTAAGGCAGCCTTGCAGCAGCTCATGAAGTCATTAGCTGGCGACCTAGCCCCTCGCATACGATGCAATGTTGTATCCCCTGGCGCCATTCTCCCGGCGGAGGCGGTCGCTGAAGACTGGAAGCATCTTGTCAGTAAAATCCCACTACGACGATCGGGAACTCCGGCAGAGATCGCCTCTGCAGTCCTTTTCCTCATCAGCAACGGATACATGAATGGCCATACACTCGTCTGTGACGGTGGCCTGTCATTGCAGTGAGATAACGGAAAGCATGGAACACAAATTTAATGATTTTTTTCATGAAAAGAAATTCCCCTGTATGATGACGAACATAAGACACGTAGTGCTCACTACTGTGTTGTTCACCTATATGAACAATAATATAAACCAGATTACGTATTTTATTAGTGGTAGTATTTAGTTCGTCATTTAGACATGAACTGCACCGCCAATTTGCATCAGAGCAAGCATTTGGAAAACACAGATGGAGGTGAATACTTTAATGAATAATTTCTGAGTGCGTCTGACTACGGTGTCTCCGAGTATTCATTTAGTCGTGTGTGTCAACCACCATTGTGATGTGTGGAGCTATTACCAGCAGTGAGTATAAGATACAAGATGCAATTGTATTATGTAATTTTGCGTGGTAAGTAAATATATTTTGTGAATGTTGTCAGTTGTTTGATATTAGTTCTTTGTTTTATTCACCACTCCCACTCATCTGCTTTGCCACCAGATTGGGTTGGTCGTCGTTGTATACTGACGATACTTCCGCGTGAGCTGGTACTGACGTACTGACCAGCTTTTCTTGTGAATGACTCAAAGCCGATAAATGTGGCTTAAGTAAGGACAGAATCCAGGAATCGTCGCATTAGACCACTTAACCACTTCACAATAGACTCGATAACAGCTTTAGAAGTGTTAAACACATGTTTTGTTCACAATGTATGATACTGCACGAGCCTGGAGTAATAGAAACTAGTCAAAATTGCAATATTAGTGCACTGAATCGGTGATAAGTTGCATTCGTAGTGAGAGAGGAGTTGAAACGAGAAGATGGGAGTGGGAAGCTCCGTAGCCCCCGTAGTCCCGACTGATGACCGCATTGACCGGCAGAAGAAGCGTCTGGAGATGACAGATGAAGACATTTTAGGCTTGTATGATGTTTTTCTTAGCTACGACAAGGAAGGTGCTGGATTTGTTAGTACTGAGGATTACTTCAAACAGATCCTGCAGATCAACCCGTCTGTCTTTACCGATCCGATGTTTGACATCATCGATTCTGAATTTGCCGGTAAAATCACATTTGGTGAGTTTGTGGACGTAACGTGCACTTTCGCATGCTTCGAATCCATCGAGATGATCAAGTACTGCTTCTTCATCCTGGACAGAGACAAGGTGGGCGAGGTGGATATCAAGGAAGTGGAGCACTTCATTTACCTTATGTGGGAGCATGAAATCTCTTCGAACTTGACAATGGGCATCGATTATATGCATTCGCTTGATGCTGGAGATGGTCGAGTGAACTTCCACGATGTGTTGCTTGTCCACAAGTCGTACCCGAGTGTCTTCTACCCCGCCTTTCGCATTCAGGCGACCGTCATCTCCACCTCGCTCGGAGAAACATGGTGGGAAGAAAAGAAAATGGAAATAGGGGAGAAGATTGCGGCCGAGGCCAAGATGGCGGAGATGAAGAAGAACCGCCAGAAGGCCGACCTGGCCAGAGAGCAAGAGCGTCTCAACGAGGAGATGGTCAAGAAGAAGATGGGTTGGAAGTACTACGTGTTCATTTGGCAGCGAGAAAAGGCGAGAAAACAAATTGCAAAAATCGCTGCAATTAACAAGCAACTTGAAGAAGTGGAGGCAGCGGAAGCAAAAGGGAAAAAGGCATAATAGACGCTTTGTACAATTATACATCAATACACATCAATAACAACATCATGCTGCACTCCCACTCGGACCTGTTGAATACGATGCCGCGTAAGACATATCATCAGCCTCGATGGACGACTCCTCTTCATAAATCGTTTTCCTCTCTTCCTCTGCTTTGCGCTCGCTCTCCTGTTTCCTGCGTTCCTCCGAGTCTTTCAAGAACTGAAGGTAGATGCCATCGATCTTCGACTCATCCAGGCCTTCCCTGTCCTTGATTTCGTCACGAAGTTGAAGATCCATGTACAGATCTTCAACGTTTTCATACCTTGATCCCTTTGGTTGAGGATCGAATCCAGGGACAGCGAGCATCTCTTGACGCTTTCGCTCCAGAGCTGGCGCAAGCCAGTCCGGTTCCTTCTCCCTGTGGTACACAGTAGCTGGATTGTTCAGCCACGACGAAATCTGCGGTTGAATCGGTGACGTTAGAGGTAGCTTTCGCCTGCTGAAAGTCTTCTTGATGGGGCTGAGGTTATTATATTCCTCGCGAATGGCGCGCCTCTTCTCCATGCGAACCTTGCGCCTCTCCTCCTCCTCCTTTTGTAGCCGCAGATTTTCAGCCTTCACGGCTTCCTTGGCTTGTTCCTCATCAGATAGTTTTTCACCAAGCTTCGAGTCTTGGCCATTCACAACATCCTTTGACACCATAATCAGCTTCTTCGCTGGAGACGCGATGGCTATATCCGTCGCGCTAAGCACTGTCTCCCCTGGGTTGTCATCGAGCATTTGCTTCGACGACAACAGAGAGGTGCCGACTGAGCCTTGGTCACTTCCAGTTATGGACGGAGCAGGATGTGTATGTTCAGCTTTCGCACCAGAGTTCTCGATTTCATTGAGGGCTCCTCGGGTATAGTCAATTCTGCCATTTACAACGCCACCGTCCAAGGCCTCCTTCACCGTGAGCTCGTGTCTCGCCAGCTTGGCACTCAGAGTGTTGGCAGTGGCAATGTAGCTGGTGGCATTTGCTATCAGGGAATCTGCTTTCTTTTGCGTTGCCGAGGGCCCACGACGCTCAAGCTCTGCGCGTTTTGAAGGTGGTAAACGAGAATTCATCTTATTCTCCTGGTCAACCATGACTAGCTGTCTCGTCAAGTCGCCAAGGACGATCAAGGGAGGCCTCCGGTCTGACGCTGCGCGCGGATCAGACACAACTGAGTACATCGTCGAATCAACAGTTTCAGTATCTTTAACGTACTTATCATCAGCGTTTTTCACGTATCCGTGGTGTCGTAAGAGCCGATCTGGAGACAACCTCTCTGGTGTCTTCGTGTAGCGTGGTCCCGGAGTCTTGAGGCTCCAGGAGTCTAGCTTCTCTCGACGGATTATCTTCGCGTCCCGCAGCTCTTTGGCTGATCTTCCAACAATGTCACGCCCACTGGTTAACGATTTGAATGGAATTTCAGAGATGGAGTCGGGAAACAAGCCGTGCGCCAACTCCTTCGGGTCCAAGTTGGAGTAGTACTGCGGGCCGATCCAGGGAGGAATTTCCGACGCACCGGTTTGCCTGGTGAAAACACCATTCTTACGCACAAGAGTACGCACGCCATCGTAAATAGAGTTCATTCCCTTATAGTTTTCGATCGTCTTTATGGACTCACCTTCCACTGGACCGCCAAAGGTGTTGGCCTTCCCGAATTTCTTGTGCTCTCGCAGCAGGCCAAGCTTCCTATTGGCCTCTTTTGCGAGGCTAGCATGCATGGCCTTGCGGTCCGACTCGATGCGGTCCTTTTCTGCATTACTTTCAGCTTGGTCTTGTTCCCGCTTCGCTCTTGCACGCTTGATCTCCATGACACTGGGGAAATCGTAGGTCTCCTTGTTGCCGACCATTTCGTGGATTTTTTTCTCCCACTTCCACACCTCCATCTTCTCGTCCTCGGGAGGCTTGAGCTGAAACGCCATGTTGGTGTCCTTCAGACGCTTCTTCAAGCGGGCAATGGAAGAGCCAGTGCTCTTCAGCATCTCTTGGTGAATCTCGAGAGAGATGGGGTCCTTCTCCTTCGAAAGCGACATCACTAAACAATTTTTTCTGCAATTTAAGCAGCGCGGTTTCGTTTATGAAGAAGAGCCGTGTCCATATCGTTTCGTCCCTCCGCGGTTGTTGACCTCTGTGGTTTTTATGCCAAACGCTTCTTAGCCAGGGACGGAAATCTGCGCTGCGCTGCCTGCGCTGCTGCGCTGCTTGCAGTTGCCTCTGCTGTAGTCTACTGACAGAGATTGCCACCACGATAAGAAACCACACCATAGCAGCACAACATGGTACGTCCCTTCCCTGCTTGGTTGCATCAGCGCTTTTGCCGGCGAAGAACAGATGTCCAATTTCGCGCTTGTTCTCTCGCAATAGCAATGCTTCCACTTGTGGCTGCCCCCCTCGCGCGACTCGACGGGGCTCCATACAAAGGTGTGCCACTTTTCCTAGCACAAAAAGCATGGCAGGTCTAACCCCTAAATGTAACCTAACCTCTCTTCAACTCTTCGTTCACAACACTTTATTTTACAGGGAAACTTGCTTGATAAACCCAAGACAGACAAGCCGCACTCCGAGCTGAAGACCATGAACAATGGCCTGCAGGTCGGCGCTACTGGCATGCAGGGCTGGCGCCTAGAAATGGAGGACGCGCACATTGTCCAGGACCTTCCCAGCAAGCCGAGCCATTCTCTCCTCGCAGTGTTCGACGGGCACGGCGGAGCTGGGGCTGCCATCTGGGCAGCGGACCGATTGATAGGGATTCTCGAGAAAACTGTACAGTGGAAGGAATACCTACAAGGAGACAAAGAGGATGCTGCATTGGTCGGAGTCGCATTGCGACAGGCATTCTTAACAGCCGACGAGCAATTGCGCGCCTTTCAAGACGAAGGTGGGCCAGGTGCGGACACGTCCGGCTGCACTGCCGTCGTGTGCGTCATTACACCGAAGTACATCATTTGTGCCAACGCTGGGGACTCGCGTTGCGTTCTGGGATCAAACGGAACCGCTGTAGAAATGAGTTTCGACCACAAGCCTTTCGACGAGCTGGAGAGACAACGCATCGAGAAGGCAGGTGGTACTGTGCAGTTCAAGCGCGTCGACGGAGACCTGGCCGTGTCGCGGGCACTGGGAGACTTTCAGTTCAAGATTAGCGAGGACCTGCCTGCGGAGCAGCAGAGAGTGTCCCCCGAGCCGGACATCATCGTGCACGAGAGGTGCGTGCAGGACGAGTTCTTGCTGTTGGCGTGCGATGGACTATGGGACGTCGTGTCCAACACCGAGGCCACGGACATCGGGCGCTCTCTCTTCAACCTGGGTGAGGAGAACATGATGCTGTTCGCCGAGGAGATGATCGACATCTCCCTGGACAAAGGGTCCCGCGACAACATCAGTGCCGTGGCGGTGAAGCTCCAAGGCGCGCAAATCTCCAAAGACGGTGGAGGCGTGCAGGGGCTGCGCGCGGAGAGGAACAAACGCGCCGTTGCCGCAGCGGAAGAGAAGGAACGGGCGGCAATTAACGCTCGCACGTAGAAAGATCCGTATTGAAATTCATTGTGTGTAAAGATGCTATTAATGACTAGAATTAGAATGACCCAATGCCTTATATATATTCCATTAGATCCAGGAAACTAGTGAAGAAAGATGGCCGCGTCGAGAATTGCATCAGGTCGACTGAGACACTATGAATATATAATGAGCGCATCTCGGGATTATCAAATTATCGTTTTCAATAGTTTCACAACACAAAAGTACAAATTTAAGATGTCACAATTTAAAGTTTCAAAGCATGCTAGACACATTTCCAGGAAACGATGCGTCGCGAGAAACGGGCTGCAGTTTGTGAAACAAATCAAAGTCTACAATCGGAACCCCAGCTTCCTCGCCTTCGTAGACACAAGGCGTGAATGTCTGGTCCCACTGCACCTCTGAGAATACATAAGAGTGGCGGCACTGCACGTTTCCACCCGTTGCACTGTCAACTCCTTCTACCACTGCAATCACTTCCATGCTGCGGTCAAGCATATACGACTGCACCATGTGCTTTTCTTCTCGTTGACGTGCCGTTTCCCTACCACCACCTTCACACTGGTCTCCAGCAGTGGTGACCGAACTGTCGTCATAAGCATTGAAAAATGCAGCATGCTCGTCGAGGCCACCACTCTCGGCAGCGGCATCAGAAGAAGTACCAGAACCAGCCGTGGCATATGGATTCCTCGTGCTTATGCTAGGAAAACCTAAGTCGCTTATGATTTTCTTGTTGTAAGAATTTCCGCCAGTGCCAGTGCCAGTGCCAGGGACAGTCTCAGCCTCCACTGCGAAGTCGTAAGTCGGAGGTCTCCAACGATGCAGCACTGGGCCAGTAGTATCAATATGCGATTGATCCGGATCAGCTGCACCGACGGCTGACTGGCCTGGTGCCGGTGCTGCTGATGTCACCGACGTATCGCGCTTGCCTGCCCACACCGGAGGCGGCATTAGCGGCGAGCTGGCGTCGAGCTCGTGCACGACCACCTGTGGGAGGCACATGAACAGCATCCCGCCCAGGTCGTCATTCGGGTGGTTCAGCCGCATGTGCCCGATGTGGAAGTAGTTGCGTCCATTGAGTGTGGCCTTTCCGCTCGATGCTGATGCAGCCGCAGCCGCCTCCGTGCTGTTGCTGTTGCTGCCATGAGTTTCCTTCTTTACGACATATAGCCGCGCGTGCGCTTCTACGAGCTGGTGCTCCCGCAGCTCACACAACTGTAGCATGAAGTACAGCTTACCGCGGATGCGCCTGATCACAGACTTATCTGAGAACAAAATCGTGCTAGCTCGAGTAGTTGGGCGCGAGAGGCGGGCATATATCACTCCAATGACCACTGCATCGGCGAACACTCTCACCAGCAGTTGCAAAGTCAGGAAAATTGCTGGTAAATAGCAATCATCGAAAAAGATATCTTTGGTTCCATAACCTACAGTGGCCATGGTTTCCAGAGAGAACATGAATGCGTCGATAAACGTACCTAGCCCCATATTGCAGTCGTAGGTCATGCTGATGAAGTAGAATATAGCTGCAAAGACAACCACGACAAGAAAGTAAGCGAACAAGAGGATGCAGACGGTGCGCGCGGTTGGTGCGTTTATCAGTGTATGGAAGAGGTCCGAGCCGTATAGGCTCCTCCAGTAACTCCTCTTGATCTTCTTCCTCACGTGGATATTGCCACGTGACTGGCGAAATTCCCCTTGTCTATCCACCAACCGATGACGATGCAATGCAAGGTGAGCGTGGCTGCTGCTATTGCCTCCATTTGATGGTGTCGACACATTTTCGTGATGCTCGCTGTCACTGTCCCTGTGCACATCCATATTTATGTTCACATATGACTTCGACGACGGAGACCATAGGGAGCGTAGGGGCCGAGTCAGCCACGCAAAGGCTGATGCACTGACTGAGCTGTACGGAATAGCCGGACTCAGAACAGTATCGTCTTCTTCGTCGAAGGGGCTTTCGCCATGCAATCGAGGCGCTTGCAATGCATTATCTACTGATCCCTTTACGGCAGCAGTACAAACCCCACTACCAGCAACCCCACCACCAGCCACATCAAACGAAGAATAGCCCGGCGAGCATCTCGTGCCACCAATCGGTTGCAGCAGCAGTGACGCAGACGTGTCCTCCGACATCACCGCAGAAGCTGCAGATGAAGGAAGCTGCTCTTGTGTTTACAGGCAAAGTTTTCTTGGGTTGGGACATCATTTTTCCTGCTATTAAACCCTATCTACTGTTGCTCCGTCAGATCGATACTGCGATAAGAGGGGTGCAAGGATGTCGCTTCTTGTGAGTTTGTTGCAAGAGAGGGACTTTGAAGGAGCGCGGGCCTTGATTGCTGCCAGCCCTGCGAGCGTGGTGTGTGCCGCTCCAAGTTCGTCATCTTCTGGTGCTGCACTCGGCCGATCCCCGGTACGAGGGGTTCTCGAGTTCGGCGCAAATACTGCTGTTGATACTGCACCAGTGTCATCAGGTGCAAGTACCCTTCCTCCAAGCGCAGAGGATCCCACGATCTTCTACGCTCTGGGGGATGTGGAGACACTGGAACACCTCCTCTTGCAATCTCCCGAGTCTGCATGGGCTCACAATCGTGCAGGGGACCGCCCTCTGCATGCTGCTTGTCAACAGGCAGACATCCACATCGATGTTATCAGCATCCTCCTCTTTGCGTTTCCCGAGGGGGCCTCGATAAAGAACAATGCTGGCAAGTTCGCACTGCATTTTGCTGCTGCTAATATAGGGGATTTGAGTATTTTCAAGCTGGTGTACGAAGCGTTCGAGCGGGCTATTTCTGAAAAAGAGACCAAAAACTTCTCCATGCCACTGCACTATGCCTGCGCGTTTAAAGCCCCACTGCAAATCGTGCAGTTTCTTGTGAAGAAGCATAGAGAAGCAATACGGGAAAAGGACCGACAAGGTAATTTGCCACTGCTTCTCTCGCTCCTGTACGACTCCCCGGAGGAT
>JACKZZ010014898.1_pt1 | contig 18513 bp, 6 predicted proteins | sample 8027871 | NCBI WGS metagenome assembly JACKZZ01 (sample SAMN15724774, study PRJNA655200) | protist metagenome | isolation source: fluorescence activated cell sorting (FACS) single amplified genomes of... | place: USA: West Boothbay Harbor, Gulf of Maine | collected 2000-07-19
TCATTTATTTACATGGTTGTATGAAGATGATTTATGCAAATGTTATGGTGATTGCTGGGAAATTATCTATGACGGACCAATTAAACTACAACTTACAGAAGTTGATAAAGTAGAAAAAATGTCTATGCAAGAGATTATCGATAGAGCTACTGCAGGAGAGAAATTTACAGCTGATAGTATGGATGCTGTACGCAAATACGTCGAAATGAAAGGAATACCTCCGGTGACAGGGGAAAAGGTCGACCCTGTCTTGCTCACGACCACTGAGTGTTTGTAGAAGTAGGTGCTTAGAAGGCTTACTTGTGTGTGTTTGTGTTTATAAAGCATTTAATTAATACATTTCGATACATTACGATACAATATTACTAGCAAGTGAAGGGTCAACTTCTAAACTGCATTGAAGTGTAAAGCTTGTACAACGACTTCGTGTTGCTTTCCCATGACTATCATACCATTTTCATCAAATTTTGGTAAAATAAGCAAATCAACATTTACTGGAAATGATTTGTCCTCTTTCTCGACAGCTTGCTTTACTGTAGCACTCGAATGTTTTGAGACGACGCGAGAGCATGATAACTGCAATGAGGCAGCTAAACGTCTAACAGCTGACGCATAGTTATACGATGGAAGACTATCACATAGTGTTTCATCTGATGGTACTTCCAGAACAGTATTTTTGTGATGAACATCCATCCGAGGCATCTTTTTGTGTGGCTCAGAGGGCAGAGAAGAACCAGACGTATACCGAGTTAAGCTTATAGCTGCTAAACATGCAGGTATACAACTAAAGATACATTCTGTTAGTACTGTATCTGTAGCCAGAGCTCTGATTATATGTTCACTGGTTTGAGTTCCTGTAGCATTATCACTACTCGTACCAATAGAGTTTGGTATATTTGAACACGGTGCTGAATACATATATTGTTGTTGCTGTTGATTTTGTGGTGTATTTGTAAATTGTGTAAATTGTGATGCACCAGAATATGGTATATTGTAGAAATCACATGGTGCATATTCATTTAAATTCGAGCTCACTGGTTCAGATAGCTTGAGACTGCTGTTCTGTGTTGGTAGTATTTCCTTTGTTTTACTGTCCGTACAAAGCGGAAATGGAGCCAGTTCAAACATAGCATCTTTATAGGTTACTTGAGGCATAATATGTGAACTATTAGGAAAATCCCAGTGACTTGTAGTAGTATTTTTATGATGGCTTTCGACAGTATTTTCCATAGCACTCGCAGTACGTTTCTTCATAATAGTTTGATCAACAGAAACAGTGGTACCGATTGGTCGTATAACTTGCACTAAGTTATTAATAGTAGGAATATTTATATTTCGTTTTTTATTTGCTTGCATTTCTTGGTAATATTGAGGATGATTATGGAAATGTGCGGCTTTGAGATTGCAGTGCACACTGACTAGCTGTGGCACACTCAATTGTGGGCTCATCACTAATTTCGTAAATTGTTCCCAATTACATGAAATAGGTATATTAGACCCATTACTTCCCGTCCTATATCCATGAAGAAAGTCGCCACACCATGCTTGAAATGATGTATGGTTTTCTGCTAGTAGTACTGTAGCTGTGTTGTTGAATGATCGGAGGACACGCACAGATTGCAACATCATAGTAACGTCTAAAGTTGTAACATAATACTTATGACCTTTAATTGTAATTGTTTTACATGTGTCCACGTTTTGTGCATGAGAAGTTGTGTCAAGTTTAGCAGCAGCATCATCATCACACTCAGAATCAATGTCTCCAGTGGGAGAAATCTCATGGCTCTGCTGCGACTTACTGCTAACAAGTTCTTCTTGTACATGCTGTTTTTGATCCCCTTTCAGACGTATAACATGAGATTTGTGTTCAAAATCTTGTAAAAGAATTTTACTTATGCAGTTATGTAATGCATTTTCAACTTCTTTTGTGCTGATATCCATGCGAGCAATTCTATCACTTTTATCATGAACATCAATAGCACTGTAGACATGTTTTCCTTTCCTTTCATGACCTGAATCTACATCATCAGTGTATTGCCAATATAATGGCATACAAGCATTAGTACTCATTGCATCATCACTTTTACCATATTTATTATCTACACTAGTATCAGAAGTATGGCTAAGGTTAGTTACGGAAGTGAAAGTGTAGAGTGTTGTGTTGACGCAAAGATCAATGAAATTGGATGATCTATCAGTGCCTGACAAGCTTGCTGCTTCTGTAAGACAACTCACAAGTGGTGATACAGTATTATGTAATTTGGAATTACTTGACATTCTGCTATTGATCACTTGTACCGCCCAATTACGTAAATGCGTTATGCGACTACATAAGAGAGGATATCTCTCAGGTAATAACTGCAAAGATCCGTTCAACCCACCTGCTGCACCAATGCCAGTAAAGCTTTCGAAAGATGAGCTAATAATGTTACCATCGTTATCTTTCTGTTCTACTAGTATATACGCCAAACTTTTACTATTATATCCTCTTTGCTGCAAAGTCAATCTTCCATTGTGATAGTTATCAGTTGTTAAATATACATCTACTAATAAAATGATAGAACCTGGAACAAACATATGCCGCAAGTGATTTTTTGTAACATTTCCCCAAAGCCTGCAAGTCAATGTTTTTTTCGTATCTCGAGTTACAGTGCAAGAATCATCGAGTATCTGCATGTCCAAGACACAATACCGTTCATAACGTGATCGCTTACTAGGAATCTCACTAAAACGAGCACTATCGACGATTCCAACTACAGAATAACCATTCTGTGTATTCTCCATAGCACCAAGGAGTTCGTTCACTCGAATCAGAAGATCCTCATCCAAGTACATGATGGAATCACTTCTGCTGGGATGCTATCAGTGTAGTTAGCTAAATCCTGATCTAATATGCATGAAGTTCTACCAGTTTACTTATTAGCATAGTATTATACACTTGTGTACTGTATTTCACGATATCTTGGAGTATTCGTGGTGATGTGTTGACGTCAATACGAGAGAGAGGAGAGGATGAAGGGTGAATTTACATCACTCTGATGACTTCATGCACATCATACATATACTACTCATAAAAAAAAGGTGAATTGTTTTTTTATATTACTATTAGGTAAGATTTTGAGGGATACTAGGCAGCTTCGTGTTTTAACGAATCGAAATAGAAAATGAACACTTACAGTTCCATTGGTGCTCTCAGAGGCACTGCACTTCGATTACACTTGCAGCAATTGAGTGCAAAATATAATTGGGGTAGCCTGGTTGTAGATGGAGGATTGGATAATACTCCTGTAGCGAATAGTTCGTCTGCAGTAGGTGATTCTCAAAGGCGGCTTAGCATACACCAGTCACCAGCTCGAATTTTGAGACCAGCAACGTCATCTGTACTACCAGTATCAACTGACAAAATCAATTCATTTTTCATTGCAGATACGTCCTCAGAAGAGGAAGAAGAGGAAGAAAGTGGTGCTGGGGTTGATGTAACTATGTGTATGAATGATGGGGAAAGCTTCTTGAACGGAGAAGACATCAATGAAATGCCCGTATTGGAAGGATGTGATTTTGAAGATGATTCACAATTTGTTATGGAATATGTACCAACTCCACCTCCTATTGCCGCTAAGAAACGTACTGTTGCGAGTAACCCTGGTAAGACCAAGACTGTTGCACCATCTTCTACGAAGCCTCCACGGACACCGCTTGCAATTAAAACGAGTGGTATATCTGCTACTACACCATCCAATTTAATAAGTGCATCTAAAAGCATAGCCCAATTTCGCAAAAAGAAAGAAGTTTTGACATCCTCATATTTTCAACAATTTAATACTGTAGCATTTGACGGCCTCCTTCCCGGAGATTTGAATGTCTCGTGGAATAAGCGGTTACTTACTACTGCAGGTATTACAAAGATGAAATTAACTAGTATACGCCAAATGAATGCAAATACAACGACGAGTTCTATGGTAAGAACTAAAGCTGCTAGTATTGAATTATCTGAAAAAGTCATTGATAATGAAGAGCGCTTACAAACAACATTGTTGCATGAAATGTGTCATGCTGCTGCATGGTTACTTGATGGTGAACGTAAACCACCACACGGACCTGCATTTTGGAAATATGCTAAACAAGCTAGTGCAATATTACCTGAACTGATGGTCACAACTTGTCACTCCTATAACGTACATAAACCATATAAATTCAGATGTGTCGATGATAACTGCGGCACAGAGTATTCAAGACATAGTAAAAAAGGTATAGATATGACTAAACATAGGTGTGGTTTATGCAAAAGTCAAATCATTTATATTGGACAATTCAGTGCAGATGGTACAAAGAAAACTGAAAGAATTGCTAGTGGTTTTAGCCTCTATGTTAAAGAACATTTTGCTGTTGCTAAAAATAATTTATCTAAATCATTAAAAAAAGGTTCTCATGTCCCTCATAGTGATATAATGCAAGAATTGTCAAAGATGTATCATGAAGAACAAGCAGAAAATAGCAAAAATACCAAACTTATGGACGATGATTTTGAAAGTGACTTTGAACAGAGGTTATCTCTCCATACTGCATAATGGCATACTATAGAGAGTGTAAGAAAGAAATACTAACATATCGCATAAAAAGTCCTACTTGTTTATAATATGTTAATTATATATATATTTAGTGAATACATCATTAGACAATGTGAAAAGACCTCCTATCACAACCTTCAACCTTCCCCCTTTCTACATCAGAGCTCTTCTTCATTGGATATTAATGATTGTGTTTTGAGCTGTTTTATTTCTTCTTGTCTTAATAAATCTAATTTATCATTAAATTCTTGACGTAATTCTGCCATAGAACTTGGCTTGCCAGTAATGCTGTACTCCTAGCATAACTAACAGCTCTGTATTATCCCTCCTTATCCATCTCTACCAGTTATGGTGCCAGGATTTCAACTTCCTGTACTATCCATCCTATCTGCGTTGTATTTGAGAAATTTCGTTCAGGATACTCATCACTAAACTTTCATACTATATGATACACTCGTAATTTGCAAATAATATCTTCAACTTTTACCATTCAATTCATTTATATATTTTTTTAATGTAAATTGGAGGAGTTAATGTAAGAACAGAACCTTTGCAACATGTTAGGGCAAATAATTCACTAGTTTTTTAATTAGAGATCGTTTGAAGAACGATCTTACGGCAGCATCCCATCTCGGAGTTCGCTGCCAGCTGCCCAGCAGCCAGCAGGACAAGTTCTAGGCGAATATTATTTGTTTATTTCGTGTTTTTTGCATTGCTAAAAGATTGATACAATTTGAGGAGATGACCAAAGTAGTTAAATCGATATCATCGTTCTTAAAGGATTTCGGTAAAGCCACTACTGAAGCTGAGTTAAGAGAGGTACTCCTTGCTCAATGGGATGATGAAATCGGTGGTACCGATGATAAACATAGTCGTCAAGAGCAATTTGTTTCTGCTCTTGAAGAACTAATCAAATCAGGTAAAGTTCGTGCATCTGATGCCAAGGGCAAATCAAGCAGCCGAAGTATAGAATATGTGAAGAAAAACAAGCGAAAGAATGGTAATACCGGTGAAGAAGAAGAGCATCGTGCTAAACACACTAAGATTGATCAATCAGAGAAAGAAAAAGGATCACTGACAAACTCTGCATCATCATCACCTGCAGCATCAGCTGTGGCTGAGTACCCTGACAAACCCAAACCAACTGGAAACAATACTATTCTATTATTTTATGCGTATACACCTTCTCTTATGAACCGTGAGAAGCACGATGCAGCGATTGCACATTGTTATGGATTTTTAAAAAATCTTGGAGTAACAGGTAGATTACGAATTGGCCGTGAAGGATTTAATGGTACTTTGACTGGACCCAATGATGCAATAAGGGCTTTTACAACTGAACTACGTCGTTGGGATAATGCAACATTTGGCAAAACTGATTTCAAATATGTTGATAATCAACCAGATAATCAATTATTACCAACATTAAAAGTATTTCCAGTTACAGAAATTGTAACTTATGGATTTAATACTGAGGAAGCACCTTTACATATGGGTGGAACACATTTAAAACCAAAAGAATTTCATAAAGCATTAGAAAATAAGAATAGTGTTGTTATTGATGTTAGAAATTTTAATGAAACTGTTATTGGAAAATTTCAACCACCAGAAAATTCAGCAGATGGGGGCCCAAAATATTTAGACCCTTGTATGAGACGATCCACGGAATTCCCAGAATGGGTTGATAATAATAAAGACGATTGGAAAGGTAAACAAGTACTTATGTATTGTACTGCTGGTGTTAGATGTGAAAGAGCGAGCGCATTCATGAGAAATCGTGGAGTCGAAAACGTCTATCAACTTGAGGGCGGTATCCACCGATATCTGGAAGAATTTCAAGAAGATGGAGGCTACTGGAAAGGTAAAAATTATGTATTTGATAAACGATTTTCACATGGCGCTGATAATGCTGATACTATATCATATTGTGTACACTGTGATAAACCTTGGGATAGATATAATGCACATCAAAAATGTTTTCAATGTAAAATGGAAATACTTCTATGCAATGAATGTCAACGCCTGAAACCAGCTTTAAAGAAATCGGAATTATTTTGTCCATTGTGCTTGCCTAAGGAAAAGGAAAAATAGTCATAGAACTAGAACGTATAGTAATAATATAAGTGCTTTTATTTCCACATAGTATACACAAACTGCACATTATTGTATAATAATTTAATCATATCATATCAAAATTATAGCAATACTCGAACTTCGCTCTATCACTAGCATTATCTGTATTACCAATCAAAAGAGATAATGGAGCCTTCATGTCTGCTGCGGCTAAATCACCACCAACTCCAATAGCTCTACCTGCTCCAAGTCCCTGACCATGTCCATACTTCTCATTTACAATCATCCACAGGGTAGGCTCCGAATTCATGGATTGCAATAGCAGCATACCTGAGTGACGAATGCATGTACCGGCTTTGATATTAAGTGGGGAAAGTGCACCTGTAGAATCTTGTGCATTTAATACTGTTGCTTCTCCCGATAATAATATAATTTCTGTATGTAATTTTTTTTTGTAATCACCTACTAAGCGAAAAAGTCCTTTATTTGGATGGTCTGCTAAAAATAGCACATTCGCTGACATAGTAGTCTTAGAAACGCTATTTGTGACTTTAGATTCCAAATGTTGAAATATATTTAACCATGCTTTCGTACGAAAAGTTGTAAGCCTTGGAAGTACCCAATCAGTTAGTGGTACTGGCTTAGAAAATAATGAACTCAAGAATTCATTTGATGCACACGTACTAGTAGTATTGCTAACAGCTATCGCAAGATCTACACTTGGATCTATATACCTTTGATATGGTGGACCATTAATTTCAATCCAAATATCTGCATATATTTTTGGTGAGCCGATTTTAGTTGAATCAATTGGTATAGCTCTGTCAAGTGTATCTTTTATTATAAAACTAATTCGATCTTCATATGCTGCAGATTCTTGTAAAAATGTATTTAATGCTAAGTCTCTTTCAAATCCATATCGTTCTAATGATGTTCCTTGTGTACATTCTTTTACTTTAGCAATATCAGGATATAATGATGATGATAACATAGGAATATAATCAATACGATTAGAAATAGGGTCATGCAATCGTATTTGTGTGGATAATGTTTTCACAGATCTTGTCATCATTCTCCATTTAAAAAAAGAACATTGTGAACCCCATACTAAAGAACCATCATCACCAATACTATATAAAGCGCATGGCAATGGTATTAAGAGATGAAGTACCATCATACACATGAGCAACACCGGCACAATATAACTACAACCAAGCGATATAAAATCCCATATTTCATCAATTCTCATGTACTCTAGCAGTACTTTTTGGTATAAAATTCGATAACCAATTATATCAATAATACCATTTATTTCACTATTATTGTTTTTATGATATGATTTTCCTAATTCATGATGGAAGTGTACGACTAATGCCGACAACATGACCCATGGAAAAGTCTCTATGATGAATGTCCAATGATTTATAATATGAAACGATGCCACAGCTAATACAGCAAATATACGTATATACAATGAATTTACATTTAATGCAATTATAGCCATCAAATCTAAGAATAGACCACCATAAGTAACAAATAAGATAATGGTATCACCTCCACCTTGAAGAATTAAGTCCCTGATGTAAGAGTTACAGGTAGGACCAGTCCATAGTCGAAATAGCTCTTTTACTGTTTGCCCACTAAGCCAATCATAATCAGTTTTTGCAAACCCTGCAAATAAGTACAATGAACCTATAAATATTCTCATGTACAATATATGCCAGTAAGGAACAGTCTCACCGTGTATCATTTCAGCAGCATCAGCATCTGCATCATCGTCGTCGTCTCTGTTACACGGGTGACATAGGGCAAGTAGCACCCCTGGCCAGATAAATACAATCATTCCTAACATACCAATATGACCAGGGATTCCATAGACAACATTCTTTAATGTCATATATGCTGTTCCACTTATTGTCAACAGAAAGCTGAGACGATCCTTCATAATAAATTGTTCATACGTTATTTGTGATGACTTCATTGAATGCTTCGGTAAAACATCACGATATACATAACAAGAGTTATGGCCACCAAGCAAACCTAATATTAATGCCAATACAGAATACAAATACTCATGATTATTATACACAGTAGCATCGTGCATAGTCAGTATCATTTTCAATATAGCAAAAATAATACAACTTATTCTAGACATAATATCTCTACCATAGGCCATTCCGACCGCAGTCAGTAGCATCAGTGGTGCATGAATATGCCAGTATAAGTGACTATCTGTATAGAAAGGAAAGGATCTTCCGATTTGGGATAAGAAGTAGGGCATCCGCTGCTCAAAGCCATAGCTCATGTCATCCACCACTTGATTGCCTAAGTCATCACTGCACTTATTTGCACTGTATACTATCATCAAAAGGCCAAAGGTCATTCGCACAAAGCCAAGAGGTCTCGCATCAACCAATCTTTGCATTTTCTCAACAACAAAAAAGATTCGTGATATCAATTAAATGCACAGGCCCTTGCGCTCTATAGTATATGCATAGATTAATGCAACCCAACGACTATGATTGTCTCCAGCAGTCGTGAATCTTTAAACGGGATCTGGAGACGACGCGGCGTGGTGTCACCGTACGCTCCAATTTTTCATGTTTAACATCACCAAACGAAGAGAGTGGGTTGTAAGACCAAGATTAATAAAACTGCATTGTGCTGAGAAAGTAAGTGGTTAAGTGGTATAAAATGAGGCTAATCAGCATCAGCTGCTGGATATGTTTGATCTTGTGTGCTCTGTGTAATCATGACGTGATATTTGCGAAGGGGTCTGAGAATGACCTTGATATAACATCCATGGGTAATATTGGTATACAACAAACTATCAATGATCAAAGTGTCAGTCGTGTAGTATCAATTTTAGAATCAAATATTCAACAATGGGGTTTTATTGAGTCTCAATTATTAGAGCCAAATGTCAATTTAGGTATGCCGGAAATATTTATTCCTTTACGTCATTTAACGACAACATTGGAAGTCTTGGGTACTATTCAATTCATGAAGAATGAATTAACTGGAGCTAAATCAACACTAGAAAGAGCATGTCCACTATTAGAACTACTTCCCTCCAACACAGAGGAACATCAAGCATCTGGATGCTATAAACTATTGAAAAAAGTATACAAAAGACTACATCGTAATAGTAATGGCAATGATGACTTGGAGAATGATATAGATGATGATGTAGATTCATTATTGAAAGAACGACAAATGTTGGAAGGTCTTGTAGGTGCGCTCACTGGAAATGGTTTTGATACAGGTGGTGAAGTAGGTACAGACTGGCTTAATCGAAATAATGATGATAAACATACAACTAAATCAACTTCAAAACGATCAAATCGCCATAAAGCAAAGAGTGATGATGAATGGAGTAGCAGCGATGATGAATTTGATAAAGGTGATAGTGATTCATCATCATCGGAAGATCTGGCGAACGATCGAGAATGGACACACCCGCCAAATATGACAGATTATGATGATACAGCAGCAAGACGTACAGCAGCTATTGCTGCGGGTGTTGATGAAAATTTTGATATGGATAGAAGATTAGATGAACTTCGATCACCATTCGATCATTTACGTGGAACAATATCGATAACAGGAGAACATTTAGATGCTGTGGACGTTATGGCCGGTCCTAGTGGCAGAAATTTTGGTACTATTAATACTCATGATGATGATAATAATGATGAAAATCAAGACGAAGATGATGAAGATAATAATGATGAAAATCAAGACGAAGATGATGAAGATAATTCATTCAGCGATACTCATAATAATAATGTCGATGTAGAGAAATCTGAAAATCTAAATGCTGATGAAATCCAAGAGCAAAATGATGATCCAAAATTATTATCACGTTTAGAAAAAGTAAAAGCTGCTCGTGAACGATTAGAAAAGAAGAGTAAACAAGTTAAATCAGGTAGTACCGCAACAACAACCATTGCAGGTTTATCTGAGACAATGTGGCAATTATTAGTTAATTATGTGAAGGAAGATGATACCGGACGCCGTGACATTCTACACCAAGCTCGACAGCATTATGCTGATTTGCATGTAAATATCAATGAATATGATTCACCAGAAGTTGTTGCAAATTTAGCATTAGCTGATGCATATTTAGCAGTAATGCATAAAGCGACACATGACGGTTTCTCTTTCATCAGGAGGGAATTACGAGATTTTGGACACAATAACCAGGTATTAGATCATAAATTACTATCACGTCATAATTATATAAATACATTAGATAATGATGAAGAGTTTATAAGTATGCTAGGCGAATTATCACCCAGTGAAAAGTCTCGTTTAATAGTCTTAACGGCATTCGAAAAGGCAATAGCACAAACTCCCGTAAGTAAATTCGATGTTCAAAGACAACGAAAAATCATGGAAGAAGCGGGTTTAGATATTGTTGATGATACTATTAGTACAAAATCGACACCAGAAGTATCACGTAAAAGTAGTAAAACTAAACCAGCATCAGCACCAACCAGTCGCTCGATGAAGTCTAGTAAAACAACGGCCGCGCGCTCTGATACAAAATGGTCGTCACGTCCGGGAAAGAAGGGTAATAAACGGTTCGTAGTTAATGCAGCAGCGTCTATGACTAAAACAAAGCAACGATTTATAGAATTAAGTATAATAGTATTTTTTCTATTATTATGGAAAACAATGTGGGGATTTTTTTTGGAATCACAAAGAAGACTAAAAGCTGGTAAAAAATCGAATGGTTGGAAGAGGGATATTGAAGACTTTCTTGTCATTGAGTATAACTCATATTGTGAAAGATTTAGTGATGCATGGCAATGGTTTTTAGTGCAAGGTTCACAAATTGAATATTTAAAACCTATATTTGATTCATTGGGTTTACAACCTAAAAAAATACTACAATCTGGGACTAATAATACTAGTAATGGTTCTGCTATACATAAGCGTAGTAAGAAAAAAGATCGAAAATCTAAATCTGAACGTAAAAATGGTAATAAAGCTAATAATAACTCAACTGTCATGTCAACTGATATCATTCCACCTACTGTGAATGATGCAGCACCCAACGTCTCTGATACAATATTGGATGATAAAAATACGAATAATGATAATTCATCGAGTGGTGATGAAGATGCATCTGATTCTGACGATGAGTTGAATTCAAGTGGTAATAACTTTAGACCTATGAGACACGAAACATTAGATACCCAGATAATGCCACAATTACAAGAATTGAACATGGTAGTTGACGACCATGGTTCGTATCAGTCAAATGGTACCTTGACCTCGAAAGAGTCATCAGAATCATTTACATTAGTATCAAAAGAATTACAAAGACAAGAACGTGAAACCCGCATTGAATTAGAACGACAACAAAAAGAAATCGAATTACAAGCAGAAAAGGAAAGGATCAAAGAACGTACAGTCAAAGAACGTGAAAAAAATATTGCATCAAAAAAAGCAGTAGCTGCTGATGTTGAGCTAAAAAATGCAAAAAATGATAATATAACGAAAAAAGATAGCCCACGTGATCATGGTCATGTTGAAAAGAAGAGTTCATCACATGCAACTTCTGGTAAAACTGATAAAGAAAGTAACGCAAAAGAGAAACGTGGATCTGACAAAGAACGAAAAAATACCCATGAAGTTCCTATTTCAACTGCAAATGATTCGTCCAAAGATACTAATAATAAGAATAGTAGGAAACAACGCCGCGGTTCTGACCCACCAACTTCTTCAAATAAAAATGATAAAGTGGTTGAAGTTAAGTTAAATGAAAGTAATTCTGATGATTCTGTCAATGCTCCTCCACCAGGTTTAGAAAAAAATGATAATGATAGGAATGTGGTTGGTATCAAAGGTGATTCATTGTTGGGAGCATCTGATATGTCCTTTCAACCACCACCAAGCACTAATCCTGGTTCCATTTTTGGTGGTCTAATAGGTGGTGATCACACAAAACCTAGTTCTGGTGTATCTGTTAATTCCAGTATGCCAAATGTGGATATTGACAATACGTTTTCATCATCTTTATCTGTTGTCGGCAGTTCGCGTCCAGCTATGAGCTTATCACAATTAGATACTTTTGGTTCATTAGGTTCAACCAGATTTGGGTCAGGTGGATTTGATGATGATATAGGTTTTGGTTCCTTTGATGAATTTGACAGTAGTATACCATCTGGCTTTGACTTAGGTGGTTTAGGGTTAGGTTCCACTACATCGACTACTGGAGGTGTGAAAGAATTATCATTTGACGGTATATTAGGTTCTATGGGTGGTTATTCGGCATTTGGTGGTCACACTCCTGTCGACAATAATCAGAATAATATGAACAGCAACTCCATGCCTCCAGGTTTATCTCATGGTGATTTCAATACTTTCACAAGTAGTAATTCAAGGCCCCCAACTCCACCAGTTAGTTCATATGGTGGTAACACTTTTGGCAGTGGTAATGATAATAATAATTATCATTACAGTGTGGCTGGATCGGAACAAGGAGTCGGTTCAAGACAACGTGGTCCACCAGCAGTTCCATATGCAGCTGGTGGTGGTGACGATTTTGCGAAGCCAAATTCATTTGATAATGATAGTCGTAGAAATAGTAACAGCAGTGATACTTTTGGTCCAACTGGTATTGAAGCAGGGAATAACTTAGATCTTTTTTTAGGTATTAACAATGGCTTAAGCTCCTTGTCACCTGGGGCTGCTAGTTTTTCTCCTATTGTGAAAAATGGTATGTCTAATGGTAATTTACCACCCTTGCCAACGCCATCTGAGACAATCGATATTGTATTGACATGTTCAATCAAACATATGTTGCCGAATTCTGTAGCTGAAGTCCGAGTAAGTAGTCCTATTGTGAATTCATTCGGTGTCAAACAAAAAGACCACGTCTTTAGTATGAGTAGAAGTTCCTCCGATCCACAATTATGGGGTGCTAGATTAAAAATACCGCGCGCTACAGATATGTTTGAATATAAATATATTACTGTAGATACTATGAGAACATCATCTGATGAAGCAAGAGCTATAAGAAGATTGAATCTTAGTCTAGTCAGTGGCCGACAAAGCACGATTGAACTAGATGACACTTTCGATGCTAACTCTCAAAAGTTTTGAAGTAAGACAAAAACACGATAGGAAAATAAAAACGCGAGGCGTTATATTTCAATCACATTCACTTATATCTGCAACTGTAGAGTATGTGAGACAAGTGTGAGAGAGAATGAAAAATTGAATTGAAAATTAACCGTAACTAGTTTACAAAATAGATTGAGTTGTAAATATAACAAAGCACAATCAAATATACACACTGCGGCTGCTCTTTTGTAGTACTGCATACTCGATTGAAAATGAAATGTTGTGAAGAGCTTCCTCTTTTTTTACTATATAAACACCTAAAAGTCTTAAAGTTGCTAACTAATGCTGACTTAACTTGATTATTTCGCTATTGTAAGTAATTAAGTTTAGTCGGCATTTTTCTATAATTTCCCTCGCCCCGTCATGAAAAAAATTAAATAAATTAACGATCACTAAATCGAGAACGTCTTGATGAACTAGATGCTTTACTGGCAGCTTGTTTAATTGAAGCTGTTCCTCCTGATTGTTTCGCACCACTACCACCAACATGTTTCTTCAAGTAATCAATAATTTCACTTGGTCTAGTGAATATTCTTTTTTCCATTTGATATCCTGTTGGTAATAATGTAATTTTTGCTTTTTTAATAGGATTCATAGTAGATGCACTATTATACCATGTTAAACAATATATACCAAACATATCAGGTTCATAACGTATACAATATGGTACTTTATTGGGTTCATCAGCAATTCTCTCACGTAAATGAGACTCAATTTCTTCTACTGTTCCATCTCTAAAATGTCTGTGAGATGACATCTGTGCTGCATAATCATTCATAGGATCAATAAATCTGATATAAATTTCATCCAAATCACTGTACGATTCAATACTGTTACCATACTTAATTCGTAAATCTTGTCCAAGACCAATACTTCCAGGTTCTTTTCCACTTTCTTCTACTTCAAAATGCATAAACCATTTCTTTTCGATGTTAAATGCCCATGTTATAGATAAGTAGTCCATACCCTTTGATGATGGACGAATGATAACATTACCATCTAATGCTTGCATACCTTCATCGAAATAAGCACTTAATATTCTATCTTCGGCTTCAGCATGACCACAGTTATAAAATAGTGGATGCTTAAATACACGCTGATTGGCTACCCGTGATTTCTTAATTTGTGAATTATTATCATGAGCAGTATTACTTGATGATGGAGCAGATGCTCTAACAGAAGTGACTTCTAGTGATCTACGGTATTGTTCTAAAGCTTTGTTTTCATCAAAATGTTGCAGATATAACCTTTGCATGTCACGTAACGGGTCTTTTTTTACATGTTCAAACCACTTCTGTACACTACGATTGGTATGACGCTGAGATATCCAATAATCTTCATCATGTTTTAGATATTCTGGTTTAATAGATAAATCGACAGATTGATGGTATTTATCAATACCAATAACAACAGATAGCAATTTTTGTCCAACTTGAATGTAGTCTTGCATATTGAAATGAACAGCATCAATTTGTGAATCAGTAACTTCATACATGGAAATTTTACCTTTCAAACCACAATCTGTTTTCACAATAGCTTGTGGTTTTGTTCTTGTTTCACCAGATTGTGCGTCAAAAAATTGCTTTTCATCAATATTAATGACTTCACACATCATTTTCAAACCAACATGTAAACTAATGTCGTTTTCGCCAGTTAGTATAGTAAACATATCATTTGTATTTGGTGATTCTAATGGTCTACGCATATCAAGCCAAGGGAAGCGCAATTCTTCTTTAATATCATCAAATTGTAACTTATGCTTACCTTCCCCCTTTTCTTCCATGCTTGCGCAATATTCATCTAGTAATAAATTAGATAATTTATCATTTAATTCACATTGTCTAACACGTGTTTCTGTTAAACCAGATGCTGTCATAATATTCTCTGAATATGTAGTAACGCCCAAAATAGGTCTACCACGGCTCCACATATCAAGATAAGCTTTTGATCTGCCACCTGTTTTTTTGCCTTCAATAATTTTCTTTTCTAATTGTTCACGAGAATTTCTTTTCACATCAGTTATTAATTGGAAATAATCTTGACCTTCAACCCAATCTTCATTATCCATAGCATTTGCACATATTTTAGGTGCCCATTCATGTGAATGGTAACATTCTGGGTGTATTCTTGTATTATCAAATGGATTAACTTCCGCATTAGTTTGACCAATATCTTCAACTCTTATAAATGATGCGGCATTCGTCCATACATTAAGTGGTAATATTCTACGTTCAAGCAATTCAACGCGTGATGTAACATGCTTCAATTTTTCTCGTATTGTCGCTTTTAAAGAATTTGCTTTACGGAGCCCTAAGCCGCCGACAAAAGCTAACATAGATGATAAATGATCATGTTGATTTACAGCATTTATATCAACACCAACATCACATACAGCACCAACAAGTGCACGTTCTAATGATGTTAATAATTGTTTACGTGAACTTTTAATTAATTGTAGCATTGGATGTAATTTTAAAAATAATGCTTCGTAGCCAAATACACCAGCTGAACTAGCGCTTGTCCATAAATTACAATATTCTGCTAATGGTTCTTGAACATAACGTCCAAGACATACAGATGCACGCATAATAGGTTGAAAATCAGGAAACATTTTTTTAGATCTTTCACTTTGTTTGAATATTTCTGATATATCATCCTTCACAATCAAACATTGGGGTTCGTATGGTTTGCTACGTTCGTCATCATCATAATCATAATCAGCTTCGCCATTATCTTTGCGTTCTTGAATGATTTTATCATGTTGATCTTTGATTTTAGGAAACATTTTACGTTCAATATCACCCATTGTTTGTTTAGCAACACGACCACCACTACTATTGATAATAACCACATCAGGTTTATTCAAACTAATAAATTTCTCAATAGTCTCAAATTTTTTGCCCATAGCTTTTGAAGGTAAAAATTCATTAGCACATAATACACCTTCTTTATCTAAATATACCATACATAATGGATTACGAGGACTTGTACTAACATGAATACTGACGACAGTGGCATAAAATGGCCTATAAGGGCACATAATAAGCATATCTTTAATTTGATCCCGCGAGTCTACGGATGGTGGTTTGTATGGACCCATATCTAGCATTCTTGAGAAATTGTATGTTGCTTCATCAATAATACAATCTTTACCTATTTTCATTAGATCACGTTTTAATTCTTCTTCCAATGATGGTATTAAATAGGACCTCATTCCCAAACAAAGCGATTCGTACCGTAGCATATCTAGAAGCTCACGCATGCCCCGATTCATATCATCCTCCATAGGAGTAGATGGGAACCATGTTGTTGCAAATATAGACATCATATATTCTGTTATATCTAATAAACCATCTTGATCTAATGGATGACCATAGGTGATTTGAATTAAACCCTCTTTTTCGGCTTGAACTAATTTCAAATATAATGCTCTATCATGTTTCAAGAAATCATTGATAGGTTTATTATCTAAAAAATGCATACCAAAATATTCACTGAATGGAGTGATTTCTAATAAACCTTTAGCTGTAGGTACAGTAGATATTGTCGTAAACTTTCTATATATATTTCTAACAGAAGATTTTACGACAGGTTCAGATGCGAGTTCACTTGCAGTTACTGTTATAATAGCCTTTCTAGCATCATCATAATTATGAATCATCTGATTATCAATTAAATCGGATAACATTTCACGTAATTCATGTTCACCACCACTTAATGTAGGAGGAAATTCAGTCGGGATTCCGTGTCGGACTGCGTCACTGAGATTATTCAATGAAATAAATATAGACTGTATAATATTACGAATACCAGAAATTTTACGATAACGTAAATATTGATATAATTTATCATGAAAATTTGCTTGTTTTCTTTTTGGTTTTAATGTTATATTCGATGTATCAACTGCAGTGCTACTTTCAGTTACAGTAACGTCTGCATCACCGGCGCCTGTTTCTGCAACTTCACCTTCAGCTGTAACTGCTGAGGTATTTGCTGCTTTTGGAGTAACAATTTTAGTATCTTTAATAGCTCCCTTTAACAATAAACTAAAGAATGCATGTAAATCCTTTAATTCTTGTTCATCAGTACAATTTTCAATAATTGCAGTGTACCTGTGAACATTGAATATTTCTTTCACCTCTTGGATGCCGTCAGTACTATACTGCTCTAACGACATACTTAGCTCTAATTGCCTTTCTTGATCATTTTTTTTAGTTGATAATAATTGTTTTGTTTCTTTTAATTCATCTTGTAATTCACTTATTTTTTGTTGAAGTATGACGACTTTTTCTCGATCACTTTCGACTTCCAAATCGTCTTCAGATTTATCGATAGCATCGAGGGCATAAGTCAGTTCTTCTGTCCATGTTAATAATTGTTTTTCTTGTTCACTACATAAACCTTTTAAATTTAATATTTGTGATTTTCTAGATTCTTGATCTGATTGAAATTCTAATGATTTCATATCAAAAGCTTTAAAAATACTCTCAATATCTTGCAATAGACGGGAACGCCAAGCATATATTTTATCCCATTTCTCATCAAGACTAACAATATACCATAAATGAGAACGTGTCATGACAGGATGCATATAGTCACGTCTATGTGCATATATAAATGGTACTTCCATTTTATCAACTAATATAAAATGCAAGATAGATCTGACGCACGGTTGAAGTTCATCTTTCAACTGACCCATGCCGATATCACGATACTTTTCACTTGTATTATGATC
>JACKZZ010006515.1_pt1 | contig 18498 bp, 11 predicted proteins | sample 8027871 | NCBI WGS metagenome assembly JACKZZ01 (sample SAMN15724774, study PRJNA655200) | protist metagenome | isolation source: fluorescence activated cell sorting (FACS) single amplified genomes of... | place: USA: West Boothbay Harbor, Gulf of Maine | collected 2000-07-19
GCCTGTCCTGCAAATCAGAGCTGCAAGCAGGGGGAGCATTTCTTGTGCAGCACTCTCATAGGTCTTCGCAAACACCCTCCTGCGACCAGGTCTTGGGGACGCATTTGAGCGCGCACTGGCAGCTTCCTGTCTTGACGTCGATGACACGGTACAGGTTTTTCTTCCCCAGGATGAAGACCGTACCCGCCAGAATGTTGACCGTGGTCTGGCGGACGGTGCACCAGCACGGCGAACCGAGGATGGCCGCGGGCCACAAGCACGGGATGCAGAGTATGGAGCTCTCAAATTACACTCTCAACGGTTACATGAATTTGTAATGCAAGACTGGCAAAAGTGAAAAGAGGACGATTGCGCTGCTTGCATTACAAGTTTGGCGCAGATTTAGGTCCTGTCTAGCCTTCCCGAAATTTGTCATGGAAGGCAGCTCGATCATCTGCCGGCTTAAGGTACTTTTGCATGAAAAATCCATGTAACAATTGAGAATGTAACGTCTGAGAACGCCATACAGAGGTAGGGTAGCACCTGCTTGTCGAACAGGGTGTGGTTCTCCTTGTTCACATATCAAATGCAAAAATGTCTGGGTCTGGAAGAATGCAACTTGTGATGCTGCGTCTGGATTCCAAAAAAATCTGTATTGCGTGAGTAGCAAAACAAAAGGACTCCAGTTTGTGCTACGTGGAGAGGGCATTTCTCATGCGGTAGAGGCATCACAAAGTCCTCTAAAAATCTGCGATGCTAGGGCATGCATCACAGACATCATGGGTCATTCGAAATATCTATGCATGACAAGCCTGGCAATCTTCCAGACCCAGACATTTTTAAATTTGATATCACACGCCACACGGCAATCACCTCGTCATTTTTCTCCTTTAGGTGCGCCACGGCCATCGCCAGATCCTCCTGCGTGGCGTCGGAGAAGACCTGCGGAGCAGCCGACATGATGTTGTTGTGTCGAGGGACGATTTTTCGGACCGACGAGCCAGCACAATGAAGTGTTTTGTACCTTTCCTTCTTTTGCCAGATATTTCTTTTCGTTGCTCCCTACTTGCTTCTTTTGCTGTATTCTTTACCGAATGTGGCCCAAAACCATATTGATGCTACTCTTGCTCGGTCTCAGCCTCAGGCAACCACGAAAAGAAAACCTTCCTTACGAATATAAGATACGCAAAGTGGCCGCACAACCACATCTTGCAGTTCACAAAAGAAGCAACCCTCTCCAACGTGCGTGCTCTTCTCATCTCAGCTCAGTAAAGATCGTGATCCAACTTTGTTGCCCCCAAGTACAGTAGCAATACGTAGCACCTCTCGCTGTAAAATCAAAACTAGAACCCTATAACGAGCAAACCCTTTAAACCCTTCTAAACCCTTTCGACGCTGGCGACGGAACCGGGGCGGCGAAAGGAAGAAACTGGAGCGAAGAACACGTGCACGTCCTTGACTTGCGTATATTGCTTACGACACGACCAACTACGGTCTTCAGGCCCGGGAACTTTGTGTCAAATATTTAGAAAAGTCGTCAAGAAAGGACACACGGCAGTGGCTCACTGAATCTTGTAGTTTCGCCACTGGTGCTAAAACCATTTCGTCCCAAACACCTTAAAGTCGTGTTCTTTTTTCTCAGCGGTCCTTTTGTCAAAGCCTACCTTCACACCACGACGGCCACCTTCTTCCTTATCCACTTCTACACACATTCTTTCGGTTCTCACCGCGTACGGCGGTAACAACACCGCTTTTTCCTCTTCGGTCAATTCTTTCAAATCTAGGCCAAACGGGCCTTTCGTTTCCTCCCCGAGGTACATCCTCCCATATGCGAAATTTGCCGGCGCAAACCGGTACAGAGCAACTCGTCGCTCGAAGTCCGCCTTCCAGGTGACAGCACCGTGGATCGTCGCCTCGGAGAAGAGAACTACGTCCCCTTTCTTCAACACCGGCTGCTGCACGTGTTCTTCGAAAAAAGCCTTGCCGGGTAGCGTTGTCGCGTCGTCGAACCCGTGCGGCATGGAGAAATTCAGCTTGTGCTATCCACAGAACAAAAACCATCCACATCCATTTTTTGCATGACAAACACAGAATTTTATGTATGTTTTGCATGACAGATTGGATGTGGATGGGCGTTTTTTCCTGGATATGTGCGACCCCGGGACCACGACGTAGCCGCCGGCGCCGGCGGGCGCGTCGTGCAGAGCTACACTACAGGCGAGCAGGGACTGCGTGATCCAACCATTCTGGCAATGGTATTGAAGCTCCGGGATGGGGCTGTGAGTTTGATAGAAAGAGGATTTATTGATATTGCAACAACTGAACAATCATCGTACAGGAAGACATGTTAGCACATCATGTACATCACGATAGTTACACACAGAGCGTAAGATCTCTTGTGGTTGATGTGAGGACACTCAGCGAAGCAACAGAAGACATGCGAAAGTCCTCTTCATTTCTTTCAATTGATACACAAAATACCGATGGTCTTTCCCCCCGACTGGTCCGCCGTGTAGTGAGAATCCCTCGGAGTCCTTGTTCTGCAGAATCACAAAGGGCTGGTGGTCCATGCGGTAGCCCCTCCCGAGCAATGCCGTGAAGTAGGGGACCAGTTTTGGATGCGTCAACACATTCCGAAAAGCTTTTGCGGACAAGATGCCCCCCAGATCGCCCCTGGAGTGCTCGGCCGACGTGGTCAAGCCACTCATGGGACTTGGGACTGTTTGATCGCCATTTTCATTCTGGGTTCTTTCCGTCGTCGTCGTTGGTGCGTTTTTCAGTTTCATATTTTCCCGGTATATCACTTTATTTTCTTTTTTCCACCCATCGACCTCAGCGTTCATGCCTGCGATTTCTGCCTCGTCGAAGACATTGCGGAGCACCAGATATCCATTCAAGTCGAACAGAAAACGCTCATGCTCAGTCGGAAAATTCGAAAACGTCGCTGATGTAGCCATGGTCCTTGTTTGTTGCGGCTTAAACGGTAGCAGGCTGCAGCTGTGAGAAAGGTCGTCTCTTGCGACCGCAAAAAAGGAGGGCGGGCTCGTTATGCTTCTTCCCCGAACGTCTTTCGAAAAGTGCCTGCACAAAAATCTCGGGAGACTTCGGGGTCGTGAAAGATGCGTACTCATCTCATTTTGGTGCTGCTGTAATTCAATGTACTAGTCAAGCCAGGCGAAATACCACGAGGGTGAAAAGAAAAGAGCCGTGTCAGAGAAACCACCAATAGCTTTAGTTTTAGATGACTTTCCGCAAGTAACTACGAAAATATTTGTGTGGGAAGTTAGTCGTACACTAATGCATGTTGCGGGGGTACTGTTTCATTCTCCTAAAACGTTTGATGAAGGGATTCAAATCACCGATATTGGAGGGACCAGGGAGAACGGCGTTTATTTCATGACCAAAGACTAACTGCTAGTGGAGTTCTAGTATAGGATCGCGAACGAGCAGTAGTGATTTCCTCAATTATTACAAATATCCAAAGGCGATGACATAAGGACACACGAGAAAAATCAACCGACCTGGTTCTTCCAGCAGGCTACGAGGTTGCTCGTCCCAGGGCAAAACCACGGCAGAATAAACCAGGCGACCACATGAAACTACACCGACGTTGCGCTGCTGGAAACCACACGAGAGATACAACGTCAAGCTGTCTTCGTGACAGTGTTTCTGTTCGCGTAGAAGTCAGAGCTCCGGAACACCCAAAGAAGCCGCCAGAAAATCTTCATCAAAATGCTTTTGCTACAACGCAAGTAAAGCGAGGATTTATCTGACTACATTCTTTTTCTATACCAACAAATTCGATACTGTTCTTGCTTGCGCATTTTAATTGATAAACTCGAAACCTTGTTGTTAATTCCACTAGATTACTTTTCGAATCATCAACTTTGAATTTGATGCTGTTTTTGTAAATACTTCCAGTCATGGAGCATAGAAAACCTGCAGAGTTCGTGACGGCCAGGTACGTACGTATGGTGCAGTGCCCTAGTGTCGGGCTGAAAGACGCCGGCTGCCAAAAAACAATACAGGAATACCATTGAACTCAAACTTTACTCTGTGGAACGGATGCGCTATGTTTATTTTTATTGCTCATGGAAAATAACTGCTCTTCAACTTACCTCAGAGAACAACCGAACGATATTTGTGCGACCGACTCAACGATGATCTTTAGCCCTCGCGGGTCAGTTGTGATGAAATTCTGCGTTAGAGTTAGCGTCAAGTCGTGAATTTATGCTAAACCAAACAAAAAAAACGAAATAGGTGCGTATGCGTATGATAAGATTATTAAATACATGTGATGTGCAAATGTTAAACTAGTTTACGAATGAAAATCCCGAAAAATGTCAAAATGTATGCTGATGAAATTGTGAATGCGTAAAAACGTACAAAAAAGCCATAAAGGCAGCAGGAGAGATGTACTTACTTCTGCCGCTTCTGGTCGTGCCGCCTTCACGCCACTCCGCGTCGCGCCCCAACCATCTTCTCGCAGAGCTGCATGGCAAAGCCCAAGACGTGGAACCGCTGGTACACGTCCTCGATGGTGCCAAAGTCCAGGCGAATCTTCCCGTAGCAGGAGTCGCACGCCCCGCACCCGCAGGCGTAAAACGGGATTTCCATCTTGATCGACCCCCGCTGTACGGGTGCCCTCCCGTCCCGCCGCTCCATGATGCGGAACTCCGCGTCGCTGCCCGGGCAGAGCCCGGCGTCCGCCTCGATCGTGAAAATCAGGCGGTTCTTCATGTCCCGCAACTCGTACTCGCCGCTCATGCCGGTCTGCGAGCAGCAGCACGGGGGCAGGTTGCAGAAAAAATTGCAGCAGTGGCCGAAGCACTTTTCCACGGCGGAGGAGGTGTTGATGCATTTCCCGATCTTGACGGCCTGGAGGTGAAAGGGCCCCGGCTGCTCCAGATTGCCGTGGTTGGGCACGCGCTCGTAGTACACCAGTTCGTGCTCCACCGGGCCGTGCGCGCAGCACCCGGCCTCGTAGGGGCAGCAGCAGGCGTTCAGCTTGCAGCCACAGCAGTTCAGCATGCACGCACTCTGTTCCTCCTGCGGCGAGAACAGCTCGACCGCGTCGGGCTTCGGCCCGCAATAGTTGCAGCAAATGCGCTTGTCCTTCTTCGCGAAGCAGCCGCAGGCGCAGCAATTTTTGTTTTTCGGGTCGGAGCAGTCCGGGCCCTCGCAGCAGGGCACGGGCTCTAACGCCGCGGCCGGGATTCTGTCCTTCTGCTTGTCCGAGTAGTCGATGTTCGTGTAGCAGCAGCTGCAGTTGGTCGACGCCCCGCAACAACAATTTCCGTCCTCCCGGTACACGCCCCGGGAGTCTGTGTAGATGGAGGTCTTCGGCGGGACGGCCATGAGATAGGGTAGCGCGTACTCGCCGAGCGGCGGGCGGTCGCCGTAATCCAGGTTCTCGATCAAATCGTCGTAGGCGCCGAACCGCATGCGCAGACCGGAAAAATTTCCGGGCGAAATTCGGGGTTTGTCGTACATCGCCTCGTACAGCCGCATCACGCCGTTGTCAAAGCAGTTCCGGCTCATTGTCATCGTCATCACGTGCACGCGCTGCGTCTTCGTCGGTCTCCCAAGGATTTGGAAGCGGTAGCCCGCGCACCCGGTCTTCGCGTCCAGGATGAAATCGATCTTGTCGAAGTCAGACAGAAAATCACTCTGCGGAATGTACTGCAGGGCAGGCCCGGAACTGGGGGAGCTACTCGGGTACTGGGGGTTCGGCTATGGAAACGAGGGGACGAGAAAGGTGCTCTTATTTTCGTTCACAGGGTTGAAGTACCAAGAACTAATGGACTTAACTACAAGCTGGAGTCTTTGGCGTCGTGAATCTGGATACTAAAGCATACTTAATAGCTCGGACATATTCATTTCTTCCAAGCATGCTATTGAAGAGGTAAAGAGACGAGTCACCTTTCTTCATTCTTCGCGCCATACCTCTCCGGAGTACATCATGGAATTTGTTTGCTGCTGCGGTGGGTGCTGAACCATGGATTTCGGCTTGGAAACGTAAAACTCCTCGTCGGCCAGTTCTTCGTCGTGTTGCTGCAGCCCTCGGGTCTCCTCCTCAAAAGAAGACTCCCCGCCCCCGAAAGAGCGCGATATCACATGCAAACACGCAACCATACTATCGACACTACCTTTTTGATTTCTTGCAAAGGGTTGTCATATTGATGGTAGTGCTGCAATTACTTGCATGATGAGTCAAATAAGATGAACTCCTGGATTCCACCAGCATGACCTAGACCGTGCGAGACCGCGGAACTAGTTCCGGCTTGTCTTTGTGTTTGTGTTTGTCTTTGACGTTTGACTCTGCACATGAAAATGATGTCCCACCTGCATAAGTGCAAGTCAGATGAAGGCAGAGTTGATGGGGCCGTGTTGTTGCGCGTGATATCACCCGTGTAGTTTTCGCCGTACCCGCCTGGCATGTTGGGCAAAACCAGGGGTGTCGCGTCAATGTAAGTAAAAAATTAGCAGAAATGCAAATGATACTGAGTGGAAAACTTCACAAATACAAATATCTGCAAAAATTGGTCTTTAGAGGCTTCAGGGCTGCTGGGAGGGGGTCCAGGGTCTGCGAAACGCGACGCCGGTGAGTCGAGCAGCAGCACAGCAGCAGCGCGCGGCGTTCTTCTGTCCGGCAAGGTCCGGAGGGTTTGGCGTCGCTGGAGGCCATACCGGACGACCACGCGCAAGCATGTACTTCAAGAACAAAATCAGAAGGCGGACGCCTTTCCTTTTCGTCGCGTCCGCCGATCCGGTTTGTCGTTTAGCCCGTGATTGGAGCAAAAAAACGCTCTGCCCGATTGGTAAATTTCCACAAATGAACAGGCCCGACCCCTCCGGAGACCCCAACATCTGGGGCCCTTCGGAACCGCCAAATTCCCAATTCCCGATGGGTAAATTTCCACAAATGAAAAGGCAGGGGGGTCCGGCGACCCCTGCCGGAGAGGTCGCCCGCAAGCATTTTTCTGCGTCATTTTGATGCGAAATTCGCCTTTCGGCGATTTGCCGCGACCTATTACTGCCTCCGCCGGCGCCGCATGGCGCCGGAATTCCGGGCACCTTGGCGTGGCCCAAAGAGCCCTAGTCCCGCCCTGCTAGGCGGCCCGCGCTGGTGCGATTTTGGTCGGGCTAAATGGCGACCGCCTGAGATGAATGCTCTGGCGCCCCTCCCAAGGATGCCCGACAGGGCCTGAATTGCTGAAAAGCATAACACTGGGCGCCTACTTCTCTGCAGTTTTGCCCTTTAAACTTCAATTTTTGCACATATTTGTATTTGTGAAATTTTCCCCGTAGTAAATGAAATGTAGATCTACACAAACAAGGGAAGAAAGTAAATAATGGTGGGGTAGAGCTCAAGTAAGTAGTACATTTACGCTTAATAGTTCAAGAAGGTGTCGAGCCATTTTGAAAGTGGAAGAGTAAAATGTGCAACGAATTCAATTTCTTCAAATTAGGGGGAGTAAATTAGCAGTCGATGGAGGAAACAGATTCAAGCCAGAAAGACGCTGCAGACTGGCGAGGCCTAGTAGGTCCCAACAATCCACAACTTCTCTCGCCGACAGATCCCTGGAAGATGGGTGTGGTAAGGACGAGACTCTAGAGGAAGTAGTAGACCTATCACAAACAGAAACGAAGTTGTCGGACGAGTTGCTAGTAACTAAAAGCAACGACGAACAAAGCCGTCTGCTTCCTTGACTCTACTGAGATCCACTGACGGGATATTAACCGAGTGCGGAAACAACTTCTCACTCAAAAAACCGATTTTACTTTGAGTTGTGCAGGTGACGAATAAGGGTGCACCGATTAGATGACAAGAAAACCGAGTGGTAATGGTAAGGAGCGAAACCAACAAATCTTAACGAACCGAGCCGCAAATAGTCTTTACATAAGAAGCGTTCGCTGACCGAGGATACACAATAGCGAAAATACTTACTTAGACGTGGACGACGATGCTCAGAGCGGCCTGAGCCGTGGCCGAAAAGTTGTCTTACAAACCGATCGCATTTTCGTAGTACGTCCTTCCAACCGAGAAGTACAAAACGTCACGTTTATGTCAGGGCCCTCGCAATGGACATGCTCGACCACCGTCGTGAGTTACTATGGTCAAAATCTGCCAGGTGCAGGCTCCTTCATTGGACGAACCGACAAGGCTGTGAAAAATCATTTTTCGTTTTTTACCTCCGCGGACGATTCGCCATGCGTTGCAACAACGGAAACCTATGTATTGTTTGACTCTGGTGTCTAGTTGATCTTGCTGCATTTGCTTAAATGCATCATCATCATCTGCAACTAAGTAATAGTAGAAGCAATTCGAAACTTGACTTGTCAGCCGGACGAAACGTAAAAACTCGAAACGTCTTTCTTGTTGTTGAGCAATAATATCAAAGTTCTTCTTGGAATAGATTTTCAGTCTGATTTCTATGTTCAAAAAAAATCCGCGTCCCTCCTCCTTCCCTAGATCCTTCTCACATTATGAAACAAGACCTCCCCATCCGGCCCCGCCTCTCCTCGGGCGCTTTTCCGCAAGTGCGTTAAAAAAGCCCTTTCGTTGAATCTCTCCCCCGTGGGTTGCTTTACCGTAATCCGCAGTTTGTCCGGCTCGATCGCAGCGCCAGCACCCTGGTCGAATCGAACTCGCTTACCTGCCGACGCACTTCTGCCACCGCGACTGACGCTCCTGCTCCGCCCGATCACTGGGGATGGCGAATTCCCGCGACTCAACTGCGGAATCAAAACATCGTCTGGAACGTGTTCCAGGACTTGACCACGACGAGAGGACAGCATCAAATTCGGCGACCGACTCCGACTACCGATCAACCGGTCGTGATTTGTTCTGGGCGACATGACCAATCCGGGAGGACTTCTGCTCCCGAAGTGGTTCGACGGACTCCGGCTGCCCCTCCGGTTCCGGGTTTGAAAGTCGATTGGGCTCGTATCCTGTGCAAAAGTATCGTACTCGTACTAATCGCAGTCTGGCATGACAGATCCGCTTTGCTACCTGAACCTGAATGACAAATTTCAATTTTCCTTCTGGGAAAATTTATCATGCGACTTATACTAATACGATACTTTTGCAATGCATAGCTCGGCGACCGAGACAACTTTCTCCCCGCGGAATCCGGCTGCAAAACCCAGGGGTTGTTGCTACCCCAGATTTCCGCGTTGTTTGGATTATTCCCGTGTAAAATCATCCTCGGAACAGGTGCCGCCAAACCGGATGCAGCTCCCCCACCGAAATCCGGGTTCGTGCAGCCGAGCAGCAGTTCCGTTCGGTCTCTGTGGAGGACCTTTTCTAGAAATTTGTTCTCCTCCTTGATATTCAACACCTCCAGCTTCGCCGCCTGCTGGAGGGCCTGCAAATTCTGGTTTTTCTGCATGTTCTGCTGAAAGCGTCTCCGGTAGGGGTGGTTGGTGTAATTATTGCTATTTGACCGATTGTCGATATGAACGGCGGGACTATCTTCTCCATTTTGAGCAGCACCAGCAGTACCCAACAACGCAGTTTGCAGTTCCGTTTTCGCAACTTGCGCTTTCACCGGGAGAATTAACGAATTCAAACTCGGGTCGTGCAAGATGTACGCCAACTCTTTGTACGCTAACTGCCCAGGTTGAAGCAAGGCTATGTGGTTTTGAGTCTGCTGCTGAGACGTCGCGCCAGCACGAGAAGTAGATCCTGCGCTTGTAGTTACCGATGTGCTTTCTTCCCACAAAGTCGCGTAAGTGAAAGCGGAAAGCTGTTCTTTTGCAGCATTGGTATCGCGCTTCTTCACCGGTCGGCTGGACAATTTCTTCGGTTCTTGTTTAGTCATCGAGTGGTCCACCTTCACGTTGAAATCATCCCAGGGTACCAGTGGTACCAGCTGCCGCATCTCGATCAGCCCCTGGCCCTGCTTAAACGCGATTTTCCGCCTCGTTTCTGCTGCTGTTTCTCGGACGGTTTGCGGTTTAATGCTATCGCCAGGAAACAACAGAGCTGCTTCTTGTGGTCTTTCCGCGTCGACGGCAACGGATGGTTCTAAAAAATCCCGAATGGCGAACAATCTCGCTTTCGCCATCTGCCGCTCGTCGCGAAGTTGATGCCTTTGATAGTTGTTCTGTACTGTTGTTGATGTCCCTGCTCCCATGGAGAAATCCTCGATGAAACCTCTGCTCTTCATCAGAAACTGACTCAGCTGCTTCACCCGGAAAGCAGTTGAGCGCTTCCCATACACTGGGATCAGGGACCGGAACTGGGTGGTGACTTTCAGTAGAAGGACAACCTTCTTAAACGCTTTCTTCCACCTCTTCTTCACGAATCTACGCCGCCGTTGAACCGGGTCGATTAGCTCGCCTTTCTCGTTAATACGGGTCAATTGCAGGCCGATTGCAAAGGCCGTGATGGCGGGTTTGGCTTTTGAACCCGCTTCTCCCCCATTTTCATCTTCATTGTCGACTACAAATTCCTCGCGTGCCACTGCAGCCTGCTGCGCAGATTCTGTTGCCAAGTGGCTGTTGTGGGACTCGATTTCCATCAGTTTCAGCGCAGACAAAACCCTTTTCCGCGTTTGTATCTCCACCAGTTCCGCAGTTTCCGGAAAATGAACCTCATCGAGCGCAAATTCGTGGGAAATCGTGTTGCGACAGGTGTAGGAGAGGGTGGACAAATACTGGGTGCGGATCTTCGCCAGCCGCAAGTACTTCTGCATCGCGATCCGCTTGGTATACTCCACGTACTCTGGAAAAAACTTCTTCTGCAAAAGTGCAAAGTTTGCGGAGAAGGCGGATAAAGAGGTGCTGGCTGCATCGAACCGATTATCCTCTGCATTTTGACCTATTCCTGTGCCCCCAACCAAATCTGCGTTCTCCTCTACGTTCCGCTGCAATCTTTTTTCAAGCGCGACGTCGCTCATCTTCTCCAACTCGAGGAATTTCGCACTGACACCCTCGTGCTGCGACAAATCTTCGTGCCCCGTGATGGTGTTCAGAAGAGACGTGCCAAAATTTGCCAGCATGGTCGCTGCCGTGGGTCTTGGGATCGTGTAGTCGATGAGGGATGAAGAAGTCGCAGCTGATCCTCCGATGTAGTTGAAACTGAAAGTGCTACTGGTCTTTATCGTGGTTTGTTTGATCAATTCGATCCACTCGAGCACGATTTTCAAGTACACCATCTCCTCGGAGAGCAAATGCGGCAACACGCGCACCGGTTCCGGGTTTCCGGCGGGAGGTTCCAGGATGAAGCCCTTGTCGTCCAAAACCAGCGGGTCCCTGGACTCCTGGTTCTGCCCGAACTGCAGGTGGGTGTGGTGTTTGTGCCGTTCTGCTTTGTCTTTCGATTTGGCAAGCGCCTTCGCCTGCTCTAACGTCTTGAATGTAGGCTGTTGCTGGTGCTCAGTCTCTCCTACTCCAAAGAGAGATCTCAACCCAGCGAGGAATTTGGTCCCGAGAGATTCGCTATTCTGAACTTCGTGTTGTTCCAAAAACATCCGCTGTAACCTCCGCTGTCGCTTCCGCCTCCGCTCAAAAGCTTCCGCGGATTCCGAATCGATCAGACGGGAGGATAAGCGTTTCGCTTTCGCCGCCTTCCGTAACGCCATTTGCTGCTGCAGCAAGAGGTGGCGGTCGTGCTCACTTGTGTCCGGAGTTTTGCTGAGAGCGACGCCAGTTTGTCGACCCTGTCGTCTCGCGGTGACTACTGCGGCAGAAGTGGCGCCTTGTTGATTTTCCGTCGTACTACCGGCGCCGTCTTGCTTTTTCTGGCTCGCGTCCTCGGATTTTTTCGCAGCAGAAGCTCTGGGCGGTGTGTCTACTTCCTCCTTTTTTGATCGCTCATCCATAGCTTCTTTTTTCGTCTCCGGAAGTAGATCTGTTTTGGCGGCCGCTGCTCTCGATGCTGCTGCATCTACTTCGGGACCACGACTTTCAGAAATGACGCCGGACTCCAGTGCGAACTTTTCCCACAGCTCTGACCCCATCGGTCTCTTCACATTCGCTTCAAAATGCTTTTTCAAGTGCGGCGAAAATCCAAGGTAGTTCCCGCCCTCCACCTTCGGCGGCTTTTTCTTTCTGCATACCAACACCTGCGATCCCTTTTTCAACCCACCAGTCAAGTACTTCTCCAATTTCGCCGGAGACGCGAGGAGAAAATCCTGGTCGATAAACAAAATCGTGTCCGTTTTTTCCAACTTGTAGACGCTCGCGAGTGTTTTCGGCTTGCCCTCGACTTCTTTGATCTCCATCGTCTTTTCGTCGATACTGCATCCGAACTTGATCTTCATCACCTCCGCTTTCTCGTCCACTACCGCCGGGAGCTGTACCAACGTCGCCTGATACCTTTTCCGCAAGAACAGGAACGCCATTCGCTTCCCCGCTTCAAACCGCTTTTGGCAGAGGCCGAGAATGGCTTGATCCGGTGACTTCGGGTACTCCTTCACCTGCTGCGCGATTGTAGTGATTCTCTCCCCGTTCACGAGCAGCAACATCGCACCGAGATCCACCCCCGCGTTCACCGCCCTCGCGGTTTTGTTCCCAGAATCCAGCTTCTTCACGCGGACAATGGGAAAACCGGACCAGTCCAGGGTGAGGCCGAATAGCTTAAGCATTTTCTCCTCTGTGGACAGGCTGTCGTCGCTCAAAACTTTTTCGTCAATCGTCTTCTGGTCCCAACCCGTGAACCCGTATTCCCCGTACTGTTTGCTCGACAGACTCGCCGCAAGTAGACCGTAGTGGAAGATCGGGGTTGGGGTTTGCTTTTCCTTCAACTTCAAGCCGGTGTAGGTAGTTGAGAGCTTTTCTTTGTCTTTCGCGAGAAGGGAAAAAGCGTCGTCTGGTTCCTCTTCAAGCTCTTCTTTCGTTGTGACCGCTGTGGAAGGAGCTTTTGCTTTCTCTACAGCCTCGCTCGTCTTGGCGGCCGCTTCTACTGCCGCGGCACTTTCACCCGCAGAAGTCTTTGCTGTAGATGACTTTTTCTCTTCCACCTGAGACTGTTCTCCTCTGCTCCTTCCACTCATGGATTCTGGCTCCGGTTTCACGACAGCGGAATGGCTCGCCGGGCTGCCTTCCACCCGCCCGACCGCTTTTTCCCACCTCCGCCCGAATTTCCGCTCCACGTCGCTTTCCCTGACCCGGAGCGCAGCCGGGAACCCGGGCGGCTTCCGAAACGCCAAGACCTGCGTCCCGGCTTTGTGCTTCATCGGCAAATCGTACTCCGGGTTCTGGTGGTGATCCAGCAGCAGTTGGTCCAATTTCTCCGGTTTTTTCAAAATGAAGTCCGCGTCGACGAAGAGAATCTTGTCATTCACCTCGAGTTTGTTCTTCGCAGCCCAAGAATGGTACGGGTGGTCCGGGTCATTGTGCTTCTTGTTTTCCGTCGGTGCGTTCAAAATCTCACTCACCTTCCCGTTCGCGGCGAGAAAGCCCCAGTGCGCGTGGTTCTTTTTGTCCTCGTCGGTCACCTGGAACTGAAACCACGTGTCTTGGTACTTCTTTCGGAAAAACAAGAGTTGCGCCTTCTTCTGCTTTGTCACGATCTGTTTCTTTATCATGGCCAACACCGCGTCGTTTGGATGTGCCGGCGGGGGGCTCCCATCCGCCGGCTTCTCTAATTGCGCGACTGTCGTGACCCGTTCTCCGTTGATCAGTAAGAGCAAATCCCCCTCCGCAATTTTCCCGCTCGCCGCTCGAGTTGGCTCCCCATTCTCGTTTTTCTCCTGCATTTTCGAAACGGTCACGATGGGGAAATCGATCCAGTCCAGGGTGACGCCGAACAGCGTCATCATTTTCTCATCGGCTGTCAAATTCGGGTCGTCCAAAACCGCTTCATCGATCGAAGACTGCTGCCAGCCGGATATCCCGAAATCTGCGTACTGGCTCCCGGACAGACTCGCGGCGAGAATCCCGTACAGGAATTGGGTCGTAGGTGGGGAAGACGTGTCTTTCAAACGACGAGAAAGATGACCGGAGGATGAAGCGGCAGGAGCTCCAGGTGACGAGGCAGCCGCAGCTGGAGCTGCTGCTGTCTCAGCTGTATTTTGTTCCGCTGCAGCAGGCACACCAGGCTTTGGCTTTTCTTCTTCCTTTTTCATAATTTCCTTCGCTTTGGCCATGGAGGCGAACGGGGATTTTTCCTTTTCCATCAACATCGACTTCGTCATCGACGGCGCTGGCTCGGCCATGGACGCAAATGGAGACTTCTCCTTCGTTGACTTTGTCATCGACTCCTCCCCTCCCTTCATGGAGACTCCTCCCACCAACATCGACTTTGTCATCGACTGTGCCGGTGCCGGCTGTTTTTCCTGAGCATTATCTGCAACTGTCGTAGCAGCAGCAGCACCCGGCTCAAATTGTCCGCCACCACTCGACGCGGCTTTCTCGTTGACCCACTTCTGCCACTTACTCGACAACGCCCGCTCCACGTTTGCCTCCCGCACCCTCAACGCCTCCGGAAACCCGGGCGGCAGTCTTTTCACCAAAATTTGCGTGCCCGCCTTGATGACCGAGCCAGGCTCTCCGTTATTCTTGTCCAGATACGCCTGCATCTTGTCCGGTTTCGCGAAGACAAAATCGGAGTCGATGATGATCAGTTGATCGCTCACTTTCAAACTGTTGGACTTCGCAAAAGAGGTTTTCTCATCTATTCCCTCCACAATTTCCGTCACCTTCGCCTTCTCAGAGACAGTGATGCCCCAAGTGGTGAAATTTTTCGCGTCCTCCTCCGTCACTTGCAATTGGATCAAAGTACATTGGTACTTCTTTCGAAAAAAGATGAACTGGGCCTTCTTCTGCTTTTCGACTACCTGCTTCCGTACCAGACCCAACACCGCCTCGTTTGGGTCTTGGAAAGTCGTGGAGGATTGCTGCGCGATGGTCGTCACCCGTTCCCTATCCTGTGCAAAAGCATCGCACTCGTACTATTCGCAGTCATCATGCAAGACAAATTTCTTTTTCGAGCCAAATCAGCATGACAAATTCCATTTGTCACGCTGACCTAATTTGCATTGCAATACTACGAGTACGATACTTTTGCAGCTCATATTCGCCGTTCAACAGTAAGAGCATATCCCCCTCGACAATGTTCCCGCTCGCGGCCCGCGTTTTTTCCCCGTTTGCGTTCGCCGCTTCTTGCTTCGACACCGTGACAACGGGGAAATTCAGCCAGTCGAGTGTGATCCCAAACAATTTCATCATCTTCTCGTCAGAAGTGAGTTGCTCGTCATCGAGCACTTGCTCATCGACACTGGATTGCTGCCACCCCGACATGCCGAAATCGGCGTACTTGTCGGCTTTTATCGACGCCGCGAGAATCGCGTACAGGAATTGAGTGGAGGGAGGCGCGGACCGGTTGCAGACACGCTTGAGGGAAGCTGGAACCACGGAACTGGACGAAGACGCGGACGCCGCGAGAGAGGAAGTGATCGCTGGTTTATTTCCCGCAAAGCTTGCTGTGGCTGCTGCATTTCCACCACCGCCAGTAGTTGTACTTGTTCCACCAACCTCCCACTTCGACGTGAATCTCTGGATCAGCTGCTCCCAAGTCGGAGATAGTGGTCTCGCCACGTTGGATTCGTTGACTCTTTTGTCAAAGCCCGGCATTTTGCGAAAGACCAGCACTTCCACGGAGTTCTTCGCGGTGGTCGCGGGTAGAGAGAGCTTTTCCGGTCTCTTGAGTAAAAAATCCGCGTCGAAAAACAATACCGAGTCTCCCACTTTGACTTCGTTTTTCTTTGCCCAATTTTGCTCGCTCGAAGTACTTTCCGATACTTCCGAGATCTCGCAGCTGTTGTCGAGAAACCTAGTAATCCCGAACTCCCCATCCGTTCCCGGTTTGTAGGAAATTTGCCGCAGTTGGCACTGGTATTTCTTCCGCAGGAACAACCAGGAGCAAATGGTCGCTTTTTCCGCCTTCACCCGCTTCGCCACCATGGAAATCAAGACACTGTCCGGATGGGCGTTCTTCTTTTCGGTGGCGGGATCGATCCGCATTTGCGCGACGGTGGTGATTCGCTCGCCGTTGATCAACACCAACATATCCCCGACCACGATGCCGCCCTTCGTCGCCCGGGAGTTGTCCGTCCCGTCTGGCGTTTTTTCGTCCACTTCGGTAACTAAAACGATCGGAAATTTCCGCCAGTCCAGCTTGATACCGAATAATTGTCGGACTTTGTCCGTCCCGGATATCTCCGACTCGTCGGCCAATACGACATCTTTGTCGATGGACCGCTGCTCCCACCCGGAAATCCCGAATTCCCGGTACTTGCTGGAAGACAAACTGGCACTGAGCATGCCGTACAGGAAGGGAACGGGTTCGGAGGGCGGTTTCGGGATGGTCTTTTCGTCGATGAAAAAGATTTTCTGGGTGGTTGTATTCGTGGTGCTGTCGTTGTAAAAGAGGAAACTCGGGCGAAGGAACGACGTAGAGTGCAAAGCTCCAGTGCTCGAGGAGAGGAGACGGTAGGGACTGGAGTTGTAGCTTCCAGCCCCCAGCAGCCGCTCGCCGTACTTCGGATGCAAGCCATTGCTTTCCTCGTGGTCCCCAGCCTCAACATCGTCCTCTAGGCCGTAGACTAGGGAATCGCCGGGGGAGAGGTCTACTATTCCTTCGCGGTCACTTGTTCCGTCGTCGTCGGATGAATTATGATCGATCGCTTGTACTTCGCTTTTCAGGTCGTCGTCCTCATTTTCACGAACTTCTGCCTGCGTGGTCGCAGCTTGCTGACTTGAGAAAAGCAAGGAGAAGGGCGACGCGCAAAAACTTGGCGTTTGTTTCTTCTTCGTGCTCTCCGAATGTGCTAACCCAAGCCCAACCCTCGCACGGGAGGTACTACGTGCTGCAGCAGATGACGGTGGGAAGCGAAACTTTTTCTCGCTGTTTGTTGTAGTATTTTCTTCGTGTTTCAAAATTCCGGTGTTTGCTGCTGGACCGACTCCTACGCGTGAAGAAAAAGCAGCTGCCCTTCGACCTCTTGATTGCGGCTGCGTGCCCGGATGCGGTCCATAATCAGCATCATTCATGAACAAGACCGGGGCGGCCGCCGCACCATTGGTTTTTTTGATCCCAGGAGAACTGTTCGTTTCCACTTCCACTTCTTCGAAGCTCGAACCATCGGAGTCGAATTCCCCCGTTTCTAAAAGTGGGTCCCCGGCCTCGCGCCACCTTTCCTCCGGGAGTCTCACCACCTCCGTCTCGTGCAGAAAAAATTCGAAAAATTTCGAGTTCCGCATCTGGTCCGAAAGTTGTTTGAGTGACTCCGCTGTCGCGGTCGTACTGTCGGAGGTTGTTGCATGTTGCGTTTGTTGATGCCGCAAAGACCACTCCTCCCCGCCATGCGCCAACAGGACAAGTAGATCTTGGACCTGCACCGCCTGCGCAGAGAACTGGTTCACTGCTTCCACGAAAGGCATCAGGTCCGATACCTGAAACAAGGGCTCGTGGCTGTTCTTGCTGTCGCGGTCTGTCGGCAGGTAGCCGAAGTAGTCGCTGTCGTGAAGTATCAGGTGGTTCCTTCGTAACCCCTCCGCCTGCGCCGTCACGAACTCCGCAAACATCGAGGCGTAGTCTTGACTTGGATCAGTGGCCGACGTGCCGTCTTGCTGCTGTTCTGTTTTGGAGGAAGAAGATTTTTGATCCCCCGACGCTCTACTATTCGACCCTCCTTCTCGGTCATCTAGTTCACTAATTCCTCCTGCGCCTTTCATTTTCTTGCCCCCAGCACCTCTTCCTCCATACTGCGCCCGCATTCCTTCCTGCTCCGCTTTGTTCGCCTTGCGCAACCTGGAAGTGTTCTCGTCACAGTTCAAAATGACCGGCAAAGCGTTTCTAAATTGGTTCGCGAAGAACAACGCCTCGCCTGACCCAAAAACCTGAAACTCGTACGCGTTCGGGTAATTTTCTGAGAAAACCGGCACGGGTTCGCCCAGCGATTTCCGCTCCAAGTCGATGTATTTGTCCGCGACGTCTGGCTTGAAGAAGAATTCGAACGCCAGCCGGATCTGCAGTGTGTTTACTCTTTCCAAAATCCCGCGCTTAAAATCTTGGATGAACCGAAAATGCTTCCGCGCCAGCTTCAAATCCGAGGCCCCGGACGCTGTTTTGCTGGAGAGCAAATCCGGGTTTTCCAGAAATTTGTGCTTCAAAAAAGTGGTGTACTCCAGCGAAAATGCCAATGCCCGGATCATCCGCGCAACCGTCGCGATCAGCAATTTGTGAGAATCTAGGAGATACTTCGTTTCGTCACCCGACGCTAGAGATAAACTACCACCCTGTTTGCTGGTATCCAAACCCAGGACGTCTCGGAAGACAAAGTCATCCATGCCGTCTCTCCCGGGGACGACCGCTGTCGGGTATTCGGGGAGCTGCTCCAGCGTCGCGGAACGACCGAAGAAAATCATGCTCTTTTGCTTCTTTTTACTCAACATTTTCGACTTACTACTATTTCCAAATCCACTGCCAAGCGCGGATCCTGACGATGATGATCCCAGTCTGTCATTGCTAGACAGCTTCTTCTTTTTCAACATCCGCTTATTGCC
>JACKZZ010021264.1_pt1 | contig 18464 bp, 13 predicted proteins | sample 8027871 | NCBI WGS metagenome assembly JACKZZ01 (sample SAMN15724774, study PRJNA655200) | protist metagenome | isolation source: fluorescence activated cell sorting (FACS) single amplified genomes of... | place: USA: West Boothbay Harbor, Gulf of Maine | collected 2000-07-19
GATTTAAATGCTGCGGATATTGAAGCAGATACTCCCGAAGAAAAGGCATTTATTGCTACTGTTAGAGAATTAGAAGGAACATCAGGAACACAAGGATATAATACTTGGTTTGGTGGAAGAACTGATATGGATCTTTCGCAAATGACTGTAAATGAAGTTGTTGCAGAACAAAAAAGAAGACTTTCTGCAGGAGAAGCAAGTTATAGTGGATATACTTCTGCAGCAGTCGGTGCAGGTCAATTTATGAAACCAGAACAAACTGTAATGGCAATGGGATTGGATCCAAGTAAGGTAAAATATACATCTGAACTGCAAAATAAAATGATTTTGTTTCAATCCCAAAAATATAGAGGTGTTGACCCTTCAAAAAAATTGACTGAAAACGATATGAAAATTCTTGGAGGGGAATGGGCAAGTTTCACACCGCAATATGGTCAAACAAATAGAACAGCATCTCAATCTTTGTCTGTATATCAAAAGAATTTGAAGGAAGCTGGTGGAGGAGGTAGTGGTGGAAGATATGGTGGTGGGGGAAATGTTGTAGAATATATTACAGGAGATAGAAGGCATCCAAACTTTGAATATAATGGTCATGGAAGAGAATCGAATTATCATGAGCACGTTGCATTTAAAACTCTCCAAGATAAGGAGAGAGCAAAGGCAGCATTACGTGCGGCAGGAATACAAATAGGTAGTGAATATAGACCGGGAGATCCTGGATGGCACGGAGCAAACTTGGCAATTGATGTTCCTGGAGGACAATGGGGTGGTAGTGGTGCAATCGGACAACGAGAATATAATGGTTCTGCAAGAGTGCGACAAGTATTATCAAATGCCGGATTTGGTGGTGCAGGATTAGGACATGGATCAAGTGCAATCTCTCGATCTCCGGGAGCAATGCCTGATATTGGATATTCAACAGGACCACAAAATACAATGATAATTATAGAAGAAGAAGCACCACCACCAATGATGATGGGTCAATCTGGAGGATCTTCTCCAATTATTGTTATGGGTGCCTCGTTAAATAGTATTATGAAAAGAAAATTACTAACAGATTTAGCATATACTTAAATGTCAGCATCCGGATCTTCACTATACGAAACACTAATATTAGAATCTAATGATAAACAGAGAACTGTTGATCTGAAGTTAGGTGCTGTTTCGATTGATTATTATGAGGATATTTTTTCACCAACAATTACTGCTAAAATCAGAGTGATTAATACTGGAGATTCGATTGAAGGTGAGAAAAGTGGTAAATTACAATCGATATATAATGGTCTTCCTTTAAGGGGTGGGGAGAGAGTTCGTATGAAAGTTTTAGATAGAGGTGATGAAAAGAAAGGTCTTGATTTTGCATCAACTCCAAGCAAGTATCTTTATGTTTCTAGTATTACTGATGTAATTTCTGAATCTCAGACAGAAAGTTTTCTACTTAATCTAGTTTCAAGAGAGGCAATCACAAATGAAACTACAAGAGTTGTGAGAAAATATACTGGAACAATTGATCAATCAGTATCAAAAATTTTAAAAGATGTTTTAAAAACTACAAAATTTAATACTGAAGATATAGAAAAATCACAAAATCCGTATTCATTTATTGGTAATCTAAAAAAACCTTTTACGACTTTAGTTTGGTTAGCATCGAAAGCAGTTCCGATATCTTCTGGAGATGTCACTGCAGGATTTGTTTTTTATCAGACAAAAGATGGATTTAAATTTAAATCTATTGATGGTTTAATGAAACAAGAAGCAAAAAATAAAAATACACCTTATTATTATACAGAAGTTAATGTAAATGAAACCGAAACAAATAATGACTTTAAAATTTTAAATTATTTTACCGATAAAAATCAAAACTTAATTGAAAAATTAAGATTGGGAGCATATGCAAGTCGAAATATGTTTTTTAATCCATTAAATTTTAATATTAGTAATAATACATTCACATTATCAAAATATAAAGGTAAGACAGAAAGTTTAGGGGCAAACGAATTTAAATTACCAACAACAGGTGAAGGATCCAATATTTCTCTTGCAGAAATTCCTACAAGAATTATATCTGGAATTCTTGATATTGGAACATTAGATAAAGGAATTTCAACAGCAAATAATGCAGATCCAGAAAAATATAAATCACAATCTCTTATGAGATATAATGCACTTTTAACTCAAACCGTAAGTATGATGATTCCATGCAATACTAATCTGAGTGCCGGTGATGTAATTGATTGCAAGTTTCCAAAAATTTCATCAGAAGATGAAAATGAATTAGATACTGAAGTAAGTGGAGCATATATAATAAAGGAATTATGTCATCATTTTGAACCTAACAGTTCTTATACTTCTTTGAAATTGGTTAGAGATAATTTCGGAATCAGTAAAAAAGATCAATGATAGAAGAATCTACACTCAAAAGTAATTTTATCGGACGAGATGGATTTCGTTGGTGGATTGGTCAAATTGCACAAACTGCTTCTGCACCAGAACAGGCAAATGGAGAAGGTTGGGCATTTAGATATAAGGTTAGAATATTAGGATATCATCCTGATAATTACAGTGAACTTTCTGATGAAGATCTTCCTTGGGCAGGAGTTATGATGCCCACAACCGCAGGAAGTGGTGGTGGTGGATTTGCTCAAAGTGCCAGGATTAATCAGGGAGATATTGTTGTAGGGTTTTTCCTTGATGGTGATGATGCACAAATTCCGGTGATTATGGGTGCTTTTGGAAAAACACAATTTACACCATCACTTGAACCCTCAGATCCTTTTGTTCCATTTACTGGTTATACTACAAATATAAAAAGACCGGATACAAAAAGTGATCGAGAATCAACAGGACAAAGTTCAGAGGACCAAAAACAACCCAGAAATATAGAAGATGTTGATCCTCTAAATGAAAACAATAAAGAGAAAGGTAAAGCAAGAGAAGTAAAAGCATCAGAAGCAACAGGAAAGGTTATAACTTTTGCTGATACTTGTGAAGATAATTTTGCTACAGAAGTTACTGGAATATTAGGAAATCTAATTAATGTTATTAATCAAGGAACTGATTTTCTTAGTGACATTCAAAATGCAGTTAAAAAAATACAGGTTCTTGCTAATCAGTTTGTAGGAACTTTATTCAATTCATTATATACCGCATTAATTCCAATTTTAAAAAGTGGATTAGATCTTTTATATAAACAGGTTTATGCTGCAGTTCTTGCTTCAACAGGAAATCCAGTTGCGGCACATTTAGCTGGTGTTGCCGCACAAGAATCAATGGTTCCTCCATTAAAAGCAGCACAAGATGCAATTGCATGTGTTTCTGCAAAAATTATTAATGGTCTTGGAGATACACTCAAAGATTTAATTGAATCAACTGTTTTAGAAGTTGTTAATTTTGGAGTTTGTACGGCAGAACAATTTATTGGATCTTTCTTGAATGGTATTATTGATGAAATATCGTCCGGATTAGATTCTGTTATAGGTGGAATTAGTAAGATTTTAGAATTGGCAAGTCCAGGATTTAAAATTGTAGATTTTCTTCGTAGTTCTGTTGATGTAATAAAATCTATTCAAAATTTCTTTAGTTGTAATCAAACTGCAGATAAATGTGATGGTGTTAAGGAATGGACAATTGGATATGGTCCAAAAAATAAAGCAAAAGTAAATGATATTTTAGATAATGCCTTGGAATTTGCAAATATTTCAAATGCTTTGTCTGGTATAACAACACAAACTTCACCATATAGTAAACCTGATTGTGGAACTCCAACGAGTTGTGGAGGTCCAACAGTATCATTCTTTGGTGGAAATGGTATAGGTGGTGCCGGTAAAGTAATTATGGGCGGAATTGTCAATAATACTGATGGTTTAGGAGAAATAACATCTTCTGTTGCAAGAACTGGAAGTATTATTGGAGTCGAGATTACAGATCCAGGTTCTAAATATAGTTATGCTCCACCAATGGTTACTTTTGAAGATTCTTGTGGTCTTGGATACGGTGCAGTTGGAAGAGCAATTGTTGATTACGACAAAAATTCTTCAACATATGGACAAATTACAGGTGTTTATATGGTTTCGGAGGGTGAAAATTATCCTGTAGAAAATACACTCGAAGGTTCTGAAATAGAATTAGATGATGGTTCGATTGTAGATACAATAATTCTTTATCCAGGAACTGGATATGATCCTGGAGATACCGCAACTGATGATAATGGAGAAGAGTATGATCTTACTATCGAAGATGGAAAAATTATATCAGCATCTCCGATAAATAGATTGAAAGTAACTCAGTTGCCGATAATTACAATTAGTACAGAAACTGGTATTGGAGCACTTATAAAACCAATAATAGGAACATTTATTCCCCCACAACCTCCACAGAATGAAATTATTAGTGTTATAGATTGCGTATAATAAAATGGCAGAAAGACCGAATCAAAATATAGAATTACGTTCTTACGATTCTTACGGATCCAATTATAGTTTTAGTATTTCTGATCCTCAAATGAATGGTGATGGACCATCAATTGCAGGATTTTATGCTTATACTGAAAATAAGGATGTAGATTTAAAATTATTTTCTGAAAGTGGAATTTTTCATCAACATAATGATAAATGTATAGAAATGATTACCGGAACAAAAAATTCTGCAAAAGACGTTAGTTTTGTTTTAGCAACTGTTAATGGTGATATCACAATCACCTGTATGAATAATGGTAATGTAAAAATTAAAGGACAAAATATTATGATACAGGCAGACGAAGATATTGATTTAAAAGCAGGTAGAAATTGTAATATAGTATCTAAAAATGGAAAAATTAATCTTGACGGTCAATCGGTAGATGTAAATGGACTTACAGGAAATATGGTAGAAATGACTACTGGTAGTTGGTTACAAAGAGTTACTGATGGTTCTTATGTTGGTCAGGATTTTCTTTCAAAAGTTGGTGCAGTTACTGGTATAGGAGATCTTCCTATAGTAGGTCCTGCTGTTTCCTCAATCTTCTAGAAAAATGTCAAGAGATTCACTCAATATTAATGTATTTGGAGAAGAAACTTATTTTAATGATGATGTAACATTTTTTAAAAATGTTAACATTGGTGGCAATCTAGAAGTTGATGGAACATTTTTAGTCAAAGAAAATGCCACCTTCAAAAAAGATGTAAGAATTGAGGGAACATTAGACCTTGATTTCTTATTAGTAAGAACAAGACTTGATGTTGGTATAGGTGGAACAGCACTTAATATTGATACAAGAACTGAAAAGATTGGTATATTTACTGCAACTCCAATACAAAAGTTTCAGTTTAATTCTGAAGATGATAATACATTTGTAATTACTGACGAAGGAAGAGTTGGAATTGGAAAAACAAATCCCGAATTTGGAATTGTTGGACTTAATACTGCAGCACAAGGAGAATTAAAACTTGATATTGATGGATCAATTTCTATTGCAAGAAACATTTATGATTCTGCGGGTGCTCCTGGTGCAAATGGAGCATTCTTAAATCGTGATGCAAATGGAATTCGTTGGGTAACATTCGAACCTGCATTCTCTGAAGGTATTTTCGTTCAAGATGAAGGTGTTTATATTCCTCTTGTTGGTGCTGCACAATCATTTACAGTATTAAATTTTGTTCAAATTAATAGTGGTGGTATAGGAACAGATACAATCATTCCGATTCCGGATCCATCTAATCCCACTGAAATTGCTAGAATACAATCACAAGATTTATGGGGATATAATGGAGATAATATCTATAGATTATCAAATGTTGGTGTTGGAAAAGATAATCCGGCATTTACTTTAGATGTTAATGATACCTTAAATGTTGATGGTGCAACCACACTTAATAGTACTCTAGATGTTGATGGTGCCACCACACTTAACTCTACTCTAGATGTTGATGGTGCCACCACACTTAACGATACTCTAGATGTTGATGGTGCCACCACACTTAACGATACTCTAGATGTTGATGGAATTTCTACATTTAATAATGTAACAGATGCTACAAGTACTACTGATGCATCAGTTCAAATTGATGGTGGTGTAGGAATAGTTAAGAAGTTATTTGTTGGTAGTGATACTAAAATAATTGGAACTTTAGAATTAGATAATTCTTTAATTGATATTAATGGGGAAACAGGTGTAGGTGTTGCTAAGACAGATTATCGTTTAGCATCTGTTGGAAGTGGAGTATCTTGGAGACCATCAGGTGTCGAAACACAAAATACTATTTGGGTGTCTAAAAATGGAAATGATGCAAACAGTGGATTATTAGAAGGTGATGCTAAAGCAACTGTTGGTGCTGCTGCAGCAATTGCACAACCTGGTGATACTATTAAAATTCGTCCTGGTCGTTATATAGAAAATAATCCGATTGGTCTTCAGAGAGATGTATCTATTACTGGTGAAGATATAAGATTAGTTACGATTGAACCACAGAATAGACCTTCAGATGTTTTTTGGGTTAGAAGAGGTTGTTTGATTGAAAACTTAAACTTTGCAGGGGAAACAGTTGGGGCTTCTCATGCCGGTGGTAGTGCCGTTGCCTTTCCAAAAACGGGAGTAACTGCAAATACTGGATATACTCCTGCTGGTCCAGCAACACAAGGACCAACGAATAGATGGAGGTCTCCATACGTTAGAAACTGTACTAATTTCATGACCGAAAGTATCGGTATGAGAATTGATGGTAATGATGCAACAGGATCACCAGACGGCGCAAATCTAAAATCAATGGTTTGTGACTCATTTACACAATATAACGAAAATGGTATTGGAGTATCACTTACAAATAATGCATACGCACAATTAGTTTCAATATTTACAATTAATAATGACATTGCAATTTATGCGGATACTGGTGGACAATGTGACTTAACTAACTCCAATAGTTCTTTTGGTAATTTTGGTTTATATGCAGTTGGATTGGGAGCAACTCAATATACTGGAACTGTGTTGAGTGATGTAATACCAGGAGATAATTCTGACGTTGTGATTGGAACTGGTGTTACTGACGTGGATGGAGATTCAAGAAGACCCTATGATGGGCAATCACTATACTTTAAAATTGATTTAGATAATTACCCAGATGCGGTTGGAACTGGTAGGATCACCGAACCATTACAAGAAGTTTTAAAGATAAACATATTGGATGCATCAGCAGAGTATAGTCAATCAAATCCGCCAGATATTATTATTAGAGATAATGATGGAACTGTTACTCCTAAAGGTCCCCAAGGTATTATAGCAGAAGGAAGTGCCACTATAAGTGCAGAAGGAACTCTAACTGCGATTGATGTTATTAATTCTGGTAGAAATTATCTACCAACACAAAATATTGTTGTAGAAGTAAATGGAGATACTTCGGTTGCTGAAGTTGTGATGTCTCCATTATATTTCACAGTTTCGGATGCTACTGATAATCGAGGAACTTTGTCGGGAATTACGACTATTACATTTAATGAATTTGTTCCTTATGAATTATTCGCAGGAGATCCATTCACTCTTCAAAGAATTAGTCGTATCTTAACAAGTTCTCATTCTTTTGAATATGTTGGTTCTGGTACAAGCATAAATACATCACTACCTTTTGAAGGTGCTCTTCCAATTAAAGAAAATGAAATTGTTGCTCTTGACGGAGCACAAATTCCATTCACTTCTACGGACCAAAAAGGTAATTTTGATATTGGTGAAGGTATTCAAGTTGATCAGACAACATCAACTATTAGAGGAAGAGATTTTAGTAAGGCAATTCAGGCAGAAGTTACACCACTCATACTTGCATTGAGATAAGATATGGCAATTGCACCACTTAATAAATTTATTACGATAGCAGTTCCTGTAGCACCGGGAGAACAAACTGTTTATACTGCACCCACTGGTGTTTCTTCCATTGTTCTTTATGCTTCTGTATCAAATGTCGGAGTAAATACATATCCATCAGTAACTTTTACACACAGAAGAACAAGTACTGCATCTAAAACATCAGGAAATACGAGAAATATAAGAGTTATAAAAAATGGAGAAATACCTCCGAATGATGCATTAGTGATTGTTGATGGTAGATTGGTATTAGAAAGGTCGGCACTTTTACGAGATTCTGTCATCATTCAAGGAGTTCAGAGTGGAGTCGTATCAATAAGTACAGTGCAATATGATAATACGACTGGCATTACCACTGTAGAAACAGCAACTCCTCATGGATTTAATGCAAATGATGAAGTTACGATGAGTGGTATTGCCTTTACTTGCGGTTCATATACGGGAGGATTAACAACATCAATCTTTCCAGAACCACAAAAATCTTTTATAGTCGATAGTATTACTGGTCCTGTTGGCACATCTCTCACATTTACGACCGATACTGGTGTCGTATCAGGAATTGCACATACATATTTAAGTGGTGGTCAAGTTGCTCCATTACAAATGGAGTTTATTATGAGTATTCTGGAGAATAGTACAACATAAGTATGGCAAAGTATATATCAGGTCGTTCTAAATTAACGCCACAAACTGGATTAAGTTCTGATAGATATCGTTATCTTTCTGTAAGTGAATCTGAACCAAACTTAGGTGATCCTCTTATTGGACCATCTGCTTACCTTGATAATCTACCTCCTCCAGGAAATCAATATATTGTTATCGGTGTTGATGGATATCCAGGAGAAAGATATTGGATTCCAAATCAAGGAGGTCTTATTCCTGGTAGTATTACTATTTTTGATGAAGGAGATCAGGTTGGAGGATTAAGTAGTACTACACAATTAGATTTTATTGGTAATTCTGTAGTTGCAGAAGGTATAGGTGGAATTAATCCAGGATTTGCAGTTACCATTACAGTTGCACCTCCAGGAAATAATAATTCAGTATTATTTAAAAATAATGAGGATTTTGCAACAGATAGTAGATTTACCTTTGATAATGGATTATTTGCTGCAGGAGATAGAATTACCGTAGGAACAGGTGGAACAGTCATTACAACGACTGGTATTGGTTCGGTTGGTATAGGAACGACAAATCCTACTCAAAGACTTCATCTTAATGATGGTAATTTTAGAATCACAGGAACAATTTATGATTCTAATAATCAACCCGGAGATCAGGGAGATTTAATTACAAAAACTGGAACCGGTGGTCTATTATGGGTTAGACCGAATTCAGTTAGATCCGGTGCCGGTGGAACTATAGGACAGATTCAGTTTCATAATACTGCCGGACTTGTAGATGGTGCAGATAAATTTTATTATGATTTTAATAATAATCGTGTTGGTATAGGAAGTACAATTCCAACACAACTATTAGATGTTCTTGGAGTATCTACATTTAGTGGTGGAGTATTTGTCGATAATCTAAGTGTTAGTGGAGTATCCACATTTACAGGACTTATTGATGCGAATGGTGGTATAGATGCAACTACTTTAAATGTATCGGGACTTTCTACATTTGTAAGTGATGTAGATATGAATGCAGGTCTTGATGTTGATGGAATAACAGATCTTGATGATCTTAATGTATCAGGTATTGCCAGTTTTACATCTACGGATGATAACACTTTAGGTGACAGCAACACTGGTGCTGTTCGGGTTGATGGTGGTGTTGGTATTGATAAGAATCTAACCGTTGGTCAAGGAATACAGGCAACTAATCTCAATATCACTGGTGTTGGAACTATAGCACAATTTGATTTTGGGACAGGAGAGTTTGATAATATTGTTGTAACAGGAGTTTCTACTCTCGGTAATGTTGTAATTGGTGTAAATTCTATAAGCACAAAACCAGGAACTGGAAATTTAATTATCGACTCTGATGGAGCATCAAGTGTAGTCGTCAAAGATTTTATATTACTTGAAAAAACTGCAGAATCTACATCAACAAGTACTGGTGCTCTTCAGGTTGATGGTGGTATTGGAGTAAACAAAAGTGTTAATATTGGACTGAATTTAAATGTTACCGGAGATGGATCTGGTCAAGATGTAATACTTGCTAGTGCAGGTGGTATAACAACAACCGGTGGAGATTTATATGTCGGTGGAGATTTATATGTTGCTGATGATTTAACTTTTGATTCCTTAACAGCAAGAACTGGTACATTTACGGAATCATTAGATGTAACAGGACATACTGAAACTGATACATTAAGGGTTTCTGGTCTTTCTACTTTTATCGGTAATGTTCTAGTTTCTGGAAATCTAACTGCTAATGGTGATATTGATTTAGGAGATAATAATTTAGATACCGTAACATTTACGGCTAGAGTTGATAGTAATATACTTCCATCAACAAATGGGACATTAGATTTAGGTGGAACATCTAATATATGGGATAATGTTTATGCAACTACTTTTGTAGGTGCCATCACTGGAAATGCCGATAGTGCAACAAAATTAGCAAATGCTAGAAACTTTAGTATTTCTGGTGACGGTACTGCTCCTAATGTTTCTTTTGATGGAACTGCTAATGTTGATTTAGCATTGACATTGGCAAATACTGGAGTTACTGCCGGAAATTATGGTTCTTCAACTCAGGTTGGAACTTTTACTGTAGATTCTAAAGGAAGACTAACTGCCGCATCGAATACTAGTATAGATTTTGAAAATGCTACTGTTGATATTGCAACCAATCTTGCTGGTGGTGCAGCAGGAAGTTTACCATATCAATCAGCAGTAGATACAACAACATTTTTAGCAGAACCTGGTTTAAGTGGTGATGGATACGTTTTAAAATGGGATAATGGTAATACCAAACCTGCATGGGTAAGTCCAACATCTCTTCCTGGAATAGGATATGATCTAACAGCAGTACAAACTGGTGGTGATAATAATAATCCAGCAATTAGATTAACTGATGGAGTATCTGATGATGATGTTACAATAACTGGTGGAGATAATATTACTGTTACCAGAAATTCTGATACGCAAATAACTGTTTCTGCTCTTGCTGGTGCTGGATTGGGTGTTGCCGCATCTGCTAATGATATTTTAAGTGTTATAAACGGACAAATTGCAGCAGATGATGCTGGTAGTGATAAAATTTTCTTCTGGGATGATAGTGCAGGTAAAGCAACTCATCTTACTGCAGGAACTGGTCTAACAATTACCGGAACTACCATAACTGCCAATAGTGATGCCGGTAAGACTTATACTCTTGATGCAGTAGACTCTGGAAATAATGTTAGACTTAGATTGAGGGATGGAACTACTAATACTAATGATGATGTACTGATTACTGCTGGTTCTAATATTACTATTAACCCTGTAACACCAGGTGGATTTACGATTGCTGCTGTTGCTAATGGTGGTAGTGGTGGATTAATTGGTGATGTTACCGTTGTTTATACTGGTAGAAGTTCACCGTGTACTCTTCCAATCACAGTAACAGATGAATCACCAGTAGGAACAAAACAAATTAATATTCCTGATAATAGTAATGCTTTTGGTGCTAAGTATGTTCAAACAACAGAACCTACAGGGTCATCGGTTTGCGACGGTGATGTTTGGTATGATACTACTCCTAGTAGTAGTGGTGGTGATACAATCAATGATGTACTGACCGGAACTATTCATATGTGGGGAGGTTCAATTGAATCAATTCCTCTCGGATATCAACTTTGTAATGGAGCGGCTGCAGCAACACCAGAACTTGCGGATATAACCGGACCTAATGTTCCAAATTTAATAGATAGATTTATTGTTGGTGCCGGTTCTGCATATGGTGTTAGTGCTGCTGGTGGTCGTGCAGATAGTGTCATGCATAACCATATTCATGGTTTCACCACAAATCCTGATGGAGCACATAATCATTTTGATAATGGTCCTGGTGCTCTTGTTACTCAAGCTGGTCTTGATGTTGATGGGAACGGATTTCCGCCAAGAGTTGATATAAATGATGGACCACCTTTTGCGGGGATTGTTTGGAATATTTCTGAGGGAGCTCATCAACATAGTGGAATAACTGGTGGATCAGACACAAACCCCATTTATGTTGGAGGGGTCGGTGCGGCCCTTGTAAATGATTCAAGAATTACAAATCTCCCACCATATTATGCCCTCGTTTATATGATTAAGACCTAATAAATATAGAAAATATATTATAATTATGCCAATAAAAGTAAGAGAAAATAATACATGGGTGCAAGTTTCCTCTGCTAATGGTGCTAATGGTACTAATGGTCTGGATGGTGTTGTTGGAAATGTTCTTCAGGTAAAATATAGGGAATCCAATGCTGTCGTAACGATTACCCAACAAAATGTATTTCCTATAACAGGACTTAGTATAAACATTAGTCCTCTTAGTAGTACTAGTAAACTATTATTAGAAGCAAATATTATGACGAATGCATATTATGTAGCTCATTTTGGTTTTGCTTATATGAATACCACCCCATATACACGTATAGGTGGAAATACAGATCCTAATTCTATCAATAGGACTAGTCCTAATGTAATAGCTAGTATATTTTCATACGGGAATAGATATGCAGATGTTACAGATCCAGTTACAACTCCTTATGATGGGAGTGGAGTAAGTATGTATTCTCTCAAATATAGATATCTATATACTCAGTCAGGACTTACTCCTGCGGGAGTACTTACTTTTGCCCCAACTGCTTGTTCTCAATGGCAAGGAAATATCTTCACCCTCACAATAAATAATCGCGAGTACTGGGCGGATATGCTTTCAACATCAAGTATTACTGTAACGGAGATAGAAGTATGAGTTTAAAAGTAAGAGAAGGTGGAGCATGGATAAAAGTTTCTGATGGTGTTAATGGTGCTAATGGTCTGGATGGTGTTGATGCAAAAGTTTTACAGGAACAATATTCAGAGATGAGTAATAGAGTAGATATTGCCCAACAAAATGTAATTCCTATAACAGGACTTAGTGTAAATATTATTCCTCTTAAAACTAATACTAAACTATTATTAGAAGCAAATATTATGTCGAATGCATATTATGTATCTTCTTTTGGTTTTTCTTTATTGCAAGGATCAAACATAATACCTTTAGGTGGAAATACAAATACTAATAGTACTAATGCAATATCTACTTTATTTTCATACGGGGATTTACGTGCTACACAGGGTAACCTTAGTCTTTATCCAGTAAATATGTATTCTGTTACATATAGATATCTATATACTCAGTCAGGACCTATTCCTGTGGGAGGACTTACTTTTGCCCCAACTGCTTGTTCTTCATGGTCCAGTGTTATCAATACTCTCATAATAAATAATCGGTCAATTAATGATATGCTTTCAACATCAAGTATTACTGTAACGGAGATAGAAGTATGAGTTTAAAAATAAGAGAAAATAATACATGGGTGCAAGTTTCCTCTGCTAATGGTGTTAATGGTACTAATGGTCTTGATGGTATTGATTCGAAAGTTTTACAGATACAATATACAGAATCTAATACGGTTGTTAATATTTCCGCACAAAATATAACTCCTATAACAGGACTTAGAGTAAACATTAGTCCCATTAAAACTACTACTAAACTATTATTAGAAGCAAATATTGTGACGAATGCATATTTTGTATCTTCTTTTGGTTTTGCTTTAGGACCGCCATTCCCAATTACACGATTGGGTGGAAATACAAATACTAATAGTACTAATGCAATATCTACTTTATTTTCATACGGGGATTTTTATGCAGATTCACGTACTACTCCTAACCCCACAGGATTTAGTCCTAATTACTTGGCAGAAAATATGTATTCTGTTACATATAGATATCTATATACTCAGTCAGGACTTACTCCTTTGGGAGGACTTAATTTTGATGCATGTGCCTGTTCTTCATGGAATGGAACTTTACTTACTCTCACAATAAATAATCGGTTAAATAATGATGTTCTCTCAACATCAAGTATTACTGTAAAGGAGATAGAAGTATGATTAATATATCAACCGCATTAAGTTCTTTATGTCCGAATTGTCAATATGTAATTGTAGATAATTCTTATGATTCTATTATCTGGAACTCTGATAATGGGATGGAACTTCCATCTTACGAAGAAATAACATTAGAAATTAATCGATTGCAAGCAGAATATAATTCTAAGCAATATCAAAGAAATCGTAAACTTGCATATCCATCAATCGAAGACCAATTAGATCTTTTATATCATCAAGGATATGACGGATGGAAAGCAGAAATTTTAGAAGTAAAAAATCAATATCCAAAACCTGCTGTAGGTATCGCATCAACTAATGTTGGAGTCGCAACAACTTAACCACTTCTCCAACCGGCACAGTTGACACCAGCACTCAAATGCCTTATAATAACAAGGTAAGCAACCAAGGCAAGATGCAAGACGAGTTTCTCACACGATGTGTTGTAGACCCTACCAAACGCACATTCTACATCTATTCTAGTGAAGGAGACACCAAAGAAGTTGTTTGTGATACTGTAGACCAGTTCATGAATGTTCTTAAGGTCATCCGTAATAATTGCCCTGAAGATGCTTTGGTTTATGCAGAACCACTGGAGGTGTAAATGGAAGTTTTTACCCTGAAAGAATGGGAAGACAATTTTGACGAACTCCTAAAAAGAGTCGAAAACGGTGAAACCATAGGTATTGTAAGAGAAGATGGTAAGGCAGCAGTCATGATGCCTGCCGATGATGAACTAATACGAATACACACTGAGCAAAATAATGAAGCACAGTAGTTTATCATCTGCTCGTGAGACTTGGTAGTCAGAGGAGTTTTATAAACTCTTTCCTTGCCCGTTTGGCCCTCTGGTGAAGGCGATCTGCTCATAACAGATAGAAGGTCGGATCGTAACCGACAACGGGCATTAGGAACTTGAGACGTTCCAATCAAGGTGCTCATCGGTTCGGATATACCGAAACCCTGTTGGTGAGGATAAACCCCCTTGAATATTCACAACGGAAATTGTGTCTTACTCCATTACAAACTGTCAGTATGTTGGGTGTAGTGCCCCATAGCAAGCATACGGATAAGTGTAATGTCTTGCCCGTGTAGTCCAATTGGCAGTAGACACGAAACTTAAAATTTCGACAGTATCGGTTCGAGTCCGATCACGGGTATTAAAAGGGGAAGGAGTTAGCCCCACTATATGTAAAGTCACTCTGCGAGAAATGAAGATTATATGATAGGGTTTTCTTTGGTGAGTGAATAACATGAGGTTCCTGGTGGTGCGGGAACCTCTTTTTTATGAAAATAAATAAAAAGAAAGAATAATATTATGTCTTATACAGTAACCACAAAGAAGTGTTGGTATAATGACTATAGGATGATAGTCAAAATGTTCTTCTTAAATGATGTTCCATTTACGTTTGATGATTTACCTGTGGGATATCTTTATGATCGAGAAATAGTAAGAGAGGCATATAGTAATAAAGATTATTCGGTAGAAGATATTTACAAAGGATCTAATTATTTAATATTAGAACAGTGCCATCCTTGCTTTGATGATATTAAGATATCAAATCCAGAAAATTTGCCAGAGGAGATACAAAGTTTCTATAATGGAGAAGAAGATTTACTGAGATAAATAAGTCATAGAAATAGCATAGACGTAGTAATACAATGCCTCTGAATAAATTAGATTCTATTATTAAGAACACTGAGGGTCGTATATTATATGTAAGTCCATCAGATTTAGATTCGACTGACAGTATTAGTAACCAAGGAAACTCACTTGCTCGACCGTTTAAAACTGTTCAGAGAGCATTAATTGAGTCTGCAAGATTTTCATATGTAAAGGGTAATAATAACGACGAGACAGAGAAGACCACAATTCTTTTGATGCCTGGTAATCATGTAGTTGATAATCGTCCAGGTTATTCTATTGATAGCACGGGAACGATCACATCTGCCGATGGTTCACTATTAAGACCTTTACCATTAACATTAGATTCTGTTTTTGACTTAACACAAAAAGATAATGACCTTTATAAGTTTAATAGTGTAAATGGTGGTGTAATTGTCCCTCGTGGAACTTCAATCGTTGGTCTTGACTTAAGAAAAACCAAAATACGCCCTCTTTATGTTCCGAATCCAACTGATGATGATGTTCCATATTCGGCAATCTTTAGAATTACTGGAGCATGTTATCTTTGGCAGTTCTCTATTTTTGATGGAGATGAATTTGGAACAGTTTATACACAACCAGATAATTTTGAACTTAAATCAAGTCCAACATTTTCACACCATAAACTTACGGTATTTGAATATGCCGATGGTGTAAATGAAGTTGGTACTCAAGGTGTAACAGACCTTGCGATGTATTATGCAAAACTATCAGAAGCATATGGTACTGGATCGGGTCGAGAAGTTGATCCTTCAGATAAATTTGATGTAAATAAAGAAGGGTTTACTTCAGTAAGACCAGAGTTTGAGATTGTAGGAGCATTTGCAGCAGATCCTATTACAATTGAATCAATTATATCAGGTGATGGTCTAACTCCAACAAGAAGAATTACTGTTACAACACAAGGTCCTCATGGATTAGATGTAGGAACACCAATTCGCATTAAGGATGTATCAGATTTTCAGTATAATATTTCAACCAGAGTCACAGAAGTTAGTACTATTAGTGATAATATCTTCTTCTATACTATAACATCTGATCCGGCACTTATTATTCCTACACCAACACCAAATCAAGGAACAGTAACAATTGAAACTGATACTGTTTCTGGTGCTTCTCCTTATATCTTTAATATCTCCATGCGTTCTGTATGGGGTATGAATGGGATGCATACTGATGGATCTAAGGCAACTGGATTCCGTAGTATGGTTGTGGCTCAATTTACTGGGGTTAGTCTTCAAAAAGATGATAGAGCATTTGTAAAATATATCCCATCATCTAGACAATATGAAAATACATTTTACTCTGCAGGAACAACACAAACTGGTTCAGAACTATCTTCAAAATCTTCATCGTCCGGAACTGTATATCATTTAGATTCTGAGGCAATTTATAGAAAAGGATGGGAACAATCTCATATTAAGATTACGAATGATGCAATTGTTCAGATCGTTTCTGTGTTTGCGATTGGATATAACAAGCACTTTGAGGCACAGAGTGGTGGAGATGCCTCTGTAACCAACTCAAACTCCAACTTTGGTCAATTATCACTAATCTCTGAAGGATTTAAGAAAGAAGCATTTGAGAAGGATAATAAGGCATTCATCACTCATATTATTCCACCAAGAGCATTACATTCAATTGAAGAGGATATTGATTGGTTGACTCTTGATCAGGACGCAGCAAATACTTTAACTGAACTATATCTCTTTGGATTTAATAATTTTGATGTAAAACCACCAATTTTAACACAAGGTTATCGTGTTGGTGCAAAGGTAAACGATAAACTTTATCTTACTGTTGAAGGAACAGAATATTCGGCAGATATTTTAATGTCGGATGGTTCTTCATCATTTAAAGAGTATCCGGTAACTTCTGGACCTTCGTCAAATGAATTCACGACAGGAACTCATAATTTATCAACAGGTGAAAAGGTTATTATTATTAGTGATGATGGAGACCTATCAGAAAATTTAAGAACTAATACAGTTTATTATGCAATTGCTCCAAATAATACGACTGTTAAACTTGCAGCATCAGAAGCAGAAGCACTTGCAGACGAACCAATTACAGTATTTGGTGGAACAAATCTAAAAATTCTTACGAGAGTTTCTGATAAACAATCTGGTGATTTCGGACATCCAGTTCAGTGGGATGGAAGTCAAAGTCAGTGGTATATTAATGTAATTAATAATACTATAACTGGACAACTTTCTGGAACTGGTGCATCAGAACCAACTATTATCAAAAGAATTGCAGACACTAGAAGTTTAGATGAGAAGATTTATAAAGTAAGAGTTGTAGTTCCAAGCCAACTAGCAAACGCAAAAACTCCAGAAGCAGGATTTGTTCTTCAAGAATCTAGCACAACTGGATATGTAGGAACTGCTGATACGAATAGAACTACTATCGATTCTACTAATTATGATTACAATCGTAACCCAAGATTTATTAGCACCTGTTCTTTCTCATCACCAACAGTCACTGTTGTTGCAGAACTTCCTCACAATTTAAAAGTTGGTGATTCAGTCACTATTAAGAATGTAACTGATTCTACAAACACTACTGGATTAATTGATAAAGGATATAATGGAACATATAATGTCGCTAGTGTTGACGATTTAGAATTCACATATACAACAACATTAACTCCAGGATCATTTACAAATGATGTAAATGACAGAACAACATCACTTCCAAGATTTGAGAGAACTGACCTACAGTCAAATCTTTATGTTTATAGAAATGAGGTAATCTCTGAATATAGTGATGGAGATTCGAATGGTGTATATCACATTTATACACTGAATTCTAATAATGCAATTCAGAATGAATTTACAAATCTTGAGTATAGTCAGAATGTAACTGATTTATATCCACAACTTGATAGAGAT
>JACKZZ010014507.1_pt1 | contig 18444 bp, 21 predicted proteins | sample 8027871 | NCBI WGS metagenome assembly JACKZZ01 (sample SAMN15724774, study PRJNA655200) | protist metagenome | isolation source: fluorescence activated cell sorting (FACS) single amplified genomes of... | place: USA: West Boothbay Harbor, Gulf of Maine | collected 2000-07-19
GAGGAGTGCGAACACTTCCCGATGAATGAAGTTTACCAGGTATTTCTGCCGTGATAGATGCATAGAAGTTAGAACGCAGACATGGTCGGCGAGAGCGTTGGATACGATTGGAGTTTGGCGAAACTTCTCATCGCGCAGGTACCCGACGGTTCGCCACCGATTTTGCCGGCACCCGGTACGTGCCCGCTGTGTTTTGTGGAACTCGATGGGGAGGATGAGGAGGTCTGGATGAAACATCTGCTGAGCGACGGCTGCTCCCAGAATCCGCGCAAGTATGGCGTCGTGGCGGGGTAGCCGCGGCTACAGGAAACGCAGCCGTTCTTTCTGCTCGTGCTAGCTCGTTTAGAACTCCAATCTTAGAAACATGCGTCAGGGGCACTTTCGAGAAGTCGGTCTTTTTCTCGAATGTCGCGACGAACTGACATGTACAAAATGGTTTTTTTTCCAGTAGATGCTGCAGAGCCAGGATCGATATTCTTGTCACCAGGTACATTAACTAGGTCATACTGCGTGAGAAAAATGAATGCCTCGGACTGTGGGAGAGGTCTCGCATAATCGATTCGATTCGGAACCGCACATCGTTATCTTTCCGTGTCGCTCAAAGGCTTCTTTTTTGTGATGCGATAGAGTACCTCAACTTTATAAGCGAGCTCTGGTCAGATTGGAGCCTGCACTGAGCCTCTCGGCTCTGTCCGTTCAAACCCTCATAACATTCACGACATGGCATGGACACTGGATAGGATGGTGTCCTAGAGATACCGTTCTCTCAAAATGTGCCTGCGGCAGCGGGCCTCACCTGTAGTGCCTGCCGCGTGCGTCTGTTCATCGCTTGATCGGGCTTACATGCGACTAGGCCACATGCTCTCATCTCTCCACTCCGCATCTACCAAGACTGTGGCAAATGGTTGTCATACTCTATTGCGCTGTCGCTTCGCGTTGCTCAAAAACGGTGAAGGGGAAAATCAGAAGCTGTTACGTAGTTACTACTAGTATCAGAGTTCCATTTTGTCTGAACCAGGATGGTCAAAAAAATCTATGTCAGAAGGCATGTCTAGGAAATTTGAAATTTCTGTAGTTCATCATTTTCCGTGAGTACTGATACTTGGCATTATGAGCACCGTCACCAGGGTTCCAGGATCCAGCCGTTGAACTTGTGCACCACTGAATCTGAGCCATCATGAGTGTATCGCTTGCGAAGCTTCAAGCGCGGGTCGAGCAATGCGAGCTCGCGCTCGGGCTAACTGCCCACGCGCCCCCGGTCCCGTTCAGAGACCGCATTCTGGACCTTCAGAGCAAGGTATCGTACTGCGCATACTGGACCTTCGCGAGGGTCGTTCTTTAAATTTCTTTGCTGCTCGTCACTGCCGCGACAGGGTATTAGGAGAAGTTCATACCGCGACGTCGAGTGCTCGTCAACGCCGACGTCGAGAATCTACGGCACTGCATCATCCTAATATTTGCTCGGAAGGGAAACCTCCGATAGAACTAGACAACAGACCTGGGCGTTGGATAGCATCGATCTAGCGGGCAATTTGCGTTTCCTGCTTCAGGTTGATGCCATTTACCGGAAAGACGCCCGACTTGCGGAGTTCGAAGAAAAATACGCACACCTGGAGCAGTACCTATTCGATGAGCGCGCGCACATCAGCAACGTGTTGCAGCATAAACACGCCAAGAAGCAGTACGTGCTGCAGGTATTCCACAGGATAGGATTGCCTTCAGAGTAGTATTGTGCTCTCCTCTCTTTGTTCTCTCGTGCATGACATGGTGAGTTCTTCTAGTACGAAGTTCCGAAATTCTTCGCCCCCCGCTCCAGAACGCATCGACATTGAGACAATTTGCTGTCGCGCTCGAGCAAATGCGCGAAGTCGGAAAGAAAGGGGGGGCTGTCGCTGGGGGTGCCGGAGCCACGATAGCAAAGAAGTTGGACGCCCCAGAGTCCCTGGAACACATCGAGGCAAGAATACGTACGCTGCAGCGCACAAACGAGCCGCTACTCGCGGTGGCCACGGAATTGCACCGGCATGTGGCGAAACTTGCGGAGGACTACGAGCGTTTGATGAACATTCTCTCGAAAAAACTGCTCAAGCTCGACGCGCGATGAACGCGAAAACTTTGGGTTTTTGCGCGCGGCCTCGCGCTCCGCCACAATGCGGCGCTCTTTCTTGACGAGGACTCGATGCTAGTCCAGTGCTCGATGCCAGGAATATTGCGGCACCGGGACGTCGTTTTGCGGCATCGATCCCAGATTCCAAGTGGCGACAGAGTGTCATGACAGAGACTGAGTCGCCGCAGTCGGTACCCAGTACGGCAGCACTTTCGAGATCTAAACCGCGTTAGTTGGATCGAGCACGTTCGTCACACCCCTGCTTGTGGGATGATGCGGTCTGTCGCATATTCGGAGTTGGCGTTCCCTAGTAAAAGCCCCGGCGTTTGTAAGGGCTACGTTACGTGGAGAGTGTTGCCCGCTGGCGTCTCCGAGAGAGCGAGGAGGGAGTCTGGACACGAGAGGTCGTACTGTGAGGAAGGGATGTTTGTGCAGGGCCCCTTGGATTTTGGGGTCACAAGATACCATTCGGGAACCAAGTTACTCCTCTGGCTTGTGAGGGCGCGCAGTGCAGGGAGAGATCTGGCGGCCGCTACCAAAATGACGATGCTAATTCGTTCGTCCTGCAAGAGCATGAGTCCTTTGTGCATCCCGACCAGACGTGATTCCGGGTGTTCATGAGTTGTTGCTATAGCCTATTGTGGCCGAATCTCGCACGGGGAACGTTTTACAGAGCCAAAGCGAGCGTGTGAGGGCAGAGGCTGGTCGTCGCCGTCGAAAGACTTCCACAAAACGGACGCGCCTGCCGGTCCTGGGTGAGGCTGTCTGTAGACCATTTCTCTGTGTGGCTAGTACACCTCTGCTTTCCGTCGCAAGTTCTCAGTAGAGCCGGGGTCCCACGGGCGTCGCTCCTTGGAGTTCCCGGGCACCCCGGTCTTGTAGAAAGTACCATTGAACTTATCTTTGTCGCTTAAAATTTCGTCGCGTGCGCTTCGTGAGTGAGTCGCGACAGCGCGGGAGTACTATTTGGCTCGCTTTTTCCAAAGGTCCAAAGGCTGACTTCGACTCGGGACAGCATTCAGACGATTATCTGTTCAGGGGGTGGTCATCATGTTGCACCCTCTTTCCCAAATCGATGCCTTGGAGTCTAAGGTGGCTGAGCTAGAAGATGTCTCGGATCGCGATGGGGTGATTGAGTGCAGGATACACCAGCTGGCGCTCACCCAGCTTTTAGTGGACTTGTACGACTTCCCGATATCAGCCGCCTGCCAGCAGCACTGCCTGTTGAGCGAGGCGTACAGTATGGGAGGCTACGTGGCACAAGCCTTAGACCATGTTTGCTATGGTCAGCAGATCGTGGAGGCGCAAATATACGACAACGGTCCGTGTCACCGCCTGGGAGCCAGCCTCGCACTTGCGGAAGGGTACGTTCTAGTTGTCCTAGTCGTCCTAGTTGTCTTAAAAAGCCCACCTGACGCATCGCGAGTTTTGTGTCAAATTCTCAAGCGTCGGTGACAATCGTCCACGTGGGGTTCAAAAGACGGCCTTTAACCTCTTCTTTTCCCTGGTTCATTCCGTTCAGCTTCGCATACGTGGCGGAGGGGAAAGACTACGCATTGGCGCTCAAGGTACTATTGAAGGCGGTCGGACTGCTCAAGGCTGCCTATGGGCCTGAGGATCTCCAACTCGCGCGCGGGCACGAGCTGCTCGGCAAGGTGTGCACCATACAGAAGCAGTACGCGTCCGCCCTGGAGCACCTTTCGCAGGCGTGGGAGATCCGGGAGCACTGCCTGGGGCTCGAGAGCGAGCAGACGCTCGTACTGTGGCTTGACATGGCGTGGGTTCACCATGTACGTGCATTTTTCGCAGAACGATTGATGAGAGGTAGAACGAACTCGGAGCGATGCGCGTGCAAATGCCACATAGCTAGTACTGGTGATGTCGGTCTACTTCTATTTCGGTTTTACTAGTTTAGTCATTGTCAGGTTCTCTGTCTAATGTGGCACTGTCCCCTAGTATTGGTGATGTCTGGGAGGGGGCCTTGGCATGGCCTGGATCTGCTCCCCCGGCAATTGCCAATTTCAACTCAATCCAATCCAATCCTAGTACGTGTGATGCCGCTCGCAGGACTTCACTAGGGCCTGAAAACGGCTTTTGAATTTAGAGAGAAAATCATTTTCCATGCTGATTCAGTTGGCGGGCGAAACCGAGGACGCGATCAGCCTGCAGCAGAGTGTCCTGGACAAAATCGTGAAGCAGAACCTGAAGTATCCGAACCTAGCGGTTGACGCCGCTCTCAGACTCGCCAAGTGGACGGATGCGAAGCAGGCACTGGAGACGCTCCGCAACGTGGAGAAGATAGGTACTCGATGGCTCATTGTAGGCGTGGGCTCATTCTAGGGAAAGCGGGGTGAGATCCTATTTCGATGTGGGAAAGGAAGGTATTCCGAATGTCAATACGAGATGGTACGGGACCACGACTATCTTCATCCGAGATGTTACTGGGCCACGCTCCGCAATTCTCCCATCGCAGTGCTCGGCCAGCTTGGCGCCGATAGCTCCGCGGCGGTGGAGGTGAAGCGAGAGATTGCTCTTCTGCTGATCAAGAGGCGGGAGCATGACCAGGCCCTGGAGTATCTCCGGGACGTGCAGTTTCTGGAGCAGGGGCTGTACGGGAGCGGCAGCCTGCAGCTGGGGCGCACGTTGAAGGCACTGGGCACGGTGTACATGCTGAAGGGCGCCAAATTTTACGGCGAGGCAGGAGACTGCCTGCTGGAGGCCAGTCGGGTCTTCGAGGCTCTTCGCGGCTGCGACACGCACTTGCGCGATATCCAGCAAAAACTGCAGGCCATTCAGGTGCACAAACAGGGGAGATAGTGTAAGTTCGAGCAAGTGCAGCGAATTGAAAATTTCGTGCGTGTCTGGCGGGCCCTAAAACAGAATGTTCACCCGACTTGTGCAGTGTTCACCCGGCGGGACAATATACTTGCATTCAGTTGAAGGCCCGGAGTCACTAAATGTCCCGAGATCGGTTCGTTCGGTATCAAGGTATCAATGAGGTTGGTGTTTTGTTCCAATCCGACGAACGTTGAGTATCGTCTGAGGGGAGAAGGGGGGTTTCGGGTCTGAGCGCGGGCAATCGAGCTTCGGATCAGAATGACGTGGTCGGCTTCGGATAAGAATGACGCGGCACCGGTAGTCGGGGAACGTTTGCGAAAATCGAGAAATGAAACTTCGTCTATATACACAGGACGTCGACTCTTGATACGTATCGTTATACAACACCATGGCCGGAAGTTCGAATCTCCAAGCCTTCTATGGTGCGCTTGCCGCGCTCTTTGCGGTGATGCTGCTGTCGACGATGTCAGAGCACCCGTTATTTCCTCTGCAGACGGACAACGCTGAGTGGGCCACCGCCTGGCTCTTTACGACGTGTGTGGATTACTACGTAAGGCTTTTTTGATTTCTCAGCGGGGGTAGACTCTGCTGGGGTACCTGCTGCTACCGACTGAGAACCCACGCATGACGTGGGGCGTTGACCAATTAAACGTTTGTGCGTTTCAATTTAATTCAAACGTTTGTGTGACTTTGAAAGCATGTGGGTTATTGAGAAAAAGAGTAGTCACTCCTCACTGGCGCATGTAAACCTTGTTATCATCTTGTTGTCAAATTTAAGGTGCTTGCCATCTGCATTTCGACGATCATCTACATGACCGAGGAGAGTATGGGTGTCGCTGTTATGTGGATCCTCCTCGTAAACCTTTTCGGGAGCATGTGGTTCGCCATTTATCTGTTGCTGCGTCTGCGGAGCGGCAAGGGTGTCGCTTTGAGTAGCGATGAGACCAGCGGTTACAGACGCCTCGGCTAGAAAACGTAACTCGGTCAGCAGCAACGCCGAGCGCGGAAGCGGAAGGAAAGCGCCAGGAAAGATCGTTTGCGCGGCCGCTGCAGCCATGGGTTCGAGCACGTCGTGCGTCGGCGAGAGAAAACAGCAGAACCATCCGCGTACGGAAATTGTCGTTCGCTGGGACAAGCGGAGACTGATATACCGCACACGGACAAGTGTGCAGGGTTCCAGTGTGATACTACGTGGTCGTGAAATATCAAATATTTGCACGGAGGTGCATTATCAGAAATGCAAGCTGCACTTCGCAGTTCGAGCGCAAGCTTGAGGATGGTGTTCTGAGAGCAATGACAGCAGCATCAATGTTAGTAAGAGAGGCTGCAAGCTTTCTGTCGGGCACGTTATTCCAGAGTCATCGTAGTGAATGCTGGTTGGCGGCATGCTTTCTCGAGTTACACGGTAGTGTTGCGGAGGTAGTCAACACTGGCCCGGAATCGGCGTACCGCACGCGCAGGCGTGGAACGGAACCGCATTCGAGCTGAGACGGCTCCATGGCGTGCCGACCTGTCGGGGCATCAGTGCGCAGGTGCACGCGTGCATTTTCATCTGCGAATTTTTTCCAGCGCGACCAAGCTGCTCTGAATTTCGGAGTAGTTCAAGGAAGCCCTGCCTTGCATGTCCTTGATACTGCCACAGAGAGGCCCGCTACAAGTAGAGAAGCTGGGAAACAGGTTGCGTCACCCTCAGGGGCTGCATGTGGTCCCGCTTTGGGTAGTGCCGCCCTGCGGCTCACGCGTCTTGGTATCACTGGAATGGGCGCTGCCAAGAGACGCAGTCACAAAAGCATGCTCCAAAACGCAGAGTTTCGGATAGCGTATGAATTTCCCAAAATGCCGTGGTGTACGGGCGAGGAGATTCTGAAGCGCATCGTGCGGAAGGAACGCAAGAGTGGCGGTATGTTTGTCTGCAACAGCCGATTTCGGGAGTCCCGATTCTGTGCTAATACTGGTGCGTTCCGATTATCGCGTTTCTGGGATCAACCTCTCTTCCAACCATAGACCGACAATTCGGCGTTCGAACGATAGCCAGGAATGCGACGACTTGCTGCGGATTATGCATCGTCTGAGAGAGACCTTGAGCTAAAACTCCGCTCGGTGCTCTACCCGCACCGTCCCTGCGTAGGGTATAACTTATAATCATCACCATCGCCACCATCATTGCCATCATTGCCGTTATCACCATTATCGCGATCGCCGTCAGCATCATCACCACCACCGTCGTCATTCTGACTGTCTTTCTCGCAGGCGGGCGGACGCACCCGTGCCTCGAGACGTGGAAAAACATGTTGTGGGTTATGAGGCGTTTTCCAAACCAGTACACCAAGTTCGGACGCGTGGAGGCTTCGAGGCACCTCGCGGCGCTAGAGCGACACCAAAATTGGAAGCCGCCTGACGCGGTGTCGTATTTAAAGCTTCTCGAGCGTTTTGACGTTTTCGGTGATTCCAGCAACAGGGGGGAGTACCGACGGCCAGGCCCGACCGACAAGGTCCAGCAACAAGCAGTCACGAGGGGATGGAGCACACGTAGAGAGAATAAATTCTAGAGACCGCATGCAGGTCGTGACGAAGCACACGAAGTAGAGTACTGGAGGTTTGCGACATTTTTTTTTGTCCAGGTGTGCAGAGTCGAGAATCAATCGTGTCTGCAGATTCTATGGCGAAATTGGAGGTATTGTGATGCGAGAGAGCGAGCAATCGGATGCATGCAGCAAACCCTGTTAACAAATGATCGTGGTGTTCTGTTCTGCGCGTATTAAAACCTCGAAAACATTCGCCTTGCCGCAGTCGAGATCATTGTCGGTGATGAGCGCGGACTGCTCTCGGAGCCCTCGGGGCTTACCAGAGATGCGTCTAGATCGGCGACGCGTAAAATTGGCCACGGCGTTGTCGGTAGTGAAGTTTGTTGAACTCGCCAAAGCGTCAAACCTTGCAGATTATAAAAAACATTATAGTAATCTATGATTCCGAGAACATTGAGACATGTGGCCCCTTCGCTGCGTTTCTGTAGTACCGCTTCGAATCGAGTTGTGTACTCGGAGATGTAGGGACGGTAAAAGTAGAATCTCTATGTGAGCCTTTTTCAACGTGAGGCGAGAGGAGCTCAATACTCTGCGCCTTGGATAAACGTGTGTGTAAGAACGGAGGGTGCTGCTGGTTCCGTTCGGTGTAGGATCGGTCAATATAGGTGAGGCTGTATTTGATTGTGAGAGGTCAATTGCGATACTTCAGGTCGTGGTAAGTTCCTCGTAATTATCGCGTAAGTCAGCCTGATAAGTACGTTGCGTTTGGAACAAGAAAGCTTTGCAATTTTCAGAAATTCGGTGTGCGAAAGACGCTAGAAAAGTTTTTCTAATACCTTCCCACTCCTCCGGAACAGCTGTGCTAGAGTGAATCTCGTCTGGAATTCTTCTAATGTGTGACAGATTGGATGAATCGGCCGTTTTCGTTACAAGGAACCCTTCAGTCGTATTTACGCTACTGTGAAGCTTGGTAGTGTCCAAGTAGCATCATTCTGTGTAGGCTCGTGTGACCCGTGCTGGTACAAGGCGGTGCTACGCGGCAGCTGTGCAAAGCGGGTCTTTTCGATCGTTAGGTCTGGGTGTGTATTCATCTTAAGCCTGCATGGGAGTCTTCTCATATGACCAGAGGTCTAAGTGAAGATAACCATCAATTTTGTAAGTGTCAAAACCGGGCAGAACTCCGAGAGGACTGCTGGTGCAAATCGTGGTCCCCGAGAACTAGGTTATTCACATTGTCTAGCATCAAAATTTTCAGCAAACACTGGTGGGACTTGGGCTCGGTAAATTCGGTTTTGGCACTAACTATTACTAAACTAGATAAACAAAACTAGTTCTCAGTTGGCAGTGGAAAAGTTGAAACGTGAAACTTCACCCCGTCATCTGGCGTGATTCCTTAGTAATAGTACCCTCCTTGTCTCCTTAAATCGTACACCATGGAACGGTACGAGAAGCTCGAGCGCGTCGGCAAGGGCACGTACGGCGTGGTGTACAAGGCGAGAGACCAGAGCGGCGAGGTGTACGCTCTGAAGGAGATTGGCCTCGAAGCCGAGGACGAAGGCATCCCGTCGACGGCGATTCGGGAGATTGCGCTCCTGAAAGAGCTGCAGCACCCGAACATCGTGCGGCTTTACGACGTGATCCACACGGAGAATGAGCTTACGTTGGTCTTTGAGTTTTTGGACCAGGACCTGAAGAAGCTTTTGGATATGTGCTCCCGTGGGCTGGACAGCCCCACGTGCAAGAGCTTCATGTACCAGCTGCTGCGCGGCATCGCGTACTGCCACCAACACCGTGTGCTGCACCGCGACCTGAAGCCGCAGAATTTGCTCATCAACCGCGAGGGGGCGCTGAAGCTCGCAGATTTTGGTCTCGCGCGCGCGTTCGGAATACCGGTGCGCGCGTACACGCACGAGGTGGTCACGCTGTGGTACCGATCGCCGGACGTGCTCATGGGGTCGCGGAAGTATTCTACTCCGGTGGACATATGGAGCATTGGGTGCATCTTCTCGGAGATGATAAACGGGAAGCCGCTCTTCCCGGGGCACACCGACGCGGACCAGCTGCAGCGCATCTTCAAGCTGCTCGGCACGCCGTCGCCGCTCACCTGGCCCTCTGTGATAGAATTGCCCGAGTGGAAAAACGACTACCCGCGATACGAGGGCCGGACGTGGGAGCAGATCGCCCAGACGATCGAGAGCACCGCTTCAGGAGGTGAAGGCGGGGTCGGGGGTAGTGCTCCGGGCGGCGGAAACGCGAGTGGAGTTGGCGGCAACCCTGGCGGAGGCATGATAGGAGGAATGATGGGCGACATGGACGAAGCCTCCAAGGAAAAGGTACTCGACGAATACGGCCTCGACCTCTTGAGCCTCTACCTGCAGTACGACCCCGCGAACCGCATCTCCGCACGAAGCGCAATGGAGCACGAGTATTTCCGAGGCCTGGCGGACGTCATCAGGCATATGCACTAGCAGCGAGCTGCGGCTGCTTTCTCAGTTGCAATATTGAGCTGCACGAGAAAACTGCTCGGCGCTACGGCCCACCGGAACAGGACTGCTGGGAGCACTGCTGGAATGGTGCGGCGGCCACGGGATGAGCAGTGCCGCATGCCAGTCAAAAGTTTTGGTGTGACTACATTGAAGTGTGCAGAGTGAGCCATGTCCTCTTCGCGACTCGTGTGAGTGCTAGTGCGGACTCTGTGGTCGATGCGCATGCGACTCACTAGTAGTGGTACCGACACCATACACCATAAAGAGCTTTTTCTATATGCATGAACGGTTGGGAAAAATTTCGCAGCTTCGGTCAACTTCCCGGCACAATGGTGGGGATCGTGCAGCAGGTCTTGCAGGCAAAAGGCTAGCATTCTGCTGCACGTCCCGAGCGGAATTACCAATATTTTCAATCATTCGCAGCGTCATTGCGCTGCATGCAGTTCGAGGCGGCTCAGAGCGGTCTTAGCCGGCCGATTCGGAATCTCATCCCTCGGTTTTTTGACGCTCTCCATCACAGTTTCTTGATGCTTCTCCCACAAGCTCAAAATTAAAGCGCAAAGATATTGTCCCGATAAATGCTTATAACAGATCGTGTTCTTGGCAGACAGCGGAATTTGCAGATATGTCAGCGTGGGCGCGAAATATCTCTTTCGTGCAAGTTTTGTATTTTCCCCGAGGGTGGAGAGAGAACACGAGATGAGAGCACCATCGGATGGTCCTTCATGACGTGAGCGCTGTCATTATCTTAAGCTGAGCTTTTTGCATGGTCATCAACGATGGACTCGGAGGAGGTCTGAGCGGGCCCGGGTGCTAGGTCACATTCCTTGTGGATAAATTCGCTAGTATCCATACGAGTAGTGAACGGCCGCGATTCGTGCGTGGGCCTGTGGACGGCCGTGATCACGTGTGACGTGTACGCGAGACACAGAATTTTTTGGATCCGGATTAACTTGAACTCGGCGCCATGGATGAGATCGAAATATCTTACGAAGAGCAGCATGCATTTCTGCGGTCTCAGGGTTCGCTCTTCACGAAGATGCTGCAAGAGACTGTCGCAAACCGTCCTGCGCAACCGACTCTGTTCATGCTGAAGCGCTTGGCAGAGGACGCGACGAGTACGCGTGAGAGAAATTTATCGCATTTGTGAATATTACCGAGACCGACGATTGACCCATAGGACTGCCCCTCCTCGGCCGACTCTGCGGCGGAGACCTGCTGCGGCTGGGGCGAAACGGCGCGTGACGCGGTCGTTGACTAGCGCTAAGCTTATACGGGGATATTTTGTCATCAGACCATCGCATGGACGGCAGGTGGAAGTTGCGCCCCTTTCTCTCGGATTCGTGATAATTCTCCATTTTTCGCAGAACTCGAGCTGGAGCAGGCCGGTTTGATCTATCAGCCCCCGGGAAAACGGACCTTCTCGAATGAAACCGTTGCGCGGATGTTGATGCAGGACCAATTTACGCGGTGTATGAAGCGTGTATTTGCGCTTCGTCGTCCGCAGCATACCCCTATCCACAAAAAATAGCGCTTAGGGTTCGGTCGAAGCCCCTTCGTCGCCGGTGAACGTGGAGTGCACTCTAGCTGCGGGTCACCTGCGGCTGGACCGGCCGTTACGCGTGTTCGTGCTCCGGTAACCCGATTTCGCTGGCTGCGATTTCGATGGCTGGCGTCCTTTTTCAAACAGACTGCGTGCACAGCCGCATATCCCATATCCGAGTCCGATAGGAAAGGCTCTCGTGGCCTCGAGTTTCAGGAGACTGCTGAGTAGTAACGCGACAGGGATCGCGCCTGCGACAGCCTGTACCATTGACATGTGTCGCAAGGTACTGCACCCTTTTTGCGTAGTATGACTTCGACGGATGCAGGGCTTCGAATAGCGATGGTGGCCGCGTTCTGGCTTGCGCTTGGCTCGGCGCTGGTGCGCAAGGCCTGGGCAACGGGAGGAGATGCTCTGGACCCAACGAGTTTCGGTTCGCACAGGGCGAGCGATGGCACGGAGGTCGTGTATTCCTCCGACCTGCGGCTTGCGACCGAGTCGCGTGCGGATGGTGATCCCGCGCCGCAGCCCCTGGCTGGCGTCTTTCTACTCTTCCACGGGTGCACGCACCAGGCGGTACATTGGACGTACCTTCCGGAGGAGGTGCGCTTCCTACAGGCGCTGAAGCGGAAAAACGTTGGCTGGATTGCGTTCACCAGTCCGTCCGGTGCGGAGCGGAACTGGTGCTGGCCATCCGATCCCGCTGGGATTCAGAACGTGCTCGAGGTGGTCGAGGAGGAGCTCGCGAAGTTCAGCAGCCTAGTATCACCGAAAGTCGACACGGATTCGGAAGAAGGCGCAGGAGGGGTACCGCGGGTGTGCGTCGGCGGCAGCTCCGGCGGAAACCTCGTGGGCAGCCTCGCGCAGCTGCGGCCGAACCTGTGCGCGGGCGGGCTGGCCGTGTACGTGTCTCCGACCGAGCTCACGGCGCCGGTAGTGGCGGGGAACGAGGCGTTGCGCCGGATTCCGGCGGTTTTCGTGTACATGCCCAGAGACACCAGCTGGGCGACCCGAGACAATGTGGAGGCCGTCGCGCGGTCCTTCGAAAGGTCGAAAACGTTCGCGATCGAGCCGCGCGCACTCACGGACAACGAAGTGACCCCCTTTCAGAGGAAGTGGCTCGTGGACCTGGGTATCCTCGATGGAAGGACGGGGATGGTGGCTGCGCAAGACCCGCGGACCACGCCGCACTGGCGGCAGGCCATATTCGGCTCGCTCAAGCGCCACCCGCCCGCGGAGCGCAAGCGCATCGAGCGGGAGATGCAGCAGCTTGAAGAACTGCTAAACCGCGCATGGGCGCAGCACGAATTCGCGGCGGACCATGCTGCGGAGGTTGTGGACTTCATACTTGGCTCCGCCGAAGCTCCGGGAGCGGCGCCCGAGGGAGCGGACGAGTCGGCGCGGAAGAAGAAGAGAAACGAAACGGACCTTTAGAAATACCGGGTGGCAGGGGCATCGGGTTGTTTGAGCGACCACGGCAGCTTTTTGGCGATATCCTGGCCACCGACGCGTCATCTTGCGATGCGTAAGCGGAAGAAGACAAGAAACGAAACAAAGCAATGCAACAGCAATATTTTTCGCAGCGGCTTTGCGGCAGGCGTAGAGCCGGTAGTGGTAACTTTTGCCGGTTCTCGTTCTCCCGCGTTATCGCTTCATGAGTCTCTGATCGCCCAAGAGAGGGGAAGAATCGCTCGATTAAAAATGACATAGTGTTGGGTCCGCGGCGTAGACCGGCTCCCCTAGTGAAGCGGGTCCGCCGGTTGAGCCGGGTTTGTGCCCCCGCGTGATCGAGAATGTTGTGCAAAATTGAAAATATGACGCCTCACCGACCGCCTTCTGTTTCGTGGTAAAGACCGATCGATGATTTCCGCCGGTCCATCGCCGGAGCTGGTGACGCCGGAGGTGGCTCAACACGGCACGGCTGCGAGTCTAGAGCACCTTCATGCAGCGGCCATCAAGCGGTCATCCGTGCTAACGTGCGGCGATGCTGCGACAGGTGGAGCGGGTCCCGGTGGAATTATTAATCTCGCCTCGCGAGACTGCATGGAGGCAGATGCAGGGCCTGGCGGGCAGTCCGGTAGGACTACAAGCACTGGCCGTCCTGGGAATCATTACGCTAGCGCTTTTGAGGATGGGGTCCGTGCGTTCGTGAGCGGCACCGCTACATTATACTCGATGAACGCGGAACGCACGGAGCCGCTTCTCTACTCTCCCAGAACGCGAGGCGCTGGCAGTCCGGAGAATACCTGGATTCGGTGGGGCCGAAAATGGCTCATCCTAGGCGTGGCCCTGCACATCCTTGGCTTCCTGGTCGCGGATCTAATCTTCCTCTGGCAGATGGCACATTCGCGACTGGCCGTCATTCCGTCCACCGTAAGTGAGGCCATGGCACTCACCTACGAAAGCGGGTACCAGGAAAGGCTGCTCAGTCACCATTTTTGTATTTTTGGAGATTTCACTCCCGAGAGAAAGACCAACTCGCCGTAGTGTTGCATGGTATTCAATACGGTATTGCATTACGAGATTTCAATCTTGGACCCAGGGAACGTCGTCGCCAATTCGCATTCATTGGACTGTACTACAGGTACGGTAAGATTTACTTCGCGGTGGAGCTTGTGGGCGGCTGGGCGGTGCTGACGAGCTTTTACCCCTTCTTGCTCAAAAACGCCGCCTGCAGCTGCAAGTGGCACTGGTGCCTGATGGGCAACCGCATGTTGCGCTGGCTGTCGCCGCTCTGTTTCGCTTTTCTGGTGCTCATTCCTACGCAGCAGGGCACCGATTCCATGAGTTTCGTGCAGCGACTTGGGCACGATTCTTGCGCGGCGCTCAGTTTCGGCTGCTTTCTCGCGGCGGAGCACCATACCCTCGGATGTGCGCACGGGAACATGCTGCCGACGGAGCGCCGCGCGCGCCGCTTCACGCAGCGGCTGAGCGCGTTCTCCTTTTCTGTTTTCGGGGTCGCACAGATCCTCTATGCCGGCATGGGGATACGCTCAAGCTTGCTCAGCATGCTCAGCTTTGCCGGCGAGATGTACGGCTGCCTCTGCGTTTTCGTCAGTCTGGCGACCATCTGGTATTTCTCGCGCCCGAAACGCGGTGGTGCGCGGAGCGCGAACTGGTCTTCGCGCGCAACGCCGGCTGCAGAGCGGGAATCCGAGTGTTTTCCTGCTCTCCATGACTGCGGGAGCGCCGCGTCCTCCTCGGGGTCTCTCGGCGCGGAAGATGGTGTTTGGGCCTGCGATCCTGCGTACGCGTGTGAGGCCGGCACGCAGCTTGCGCCCTCTGTGCGCAGGTACGAATCGTGGTACCTGCGCGCTAAGAAAGCGCTGCTGGTGACCGCGCTGGCGCTGGTGGTTTCGCACTTCGTGATTCTGGTCTGCTGGTGGGATCCCCGGAAGGCGTTGATGAACTGTGCGAATGTGGAGACGGAGTCTGCGCTGGGGTGCGCAGAGTGTCGCCCGGGAACGCGTCACGACAGGTGGGACTCTGGTGGCGCGGGGCCCTCAGAAACGCGCCTCTGCGACGAGCTCTCGAGCAACGAGCTTTTTTGGACGACGAAGCTCGGTGCGGCCTGTGTGCGACCGCCCGCCGAGGCCGCTCGTTCTTCGTCCTCTTCCGTGAGACTGACAAGCAGCGAGAGCACATCCAGTATGACCATGCACAGTTTTTGTGTCCCGCCTGCGACACCGTACTCCATCGATGTGAGCACTGTAAATTGGACGTTATTCAGCAGCGATTTTCTATCTGCTCCGGGGAATGCGTCGTCCGAAGCAGGAGCAATTCTGCGAGGAGACCTTTTTTCGACAGTTTCGAGCGTGGAGCAACATTTGCAGTTCCGAAGCCCTTTTCAGCTGATAACGCTAGCCGGGTGCGAGATCCAGGATGTGCGGCGGCTGGCGGACCCAGAACTGCGGTACCTGCGTGATCCTGGTAATCCAATCACAGATTTTGCGGTCAAAGGCGTGGCCTGCGCTCGACTGTCGCCACGAGTGCCGGACGACGAACTGTACTGCACTACAGATGGGGGGGAGGCTGTGAGCATTTGGGATGCTCCAGAATCTGTGCGAAAGCTTCTGCAAAGAGCTTGTCAGTAAATGAAGTGGCAGCCCGCACCACTTGACGTGAACTCGCGTCGCGTTTAAACAAAGCTAGGAACGTGTAAAATAGCTTCTGTGCGAATGGGTTTTTTGAGATGATGATCTCGCTAGACCGACGACCTGACCGTACACCATTGTGCGCAAAGACGCGCTCAGGTTTTGCATCAATCTTTTTTGACTCGTGGACTCCAAGTCGACACATAATGTGAACAGACGGTATCAGAGCAAGTTTTGTTCGTGTTCGTCGTTTCTTCCTTCGAAATCTGTCTGTCCGTTGTCTTTGTTCCACTTTCTTCTCGTTCTTGGTTCCCCCGTTGACGACATAAAGATGTGTTGATGTGCAGGTTGTGGTTCCATCCTGCTTCCGTGTGTCCGTTTCCCCAGGCGGCCACCTGCGCCACGATATCAAACCACAGGCGTGCCATGGTAGTGCATGTCGAGATACTCTTCGCCTCAGAGGCGCACGATAAAGTTATGAAAAAAAGTAGTGCTAGATTGTTGAGACACCCGAACACAATCTCGACTCAGATAGACTATGAACCGATGTCGTCAGGTTACGACACTATAGGCTATTGGGAGAGATCAGGAAGGATGAGAGATACGACCGAGTGACTTGCCACAATAGGGAGATTTGAGTCAGATACGCTGCGCAAATGGAACCGAAAGCATACGAACGCGAGAGAGAGAATGCTGCACGCCAAACGTCCTAACATAGATATTTATTTACGCAAATTTTGAGCTTTGCCACGGCGCGTGTGCCAGAAGGTTGGTTTGGGTGATCTTCAGTTCTATTTGTCCTTCGTGGACAGGGATCGCGAAAATGACAATGTATTTCTCTGTGACCGCACCCAAACCTGCAACTCACTACTATCGTACTGGCACTTCCAAGTTGCTAACACTCGCAGAGTGAGGACGGGTGTTGCATCTTAAATACTTTGAAAGTAGCGGCTGGAATCTCCGGGAGCCCGATTGCGTGGACCAAAATGAAATCCTCTTCCCTCGCCAGCATGAGAACGTCCACACTTGGCACGAAGCCTGGTGCTGGCAAAAACCGTTTTGAAAACCGTTTTGACCGGTTTGGCGGAGCTGCTGCTAAGAGCGGGCTAGTGACTAGGGTTGCGCAGGTGCGTACGGTGGCCGTTTTGGATTGGGGTCCCACGAATTTGTCCTTCCACCACCCCCGGGCCAAGTTAAAGCTTAGAACAGAATTCCTGCCGAATGGGCCCGAGCTTCCCAGTTTTCTCACCTGCCGGGAAGAGCAGAACTTTCCTGACGCGAGGCCGGTGGCAAGGCGTTTCGCATTCTCGTATTTTCAGGTATTATTGGTTTGCTTCGTTCTGAATTTGAATTTCTGGCTAGCCGAATCGTTCCTTAAGGGTTCTTGAGTGCAGCCATTGCCGTTTTTGGATCTCGGTACTAGCTCCAATGCGACGTCACCTGGCCTGCACCACCACGGGTCTTTGCATTTCCGCTACCCGCGATGTCGGTAAAGAAATTTATCACCGTCGAATCTTTTCTGTGTCCCTTCGGACCCTCCTCCCGCAAGGATTTGGACCTTGTTGTGGAGAACCTTCGCTCGTGCTTCAACTTCACGTACAGTGAGGCGATCGGGTTCTTCAACGGGGCCACGCAGACATGTCGTGTGCGGCGGGAGCATGAACCCATCATTGAGCGCTTGCGTGGCTGGTTGTCACAGGTCAACGCGGACGCCGTGGTTTGGATCGACTATGACAAATCGAACGGCAGCGGTCCTCCGCGTCTCATAGCGCGTGGCGCCGCCCGGTCCGTGTTCCCGCAGGACTGCCTCGAGATCGTTCCGAGTGGCCATGGAGCTACTGGCTTTCCGGGCGGGCCCTGGCCCCTTTCCTACGGTCGGGGAGGCGGCGGTGGCGGTGGCATCGGAGGAGGCGGAGGGTCGTCGGCTCGCGGCGGCGCAGGGATTCCCTTTGGCCTGCCGGCATCAGAGACAGGCATCGTCACGAACTTTGAGGCGAGGATCAACGCGCGCGAAGGAGGTCGGGGCGGCGCGTTTCTCGGCTCGCAGTCCTCGTCGGGACTCTCCGCTGTGCTGGGCGGTTTTAGCGGTTTTCCCTCCCCCGCCAGCGTGGCGACTTTCGGGGCGGAGAGCGGCCTGCCGCCAGGGCTGCAGCGAATGGGCACTATCTTCGACTGGTTCCAAGACGAGGATGACGAGGAAGACGAGAAGACGAGCGTGCTGATCGGCGGGCGCCTGCGCGAAATGGTGCCGATCTTGAAGGCGCAGCACGGAGGGAAGTATGTCGACTACGCGACGCTGGTGGAGGAGCGAGCGAAGATGGAGCGGGAGATGCGAGAGGATGACGCTGGCAGCGGACCAGGCGGTCGGGAAGCTTTAAGGGCCGGCGCAAACGTGGTCAGCCAACAACACCACAGTGGAGCCGGAGTCCCGGGTGGACTCCTCTATGGTAGGGGCCCGGCGCAACAACAAATCGCCTCCCCTTCGGTGCCTCCTGGCCTGACGCGCAAGAACACTCTGGTCACGTGCGACGACTTCCTCCGCAGCCGCAAGAACACGCTGACCGGCGACGCGAGTGCGGCCAGTCTACTCTGGGCGCGCAAGGCGTCGACGACAATTGCTCTGCAGGACTACGGAAGCATCATTTTGCCGAGCGAATTCCTGGCTCACAACCCCGAAGACGTCGGGCATCTGAACATGCACGGCACGTTCGCGCGCGCATCGCGGAGAAAAAGCAGCGTCGCCTTCGGCTCGGATCCGCACAGCACCCTTCTCCCCCTTCTCCGTCGCATGTCCCGGCGCATGTCCTCCGCGGCGGCGAACGCGACGGCGAACGCGACGGCCGCTCAGGAT
>JACKZZ010014258.1_pt1 | contig 18404 bp, 7 predicted proteins | sample 8027871 | NCBI WGS metagenome assembly JACKZZ01 (sample SAMN15724774, study PRJNA655200) | protist metagenome | isolation source: fluorescence activated cell sorting (FACS) single amplified genomes of... | place: USA: West Boothbay Harbor, Gulf of Maine | collected 2000-07-19
AACTGCACATCTCGATCACTGACTCCAACTCTCGATCACCTCAAAGACTTAAACTCCATCAATCCCCTCCACAGCAGTGTCACTTCCCTCGAACCCACTCCACCTTCTCGACCGCACCGGGCCAAGCGCCCCCCAAGGGGCCAAGAGAACATCGAGTCTCCTGCACACTCTCCCCCAAGAGAACAAACATCCCCCAAGAGAACAATCATCCCCAAGAGAACATCCAAGACCCGTTCCGGGCCGTTCCCCCCATTCAGTTTCACTTCCTTGAAGTTGCCCTCGTTTCACCTAGTAGCCGTACAGCCACGCCAGCTGCGTGTCGTTGTCCCTGGTGAGCGAGTGCATGGAGAAGGCGAACCCCCCGGCCAAAAGCGGGAAGATGGTGCCCGTGTAGGAGACCCAGCCCAGCTCCAGCGGCGTTATCTGCTGTTGCGTGCGCATAATGTCCACGTACTCCGGAGGGATGCCCTCGTTCCCGCCGCCCTGGTCCGAGCAGGCGGCCTTCGGGTTCCAGGGGTCCAGGCGGCCGGTGGGGTAGTTCCAGGGCTTGGAGGGAACCCACAGGTGGTCGGCGCCGATGATGGGGCGGATCACGCGCTTCGGGTCCTTCTCGATCGGGGTCTGCTTCTCCCAGTGCCGCACGTAGCCGCCGCTGGCACCGAAGGCGCGCTGCTGCTGCGAGAACGCGGAGAGCGCTCCACCGGAACGGGAAGCGAAGCGGAAGGAGGCGAGCATTTTTCTCAGAGTCTGAAAGACAGTCTGAAAGACGGAACGATGTTTCTCCCCTACAGGTAACACAACGGTACAAACAACCTCTAAGACTAGTAGTCGAACGTCAAACGTGTTCAACGGTTAACGCCAAACGTCGAGAGGGAAAACACTCTTGGATCGGGGAGGCAGATTTGGGTGGAGGCAGATTTGGGTGGAGCGACGATTGGGATGCTGGAGAGGGCGATTGGTGAGACTCTCTCTCCTCGAGAACACCTGCACATCTGAATCAGGGAATAGACAAGACAGACATCATGGCAAACACAGCAAGATTCCAACTGCTCGGCTCGCAGAGCGGTGCGAGACTGTTAACCTGTTCTGGAGAATTCCGTTTGAGTAAAAGACATTCTAAAAAAAGGATGTTCCGTTGCTGGACGCTATTCTGTTTCGTTTGAGTGAAGGACGTTCGATCTGAACGACCAAGCCGTTCGCTTGAATAAAAAAAGGTTCGATCAGAATAAAAGGAAGTTCGATTGAGATAAGAAGACGTTCGACTCGACTCGAAAGTTCAAAAAAGTTCAAAGCTCAAAGTTCAAAGTGACTATCCGACCGAGAAAACATGGATTGACCATCACAACCTCCGCCTGGCCAGGTTTCTGCATCTCTGCTGCGCCGGCGTCATGCGACTCGCGTTCGTAGCGTGACCGGCCGTGCTTGGTGCCGGCGCCTCGTTTGGCGCCACCCCGTTCCCCGCCACTCCTTGCGTGGTAGCAAGGCTCTTCAGGTTGCGCGCGGTGAGACCCAGGGAGGGATCGTTCTGGTTCGGTTTGTCCTGGTTCTGTCTTTCCTGGTTCTGTCTTTCCTCTCTGTTTTCCTTGCTCCTATCATCGTGCTTACTCTTCTCCACTTTCGAGTCGCGCTTCGAGTCCACTTTCGAGTCGCGCTTCGCGTCCACATTCTTATCGCCGACCTTCCCGTGCTTATCGGCCTTACGTTTTCCCGGCGAGCGTGGCGAGTGGTTCTCTTTGTCGCGCACACTTCCCTCGTTGCCATCGTTGTAGAACATCATCGGCCCGCCAAAGCCGCCGAATCCAGGACCGCCACCGCCGAATCCAGGACCGCCTCCCTGCGGGTGCCCCTGCGGATGCCCCTGCGGATGCTCCTGCGGATGCCCCTGCAGTCCCCCCGCAGCCGTCTGCGCTAGGAACTGCGCCACCGGGTCGCCGGCGGGCGGCGTTGGAAATCCTCCTCCGTTCATCGCCGGAGGCCGCTGCTGCTGCGCGTTGCGCGAGTCTTGCTGCCGCTCCTGCTGCGACCCCCTGTCCTTCTGCGACCCCCTCTCCTGCTGCCTGCTCCTCTGAGAGCGCTTCCCGGGCGACGCGTCACGGTCCTTCTTTGGATTCTGATTCTGATTTTGATAATACTGGAGGTGCTGGTCGCCCTCGAACGGCCTCCCCACCACGATCCCGTCCGAGTTCGGATTGTTTTCCACCGAGTTCGGATTGTTTTGGTTACTATACCTGCCCAGCAGGTTGTCGAGGATGTCGCCGTACAGTGCGGGCTGTTGTCCTCCTCCTCCCTCGAGATTGCAGTTCCCATTGCTCAGATTACTCACCCACGGGTAGTCCACCCTCTGGAACTCGTACTTCTCCGTCGCCGGCTGCGCCAGCCGCCACTGCACGACCATCTGGTCGTTGAAGCCGCAGCTGATTAACAAGGGCAGAGCGTCGAAGAACACCAGCGCCGACACGCCGCTCCCGTGCCCGAAGTACTCCTTCCGCGCCGGGTTCAGGAAGCAGGACGGGAATTTGAACAGATTAACCGCCCCAAAATCGTCCCCCGAAGCCAAGTACCCGTCTCGGAAGGAGCAGCAGGCCTGCACGTTGCTCAAGTCGTAGTAGCTCTGCCAGATGCCGAGCGTGTGCCAGGAGAGCGGGTTGGTCCAGGGGCGGTCCATCGGTAGATCGCGGAAGGTGCCGAGGCTCTTCTGGCGCTCGCCCGTCCCCGTCTTAAAGACCAAAATCTGTCCGTCGCGCGCGTTCGAGATCAGGTACTGCCCGTCCTTCGAGAACATCACGTGCTTCGCTTGCGAGGAATTCCCTACTAAAGTTTTGTGCTTGAAAATCCTAGCGTCGAACTCGCGCGCGCCAGATTTCACGTCGGTGCCAATAAATGTTCCTTGAATCTTCAACAAATAGATCCGGTTGTCCAGACAGCTGCAAGCGAGGTATCTCTGCGCGATGTGGGCGGCGGACTCCTTCACGACACCATTACCAGATCTCCGCCCGGATCTACCACCGAGGTTATTCTGATTTGCCTTGCCGGCATCTGCCTTTAAACCGGCGTTACCGCTAGTAGTCCCCTCCTCAGCAGGCTCCGGCACCGCGTTCAGCGCACATGAGAACCGGAGCGCGCAGATGCGCCGTCCCGTTGTTGCTCCCCCGCTCCCCCTCTCGTTCCCCCTCTCGTCGTCCGCGATCCGGCGCTGGAACAGGAGGTCCGGGAACCTATAAACCGCGACCAGCCCGTCGTCCATTCCGACGGCGAGCATTTCGCCGGCGGAATCGAACGCCAGAGAATGGATGGGTTTGTCCATCTTGATCGACTTGCCCATCAACGGTTTTCGCTCCGTGGCGCTCCAAAACTGCACGCGGCCGTCCGTGCCAGCCGTGGCGAAGAGGCCAGATGTGGTCGGATGCACGGCGCAGGCGGTGCAGAGTTGCGTGCCGTGCGAGAGGGTGAGCACGCGCACGCAGCGCTGCTGGAGGTGTTGGAGGTGGGTGTTTGTTTTCGAGTCTGTTGGGTGTTTCTCCGCGTGCACGTACCGGATCAGCGAATTGCCGCGGGTGGTCAGGTAGCAGGTCGAGGTTGCTGATGCACTTTGCGCTTGAGCGTCTTGTCCTTGAGAAGCCCGTTGCGGCTGCTGTCCCTGAGAATTCGAAGACTGACGTTCAGACTGCACCAACAGCTTCCCCCGGCTGAAGCTGACGTTCAGGTTGCTGAGACTCGCACCGTCCCCAGCCACATCCCCGATGGAAATCGTCTCCTCCATCACGATCTTCCCCGCGCCCCCGGATCTGACGACCACCATCTTCCCGCCATCACATCCGACCAAAAAGCGATTTCCAGACGGTAAGCATAAAACGAAGCCGAGGTAGTCCGCCAGCCGCGCCGACCCCAGCACGTGGTTGCCCTGGCACGTGTACAGATGGCCGTTCGACCCCGAAATCAGGAAGAAACTGTTATCTCCGTCACTTTCCTCACCCTTCTGAACTTTCGAGGAATTATTGTAAGCGATGCCCGTGATCTCCTTCGGCCGCGCGGTCTTGGCCCACACACCGGTGCTGAAGCCGAGCTCGCCGCCTTTGTTTGTTACTGCGCTTCCCCGCTGCCCGACGCTCCCGCGCTGCACGGCCAGCGCTGCGCTCGTCCGCGCGCCGCTCGAGCTCGGCCTCCCGCCACCACCAGACCCCCTGCTACTCTCCTTGTCCTTCTCCTGCCACAGCTTGAAGTACGCCCCCTTGTCCGACTTGCCCCACGTCACGAATTTGAGCGTCTCTATGTTTTCGAAGACCAGCATGTCGCTCATCGAGTCTCGGCCGGACTGCACCACGCGCGTCGGCTTCCGGAAGATCAGCGTCTCCGTCGGACGCTTTCCCGCATGAAACGACTGGATCTTCAGAAAGTCCCAGACCAACACAGAATGCATGTCGTCGTTCGCGATCCCCACCAACGTCCGCCCGTCCGCGCTGAAGCCCACCGCGCACACCGCGCGCAGCGGCGCCTCGATCTCGCGCGACGTCGCGTCAACCGTCATGGGGAACTGGCGTTTCGGCAAATTGTAATCCCTCACCGGCCCGTGTCTCGACCCGCCTATCAGCGCGTTCACGGCGGCCGCCGAGCCCGGCCTCGCCGCCTTTATGTTGTCGGTGATCTCGAAGTTCTCGTTCTCCTCCCGGTCTATGAAATAGCGGCACTCCGCGAACGGCCCCGCGTCCGGAAACAAGGGCGACCAGACGCAGATATACGGCCCGCCCGGACCTTTCGGGTCCTGCTGTCCGCTCGCGCAAAGGTTGCGGGTCTTGTTGTAGGCGATGCACGTCACGTCGCACGAATGCCCCTCGAAGTAGGCCTGCGTGGAGCTCCGCTCGTCCCAGATGACCGCCACCTGGCCCACGGCGTACAACAATCCGTGCTCGAAGCAGACGATGTCGCACTTGTCGCTGGAGATGCCGTGCACCCAGTCCCTTTCTAACGACTGGGGGAGTTGGGTCGCGTCGCGGAGGGCGGATTTCAGGTGGTCCTGCGTCGGCGCGAAGCTGGTCGGCGGGAAGAGGAGCTGCTTGGTGCGGGAGGAGCGGCCCCAGCTTGCGCAAACCGAGCCGTGCGGACCCGGCTCGGGGAGCGAGAGAACCGGATTCGGACGGGCGAACATCTCCAAGATCGAGAGCTTTGAATTTTTCAAACTGTTCTTTCGAGTTTTTCAAGGTTGTGGTCTCACTGAAGAAGTACTCGAGCTTCTTGAATCTTCTCCAGATACTCAAAAACCTCAACGACTTAAGTCCAGCTCTCTACACCCGATGGGGGTCCCGTGTTGACACAAACGTCCCGATCCCGACTCCCGTGACCTCACGGCCCCACCGAACCGAGCGGACCCAGTGACATACTTACAGATATCCTATGCCATGACACAAACTCTACTAGACTAAGAACATACTAGGCAGAACGTCTGCTGATCAGATCTGAGATCTGCCTCGTCTATCTGCTGTATCCGCCTTGCAGCAGCTGAAAAAGAAGGTCGTAGGCCTTCTGTTGCGCACCTTCAGCACCCGCCTACGACGACGCCGCAGACTCTTTCTTTTCCGCAGCAGCCTCCTTCGCCTTCTCCGCGTTCCCCCCGACATTGTCACACCTCTGCACGTAGTACTTCTCGTCCTCCGGGTCGAGCCACTCCGACGGCTCCTCCCTGAGCTTCGCGCGCATGAAGTCCTCGCGCTCCTTCGCGCCCCTTAATCTGCGCCAGTCGAAGTAGGCCACGTGAAGGACCTTGTAGCCCATCCTGGTCAGCAGTCTGTGCTTCAACTTCGAGTAGGCCGTGTAGCGTTTCGAGTTGGCGTAGAAATGCGAAGGGCCGTCCACCTCGATGGCGATCGGCCGGTCCTTGCCGGTGGGGACGTTGCCGTTTTCGTCGGCGAGCGGACCCGATAATCTTTTCGTCAGCTCCTTGATCAACGCCTGCTTCTCGCGCATCTGGTCCTCGGAGAGGATCTCCTCCTCGCCGTCGTAACTTTTAGACAAGTTTAGAGAAGGTTAGAGAAGGTTAGAGAAGTTTAGAGAAGTTTGAGAAGGAGTCTGAAAAGAAGAGATTTAGAAAAGTTTGGTATACAGTAGCGTCTTGATGGTCCCGTCGGGCAGCACCGTGGCGTTGGGGGGGTGGTTCGGGCTGGACTTCGGCGCCATCGGAGGTGCGGGAGGTGCGGGAGGTGCGGGCGGCATGCGCGACGCAGCAGCAGCTGCGGCAGCTGCGAAGGTGCGCGTCTGCGCGCCGACGCGCGAGAGATACCTGCAGGCGGGCTGCATCATCCTTCGTCTTCTGAGGAATTCTTTCAATGTAGGTCGCACGCTTGCTGACGAGAACGAGAACCAGAACTGAGAAATTATACCGAACGTCGAACAATCGGGAGGAGACGAAAATCAGAAAAGTTAGCCCAAACCGAACAACGTTACGAAGATGCGCCGCTCTCGAAGAGTCGAAGAGTCGAAGAGGCACACCAAACTTGCAAAAGTCGGACAGAGTTTTCGAGACCGTACTAGCCGCATCCGAGAAGACACGTCCCACACACAGACAGCGGCGTTAAGTTCGTTCAAAGAATAGAAGAAGCCTAAGTAGAAGATTTCCAGAAGATTTCCAGATTACACTACTAGATTTCCAGTAGATTTCCAGTTTAGTAGTTTCCAGTTTCACACTCCAGTTTCACTCCAATTCGCACCATAGTGGCATAGTCGATCTCCAGAATGCACTTTCCAGCTTAAACCTTCAATCCCGCATGCTCTGATCCCCGCCGCGCGCCGCCCCAGCGCCTGGGGCGCCGAATATGCTCTTGGCGCTGATCCCGCCGCACTTACTACTCCCCACGAAGACCGCGTTCGGAAACGAGACGTTAGGCACCTTGCTGGCCACCATCTTGCTCACCTCCGGCGCCTTCCCCTGCGGGCAGCCCTCCAGCCACGGCTCCAGCGAGCAGCAGTGGTTGTAGGACTGGCCCGAAGATGCGGGATGAGTCGCGATAGCGCCCTTCAGACTCCCCTCGCTCGGGCCCAGGTAGACCTCCACGCCCGAAATCCGCCCATCGGCTTCCTGGAACACGAAGTCGCCCGGCTTCAGCTGCGACCCGCAGGACAGTCGCTGGAAGTCGTGCGCGCACAGGGCGAACAGATAGTAGGCGCCGTCCGAAACAGAAGAGCAGTGCTCGGCGGAAAGCTGGAACTTGAAGCCGGTCCTGAGCTCCGCGATAGCCTGCCCGATGGCGGCCGTAATAGGCTTCGTCCCGTTGTGCTTCCGGACGGCCTGGATGAACGAGTTGCGCAGAGCGTCCTTGTCCTGCTGCGATCTGGGAGCCGGGGGCTGCTGCACCTGGCCGCTCTTCTGCACGCTCTTCTGGGCGGCCTTTTTCTCGCGGAACTTCAGGAAGGAGTCCTGGAGGGAGGAGCTGTTGTTTCGAGAGAAGAAGTCCTCCTGATTTTCCTCGTAGTCCACGTCCATCCCCATACCATCGTCGTGCAGCTGTGGCATCTTGTGGACTCTCTAGATCTATAAATGCAAACAAAACTGGGAACTGAGTACCGACTCAGATAGAAAACTCCTCACAGTCTCGGGGTCTTCCGACACTCCGAGACGACACTTTTGGCTCCACTTTCGACGAAAATTCGATTGGCAGGCAGTTTTCAGTTTAGTTTCAGTTTCAGGTCGGCTTTCGAGATGCACGTTTGCATCGTTTGGGAGAATCTCCTCTTCGTTTTCTGAACTTCTCTTCTCAAACGCTCGCTCTGTTGGCCCACACGCAGAACCGCTCGCGACTCCCGCACTCCCTCCGAGCGTCTAGCCAGACTGGAAAGCACTACAAATACATTATCATTGTCAGCTCCTGGCATGCATTGGAGCTCAGCACACCGAAATCCAGCATAAATGTGTGTCACAACGAAGGTCACGACGGTCTCTTCACTCTGAGAGCGACTTTCTGAGAGCGACTCTCTGTTCGCAGCGTAGCTTCACTAGCTCGAACTCTATAGCTCGAACCGTAATTCAGACGATCCCGTGGTTCACAAACGGCAACCGCAAGTAACACAAACAGGCAGCAACACTCCGTCAATCAGACCCTGGTTCCCCCCAGCGACGAGGCTCCCCCAGCGGTTCCAGTCGGGCTCGAGGCGCTGGTCGGACTCGTTGGCGAGGGTTGCGCCGAACTCGTCCCGCGAGAAGATCCGCTCCTCCTCCGCCTCGCCCGGGTCTCGTTCACCTCGTGCAGAATGTCCGCGCCGTCGGTGTGGCACCGGATCGCGTCCAACAAGTGCAATAAAATGGTTTCGAGCTGCCGCCGATCGCGCAGATCTGCCGACGTCATTAAATCTCTTTTTATCTTCATCATCGCGTCCTGGCAGATGTTCAGATTTTGCAGCACGGACTGGAACTTCTCGGAGCCGATGATTGTTTGGAGGGATTGCAGCGCCGCGTCGTCCAGGTTCGAAAAACTGCCCAACGCCAGACTACCGCTGGAGTCGTTGCTGGAGAGCGACTGCCGCTGTTGGGAGTGCTGGGACGGGCGCTCGGACTTTTGGGACTGGCGCTCGGAGGCGGGCTCGCCGGAGGCCTTGCGTTTCAGCTCCGTCAGATCCGAGACCATTTTGTGGTTGAATTCCCACCACAGGATCGTCACCTCGCGGAGTTCCTATGAAAAGCGTTACGGGAAACGTCGAAATTTGACTGAGATTTGTCTGCAACTTGAAACAGAAATGCTTCAAGAAACAAGTATACCGTTATGGGCACGAGTTTGTTGGGGTCCGATTCCTTCTTGTTCTCTATGCACTTTCTGTTCATCGCGCGCACCCTCAAAGTCGGTTTCTGGAACTTGGGGGCGGATAGAGCCAGACCGAGGGCGAAGATGAGCTGCTTGCGCTCCGTAGATGAGACCACTTCGTTTTGCGAGGAGGTGGTGGGCGCAGACTGCGCGGCCGAAGAGACCGCGGAGACCCAACCTGGAGTTGATCTATGTCGTAGATGAGATCAGAATCATTTTAATATGAGAGTACCTTTCACCCACCCGCCCACCTTGCTGGCGGTCGATTTGTTCTGCGAGTCCCTGCTGCTTCCGCCCGGGCTGTTGTTGCCACCAGAACTTCCGCCCGCAGCCGGTTGATTAACCAAAATCGCGTGCACGTCGTTCAGACACTGCTTGACCTCCTCGTCGTCGACCGCGTAAATCGCCGAAAACACCCCCCCCTGTGCCTGCCCGCGCGTGACCGCCTTCCCGGCCTTCAGCGACTTCAGCACCGAGCGCATCACGCTCATCTGCGCCAGCGCGGCCCCGAATTCCTCCATCGTGCTCGCGTCCCCCGTCAGCCTCTGCTTGTTCTCGCTATTCGAGTTCCGCCTATATTCTTCGTACACGCTCATCGCCCGCTGCTTAATGGACTCCAGATTGGCCGCATTGGCGGCCTTCTGCTCGGGCGACGAGGCCTCGTCTTTTTTAGCAAGAGCGATCTTCTTCTGCGCCTCCTCGATGGCCTTCTTCTGGGCGCGGGCCTCGGCGGCGCGCTCGGAGGAGAGGGGTAATGGTTTATTCTTTGGTCTCCGCGTCACACTCCCGTCCGGATGCACGACGGTCAGGATCTCATCCTCGTCCGAGGAGGAGTCTGCGTCGGCGTCTGCGTTAGACTTATCTGCGGCAGGTGTGGCAGGTGTGGCAGCACCTATCGTAGGTGTCGCAGGCAGTTTAGAGAGTTTGGACTTATCTTTATCTGCTTCCGTGGCAGCAGTGCCCGCGGCGGTGCTCGCAGGGCTGTCCTTGATAGTCTTGACCTCCTTCAGCTTGACCTTCTTGTCCTTCTTTTTGTCCTTCCTGGGCGGCGCCAGACTGGCCAGCCAGGGCTTGACGATTTCGTGCTGCAGCAAACCATCGAGAGAATGAACCACCGTGTCCACGTGGTCGTCGATCTGAACTTCAATACTGTCGCAGACGTACGACTTGATCAAATTGGAAAACGCGGCAATCAGCACGTTGTAGACCGCCGAGAACCACGACTCCTCGATCTCCAGCTCCAGAGATGCGATGTCCACCTCTCTCCTGGTTAGGTAGAGCTGCGGGACGTTCTTCCACCAGCGGACACCAAAACCTAAATGTAGGGAGATGTTGTTCGCGAACGACATGGCCGAGCCCTCGCCGTTCAGGTAGGGAAAACTTTGCTGCTCGAAGGAGAAGGAGAGCTTCTCCAAAATGCAGGACATGCCGGCGGCGTGGAAGGAGACTAATTCAAACCCGTTCAACAGATTCTCCGCCGTGGCCGTCTCGAAGTTGATCTTTAGGGTTACTTTTTCCTTCCTCACTTTAAACCCGCCTAAATCGATGTTTCCGACCGCGTAGTGGAACCCACTCGATTCGCCCTCGAGATTCTCGATGTGGATCTTCGGCAATAGCCCCATGACCACGTCCACTGCGGAGTCCAGCATGCTGTTGATGAGCTCGCCGCGCTTCACCGGGTCCTGCAGGTCCGCGACTAATTTTTCAGTGGACTCGACGGCGTGCTCGACGTCGAGATTCTCGATGCGATTCATGAGGCTTCCCATGGAATTGTCGAAGCTCTGGTTGATGTCGCCCGGGTTCATCAGCGTGCCGGGGTTCATGATGCTATCCAAAACCCCGCCGTTCTTGCCCCCGCCCGCGCCCGCGCCGATGTTCTGGAGCAGACTTTGGACGGTCTTGTTCTCGGCCAGGACGCCGACCTTGTCGAGCGCGGTCTCGAGGTGGCCGACCATATTCTGAGTTTGTAAGACCAGGTTCTCGTCGTCCAGCACCTTCGTGAGCACCGTCTCGCCGGAAACCAGATTCTTCAACGCGCTGCCGACGTTCGTGTCTGCATTCTTACCGCCACCCGGAGAGGTGCTGTCATGATCCGTCTCCACGAAGAAGTTCGCCACCTGCTTCGGCACCTGGATGCCGGCCTTGTCCAGAATCCCCTGCAGGTCGATCGCGTCCAGCATCTCCATGCCGCGCATGGATTCGAGTTTGATCAACAGCTCCAACGCGCTTTCCTCCGGTTTCGCGTACTGCAGGATCTGCTCCGCGGCGGAGTTGACCACTTTTTTCGCCAGTTTACCGCGTTCGCGGGTAGACGCCGCCACCGTGTCGATGGCGTCCTTGGCCTGGGATTGGGCCTCGGTCTGCAATGTATCGGCGGTCTCCTTGATCTGCTGCTCGACGAGAACGGAATTGGTGTAGGTCGCGAAGTCCCACTCGCGCAGCCCGAGGGCGTCATCCTTCAGAACCTGCTGTAGCTTTTTGCGGGTTTTGGCGATCCACCCGTCGGGCCCCGCCAGATAGTTCCGCTGCAGCACGCCGAAGAGCGCCGCGCCCTTCTGCTGCCACACCGCCTGGTTGTTCGCCAAATTTTCGGTCAGCTTGGTGAGATTCTCAGTTAAAGCTAGCGCGGTCGCGGAAGTGCCGGTGGCTTCTTGTCCGCCTTCGGCGCTAGTGCCGCCGCCCTCCGGCTGCTGGCCCTGCGGGCCGCCCTGCGGCACGGCCAATCTGAGCCTCTCCATCTTCTCCTCTAAACGAATTCTGGATTTCTCGACCACGTCCGCAAGTTTCGACTTTTCGTAGATCTGCCCGCACTCCTGCAGCCTTACCTCCGCGTCCTTTTTGTAGACCTCCATGGTCTTGATGGCTTGCTGGATCTCGGACTCCTTCGTCAGTTCCTCCAGCGCCTTCTCGCCGAAAGTAGACAGCTCTGTGGTGATCTTCTCGCCCTGCTGTTTCAAATGCGTGGTCAAATCTTCGACCTCGGCCACCATGTTGGTTTCGGCGAGTTTCTGATTCACGTCCGATTGTAGTTTCTGCGCGGTCTTCTCGGCGATCGCCTGAAGACGCAGGATCTCCTCGTCGCCCGCAGACGCGTCCGCGAACTCGTTTAGATCGCTCACGTCCTTCTGGTTCGCTGGAGCCGCTGCACCCGCCACCGTTATGGCCCCCTGCACGAACCCTTTTGTCTGCACGGGCGCCGTGCCTGTTTTGTCTACGGCGTTCACCCCGCTCGCCGCGCTGCTGGTCGGGGGTATGCTGCTGTCTTCCTCGTCCGAGTCGCCCGCCGACAGAAACCCATCTTCTCCCGCGTCGTCCTCGTCCCCCGCCGAGTGGCTGCCCTGGTCCCGCTTCCCCTCTACTTTCTCCTTCTCCAGCCCCTGCTGGCCCCCAAAATTTTTCGAATCTCGCTCCAGCATGTTCCCCACCTCGTCAGCCACGGTCACGATCTCCGTCGTCTGCTTCTCGATGATCTCCGTCGTCGCCTCCCACGCTTTTTTAGTCGTATTCACGATCTTCTTAATCTCGATCTCCTCCATGGTCGTGTTCAATTTCTCGACCACCCCCGTGTCGACGGCGAGCTTGTGCAGCTTCTCCAAGAGCGCGAACGTCTTGAGTTGCTTCTTCTTCCACTTGCGCTTGCCGGCCTCGACCAAGGGCACGAAGCGCGCGTCGCAGCGGATGCGCTGCTCGTTCAGGTGGCACTGGAACTGCGTGTCGGTGGAGGTCATCTTCACCGTCCAGGAGTCGTACGTCTTGTTCTCCCTGCACGCGACGCCCATCCCGTAGGGCGTGTGCACCGGCAGCTCCGGGCACACGTGACGTTCCCGTTTCAGCGAATCCCGGTTCAAATACGCGGTCGTGGAGAAGAGCGGGTAGCGCACGACGTGGATGTCCGCGTGTGTACTCGCGCCGGGGCGGAACCCTATCAAAATGCCGATGCCGAGCGTCGTCTCGATCGGGACGCCGATGGCCGTGAAAGAGGTGCGCGTGATGTCGGCCTTGGGGAGAACGATGTCTTGCAACAGGGAGCTGGCAGCAGAGCACTCCGAACTCTCGGTTGATCTTAAGTCCGCGTGCATCAGCCGCAGGTGGGTCTTCTTGCGAGCGGCCTCCCCGACGCGATTCTCCGTCGCGCGAGTTTCCGTCGCCGGACTCGTGGGTGCCGAGGAAACGTCTGTCGCGATGCGGTTCACCGCCAACCGCACCGTGAGCTTGTGTTGTTTTTCGTCGTCTAGGACGCACAAACCCCACACCCTCCGCCCCGAAATCTTGAGCGAGTTCTGGATCTGCTGGCGGCGCGACGGGCTGAGGTCTGAAAGGCCTGCGAATTGCGCCGTCGCTGCCGTCGACGGCCGCGAGCTCATGGAGGAAGAAGACGTCGATTCGAGCCTTTGATTTTGATTTTGATTTTGCCCCGCAATGCTGCCCAGCAGCTCGGAAGACAGCTGCTCCGGCAGCTGCACCATGCGGCCGCGCCAGTCGTTTAGCTTCCGCGCGTGATTGACGAAACCCGAACTGCTGCTCAGAGCAGTGCTCTGGGTCTTCTTGAACTGGTCCGTGACGCAGGCGATCCCTGAGATACCTTGATCTGCTAAATCGGTCAGTGTTTTAATCTGGGATTTCATTTGGGTTTCCACGTTGCCGCGAAGATGAAGAGGCAGGATGTCCAGCACGGGGGCCATATTCTCCGTCAGGGCGGACTCCAGGCCCGGCGACCCGCCAGGCCCAGGTATCAAGGACGGCGAGGGGGAGGACATGGTAATTACTCCAAAGTTTGCTCCGAATGGAATTACTTCAATGGACCATTGCCAGCATCGTTGCCATTGGAATCATTTGCCAAAGGATTGGGTGATTCGCTCTGTGGATATTATGCTTACGCAGCTTAGGCACTTGTGCTGTTCAAGTTGTTCAACAGCATGTTGCCAGTCTCCAACTTGAACGGTCCGCCGCTCTCGAGACAGCTCCCTCGGCTCGCTTGCTGCAGTTATGAGGATGAGAACACGTCGCGTTTCTGTCAAAGTCAACGGGGTTTCTCTACTGCGAAACTGAAAGCTACTGGATTCTCTCTTACTTTGAGGCGACTAGCTGAGACTCACCTGTACTGAAAGGCAAATGTGTTGTTGTATACCTAGGGACTGGAGTCCAGCAGACGAGCCTCAACTTTCCGAACTAATGCTTTTGTAATTCGAGCGACTGCTAAGCAGTCGCTCGAATAGTCTGCTAAGCAGCGGGAGCCTTATTTACTACTAGGCATAGTACCTACAGCACGAGAACACGGAATGCCTTAAGAAGTTAAGCTCTACGAAGACGGGAATATATGTTACATTTCAAATTCGAGTTTTACTAAACTGCAACAAAGAACGGTAAGAACCTCGCCAACTGGCAACTGGTGCAAACAATATTTAGAGTCGATCAACTATCACATTCAGGGTAGTGCTCAAATACGTTTTACTAAAAAACTCCCTCTCAGCTCTCCGTGTGGTCTTGTGCACGGTCCAGTGGGGTACCTGTGGGCTGTCGCCGCTTTCAGCTTAGTATTAGAATACTACCGTAGCGTGACTGCTCGTATAGGTTCCCGCTCAACTACAAACAGAACCACCATGTGACAAGTGTCAGACACTGACGAAGTCTTCTGCGACGGTGGACTCGGCTTCAACTGCGCAGATTCACTCTTCTCAGAGTCATAAAATTCGGCAGCCCGCCTACTGAGGCTGACATCTGTATTGACCTGTAGTTCAAACGCACAAATATATGTTCCACTTCCACTTCCAAATATCATTTCACTTAATATGCAGGGCACAAATATCATCATGTTCATTTTCATTTCATTTCCAAATAGCAGTCACTTCCAAATAGCAAATATCATCAGGTTCCACTTATGGTTATGGTTATGGTGAGATGCTTGCCAGGCTGAACGATGAGGCAACTAATCGAAAGAAATGCTACTATAGTATTGAAAGTAATATTTAGACAAGGCTACTGAACTACTAGACAGCTCTAGGGACCCTCTTCGATCAACGCGCGCATACCGATGCTGTTCGATCTCATTCCTCCTCTTCTCGTGATTAATCATAGAGTTCGGTTCGTGTGGTAATTCCACGGGCCATGCATGAGAGCAGGCATCTATATTCGATGTCTGACAAGAGGGAAACGAGGTTCCCAGTCAGCCATGAGGGTGTACATAGCGTACAACTTGTAGGTTACGGTGCCAATACTATCGGCCATCTTGTTTTTATCGTTGACGTCCGGGTGTCAGGACGCTCACCATGCGACTTTCATTGGCTAAACAGGAGATAGCAAGCCCCGCTCTTCCCTCGGCGCAAGCCACATCTGTAATGATCCGCTGGCTAGGGTTCGTATTGTTATATTCTTGTTTACTTACTTCGACTCACTTGCTGTTCCAGAGACCTCAACTTGCACCACATTTTGTTGCGCTATTCCATTTCGGCGTGTTCCAGCATACTATTCCGGCACCCGATTCGCGGCAACGTGACTACAACGCCGGCCAGACGACTATGATGGGTTCTACGATAGTTACAGTCACGACTCTGGGTACACGAACTGTAATTTGTCCATGACTCCTATGCTCTATGTAATGACTTATGCACATCTCATGAAGAATTTCTGGCTGCGGAGATTTCCAGTCGCGTTTTGTGGGCCACTATCTACGGTCTTGTTGCAACTGCAACCAAAGACCTTCGCGCAGCGCAAGATGCGCCAGCGCGCGAGGGCACCTCACTAAGTGCGCACTCTCCTCCTCGATGGCTATTTCCTCTGCCGCTGCTCACCACACTAGGCCCTCCTCCCAGGCTGCTCTGATTTCACGACTCTCCATCCGCCGTTGGGCATTGCCATGTCCAGCACATGTCGGTAGGTTTTCATCTTCTTCCTGCTCGGATGGTCTTTCGGCCGCAACCTCGCAGGTGGACTCAGGCTCGGGCTCCTTCTGGCATTCGAATGGCCCAGGCTTCGGCTTGCTTGCCCTTCCTTGGCAGTTCTCCCACGCTGTTAGTCCGGTTGTCGGCGCCACCGCGACTGCCCACGCAGGGGCCAGCTCTACCTTCGCCCCCAGGAACGCACGGCTTATGAAATTTAGCACTAGGTCTGGATGCTCCTGCAGGATTCGGTTCCGGCCGAATCCCCCTCTCCACTTCCCCGCTGCTGCGCGTTCCACCAGATTCGCCTGCAGGTCCATGGAGTGCCCGTATAGCTCGGGGCAGTGCCAGAGGAGGTGCTCCACCGAGTTTGGCGCGTTACATAGCGGGCACACTGGAGCTCTGCCGAAGGACGCAAACCCGGAGGCGAACACTGTGACCCCGCATCGCATCTGGTTATAGATGGATTCTTGCGCCCGGGATTTTCCGTGAAAACGCCCAGACACGATTGGATTTCGCTGGTCTTCACTCCCTCTTACGCTGCGCACACGGGCCCACGACGCTGAGTGCGATTTGTCCAGACGCTCGTTCTCCTGCTCCCTGGCGGTCGCTCTAATTCGTTCCTTCGCCTTTTGCTTCGTTAGCTGTCGGCCCGGGCTGTAGAGATCAGGTCTGCAGGACACCTTTCCCGCGATCTGGTCGGCGAGTTCGTTGCCGCGATGATCTGCATGACCACGCAGGAAGCCGAGGCGGACTACCCGGCCGGACCGGACTATGGTACGAATGGCCCTCCTAATCCTGTATTCGGCATAGTCCCGAATTCTGGACCCGACCATGGAGGAGATATTGCTTAACGAGTCCGAGAGCACGGTCTGTGTTTTACGCCTGCTCGGATCTGCCGCAATACGTTCCAGCACCACACGCAGCCCATCTTGCTCTGCCGTGTACGAGTCCCCGATCACTTGCAGAGGCCACGCGCACTTCTCGACGACATTCCCGTTTTCGTCGATTCTCACGTACGCTGCGGAGAGTCTCTCGTCCTGGACAGATCCATCAGCGTACCATACGTCAGCATCGCCATCCACCTGCAGCTCCGCGACTTCCTCCTTAGTCAGCTCGTTCGTCCTAAACAGGACCGCGCCCGGATCCCCCTGGAAGCTCCAGTCCGCCTCGGCGATGTCCCTGAAGGATGGTTTCCAGTCAGGCATGACCTGCTCTGCGACTACGTTGGACATGTTGAGAACTCTGTCTCCCATTTTCTGCCACCCGCCAAAGCCGCTGCGGAACGCCTCCCTGAGCGGGCCATCCACCTGCGTTCGCTGCTTCGCTCTGCACACAATCAGCCCTGCTTCGAAGTCCCGGACCTCACGCGCAGTTTCCATCCCTGCTTCTCGGATGAGCGCGGCACTGCTCACCATCTTAGGCACCCCAAGCACGATTTTAGCGACCTCAGACAAAGCTTTGCCAATCCTGTTTAGGTCGTCGTCCCGCAGTTGCGGGAGCCAGGCACCACCACAGTAGCTCACCAGGGAACTTACGATCGCTCGCACCAGCATGTGTACGTGCTGGCATGAGGGCTCCCAGCTAGCAGCTGCCAATTGCCTGACGCATTCCCTTCTCTTATCGATCTTCCGCACTACTCTCGCAGCATGCTCCTTCATGTTGAGGTCCGCGCTTATCCACACGCCGAGAAGTTTGACTTCCTTCGCTTCTTCGATCCTTTTGCCATTCGGCACCAGCTTCGCAGCCGTTTCCTTTCTCGCCCCTAGGCTCACCCACTTGGTCTTTTCCAAGCTCAGCTCCATATTCGTTGCGGCGCACCATTCGGCGATTGTTTCCAAGTCCGCTTGCAACAGCCTTAGGGCCTCTTCTGGACTGGAGCTCATGCGCCTGACAGTCAGGTCGTCGCTGTACCCGAGCGGACGGGCTCCCCTAGCCACCAGCTTCGTTATCAGGCTGTCCTGGTTTTGCACGTAGTACTCGGGACCACCTTTGGAGCCCTGTGGGCTCCCTACCTCTAGGCCCTTCGCACCGGATTTCGCTTCGCCGAGTCGCACGACTCTTGTTCGATCCCTCAAGAATGCGCCCACCCAACGCGCCCCCGCGTCGAACGCGGCTAACTCATCCGCGCTAACCTCTGGCCGCCTGCCCCAGATTTTGTCTACGGCGACGTCGTAGTCAATGCGGTCAAAGGCGTCTGACTGGTCCACCACCAGTGCCGCCAGGTACATGCCCGCGGCTTTGGCCTCTTCAGCGCTTGATATCAGTGACGCCACGGCTTCTGCTGTACTCCGGCCCTTTTTGTATCCCAGCTGCGAGGGAGACGTCGGGACGCAGTCCACTGTGATCAGCATGACTACCCCCTCCGCGACCTTCGCCAGACACGACGTGAGCGCAACCGGGCGCCAGCCTTTTATCACAGCTCCTTTGCCGTTCTTCTTGTCCAGCGGGCATGCCTCATCCATCCTCCACGCCTTCGGCACCATCCCAAGCCGGAGCTGCGTTCCCAGAGCATCTCTCAGCTTCTCGACGCCTACTCTTGGGAGATTTTTTATTAGGCGCGGGGAGACCCGATCAGGTCCGCACGCTGCTGCCGCACGCATTTTCTCGATCTGGATTCGTACCGCGTCGATTGGCAGCTCCGGGGACAGCTTTGGCAGGATTCGCCGTCTGACTTCGTTCCTCTCAAGCGCGCCCTGCTTCTTTTCCGGCGCAAGCGGGGCGAGGCTGGTGTATGCGTCCAGGA
>JACKZZ010000025.1_pt1 | contig 18384 bp, 11 predicted proteins | sample 8027871 | NCBI WGS metagenome assembly JACKZZ01 (sample SAMN15724774, study PRJNA655200) | protist metagenome | isolation source: fluorescence activated cell sorting (FACS) single amplified genomes of... | place: USA: West Boothbay Harbor, Gulf of Maine | collected 2000-07-19
AATATTCCAGTACTTTCATCCAATTGTCTTTTTGAAAGTAGGTGCCGGCATAAAATGGTCGTCCATCTGGCAGAGCCAGTGCATTCAATGGCCATCCCCCTTTTCCGGTAATAAGTTGTGCGGCTGTCATATAAATTTGATCAACATCCGGCCGCTCTTCACGATCAACTTTTATCGCAATAAAATGTTTATTCATTAACTGCGCAACAAGGGTATCTTCAAAGCTCTCATGCTCCATTACGTGACACCAATGGCAAGCCGAATAGCCAACACTGATGATTAACATTTTGTTTTCAGCTTTCGCTTTTGTCAGTGCCTCTTCTCCCCATGGATACCAATTAACGGGGTTATGTGCATGTTGAAGTAAATAAGGACTACTTTCATTGGCAAGCTGATTTGTAAAAGGATATTGTTTTTCATCTTCATTTATTCCTGATACGTGTTCTTGTCCACACGATGACAAAAACATCATTAATAATATGGTAGAAAATGAGTATTGCATAAAAGTTAGAAGTATTGTCATTTTTTCCAGGTCATAAGTTATTTCCAACTGCCACAAACAAAGCGTATTGGGCTTTATTAAATTTTATTATTGCATTAAGGTAGTCTAATTGTGATTTAATGAAAACTTCTTGTACCTGAAGTAATTCGAACGGTCTTACTGTTCCAACTTTTTGCCTCAGAATACATTGGTCTAAAGCTTTTAATGCAAATTCTTTTCCTTCGTTTGCGATGTTAATTTGTTCTTGGGAGATCAGTAATTGATTTTTAGCACGAAGTACTTCTTCGTTAATCTGCGATTTGATTTGATCAATTTCATTTTCTTTGAGTGCTATTCTTGCATCATATTGTTGCGCGGCACCACCGTTTTTTATTTTTCCAGCCGGAATGCGCCAAATTAAAGCAGCATTTACTTCTCCCGTTGGATTTAAAGGAGAAAAAACATCACCGAACATTGAACCGTAAGTTCCTAACCGCAATTCTGGTATATAAAGCGCATTCGTAACTGTTTTTTTTTCTTCTTTTATGGATTGCACATGAAAGTGAACACTTTTAATTTCTGGCCTTATCGAATGAATGGAATCAAATGCCATTAAACTATCTGTATCGTTTAGTCGGATTGGTGCTAAAATTGAATCCGAGGCTACAAGACTGCTTGTAGGGGCAAGGTTTAGAAAGTTGATAAGTTTATAAGACCAGTTGCCGAAGGCTGTTTTTGCTTGAAGCATTTTGACTTTTAAGTGGTTATTGTTGCTTTGAGCGATTAAGAACTCTGATTCGAATTCAAGACCCGCATCCACTTGAATTTTAATTTGTTCGGTGATAGTTTCAGCCTGTTTTAAAAGATTGCTGTACGCTTTGTATTGAAGCTGTGCCTCCAAAAAGTCATAATAGATATGTATTGTATTAAGTATGGTTGTATTTCTTTTTGCCTGAGTTTCGTGAACTGATGCTTGTACCTTCAGTTGAGCTGCTTTTTTTGTGAAAATGCCTTGGCCAAAGTCCCAGCTTGCATTGACGCCAAGCCCAGCCCAAAAATTTTGACGGTTAACGGATTGAAAGAAATCTCCATCACCATTCATTGCACTACCCCATAGCTGATGAACAGTAGTTCCAGCATAAAAGTCTGGAAGCCACCATTCTTTGGCTCTTTGGGCATTCGCCATTTCCAGCTCTTGTTTTTTGATATACTCTTTTATAACGAGGTTATTGGCGCCGCTTAGTTTTAAAACTGTTTCAAGATTTAGCACATGCACATTATTTTGAGCATAGCTTGAAACAGTGGTTCCTTGATAGAAGCCATAGAATACTAATATGCAGAGGAATTTCAGTTTCATTAGTGTTCTTTTTTCACGATTGGAATTACTTTTTGACTAGGCTGTACTTGGCCTTTTCCTTGAATAATCACTTTTGTGTTTTCGTCAATAGCATTATTTAATATTTCCATGTAATCTTTATTGGCAAGTCCTTTCCTAAGAGGAAGGCGCTCAACGACTGAATCGTTTACTGCCATAATGAATGCCTCGTTTTGAAAAATCCATTGGGTAGAAACCGGAAGCGAAAGCACTTCTTGTTCATTTCCAATTCGCATCAGTACTTTAGCATACATGCCTGGTTTAATAATTCCTAAAGGATTTTTAATATCTATTTCAACTTGCATTGTTTTAGAGGAAGGGTTTAATGCTCCTGCAATTCGACTTACTTTTGCTTTTATGGAGTCGCCCGGTAATTCCGGAAAAACAACGGTTACAGACTGACCTTTCGATATGGAATTTACATCACACTCTGGCAACGGCACCGTAACTCGTATAGGATCAAAGTCTTGTAATTCGAATAATCCTTGAGGATTAGATTTTGTTAATCCATTCTGAACCAATGAACCATGATCGACAAAACGTTGTGTAATTTTACCAGAAAAAGGGGCTTTAATTTGTAGGAAGCTAATGCGGTCTTGTACACTTTCTAAAGCTGCTTTTGCAGATAAGTAGTCGGCTTCGGCTTCGTCTAATAATTGTATTGGAGTAATAGCCGGCGTTCGCTTATAGGTTGATTGAAGACGTTCATAAATACTTGATTTTGCTTCTAGCTGTGCCATTTTTTCGTCTTGTAGCCTCTTTAGCTCCGGGTTAGAAAGTACAGCAATTGTTTCACCTGCTTTCACCAAATCACCAATGTCTTTGTTTACGTTTTGAACGTAGCCACTTTCTCTGGCATAGACCATAATATTTTGGTTGGATTTTGCTGTTCCTGTAATTAGTATTTCTGCTTGGAATGATCGTTTTTTAGGTTGAACAACTTCAACAGTTTGAAGTTTTATTCTTTGATCCGTTGTTGTATTGGTAGTTTCAATGGTAGTTTCTTCAGTACAGGAACAAAGCCAATAAACGGCTACGATTACAGTAGCAATCAAACCAATATTTCTAACAATCAATAATTTCATACGGTTTTGTTTTTAGTGGCAATTAAGGAATACAGAATTGGGATAATGTAAAGGGTTAAAAAGGTAGCCATGAAAGTGCCGCCAATTACAGCTATTGCTAAAGGAACATTTGCTTCCGTGCCAGGACTTGTAGCCAAAGCTGTAGGCAGTAAACCAAATATGGTTGTTGCAGCGGTCATTAATACGGGTCTGAATCTATCTGATGCTCCATTAACAATTGCGTCTTTCTTTGCAATACCATTTTTAATCAGAGAATTAATTCTGTCCATTAAGATATTCCCATAAGAAACAGCAATACCAACCATCATAATAATTCCCATGATTGATTGAATGTTTAAATTCGTATTTGTTAACCACATCAATAAAGCCACACCAATAATTCCTAGCGGAAAAGTTGCGATAATAATTAGTGGCTGTCGGAACGATCGAAATAAGGGCATAATAATTAAGAAAGCCAGAATAATAGCTAATCCCAGCCCTAATCCCAGGTCGCCAAATGAACTCTTCATGGTGGCAATCTCACCTTGAAAATTAACTTGATACCCTTTTGGCAAATCCAGGGCATTAATGCGTCTTTGAATTTCATCTGAAACCGCACCAATATCGGCACCCTCAACATTCGTGTAAACATTAAATTCCCGCTGTAGGTTGTAGTGATTAATCTCAACAGGATTCGTAGACTCACTAATTTTAGAAAAATTTCGGAACGGTACAGGTTGATCATGTGTACTGCTTGTAACATTCACATTTTCTAGAATATGTTCGTCGTTGATCAAAAATTCTGGATAAGTAACACCAACGTAATAATGATTTCCATTGCGTTCGTCAATCCAAAAGGCTTTGTCAAAAGTAGCCGAGGAATTAAGTGCAGATACGATGTTCTTTATTGCATCTACTGGTTTCACTCCTAATTCAGCTGCTTTAATTCTATCAATATCAATGTCTTTGGTTGGCTGATCGATACGCTGTAAAATTCTTACATCCTTAGTTGATGGAATTTGGCTGATTGTGTCTTTTAAGTGCTCTGCAATTTGCCTGAGAACTTTTAAATCATTACCAATTATTTGTACATCAATGGGTGCGGGTTTTCCTTCATTTAGCGCGGCGGTTATTAATCCACCTGTATTAAAACTTATTTCAACTCCCGGAAATTCTGTGTGCATTTTTTTACGCAATTGACTTGCATATCGAAATGTACTCACCTTATGATCTTCATTTAGCTGAACGCCTATAAATGCATCTTGCGTACCCGAATTGGGTGTGTATGCTGCGGGTAGGTCGTAGAATATCCCGATGTTGGAGATTAATTGTTGTAAATCGGTTCCTAACTCCTCCCTTATCAGAATTTCCATTTCTTTAATGGTCTTTTCAGTAGTTTTAAGTGGTGTTCCTGACTCTAACCTGACTTGTATTTCCATTTGGCCTACATCAGATTGAGGAAACAATTCGTAGCCTAATTTATTTTTCATGATGAATAATGAAAAAACAAATAAGCCTATAACGCCAATCAAAACAATCCACCTAAACCGCAACGCCTTTAAAAGCGATCTTTCATATAACTTTCTGAGCCAATGAATCAGTCGTTGAAAAACACCTGCCCGTTTTCCTGACGGCTCTGAGGTGACCTCAGAACGTTTATTTCGAAACAGATAGGCGGCTGCAAGGGGTACAAGAGTTAGAGAAAAAATATAAGATCCTATCATCGATCCTGCCACCGTAATAGCTAATGGAGAGAACATGAATTTGGCCATTCCGGTTAAGAACACCACAGGTACAAAAACGGCAATTATTACTAGACTAGATGCTAAAACAGGTTTCGAAACCTCCAATGTTGCATCTAATGCAGCTTGCCACGAGGATTTATTCATTTTAAGGTGCCGGTCTATGTTTTCTATAACTACAATGGAATTATCAACTAATAGTCCAAGAACAAGTGCGATACCGCCTAATGTGATGCTGTTAATGGCCTGACCTGTTATGGCAAGCACAATGAAGGCAAAAAGCACAGCCAACGGTAGGCTAATGCATACAACAAGAGCTGATCGAAAATTGCCGAGGAAAAGAATAAGTACAAGAACCACTAAGATTAAGCCTCCAATCCCCGCATTTGTGAGACCTGAAATTGCATTTCTAACATAGGAGCTTTGATCAAAAATAACATTCAATTGAACATCATCTGGCATTCTAATTTTCAATCCTGGTATAGCTGCTTTCACTGCCTCTACGGATTCGATGGTATTGGCTCCAGGTCGTTTGAATATGGGAAGATAAACCTGTTCTTTGCCGTCGACTCTGGCAATATTGGTTTGAATCATACTTGCATCATCGGCGTAACCAATGTCTTTTATATAAATGGGATTGCCTTCCTTATAGGTTACAACAATGTCGTTGAAATCTGCTACATCGATAATCATTCCTTTAGCATCAATTCCATAATTGAGCAGTCCAATTTCTGCAATCCCTGATGGAATCATGGTTGTATTTTCCTGGATTGCTTTGTTGACTTCAGTTTGGGAAATATTGAGTGCTTCCAATTTTGCAGGATCGACATAAATATGTATTCTTCTTTTTGAGCCCCCATAGGCGGCTGGAGCGACAATTCCTGGAACACCGCTAAGCATTTGTCGAAGATTATAATAGGCAATATCATACAATTCTTTTCCGCTTTTTTCTTTACTGCTCACTGTTAAAAGCATTAAAGGTTTGCTGGCAGTAGGATCAAAAGGTTGTACCATAGGAGGTAAAGTCCCTGGCGGTTGGTAATACATATCGCTCATTGCATAGGCGGATGTGTTCGCCATAGCCTCAGCCGGATCAACTTCGGGACCGTAAAAATTGGTAACAAGACTTACGCCCATCAGACTTTTTGAACGTTGCTTTTCGATGCCAGGTGATTGGCCTGTCCACCTTTCCATTCTGCTGGTGATGTCTTTTTCTACAACCTCTGCAGGCATGCCCGGGTACAATGTTAATATTTGCATGGACGTTTTGTCCGATTGAGGTAAAATATCAACCGCCATTCTAGGAATTAAAACAGCCGATAAGACAACAACAATAATAGCCAGTACAATAATTACGTATAAATTCTTGAAGGCTAATTTGGTCATTTAAGGGTAATTAAGTGTTCTTACGAAAAGATGTCAGCTGTTAAATTGCTATTGTCAATAGCCATTATAGATTAAAACACGACTAAATAATTGGTTTTGAACTTAGGCTTTAATTGATATTGTTAATAAATGTACACTTTTGGTTGAGCATAGCAATATTCTTGCGATTTAATCCGCGCATTCACCATGATAATAATATATTTGCAGGCATAATAAAAAAACAAAATGAAATTACTTGGAACTTATATTGCGATTCTGTGCACAACTGCTATAGTTGGATCATGTGATGCTCAGAAAGATGCAGTAAATAACAATGATAATATGGAGTTAAAAACAGAATTGGATTCAGTAAGCTATGGAATAGGTGTTAATATTGGCAAAAGTCTTGCTAGTCAAGGAATGGAGGCCCTGAATACAGATGCGATTGCTCAGGCAATGAGTGATGTGCTAGGAGGATCTGAACTTAAAATGACTGAAGAAGAGTGCATGCAAATAGTTACAGGCTATATGCAAGCTGCTGAGGCTCAAAAATCACAGGGAGTGATTGAAGCAGGCAAAAAGTTTTTAGAAGAAAACGGAAAACGAAGCACAGTTGTTACATTGACTAGTGGATTGCAATATGAAATAATGACTGAAGGTAATGGGCCGAAACCAACAGCGACTGATAAAGTAAAAACTCATTACCATGGGACACTACTAAATGGAGATGTTTTTGATAGCTCTGTAGATAGAGGTGAGCCTATTTCTTTTCCGGTTAACGGAGTAATAAAAGGATGGACTGAAGCGTTGCAATTAATGCCTGTTGGTTCAAAATGGAAATTGTTTATTCCTTACGACCTTGCATATGGAGAGCGTGGAGCTGGCGCACAAATTGGTCCATTTTCTACCTTAATTTTTGAAGTAGAATTAATTGATATTGAAAAATAAATAGCATGAAATATTTATTATTGTTTACTATACTTGGTACAGGTCTAATTTCGTTTAGCCAAGAAAAATCGGCGGCACCAAAAAAAGAAAAGTCTGAACTACAGTCAGGTAAAGATTTTTTTGCAGAAAATTCAAAACGGAAAGACGTCGTTACGCTGGCAAGTGGTTTGCAGTATGAAATTATAACTGAAGGTAATGGACCGAAACCGGGCCCAACTGATAAGGTGAAGACGCATTATCATGGGACCCTACTTAATGGGACTGTTTTTGATAGTTCTGTGGAAAGAGGTACACCGCTTTCTTTTCCAGTAAATCGCGTTATAAAAGGTTGGACAGAAGCACTTCAATTAATGTCTGTTGGCTCGAAATGGAAACTCTATATCCCTAGTCATTTAGCATATGGAGAGCGTGGTGCAGGAGCGAAGATAAAACCAAATGCTGCTTTAATATTTGAAGTAGAATTAATTGATATTGAAAAATAATATGAAAAATGCAATTTACATAGCGTTGGCATTACCTTTTGCTATGCTATCCTGTTCTGAATCAATCGAACAAGTTGAAACTGAAATCGATTTAAGCTCAGATAACGCAAAAATATCTTATGCTCTGGGTGCTCAGCAGGTAGAGGGGCTTATCCAGCAGCAAATGATGAAATATTTTGATATAGATGCTTTTACCATGGGCTTGAACGATTCCTACAAGGGAGATAGTTTAGCTGTTTCTATGGAAGAAGCATTTGCTATTCTACAGAAGTCAGCACTAGAACCGTTTTTACCTAATAAAGAAGCAGGCGAAAAGTTCTTAGCTGAAAATGCGCTAAGGGATGGTGTTATTACACTTCCTAGTGGTTTGCAATATGAAGTTTTAACCGAAGGAACGGGTGAAAAACCGGGTCTTTTAGATCAGTTTACAGCCCATTATACAGGAACTTTGATAGATGGTACGAAATTCGATAGTTCCTATGATCATCCTGAAGGAGAGCCCTTGAAATACGGAGTAAATCAGGTGGTTCCAGGTTGGACAGAAGCTTTACAATTGATGGCAGTTGGATCCAAATGGAAAATATATTTGCCCTATGAATTAGCATATGGTGAAAGAGGAACTCAGGGAGGCCCCATTGAACCTTATGCAGCACTTATATTTGAAATGGAACTTTTGGGAGTTGTAAAATCAGGCGCAATCTCTCAATAAATCACGCTGTTTTTTTGATCGCATTTTAGGAAAACACTTATCGGTACATTATTCTTTTACTCACGTATCCTGAACTACATGAAAAAGAGAATAGGTACTGTCCTTTAGCTAAGTTAAATTCTTTAAAGTCCAGTAAAAATTTGTTGGTGCCAATTTTTAGTTCCATATCTATTTGGTACGTTATTGCACCTTTTGTGTCAAATATTCGACATAGTATTCTTTCAGATATTGGGCTTTTAACAATTAGCGTCATTTTACCTGAGGTTGGATTAGGCGATAGCTGGTAATCGAATTCGATTGGATTCTTAACTAATCCTAAAGGATTAAATACGTGTACAATAACAGAATCGGTGTCGTTTCCGCAAGAAGCGCTATACGCAGTAAGAACTACCGCATATTGATCCGCAACAGTATAAGTGTGCCATGGATTACTATCAGAAGATGAGTAACCGTCTCCGAAATCCCAATAATATGAAGACGCGTGAGCAGAAGTATTGGATAAAGTTAGCGTGGCTACAGGAAGGAATAGTGAGTCAGAATTCTCAATGAAGTCTGCTTCAGGTTCAGGTACAATAATAAAATGGATGTTCTGAATGGTTGTGTCGCTTCCACCAGGACCATTAGCAATTAATTGAATTTGGTAGATGCCACTGGAGTCGTAAGTAATCCAAGGATTTATAGCTGAACTGGTGACGGGAGTTGCCTCGGGCATTGTCCATTCAAAGCTGGTAGCGTCTAACGAATTATTAACCAGCTGTAAACTGTCATCAGCACAAATCGTAGAAGAAGATACAGAGAAAGAAGCTGTCGGTTCTGTTGTGCCCGGCAGAGAACATGTCCAGATTGCTTCCCAACCATTAGCTGTTGTTCGAGAATCAGAATTGAAACGAAAAGTAAGGTCATTTCCCGTTGCAGTGAAAGCACCAGGACTTACAATACCGCTAAAAGGGCTTCCGGGAATTTGTGGAGATGCTGTTGATGGTCCATCATAGACATACAAAAAATCGTAATTATTCTCTACATTAAAAGAAATAAAGTCGATAGATATCGTTCCGCTGGCAGTAAGTGTACAAGTATAGTCTTCAGCATCAAGGTATACTCCGATAGGACCTCCAGAATCACGAAATATCCCATTACATACAGGGATAACGAAAGTGCCTGTTGCAGCGGGAGTTGTAAACATCTTTCCTGCAAAACTAGACGTGTCAGATCCGCAAATTGAAGCAACTCCCCAATAATATTCACTATTCGATGATAATCCGGTTAAAGAATAAGATAAGGCAGTAATGGTTTCGTATGTCCATGGTGTGTAGGTGTGATCTCTGTAACGAAGCAAGTAATTCGCGGATGTCCCGTTCCAATTTAATTCTGCCGACATGGGAGAAATTGAGTTTTCAATCAATGCTGTTGGTACAGGACAAGAAAGTGGCGTATAGGAAGCTGAATAATTAGCAGACCAGCCTGGATTGGTTGTAGCACAATCTGATCGGAATTCTAATAATAAAGAGCCACTCTCTGCCATTATTGTTCCTGGAGATGTAGTTCCTGTATAAACACCAATTTCATCATCGTGGACCGTTTTCCCATCGTATAAATAAAGGTAATCCCAGTCTAGTTCAATATCAAATTGACTGAAATCTATTGAAATGGAGGTCGCACCTGGTGGTTCAATTAGCCAAAACAATCGCTCATCATCATTGTAATTATTTCCTGCTCCGCCAGAGTCGTAAATGTTTCCAGTTGATGAGGTTACAGAGGTTGTAATCGGTGTAGAGCCATCATTCAATAAACGATAAAAATAACTCCAGTCCCAATTCAGACCCGGATCTCTGTGTGTGGTATTATTAAAATGTTGGTGGCCTTTTAATTTTATGCAAGAACCAAGCACATTGATATTATATTCGGGAGGACCTTGATGTGCCCGAAGTGGATCAATGCCGTAATTGTTCATTGCGTTTAAACAAACAGTGCTTGAAGCTTGGTACATGGCTTCAGTATACCAACCTTCATAATCTGCCTTACCTTCATGTTCCAACCCAATGGTGTATGGGTTTTCTGTTCCTACATGCCAGGCCTTATCCGATTCGCAAACCATCTGAGTAACTTGACCATCAATAGAACGCAAGCAATAATGTGCGCTAACATTAGCAATAGGGTTTTGAAACCAGGCTATTGCGCCTGCATAGGTTCCTTCAATGTCATGAATGGTAATTGCCGATATGGTTGTTCCACCTCTTGAGGAAAAGTTTGTTGCATCAGCAGCTATCCAAATAGACCCAGGAAAGTCTGCACATGGCCCAGGCATTTTAGTGTACTTGTTACCTGAATTGTTCTTAATTTCTTCCCTATTTATAGATATGAGATTACTTGAAAGTACTTTGTAATTTTCTTCGCCAAATATATCGGCAAGGTCTAGCATATGGTTAGGGAATTGAAATTCCTCCTGAAATGCTGGCTGATTTAAAAACCAAAACATTACATAGAGTTGACTGTTAAGTGCAAAATCTTGTTGAATCGTATTTTGAGGTATTTCACTCAAAGCTTTCAGAACACCAACATGCCTGTTCCAGCCCGAATGGGTTGCTTTTTCAAGAAGTTTCGAATATGCTTTGGCATAACCCAAAATTGAACTTTTTGGTTTTTCTTTTAGGTCTTCTTTACTGAAGCCAGATAAGACTGAAACATAGGTTAAGTTGTTTTTGAAAAATCCCTTGCCGTTTTCAGTAAGCCCCATAACACCATGTGTTTCAGGAATACCTAAACAACTTTTTTGTGAATTTTCAATGGATTGATGGTGTTGAATACGTGTGTAGCTAAATGCGATAGCTTCTAAAATTCCTTTAGGTATTTCGGGGTGATGCAGATATGCACTGTGAAAATAGGTATCGTATTGATGAATTTCTGAGTGAAGAAGTTTAGAATTGAAGGAAAATACGGGTAGGGTAGTGAATAGAATAAATAAGACAACTATTTCTTTTAGAAAGCCAAACCTCATGTTTAAACGTAGTTACGGTAGAAAAAAATGCATAAAACAATTGCACTCATGACGGAAAAGGTTAATTCCCTATACCTAAAATTAATCCGCCACGAATAATGATGGGTAAATTTGAAGGGCCAAATAAATATTCGCTTCGGTACGGAGAATCTCTATTGTTGATGGCATCATAGAGTACAAGAATCTGGAAATAAGTATTACCTACACCTTGTCGATAACCTCCACCTAACAATCCAACAGGAATCCACCTCCGCGTTAAAGTGGTTGATAAAAATGGCCTTACTTCAGCATTCATTGTTTCCAATTCAGCGTGAGCAATAAAAGAGTCTCCAATAAGATATCGGGCAAAAATACTTCCTCCAAACATAGAATTACTGTATTCCCAATTGTACTCCGGATAACGTTCTCTGTAGTAGATGTATTTTAAGCTAACTCCAGCAGACAATTGTTCGTCTATCATATAACCTAATATTGGATTGACGTTAATAAAAGTTAGATTACCTAAACTTAAGCCAAGGTCTCCACCAGTGTATAACCTATCCTTAAAAGGAGAATTACTTAATGAATTCGAGTTGTCTGTTTTTTGCCCAAATGATAGGGTACTCAAACAAAGGACTAAAAGTGTGCATATCCATTTCATAAACATAAATTTACGATAATCTTCCAAATAATCTCTTATTTCAATGCAATCCGGAGCAAACGTCTAATCAGTTCAATACCCTAAAAGTTTCTCAATGGCATTGCTCACTTTGCTGGCATTCGGAAGTAATGTTTCTTCGAGTATCGAGTTTAAGGGAATTGCCGGTGTATCAATAGAACCCACCAATTGAATCGGAGCATCCAGATATTCAAAGCAATTTTTTTGAATTCTACCAGAAAGACTTAGACCAAATGAGCATTCGCAAGATTCTTCAGTCACAATGATTACTTTTCCGTGTCTTTTAGCTAATGAAAACATAGCTTCTTCATCCAACGGGTTCAAAGTTCGCAAATCAATGATTTCAACTTGCCCTGGAAAATGTTTTTCAGCTTCCAGCGTCCAATAAACACCTCTGCCGTAGGTAACAACTCCTAACGAATTCCCTGCATTGATATTGGATTCAAGAGCTTCGATTACAGTACGTGCACATCCAAAAGGAATGATATAGTCCGCATCGGGTTCAATTGTTGCAGCGCCTTCAGTTCCTTTTATCTTACTCCAATAGAGTCCTTTATGCTCGAAAATTACAACTGGATTAGGATCATAATAAGCCGCTTTTATTAAACCTTTTAAGTCTGCTCCTGTTGACGGATAGGCCACTTTAATGCCTCTAATGTTGGTAACTACAGATTCCACACTCGAAGAGTGGTAAGGCCCGCCAGAACCATATGCGCCAATAGGTACTCTTAATATCATGGATGTAGCCCATTTACCGTTAGATAGGTAATAAGACCTGCTTACTTCGGTAAACAGTTGATTGAGACCGGGCCAAATGTAATCTGCAAATTGAACCTCTACAATTGGCTTTAAGCCAGCCACTGACATACCCACGGTGCTGCCAACGATAAAAGCTTCTTGAATAGGTGTATTGAAAACTCTTTCATCGCCAAACTGCTGAGCAAGCGTAGCTGCTTCCCTAAAAACCCCACCAAGTCGCCCGCCAACATCTTGCCCATATAACAGGCATTCGGGATGTTTTTCCATAAGCTCTCGTACGGCAAACAAGGCTGAATCAACCATGACAGTTGCCTCTTTCCCTTTTGGAGACCTTACGCCTTCTTCTTTTGTAATCGGTGTTGGTGCATACATGAAGGTTGTTAAATCTTCTGGTTTTGGATCTTCTTCTGCTAAAGCACGTTCATAGTCATTTTGTACATCTACCTGTGCTTTTTTGATGAGCCCTTTCAGAATTTCATCTTCAATACCTGCATCCAACAATTGTTTTTGTAGAAGAGGAAACGGATCTCTTTTTGATTGTTCTTCTAGATCATCCCGGTACCATTCCATTCGCACACCTGATGTGTGGTGATTAAGTAAAGGTACTTTTGCGTGAATGATAAAAGGTCTTCTTTCTTCTCGTACTATTTGGATTACTTCTTGAACCGTTTGATAGCTTTCGGTAAAATCTGAACCGTTTATTGTTCGAATACCCATTCCTTTAAAACCTCTTGCATAATGACTGATATCTTGTGCTCTGGTTTCTTCAGCACTCGCAGAAATATCCCATTCGTTATCCTGAACCAGGTAAATAATTGGTAATTTTTTGAGTACTGCCATTTGAAATGCCTCGGAGACTTCACCTTCTGTGCACGATGCATCACCAAGAGAACAAACTACAACAGGATTATTTTCAGGATTTTCATTCGTGGCCATTCCTGTAATTTCCTTGTATTGAATTCCCATTGCTAAGCCAGTAGCTGGGATGGCTTGCATGCCTGTAGCTGAAGATTGATGAGGAATTTTAGGTTTATCAGCGTCATTTAACGAAGGATGAGAATAATAGGTTCTTCCCCCAGAAAATGGATCATTTTTTTTTGCGAGTAACTGAAGCATTAAATCAAAGGGTAACATGCCAATGCCCAGAAGAATTGAATCGTCTCTGTAATAGGGTGCAGCGAAATCGATTGGCTTGAGCTGCATACCAATGGCTAGCTGTATCGCTTCATGACCTCTTGATGTAGCATGGACGTACTTAGAAGTAATTGCCTTATTTTTTTCGTAAAGGTCAGTCATGGCTATCGCAGTAGCCATGAGTCCAAAGCCTTTTAGCAGTACATCTGGACTTAAATTCTCGTCTTTTGATTTTTTCTTGGTAGCTGTAGCCATCTAACAGGAATAGTATGGTGCAATTTAGGAAATTTCAGTACAAAAATTTGCGATAAAATTCATATTAAGAATAATATTCCTCTAAATAAGTATATAGCAATATAACATTTGGTAAAAGCAGTAATAGTTGTGTAATCAAAACTATTCACTTGATTTAGCCAGGGTAATCAATTGGAATTACGAGATATTTAGTCATTCCAATGGGATTATTTTGCGCACTTTTTTTTGATGAATAAAACTTCGAATAATTGCCCTTACATCTTTATTGTCATCATAATTATCTATATAAGCATCTAGCTCCAATAGATTAGAATAATGCAATGAGCGCTCAAAAAATCCATATCCAATATATTTCCCATTTTCAATCTTTATACAGGACTTTTCATTATTATTTCTTCCCCTATCAATAATATAAAAGGATTTGTCTGGAATTTCTTGATCATCAATTAATAGCTGCACGCGTTCATTATATTCAGGTGCGTTTTCTTTGTTGCAACAAGCTCCTCGACATTGTTTTAGATTATAGTGAAAGCATGGAATTCCCTCACCTCCTTTTAAAAGTCCACAAAGTTTCTGGCACAGCTGGTATTTATCGACCCATTTAAACAGCTCATTTTGAGCACCTTGTTTCGTGGAGTATCCGTTAATAAAGGATCCGTTTGGAATCTCTGCTTTTCCAATACCTATTCTGTAAAAGCCATCCTTAGCCACGTAGGCGTAAGTACTCCATGCATGCAGCTTCTTACGTTGCCTTCTGTTGTAAACAGGGTTATATTTTTTAATTTCGTTGGATTCTTTTAAAAGAGCAATTAATTCACTGCCTAATAGTTCGAAATCAATCTTTGCGATTTGCTCAATTATGTTTTGCCCTTTTTTTGTTTTGTAATTAGCTAAATGTGTTTTTACTCGTTGTCTGATATTTTTACTCTTTCCGATATAAATTACATCATCAGATTGATTCAGAAAATAATAAATCCCAGTTTTATTGGGGAGGTCATTAACACTTAACCGTTCATGAAGTATATTGGTTTTTCTAATGTCGTCGATATCACCGGTATTTTTCGATAAACACAGGTGCAAAATTTCAGATGCTGCTTGTGCATCATTTAATGCCCGATGATGACTCACGTTTTCGATATTTAAAGCTTTGCATAGTTTACCCAATGAATAAGATGGCTGATCAGGAATCACTAGTCTGGAAAGTTGAACGGTACAGACTGTGTCTCTTTTATATTCGTATCCTATTTCATTAAATTCTTTGCGGATATGATTGTAGTCAAAACTGACATTGTGTGCGACAAAAATCATTCCTTTTGTTTTCTCAACAATGTCTTTTGCTATTTCGTAAAATTTTGGTGCATTTTTGACCATTTTCCCGTCTATTCCGGTTAAACGAGTGATAAAAATAGGAATCTCTCGTTCAGGATTAACGAGTGTCTGGTAGGTATCAATTATCTTAAAACCATCAGAAATTACGATACCAATTTCTGTAATTTTAGAATCTTTTGGCTTGCCGCCGGTGGTCTCAATATCAACAATTGCATACACTTTTTAAAGGTAATTGAAATAATGTATTACTCCGTAAGTTTTTCAGAGACGTAGTCAAGTACTTTTGTCATGAGATGTATTCGATCTTTTCCACGAACATTATGTTCGTGGTTGGGGTAGGGGAAAAAGTCAATTTGAACTCCTTGGTCAACGCAAGCTTTAACAAAAGCCAAATTGTGTTGCATAACCACTACATCATCGACCGTCCCATGAATCATTAATAAATCGCCTTTTAGTGAAGAAACCTTATCTAAAAGGCTGGCTTCTGCATAACCTTCTTTGTTTTGCTCAGGAGTGTCCATATATCGCTCTCCATACATAATTTCATACCATTTCCAATCTATAACTGGACCACCCGCAACGCCGCATTTAAAAGTACCCGGTTTTTTTAACATCAGCGATGTAGTCATAAACCCCCCAAAACTCCAACCGTGTACGGCCATTTTTGTACTATCTACGTAAGGCAGAGATTTTAGGTAATCTACTCCAGCCATTTGATCTTCTATTTCTAATGTTCCAAGTTGCCTGTGAATACCGCTTTCAAATTCAAAACCTCGATTTGCCGATCCTCGTCCATCAAGCGTAAATACAAGATATCCTTGTTCAGCAAACCAATTCATCCACAAACTGCTTCCGCCTAACCAAGAGTTGGTAACTAATTGAGCATGAGGTCCACCATAAACGTAAACCAATACAGGGTATTTTTTTTGTTTATTAAAATCAGAAGGTTTAATGATGCGCCCAAATAGTGCTGAACCATCCGTGTTTTTTAAAGTAAGAAATTCGGGAGAACCATATTTGTATCCGTTTAACGGGTTTGAAACCTTATGAATTGTCTTGCTTTTTCCATTGTTAACATTAATAATGGTAATAATTTTTGGTACTTCCAATGAAGAATAGCTGTCTATTAATTTAGTTCCATCTGCAGATAATTGAACACGGTGCGTGCCAGGTTTTTTGGTTAGCCTTATCATTTTTCCTGTCGCAATTTGAAAACTAAAAGCATGTTTTTCGCGCGGGTCTGGTCCCGTTCCTTCAACAATTACAGACTTACGATCCGCACTGAAGCCTAAAACGTTTTGAACTACCCAATCCACTTTTGTTACTTTGTTTAAAAGGTTTCCAGAGCTGTCGTAGTGGTATAAGTTCATGAATCCTTCTCTTTCTGAGAACCATAAGAAATCACCTGTACTTTCGGGAATAAAAATGGGTGCGTGCTCCGGCTCTACGTATTTTTTATTTTTCTCAGTAAATAAGGTATTGATTAATTTCCCGGAGGTTGCTTCATACTTGTTTAGCTCCATGTAATTCTGGTCTCTATTAACTTCTGCTAGATAGACGAAAGTGTCTGTGGGATCCCATGCTAGATTTGTAAGGTAATGCTCCTTACCTAGGTCGGAATTGGTCTTTAAATAAGTTAGCTTTCCGGTTGATACTTCAAAGATCCCGACCTGAGCTAACTCGCTTCTTTGCCCTGCCATCGGGTATTTTATGGATTTCAATTCGCCAGGAGTTTTAGTCATGTCTAATAAAGGATAATCATGAACATTGGATTCGTCTTTTTGGTAAAAAGCAAGTTTATTACCTGCATTACTCCAAAATGTACCTTTAGAGATTCCAAATTCAAAACGAGCAATTGCTTGACCTGCGACTACATTTTTATTACTAAAATGTGTTATAACGTCCATATTATCCGAGTGTTCATCAGAAGCGATATATAGATTGTTTTTTATTGTAAATGCACACCGTTTTGTACCACTATGGTAATCGACATTTTGACTACCTTTTTTATAGGTAACTAATTTTTGTGATTTTTTCTCTTTAATGTCAAATTCGTAGAAGGTGTTTTCATGACTGAAGATAAAACTGGTAGGTGTAACCCAATTCTTAAATGGAATGTACTTCAATTCATTACTTATTGCCTTTGATAATTGTTTAAAATTAAGAGTATCTGCTTTTCTTTCACTAACGATAACTAATTTGGTAGACCGTTCAATTAAATACGAATAATTGGTAGTGTTAGGTATCCACTGCAGGCCTGCTAGACCGGATGGATAAAGCCATTCTTTTGTATCTGCATCATAGTTCATGACGGCCTTAGTAATTGTAAGCTCTTTCTCTTGACCGAAAGCATTCATGGCGAGCCCCATTATGATTAAATAATAAAGTATTTTCATATTGATTAATGTATTAACCTAGGTTTAGAACACAGTACATAAAATTGCTAATAAGTGAGTCAAGCAGTTGGTGTTCAATATTGCTTGTGTTCATACTATCTTTATGAGCTTTCTTCTTTTGGTAGGGATCGTAACTGACTTTTCAATCTATCTATTTGTTCTTTGGCGTTATCAATTTTTGAATTGACCCCTCCAAGGAGTGCTGCTGCACCTTTACTATTTTTAAAAAAGCCTAAATTATTTTCGTACTGATTTATTTCAGCGCTTAAAAAAGTAATCTTTTTTCGAATCTTATCCTTTTCATCTCTAATCATTCTGCCGGGATTTGAGCTGGATAAAATTTGATCAATTTTCACTTCGAAAAATAATTTTTCTTTTTCTAAATCTGTCATATCAAGCGCTGCATAATGTTTATCAACAGCAGCCCTAAATGCTTTGTTCACTTTGTCTTTATCAGGCGAAGGGACATGACCTATTTCTGCATATTTTCTTGTGAAAACTTTGAGCTCTTCAACAGTTTCTTTTTGTTCTTTTTTTGATTGAAATGAATTCACTTCTTCAATGAGTTTTTCTTTCAATTCAAGATTAATTTTTAATTGCTGCTCTTTTTGTTTGAAGTATTCGTCTTTTTTAGTAAAGAAATCATCACAAGTAGTTCTGAACTTTTTCCAAAGCTTTTGTTCTGCGTGTCT
>JACKZZ010010114.1_pt1 | contig 18384 bp, 7 predicted proteins | sample 8027871 | NCBI WGS metagenome assembly JACKZZ01 (sample SAMN15724774, study PRJNA655200) | protist metagenome | isolation source: fluorescence activated cell sorting (FACS) single amplified genomes of... | place: USA: West Boothbay Harbor, Gulf of Maine | collected 2000-07-19
AACTAACACTGCAAATACAATGAGTCCAAGAATAATCATTAAAAAGTATACAACACGTAAACCATTTACATCAGGTATACTGTCTTCAAAACCAGCTGCAGTAAGAACTTGAAGTGATACATAAAATGCATCAGCCCAACTATCACGACCAAAGAAATCATCAAATGCTGCGTTTGTTTTTGCTTCTCCCACGTTGGAAAGAATATGCCATGCAGCACCTAATATAAGAAAAATACCAGTAAATAAGAGTGCAAGCATTGTAAATGGAAACCATGCGTTTGATGCTATACGATTCTCTACAACATAACCAAGCTCATCTAAATACGTCAAATCAGCCATGGTATTTCTTGGGGTGTCACTAGTTGCTGAATCAAGTTCTTCTTTGACTGCACTTGCTGTTTGAACAACTTCTTTACTTGATAAAGCAACTGAACCAGCAGATCTTGCACTTGATCTTCGACGCTTAGTTGGAGCACGCCTATCAACACCATGATTTGTGGACCAAGTGTCTGAATCTAAGTGGTCATCATCCTCCTGAGGATTTCCCACCCGTTCATACGATTCGTGCATCTTTAGACAGTCTTATAAGATAATACGATATGGTTTTATCAAATAAAATAACAAACTTTACATGAGTCTTTTCATACCTCGTAGTCTGGGTAACTTGGAAGTGTTTGGCCCAACCGTACGTCACAAAAAGGGGTGGAGACGTTTTGACCCCTGTACAGCTCTTACACAGATTACTCAGATTTATTGAGTGGTCAAAACTTTAACTTTGTATATTATTATTATTTTGAGTCAGAAACTTAGCGAATTTATTAAAATATGGCTGACCTAGCGCGTCTTAACATCCTAGTTACGGACATGGAGGCAATATTGACGGAAGGTGGAATAGGTGAACATTCTTTGACAACAATTGCAACAATGAAAGAAAAAAAGCAATTTGGTGACATCTTAGAATTATTAGAAACATTTATGGAAAGTATGGCATTTATTGATCATGATGCCATGACCTCTATGTTGACAGAAGCCTACAAAAAATACTTAAATGTTGTTAGTGGTGAAAGAAAGATTGCACAATCCAAATATGATGCATTAAAAGAAGATAAAAAAGCAGAAGCAGATCGTGTTGCAGTAGCAAAAGCTAATTTAGACAATGTTAATGACCGAAGAGGGGCAGTCGTTGGAGCCGTGTTACGACTAAAGGCTATGGATCAGCTTTCTATAAAAGAATTTATGAATCCAGAATTTGATGCTAAAGCTGCATTTGCTGATAAAGCTGATAAAGACTGGCATGCTTGGAATAAATAAATCAAGAAGCAGACGAAGCCAAGAAAGAGTTATGGAGTGGATACAAATCAATCAATCATATCCTAGTAACAAGTATGCATTCATGTGTGATTAGTATCTTAGTATGCATTATATATTGTACTTTAGTCTTGTATCATATTGTATAAAAAGAATGAAGGAATATAATCTCTAGCTCAGTACCGACCGACGGACCGTTCAAACAACTTTTATTCGATACTTATTACAATATATACTAAAAAATTTATGATTCAATTCATTGTTCTCTTTTCCTACAAACCTATGGGAGCAGTTTGTCCTAAAAATGTTTGTGTTGCTTCACTACTCATTAAACCTTCCACACTTTTACTCATGTTGTATATTTTAGGTAAAGTGAGAGCTTCACCCATACGAGTCGGTGATTGTGCTCCCGGAGGTTTGATTTTGAAACGCATAATTTGACCTGAATTATCAACCTTATTTGGGGAATGAGGTCTACCAGAGCGTAGTGGAGATGTACTACGTCCTCTCGTTTCCTGTAATGATTTTGTACTTTCTTTATGATTCATATTATTTCCAAGTGTTGCTGTGGTGTTATTGAGATCATCTTGAAACATAGTGGCAAATGGTCCTGCTAGTGCAGTTCCAGATTTTTCGAAATAATCACGTAATTCACGTGGAAAATTCTTTTTAATACATGATTTAATTAAATTTCTTTCATTTATTATTTCATGAATTTTTTCTAAATCATTACCTTTTTTTTCATCTAAGCAACACCGTCGGTAATCCAAATCGTCCAACTGTTGTTTCCACGTTTTATAAATAAATGTAAAAAATTCATTTTGTGATATATTTTTATTTCTATCTGTATCTAATACTAATAATGATTTATATATGATTTTTTTATCAAAAGTAGGGCCTACTATTAATCTTAACATACTGCAAAATTCATTGATAGAAACAGAGCCACTGGCATCGCGATCAAAAGAGGAAAACATTTCTACCACAGTGAATCCAGCATGTCTCATAACATCACATAATTGATATAATACTTTAGTTAATGCTTTCATATCATCACTTATATTACCAACTGTTGTTAAATTTTGAATGCCTTCATTTATTTCAAATTCACTCAAATCACCAAAAAAGTTTTTAAATTCATGTAAATCAAGGTCGCCAGTACGTACGCTATCAAGCCTTGTCCATAAACTATCAAATTGTGACCAACTTAAACGTAATCTTAACATAGCTTCACAACCACCAAATAATTTTAATCTTGTTAATTTACTATTGTCACCAATAAACGCTGCGTCGTTATTTGACTGATGTACAAGAGCATTATAAACTAAGCTAACACGATCCTGATGCAAACTTGCATCATATGATGGTTTATGTGTTTTCTTTTCTTTTTTAACTAAACGCATCATCTTTTTATGTGCTGTATTAGGCGAACTTGAACTATTCTTCATAGATTGATTTGGACTCTGTGGGGCTACAAACTGATATAAATCGTCGTCATCATCATCATCATCATCGTCATCAGGTGGAGCCATCCAATCACTGTTTTCTTGCTGTGCTTCTGCATCAGGATGGTTTTGATCACCGCCAGTAACAGAATGAGGCGATGCAACATCTTCATATGCTGGCGATGGCTCTTTTGGATCAGATTCACTAAACATTGATAATGTTGCATTAATTTCTTCCACTGAAAAATCACAGCTACCAAGATCATCATCATTATTTAAATTTCTTGATGCAGCATATGCTTGTATTTGAAGTAATCTAGATGATAAGTTATACATAGCTTCTTTAATAGCAGCAAGCACTTCTTCGCCACTACTATTCGATGGTAAAATATGCACTTTTCTAGCACGATTATTAGTAGACATTTTACGGTATGTACCTTGTTGCAATCCATCATCTAATATATCCATTGTTTCCATAGCATCTTGAAAAGCTTTAGTGCCTAATTCAGGATGATCACCAACTTGAAAAGTTTCATCATCCCAAATGCCACCATTTTGTGGTTTGGGCGTTCCAGTATATTCAAACTTCCATGTACTGCTTTTGGCATTCATTTTGGCTTTACTTTTTTCAAGTGCCAATCTCGCAGCACGTTCCATTTTTACTCTATTAATTTGTGCTTCTTCTGATCCAACACCATTACCAACTTTTTTATCTGTATCTAGATCAAGTGTAGATTTTTTGGTACTTGTTCCATGTTTTCCTGAAGATTTACTTTTCTTTTTTTTCATATGTGCTTTTTTATGTTTAGCCTTTTCTAATCTATGTAATGCAGCCTCCTCCTCTTTATGAACACGATCTATTTCAGCTTGGTGATCAGCCTCTTCTTTGCGTGCTTTAGCTTCACGAAGAGTTTTCGCTTTTTTCTCAACAACAACCATTCTCTCTTTTAGTTCTTCTAATGCATTCATAATTTTTGCTTTATGGAGTTCATTTGTACAACTTAATAGTTTGGGTAATGTTGTTTCATCTACTTTTTTTAATAACATAGGACCATCAATGCTGGCTTTTTGAAATGATTCCATATAAGCTGGCAATTCCACTTGAAATGCCAGCCATGCTTGAACATGTGCAACACGCCAGTCATTGACATTAGCTGGTAACTGCACATTTGTTACATTGAATATGTCCCACTTTTCTTTCTTTGGTGGAGCTTTAGCGGCTCCTAGAGCAGCTTTACGTTGTTGACGTTCTAATTCTGTTATTTCCTTTTTAAGATCAGCAGTTTGAGCGTCAATCATTTGCTTTAATTGTGCTTTCAGATGTTTTTCCATATTATTTACTTCTAATTTAACGACTGCTTTATGATCAACTTTTGCAGCAGTATTTGCAGCAGATATAGGAGCATCAGGCGCTAATTGGTCACCACTACGTGGTTTTACAATTTGCTGTTTTTCTGCAACTTCTTGTTGTTTGATAACATTATCTAAATTATCAGGTGTAAATTTTAAACCGATAGTTAGCTTACCTACCATTTTACCATCTAAATGCAAGTCACCTTTTAAATCTCTGTAATTGTCTAAAGAATTAAGTGCAGGTTTGCAACTAAATTTGAAAAGTTCACCAACTAATTTATCGCTATCAGGAGAAGCAACTCTACCATGAGCTTTATATACTCGGACATTAATACCATCATGTAGTATTTGTGATGTGTTTAATTTTTTAGATGATATTGTTAATGGTTCCCATCTCCAATTAGTATCACCAAATCTATCAGTTTCATATCCTGTATTTTCTTCCCAACCATGCAATTTCAATTGAACATATAGTTTATCTGTTTTATGACCACCACTAGTACGCTGCAACCAAACATTATTAACATGCAACTTACCATTCATTTTATTATTTTGTAAACCATCATCAATACCGTCACCATCTGCATCTGTACCAGTTGACATATCAACATCTCTATTCACATTTACTATTACTTCAACACGACCAGCTGATTTACCATTGGAATCTTTTAACTTAAGATTTAATAACTTATCTTCATCAGGAACTGCACCAGCACCTTTGAGGCCTATAGTTCCCTCACCCATCATAGAATCTGATGTAATATTATTTTTATCCATAACTGTTACTTTAAGTCTTCGATAACATAAGCCATCTGCATCTATTGGAGTTGATATACTTCCATCACTCAAGTCCCATATCGCGCTACGACCACCAGATTCTTTATAATCAGTTTGTTGTTCCCAATTAATTCCTTCTCCTTTAATATTTTCAATAGTAAATATAATATAAGGATCTTGTTTTCCTATTTTATCACCACCAACAAGATCAAATGCAGAACATTTTAATATTTGTAAGTTAGCCGATTTATAACCAATTACACTATTAGGAAGGCCATCATAATTTTCTGGTGACATATCAATGTCATCTAGCATAACTTCAAAGGCAGCTTTACCAACAATATTACTTGCTGCTGCATTTGTATCTGATATTGATAATAATTCTAATTCGAAATTAATAAGATGTTTTAAATTTTGGCAAATTTGACGCGATATACTTGCTGTTGCAATACCATAAGCGATTTCACGAACTCCGTGTAGAAACGATCCTTCTTCCATAATAATAATTTTAAACATATCATTTTGTAATATATCTTTATTAACTTCGGCTATCATGTCTAATGCCCAAATATTAGCTTTATTTTTTTCAATATGTTGACTACCTGTACATTCATTCCAATTGCCATATTCGAGTCGAGCATATAAATTTCTATTTATAAATTTATTATCTAAATTTAATTTTAATTTTTTTATTATAACAGCACCAGTCACAAAAGTAGATGGAAGAACTTCCGCTATAGGAAGAGATTTAATGACGTCAGAAGATAATTTTGCTTGTATAACAACTCTACCAAGACGTTTATTATTAGTATCCATAATAACACCATGTAATTCAACATCATTATTTAAATTTATACCAGCCAATTTTAATTCAATTTTCGCTTTACCATATAAAGTAGAACCCGTTATACGTCCGTGTGTCATAATATCAACAACTATATCACATTTACCATGTACATCATGTTTATTACAGGAAAATTTAAAATTCATATTCCAATGCGGATCTTCCGCGGAGTCTTCATTGTGAGTACCAAATCTCTCTGTTTCTTCCCTTTGTTCATTTAAATGAAATACTACATGTGGTTGCCTTATATTATTTTTTACTCCTATTAATTTGGTTTGTTTAATTGTTAAAATTCCTAAATCAAAATCAGTAGGAATTTCACCGCCGATCTTCGGTTCGGTGACTACCACATACACTTCCACTCTTCCTGATGGTTGTTTTTGTTCATTTTCTAATTTCATGGTTAATTTTACTTCATTATCAATATTTTCAGATGTAACACCTTTAATAATACTTGTTTCACTTGTACCTATAAGTCTATCCTTAGTTATATGATTCATATCCCATGCTTGTATACGTAGTTTATTTTGTGTAATATCTTCCAAATACAAAGGTGTTTCCATAGTTAAGAAATCCCATGTAACATCTGAACCTTGATTTTCTTTGACATGTGTTTTATCAGTCCAATCACCAAATTGTAATTTAATATAAGGATCTTGACGAGAATCTGTCCATGAGGAAAACATTTCAGTATTATTTAAATCAAAAGTGCGAATTTTGGTGATTCTCATAATACCATATTCAAAATTTTCTTTATGATGTAGAGTAGCTTCATCTGGTTGCTCTTTACCAATATCAATATATACTACTATACGCCCATGTGACTTTTTTCCAATTGGTGCATTAGGACCATCAGAATTTAGATCCACTGATAACTCTACGACGTTACCGTCATAAGCCAACTCACCAGTATTTTCATCAATTTTTAACGATGATACAGCTCTTTTAATACTACATGTACCACATCCAATAATAGAATCAGATGTATGAATATTTTTATCTTTTGCTATAATTTGTAATGTACCTTTCTCAAGTAAATTTCTATCAACTGGAAATTCAAAATCTAGAAGGTTCCATAGAGCATGGTCGCCACTATCCATCTTTGGTGCAGTGGCACTAGTCCACACAGGGCTCCCTGACATACTATTATTATTAAATAAATTTAATTCTAAATATGGATCTGCTTTATTTAACATACCAAGCATATTCTTATTTTCAATACCAAAACCAGCTATTGTTTTGATATATGCTATCCCAGATTGAAATTTTTCAGGAAAATTTATTGGTTCATCTTTAACTGGTAGTGGTGGTTCTAATACACCAAAACAATGAATACGTCCTGTTAAATTACCTTTGTCATCTGTTATATGTACAGGAGTAAGCTCCACTTCGTTGTTATATGGTCCGATAAATGCATCAAGTTGAAGAATCCCACTACCAATAAGTTTGTCAAAACCAACATTATCATCCCATGCTTCAATAATAAGACTTTTATCTTTTAAATCTTGTTCTTGATATAATAATGTCATAGGATTTTGTTTTGTTCTTATATCTAAATGATTAAATAGCACGGAACCACCTTTATTGGTAGCCGTATAAGTACGACCTATTTCAGTACCTTCTTGATCTTTGATGATAATGTATGGATCTGCTTCACCTAAATATTCTGTATTTTTTAAATTATGTGTTTGAATTTTTGGAAAATGCAATATACCACCAACAAAATCTGTTGAAAGTGTGTGAATGACTTTGTCTTCTGCACTAGGTCGCAATTCGCAACCAATCGTTATCCTACCTGTTGGCTTACCTTTTTCATCACTTAAATTCACAGATAAATTTACATTTTTATTGATTCTTGATTTTTTATAAAAGAAATCAAGTTTTGCAGAGCCTAAACCAACAAGGGTATTACTTCTCATTGTATGCTGATCTTCAACTCTTACTTCAATTGATTTTGTCTTTAAAATATTCGTTGTTAAATGAATTTTAGATTTGTATTCCCAATGCAAATTACCACCATTTTTTGTATTATTGGCTCCTTTTAATACAGGTAATGTTTCTTTTGTTGACTTATCATCACCAATCATAAAACTAACAACAGGAGAACCATTTGTAATTAATCCTTTTGATTGAAAATATGTTATCAAAAAATACGCGCCTTCATCTCCGAAGACAGCGAGCTGTGGATCTGCACCATGTTCACCAATAATTTCACCATCTATGCGTGGACTTGCTATAACATAATCATCTTGATTTGTAGTATCCTCATATGTCATAAATAATATAAGCTCACCATATGATGCAGCCCCATCTAATGGTTTAGTAAAATCGGTGCCTGGTGCGTACAAATCTACACTTACTTCTACAACTTTACCTACTTGGGAACCAACGATTAATAATGACTTTAAACAACCTTCAGAAACAATTTTATCTTCATGATTAGTATTATGAATGTCTTTAGTATCATTTTCTTTTATATATATATGCATTGGTTCTATTTGACATTGTTTTCTTGTAACCCTCTGTTTATATCCAAATGTATTCCATGTTGGATCTGCGCCATGTGAAACGTGGCTGAATTGCTGTGGACCAGGGACACCATTAATAATTGGTGTATTTAAAGGCTCGCTGCTTGTTTTTGTTTGTAATGATTCCTCTTGAGTACAAACTCCATGACCACTATTCTGACAATAATCAATACTTACATACGGAAGTTCAACGTCGCTGTGTTTTCCATCTCGACTAAGGTTATGTGCTTTCATTTTAGTTATAAACATCATACCTTTTTCTACACCTTCTGTAACATCAATAACTTGTTCTAATTCTTTCAATTCTTCTTTACTTGGTTTCATCATACATTCTAATGTAATATTACCAGTTGAAATTTTACCGGATCGATCATATAATTGTGATTTCATATTAAAAATGGCATTAGTATTAATCGTTGAATCATCACCATCATCATCGAATTCAAGAGCATGGTCACTTAATAAGAATTCTGTTTGACCAATGAAAGCATCAGTAGTTGTTGAGTTCTTATCCCACACTTCAATTTTTAATGGAAGTTTTGTTAAGGTATCTCTAGTAATATCTACCACATAATATACATCATCCCAGTGTGCATCACTACCACCGCTATCAATTATATCTGTTTCTTTTGACCATGTACCATATGATAATTTAATATATGGATCATTTTGATCACCTAAAAATGCACCTAGTTCAACAGCAATCATATCTTTACAATCAATAGATTTGATTTGAAATCTTCCACTTATAAAAGATGAAATTATGGATTGAATTTTATCTTGTTTTAATTTTGCAAGTTTTTCTTTTTCATCATTATTTTTTGGTGATACTTCTTTTATTGCTATATCTAGTTTTTGCGCGCTGGTTAATTGATCATTAACATGTAGAAGTACTCGAAGAGATCCAACAACTGTACCGTTATTCATGATATCACATTTCACCATGCAATCTTCATGCAATCTTGCACTTGATAATGATACCTGACATGAACCCACTAGAGAATTACTCATAACACCTCGATCATATAATTCAAAATTAAATGTATTATTTTTTAATTTTTCATCATTTAAATTAAAATATTCATAATTAATATGATCCCATTGAATTGAAGATGATTTTGGTTTTTCCTCTTTATCAGTTGTCATAGACTCTCCATCACCATAATGAAAGATACCAAATGGTCTTTTAACGTCACTCGAAAGCATAGCACTAGCATATTTCATATCAGTGACTCGTAATGATTTGATATTTAGTACACCACCATTTCCCAATCCGTGTTCTAAGGCAGTTAATTCATCCAAGTTATTCCACTGCTCCAATTGAAATCCTATAGTGATTCTTCCAATACTAACGAGTTTATTTTCATTATTATTAATATCAATAAAATTACCTTTTAATTGTACTTCTTGATGTATATGTAATAATAATGAATCTAGTTCAATTTCTGCAGTGCCGAGCAAAACTTTGGATGCAATCATAGGATTCCATTTATTATTCTCATATAAATGAATAATAACTTTCCCTTCATGTATATGATATCTTTCTACATTCATGGACATATCCATAAATGAATATTCACATGAATGTTCAACTGATTTTTCTTTTGGCACAGTTTCTACAGTATCATTTGAATTCAATAAATCTAAAGAAACAAATGTCTCACGATTGTTGTTGTTTAGATCAGCTAGATGAATTTTGGTTATATTTAGTCTACCTTGTTCAAATCTTCCTTTTACTTTACGTGTTTGATCTTTTTTGATATTACTACCAATAGTTTTATTATTCATTGAATTTTCATTCATATTTCCTGCATCACTAGATAGTCCGACTTCGAGAGGATTAGTAGACCCTTGTGTAGCATCATTGTTCTGCACAATTGGTTCATTAACAACTGCTGTACTGGCAGCAGCAGTATGTGTGACAGATTTATTCTCTTCGCTTGGCTTTGAAGTATCCAAAAGGAAATCATTGACTGCCTCATTATCACTTGATGCTTTGCTTGATTGATGATTTCTAGGAGATGTCTTCTCACCTTGTGGTTTTTCTGTAGGTACCTTGGGCTGTAATGTTGCTTGCTGTTGTGTGGAAGCAATAGTGATAGCAGGTGTAGGTGCTATTTCTTGAGCTTTTTCTTCTTCTACTCCATTGTTCGTCAATCTCTTGAAATCATCCGCTGGTACGTCTAATTGCGCCGTGAACGTCACTGTACCAGCATTTGCCTCTTTAGGATTTGAAATCTTTATCTCTCCCTTAACAGCAGTATTAAAGTTCTCACCTATAAGCTCTTTCAAATTTATATTTCCTTTGCCAATAAGAGTATGACCACCAAAGAGGCCTTGATTGTTCGCAGTGATTTCCAGTGCATCAACATTGAACGACTTCTCATCAATATGATAACTGAAAGTCTCGGTCCATTTGCCGGCAGTACCTGCATCCTTTAACCGTACTGTATTCTGTGAAGTTCCTTTGCCAACACCTACCTGGAGCATGGGGTCTTGTGGGTCTCTTTTCGAGCCCATGTCCAGGAGGCTCGTAGCAGCAAGACCACTAACTTTTAAATTCCACGTCATCCTTACAGAGATATTTTAGCAATACCTGTTCTTGCACTTCTCCAATTTATTGTGCGAATGTGTGTATATTTCGGAACGAGATTTGCACAATTGACTTAACACCTCTGAACGAACAAAATCGTCCAGCCGTCGACGGATACTATACTTTAAGATGTATGTATATACAAGTTCGACCTATTTTGTTATAAAATCACGTCACTTTATGCTATAAACTTTTTTAAATATATCATCATAAACAAATCATAATAAATAGCCGGAAGTATGTCATCATTTACCTCAAATTTAGGTCGAGAATTGGATGACTTGGCTAGTGTACAAAAGAAGTTAGGTGCAAGTTGGAGTTCATGGTCAGGAGGACGCATGTTTAACTCTTCGTTGCTTAGAGATGTAGCAGCCCAATGGCACACTTTAGAAAAGAAAGTAAAGATGAGATGTTTGATCTCTCTGATTGGTTTGGATCTACGAAAGAGGACTGAATGTAGTGAAGAAATAAAACATTTATTAGCAGTAGCACATAATGGAAATAATGAGAATGGTGATGGCACAGCAGATACATGGGTAGCAGTAATTGCAGGACTTGTCAATGAACGTCTTTTTAGTGATGATACCAGTCCCGTGAGTTCCACTGCCAAAAATACACTTGTTGAATCATCTGATGACATCGTGAAATATTTACTGAATCAAATAGAAGTAGCATCAGATAGCACTAACACAACTACATCAAGTAATGACATGTCTGCAGGTATAGGAGCAGATTCTTTGGAAGAAATTCACGCTTTTCAACCACATGAAGTGCAATACATGAGTGGAACCAAAAATCATAAACAATCAAATCCGCATTTTGCATTTCATGGTACTATACCAAATATACTGAGTAAAATCAAAGCGCATGAAGCAAAAGCTATATCTGGATCAGCACCTTCTAATTCATCAATAATGGGTACTAATCACGCGCAAGCTACAGCAGCCAATTCATCAAGCAGTGCTTCAGTATCTATGAAGTCTACAAAGACTACAACACATTCTGCTAGTTTTCTATTACAAAGGAATTCAATGCCAACTTCACGTGTACCAGCTAAAACTATGAGTATGAGTGATTTAATAAATCATCATCCAATAATATCGGTTGCAAAAATAGAAAAAGAAACGAAAGAAGCAAAAGCAGCAAAAATAGCTGCAGAAAAGGAAAAAAAAGAACAAGAAAAAGCTGCTGAAAAATTGCGTAAAGAACAAGAACGTGAAGCAAAAAAGAAAGAAAAGGCAGATGCTGCGGCAGCAATAGCTGCACAAAAAGAAGCTGCAGCGAAAGAAAGAGCGGAAGCTTTCAAAGCAAAAAGAGACGCAGCTGCTGCTCAGTTGGAGGCGAATCCTGCAGCACCCATACCCATATCCCACATATCAATACCTGTACAGGTTCAAGAACAAGCTCAATTACGATATAATTTCCCAAAAGATTTACCAGTGCTTTATGAAACATATCCTAACATAAGTAGGGAAGATCAAGTTAGTTTAGCTACATTTTTTTCACCATCATGGCAAGAAATGATTCCAGATTCTGCTGAAAGACCTATACATCGTGTATTATTACATGAACAAATGATGAAAGATCCAGAAAGAAATGATGTTATTGTTGGTAAAACAATGTTATATATGTGTCTGAAATATTCTGATCATACTTGGGAAGTTCAGCAAGGATATCAACCTAAGAAAGCGAAAACATAAGGAGGAGGGGTTAACACTACATGTGAACAATTGTTTGAAATACTGTATTTACAATATGAAACACTTTACAACACGAAACAATTCGCTTACACCCTAAATACATTATATTATATAACCGTAATGACTAGCGCTCCATGCCTCGTCGTGAAGCGGATCCTATTATTCTGCGTTTATCATCTTCCAATTCTCTTAGGACATCAATACGGTTATCATCTCGCATTTTTTGTGCTTTGTTTTTTGCTATACGCTCTTTATCGCGTAGAACCCCTTTGTGCATTTCAGCTTTTTCCCATGTTTGTTGATAATGAACTGCATAGATGACTCCTGCAGCACAAAGAGTCACAGCACCAAGAACATGCTTTCCAGATTTCGACATCAGAAAATTTTCACAAATAGTGCAAGGAATTTAGTTGTGTTATAATATATTATTGGCACTGCCTATTGTTATATCGTGCGTCCCCAGAAATAACTCAAAAACCATTTGCTGGGTTCCGCTGGATGCTACTAGATTTGTTTGGTGTAAACACCTCATTTCCGGTATGACAGAGTTGGTGGCTGCTTCAAACCCAATGCGTGCAGCAGCAGGGGGTGAAAGTAAAGATGTTGAGATTGGGAACTCCATAAAAGACACTCCCCAAGACAGGAAAGCTGCACCTTTTGGTACAAAGCTATGGTTTGCTCAGATGTGGGTTGTATATGGTACTCCTATGGTTGTATGCTTGCTGTTTGGATGGATAATGTATCTACAGCAAGAACTTAGTCTTTGTGTCGACCCAGCCAGTGTAATTGCAATTATTAATGATGCTAAAAATGCTCCTCCTACCAGTTTTTATAAAGCTGCTGCAATACAAATGGAGCACTTGCCTGTTGTAAGTGTTGCTTCACCAACGTGGTCGGATAATGTGAATAGATATGGACCATTAATAGATGAAGCAAAAAGTAAAACACCAGGTATTGAAATGGTTGTTTTTCCTGAAGGCGCGAACGGCTGGTTTCCTAATAATCAGCTAGCATCGAAGGCAGGTGCTAGACCACAATTAAAGGAATATTTTAGTGATACGATTCCTATGGTACAAAATGGTCTTCCAATTTATAATCCTTGTGATGCAAGAACTACTGGTCAATTATGGACATTGTCGTGTTTGGCTCGTCAAAAAAATATTGTACTAGTAGCAAACTTAATTGAATATCGTGATTGTACTATTGCTGGCACTTACGAATGGGGTGATCCACCATGTCCTGTAGCTGATAGAATGTATCTATTCAATACACTTGTTGTTCTAGGTAAGGATGGTCAATTAATTGCTAAGTATAACAAGAGACATATCAGCGGGACATTATTTCAAATAGATGAACCCACTCCAGCCAGAACACCTGCAGTATTCGATATAACATTCGATTCAGGTGACACAGTTAAATTTGGGATGATTATATGTCAAGATATTACGTACACTGATGTTGTCGCTGAATACAGATCATTAAATGTACGTGACATCATATTCAGTACACATTTCAGTAATAGTTTGCCAATGTGGAATATGGGTGCACTATTTCAAGGATGGTCAAAATATTATAATGTTAATTTAATTGTAGCAAATGGATTACAAGGTATATCTTCTCAGGGTGGTGGATTATATGCCTCGGGTAAATTGATTGATTATTACTTCGACTTAGATATACTCAGTACCACATTAGATAAAGTTACTTCAGGATCCTTACCAGTTCTGTGGCCTTTCCAGACTAATGGTGAATATGGTACTATAGATAGTAAATTGGATAAATCCACTCCAGGAACACCAAGTACTCCTTATAACGCTCAAAAAGCATATGCAATAGAACTTTTTAAAAACTTTAATTTGGGTGCAAATGCTGTTGAATTGGATGTTTCTAACACTGGAACAAAAACAGTTGTCGTAAAATCACTTCCAATGAATAATCCATTTACAGGTCAATTAGAATTTACTAATGATTTTCAATGTGAATTTACCTACAACGTATTACCAGCTACACCATCGGCAAGATCAAAATATTTTTTAATTGCTCAACAAGTTCCTCTGTCTGGAATCGTGTCAAATCAGTGTGAAGGTACAGCATTTTTTCAATGCGGAGTATATTTATGTCCAAATTATCCAAATTGTTATTATGATTCAACAACAAATTCAGGATCACAAGCTGCTGTATCAGAATTATTCTCGTCATTTCGATTGCTTGCACGTGGATTACCAATTTATAAAACAACTATGTTCGGTCAAGTAGTTAGTGCTAGTGGTCATGCTTTAGAACCATTATCTACTTCAGGTGGATCATGGGATGCTGAATCTTCAACTGATAAAACTATATTCAATATTAAGTCACCTGAATCAGGATATAGCGCACAAGCCCTGAGTACCATCGGTATAACAGCAAGCTCAATATTTGAACAAGTCTGCTGGGACAATAACCCACCATATAATACGAGTTCCAATCCATTAGGCAATCCTATGCCTTATATGTTTTAGATGTGTAAGGTGCTATTATTAAAATTAAGAAAACAATTATATATTAAAAACAAGTTCTACATGAACATACAACCACTCCCAAAACTATTCTATTTTCATCGTTTATCCTTTTTTTTCACAACAGGTGCATCTGGATCAATAATATCAAATTCTCTTCTCATTTTTGCTATATTTGCATCACTGAAAAAATAACGGTCGACCCATTTCACTATGTTGTCGGGCTTGGCAATCAATATTTCGGTCCGTAATTTTAACATAAATTTATTTAAATTAGCATTTTTTTCTTTGAATTTTGTTATTTCTTTCAAAGTTTTTTTATCACCAACATAACTTAATTGATCACGAGGTGATACTGATGGCATTGGATCATGTGTTGTAGCATTGAGATCCAGTTGTACTACATGCTTATAACGGGCTTCCTCTTCTGCTTCCAATCGTAAACGTTCTTCTTCTGCACGTTGGGCAGCTTCTTCTTCCTCTTTCTCTTCTTGAGTCAATGCTCGTGGCTTCGGACCCATCTTTACCGCCTATTTATGTCGTCTTGTTTAATCAGAAACTAAAACAGAACTACTATTTACTAAATATATATTATTTCGCGGTCTGAAAACAATTTAAATGTTTATAAAAATTCAAACTAAACCTTTTCCTCTTTCTAGGATACGTATAGTGAGTGTGAATGTGGGTAGTTACTAGTTAACTCTCTCTCGGGTTGGACCCCGGCCAAAATGCATGAATCAACATCATGCGGAAAAGGACTTCACTTTTACAATTAATCATGCATGCACCTTGCTTTTTAGGTGGTTCAAGTCTATACACGTGTATAATGTGCTAAATCTCACCACATTTTTCGCTGATTTCTTCGTAGTCAACCCCTACCTGATCTTGCAATGGCATTACTACAACAAGGGACAAGCAGCTCGGATACTGTAGATGTTGTAAAAGAGACAGAAAGGTTATTGTACAAGTTCTATGAAGGCAATGTGGAGAAGTTGGAATCTATTCCATTAATATTGCAAGAGTATAAAGGACATGAAGTCGAGCTCGTTCAGGATCTACTGTATAAATACTCAATGACTTTAGATGACTTGGACAATTTATTGCCAGGAAATAATCTTGGGAAGATGCTGCAGATAAAATTGACTCAAATGTTACGTCTAAAGCAAGAAAAATCTGTAAAGAAAAAGAAGAGACGAACAAGCAGTAGTAACACGAACAACACTGAATCCGGTAACTCATCAGTCGAGAAAGAGAAACCAATGCAGCAACCAATACCATTGCTATCGTTGTCACCTGTAGGATCCACTTCACCTCAATTAATTCATATCATACCAGTTGAAGCAGGGTCAGATAAAGATGAGGAAGATTTCGAAGTAGCTTCTGACCAACACTTTAAGACACCAGTAAGAGCAACGATGACAGAAGTAGCACATGAGTCTCTATATAACATGAATGCAACTGAAAGGCATGACTACCAAGATTTTTCAACTCTTCCCAATTCTCTTCAATCACCTTCAATTTCTTCGCCTAGGCTTAGCTTAGACTTAGATACGGGAGCAGACACTGAGACCATCACAAATGCAAGACGTCTTATAGTAACAGCTGCACAAGAACGTGTTTCACCTACGCATTTGCATGCATCGGCTACAACAATTATTCAACATCTTGAAAAACAAAATGATGAACTACAGCTATCTAAATGGAATCTTAGTCAACGCCTTACTTTCACTGAACAAGAACTTGCTAATTTATCGGCAACTATAACTACCACAACGAGCAATAGGAAGAGTGATTCTAATGTTTATGATGGAATACCACCTCCTACACATGAATTAGAATCAGTTATTGAATCTCTTCGTAGTCAATTAACAGCACAAAAGGAGATGAATCAACAGTTAACTGTACAATTAGCTGCTGCTCATCATGGTTCGGACAATCTAAAACGTGATGTATCTATATTGCATCAAAGAAATCGTGAATATAAAGAAAATAAGACTAAATTAGAATTAACTATGTCCCAAATAAACAATGATAATACTAATTTACGTCTAAAATTGGCAGAATTAGAGAAAATAGATACACTGAAATTTGAATTAAATTCAAAAAATTTTGAGTTAAATAGTATTAAAAACAATATAAAAATGTTAGAAAAGCAATTATATGATAAAGAACGTATAATTCATCATAATAAACAAGAATTAAGTATGGCAAACAAGGCCAAAGAGGAAATGGCCGAAGCATATATGTCAAGGATGAATAATCAAGCAAAACAAATGAAAATTATGATAGAAAATATAGTACAAAAACATGAAAATGAGCGTCAAAATTATCAAGCTCAAGCTGTTGTAGATAAGGAACATGATCAATCTATGCTGATACAATTAAAAGCAACACATGAAAAAGAAATAATACTTAATAAATTAAATAATTCGAATGAATTGAATAAAATTCTCCGGAAGGAACGTGAACGTCGGGTTGAAGTTGCAGCACTTCAATTTCAGCTCACTCAAGCAGCAGACTATATTCATGAATTGACTATGGGGCCATGAGTGCAATAAAGAGAATGGAGACAGAAGAAACTTGAAAGACTTGTATTTGACTGTAGGAAGAATGTAAAAAATTGTTGAAATTGTAGAGTTGTATAAAATGAATTCCATAAGCATCAAACCCTTCTATTTACTACCACACTATATACAAATTACTCATAAAACAGAATAAAATATTAGTTCTAAACTTGGGAGAGAGATGAGGCAGAAGAAGGGAAGAATAATTAATTAGATTTAAACATGTTCAAATCAGAAAAATATGATTTAACGGAATCATATCTACTGAACGGTCAATTGTTGGTCACGTTCTCATAACTGGATGAATTTCTATTGAGTGACCTCACGTCGTATATATATCAAGTAGAAGAGCGTATGTCTCGTTGCAGTTGGAGATCAGATAACATAGCAGAATTTTCCAAGACATGTTGTAGAAACCATAGTGGAAGATGTATTAGATAGAGCAACACGTACATATTATCATGAAGTGAAAATTGAGTCCATGAGAAGAAATGTTGCAAGCTCATTAGAAAGAGGAATGTTGTAAATTCTGAAATAAAAATGTCACCCTTTGTATTTGTTCTTTACTTAGAGATGTCTAGCACAACAAATAGTAGATTATGATGACTCTTCCCTCTTTACCCTAGATACACTTAGGCACACAAGCCACAAGCAACACAGCATCGCCATGACTAGTTCAAGTAGTCTACCCACTCAGCAGGAATATCTTGAGATCGAAGCCACTGCAGCACATCTAGATCACCATTCATAGCGGCATATCTGCATACATTCTCATTC
>JACKZZ010002239.1_pt1 | contig 18382 bp, 20 predicted proteins | sample 8027871 | NCBI WGS metagenome assembly JACKZZ01 (sample SAMN15724774, study PRJNA655200) | protist metagenome | isolation source: fluorescence activated cell sorting (FACS) single amplified genomes of... | place: USA: West Boothbay Harbor, Gulf of Maine | collected 2000-07-19
GAAGAACGCTTAAAATAAACAGGACTACGTGTCAATGAGTTCGATTGAGAATCTAATATAACGGATCATCACCACTCGTTGCTGGTATGGGATCTCGTGATTGTTAACTCTGAACCATTTGTGACGTTGTCCCAAGACTGTTTAAAATAAACGTGGCTGCGCTTCAAAGAGTTCGATTGAGAATCGAATAAGACGGATCCTCACCATTTGCTGGTATGGGATCTCGTGATTGTTAGCTCTGAGCCATTAGTGACATTGTCCCAAGGTAGCATAAAATCTAAACGACCCTTGGATGACTTGGAGACTCATCTCCGCGAAATTGCTTTTCGCAATTTTGGAGTGAAGGTCCAACGACATAACTGCTTCCACAATTTTTTTTGGGATGAGCCCCGTGCATGAGATTTTGCCACATAAAGGGGGAGGAGTATCAGTAGGAGTTAAGAGATCATGGGAAGTGGAATCCAGTAGAGAATACCATTCGACCATGTTCGTCTCAACCCAGCCTTCAAAGTGATCAGGGACATTTTGCATCACCATACCATATCGTAGATGACGCTTTAATCCCCCTTGTACCTTAAATAAGCTATTACCGAAATCCCCAATCCTGGGATTCTCTTTCTGAGAGAAACTCCCTGAATTGATCGAGCTAACGAGAACCAATATAACGTCCTGATGGGTATTCAGGAGTTGAAGGGCATTTTGATGATGACATTGGGGAATTTCAACTTCCCCTGTCTCTTCTTCGCCCACGGTTCCAATTTCCATGGCCATGTCTTTCGACTGGTGGTGGTGGTCGATAGACCTCTTTTTCTACTTGGGTCCAGTATAGACTCTACTCCCAGTCGAAACGGGGGATGGACATTTCGTTGGTTGGCAGTTACATTGCGTAACCGACAAAGCGTCACGTTTTGCATTTTTGGTTACAATAATTTTTGCATTTTTTGCATTTTGGCATTTTTGGCATTTTTGCATTTTTGGTTATAACTATAAAAATTCCATAAATTTTAAAAGGCAGTATTGGAATGGAGCGTTGGGAATGGGTGGCGTCAAGTACACAGGAGGAGCAATGGATGGATGTCACCCATGTATTTCAACACATTTGTCGACCTCAGATTCCCTTGGATGGATTATGTACCTCCCGTCATTTTCAATGGATGGAAAGCATGTCGGCCATTGAATGCATGGATCCACAAATGGATAGTGGTTGTGTGCAGCTGGAGCCATGGAGTCATGAGGAACTGGAGAAGCAGAAGAAGACGATGAGGGTGGAGGGATCCTTTCGTATGCTGAAACAACGCTTTGAAGAGAACATGACGATTGATGATGCGGTACCCAAGGAACAGCAAAAAACGACAACAAGGATGGACTGTGAAAGGAGTGTTGCTGATGCAGTGACTGCAGAACGTACGGCGGAAAATGGTGTCATCATTGGTACTGCGGAAAGGACCAATGTAGACCTTCATACTGCTGATAGTCGTGAAAGTACTAAAGATAGTCGTGAAAGAATGGCGGAAAAGATACAAAAGGAAAGTACGGTGGAGAATAGTGCCAGTACTGCGGAGGGTGTATTGGTTGCTGTTGACAGTAGTGTGATTGCTCATTGTGTTGAGAAGGATGAAAGTAGTGGAATGCCTGCGGAGGAACGGAAGAGTAGTCAGAATGGAATTACTGTAGAGAGTAGTGCAGTTTCTGCCGAGTTGAAGAGTGATGATAATGGTAGTGCAGCTGATCCGTTAACGAGTGATTCTAGTAGAGTGCTTACTGCGGAGAGTAGTCTAAATGCTGCGAAGACAGGAGAGGCCTGTGGGGTGTATCCGGTGAGTTATCGTCTGATGGAGGGTAGCTGTGCACCGTTGGCGTATCCAGAGACGATGGCCGATGTGGTGGCGACGATTGACTATGTACTGCGCGTGGAAAGTGCCTATTTAGCAGGAGAAAGTTTAGCCACGTCGTTGTTGACCTGTGTGTATACCCATCCCGAAGTGTTACAACAGTGGTGGGAGCAGAAAGACAACTGGAATTTGTACACCCGACTATTGATGGGGTATGTGAGTGCCGTCATGTGGGGATGTCAACAGATTCGACAAAAGGTATTACAGGCCGACTTATTTGAAGAAGATGATTTCAATATGTTTACCTTTCATATGAAATGGTCCTTGCTCGATGTGGAAGCCATTTTAGGTCTATTAACGGAAGAAGTTGGAGGCTGGCCAGAGCATCTGCAAGGACGGATACGCATGCGAGTCGAATGGTTAAAATCGATTTTGGCGTTGGATCAATTGGATTGGACGTCCTGGCAACAGACCGTGACCCATTTGCAGATTGTACAGGATTGCTGGAAAGACTATCAACCGGCGACAGAAGGCATTGTCTTTGGTCAGGAATTGGAAATTGGACGCGTCTTGGCCACCACCGCACCATTGCGACCTGCAACCATTCCGTCCCATGAACAAGTAGGTACCCCACAGGCTATGCAATACCATCGACCACACACTTGTCCTAGTGCCGTCGAACCTGGTCATTGTTGATTGCGGATTTGCTCTGGTGTGGGTCCATATCCTTTGACGGCAATCTATCTGCACTGTACGACACTCTAGAACGACGTTTCAACGGATACCGACATGAGGCTATGAATGTGGTTGCACGGTCCTATTTTGTGTTGCATTTATACATGCAGGACCTCCTGTATGGTCAATACGACTACCCTGTACAAGTCATGAAACACATGATGACACGTGGGATTCCCAGTGTATTTGTTCAATCCGAAGAGGGCACGGCCTTTGTTTATCAATGTTTGGTCCCGCTTTATGAAACCTTCAAGGTGCATTTACATCACCCATCCCGGCAACGACAACGCATTGCCAGCATGCTACAGGATTGGCAATTACTGCAGCAAAAGGCACAGGCATTGGATACGCGACTCTGTTCTGAATTGAACATCCCAGAAGCGTCCTATCCGCGGTATTTCACAGCATGGACCATGGGCATAGTTTTGCGAATGATGCAACAATATTTGACCCTTGGCTTTCAATTGGAATTGTACGATGTTGAAGAATACGTTCCCATGCTATGGTACATGGATTGTCTGTCGTCTACACGTATGCAAGTATTACAATCCACACTGCAATTTCTAGAGCAAATGAATGCCCATGTTAATGCTACGGCACAAAACCCATCAGCCCAGAAACCCCCTCCGCCCACACCGGCCATTTTGCAACTGCAGTGGGAAATTCAAAAACTACAAGTACATCGAGCGCTGGGCCGAGGAATATGTCAATTTCTCAGTGCGTTGTATCGAGATGGAGTTCTCAAAACCACCAAATATGCATATGGATCACCTTTGATTCGTTTTGAACATCGTGTAGCCCCATTCCAAGTCGTAGATTTTCCATCACCGTTGCAGTACGAGGATTTTGTTCACAACAACGACTTTTCCAAATATGAGGTACTGTGTCTCATTGGGCTGACGCATCGTTAAACTTGTGTTAGGCACCACTAATCTATCAGTCGGCGACCGAATGCTTCAAATTGGTTAGATCAAATGTTGACGCGCTACAGAAACATGCTTTGTACCGTGAAGATGTGGATGGGGCAGAAATGCGATCATTGGTTAAGGTATGTTTTCCCTCTGAAGTACGAGTACATTGGTTAATAGTGCTACTTTTTAGTTGGCTGTAGCAAATAGTGTTAGTATTGCACGCCGGAGTAAAGCTACTACGAAGGCGCCATTTAAAAGCACGCATACTCTTCATAGGTTTTATCTGTGGATTGAATAATTCCCTATGATAGATTTATTACGATGCATTTTCATTGTTGAACTGCAATGGACATACTGGTGAAATGAAACTTGCGTTATCTTAACTGCTGACTTCTCATGTACCCCCTCTTTTTACTGTCCACGAGGCAAAGAAGAATCACACGTCCATCTGACATGTGTAACATTACTTACTGTACCAGATAATGGATTGTACGCGTAGTTACAGTAATTCTATTACAAGGGAGGAATGTAGGGCATACGCGTTTCAAAAGCAAATTCTACATAAATACCCGTTCCCATGATACATTATTCGATAAGGTAACGGTGCATAAGTTACTTTTAAGAATAGTATGTAAAAAGTTCCGTACCGCCGTGTGCAACATTTCCCGCTGGTGCAAGCTTTGGTTTTCTTCATTCTTCGATTTTCTTCCTCATGTTGACCACACAATTTCTCCTTCACTGTTTAGTCTGCACACAATGGTTTATTCATCCCGAGAGCTTGAAACTAGCGTTCAAGCAAAATTTGAGACATCTAACTGAAACCAAGATCGATACCGATTTCATCAAACAATTAAATGGTATACTTTATGACGGCAGCCCACAAGCCGAACAAACACAAAAGTTGCAACAACTTTGGGCAAAATGGTCACTTGCTCCTCTTACATACAAAAAGTTGGGGGAAAAAGACGCCAGAACCAACTTTGTGCAAATGTTCAACGAGGCAGTAAAAAACGGGGACTATGGGAAAGGATGGAAAGCCGAGTCAAATTTGGTGGCCGAAGCTGGTCACAAAATCACACAAAACATCCCAAAGAGCATTCTTGGTCAAATTGTAATGCCGGACGCCCCAAATATGCGGGATGTGCAATATCATTATGACGCAGGCAGATGGGTGAAACGCGGTAGTATGAAATGGATTAAAGGGTTCACGAATGTATAACGGATGTTCCATATCCTTCATATCCATCAGAATCCCCATAAATGGAATGTGTAAGCACAGAGAGCAGTTAGGCAGATGCTGTAATTTCCCAGCATTTTCTCCACTTTGACAATCAGAAAATAGCTTGCACCCATTGGGTACAGATACTGTCACCGTTGATGTGGCATCTACGATGGATATGGGCGGCTCAGTAGTTTTTTGAGGGTGTGATGCAATGGAAGTTGATGTAGCAGGGGGAATTCCATCCAGGACAGCAGCATGGCACATACAGTTTTCAGGGTGTCTACCCTCTCTTCTGAGTTTTGGTCATCGACTGCACAGTGGGGTCTTGCGTTGTCTTGCTGAATGATAGCTATTTATATTTGCATAATACTCACAGTAATTCACAATAATTCATATGATTCAACTGATGATTTTGTTCATGATAGTATCCAAGTTTGAGATGGACAAAGTGAATCAAGTCGTAAAAAATACGGAAATTTGGGCAATGAAGAATTCTGAGATGATATTGGTGGATTAGTCGCCTAAAGCAAATATCAATCGCCCATCGTTGCACGGTACGGATGGATTTCCAACTGGTGATCATTTCATTGATGACCCAGCTCTTCTCCTTTATAGCTATTTCTGCCTAACGCAGGCATAATTGATGAGGATGCCGTTGCCAAATGGAACGCGGATTAATGTATGTGTGGTACATTAACAAGCCGAGTGCATTCATTTTCCCAAATATCTTTGGTAAGCGATACCTGTTGATGTTGAATCTTCTCTCTCCAACTAGCATTCGCATTGAACCTACAATGTAGTGAACATACTTCCACGTATGCAAGAATTTCAATCAACACTTCAATTTCTAGAGGAGCAAATGAACGCCCATGTTAATGCTGCGACACAAAAACCGTCAGCCCAGAAAACTCCTCCAAATTCAGAAATTACCAACATCGAGCGCTGTGTCGAGGAATACGTCAATTTGTCACTGCGTTGAGCCGAGTTGGAGTCGTCAAAGACGTAGATTTTTTCATCACCGTTGATGTACGAGAATACGCTTCATAGGCATTATCCATGGATCGAATAATTGCCTATGGTAGATTTACTACGATGCATTTTCATTTCTGAACTGTTAGTGGTGAAATGAAACTTCCGTTATCAAGATCAGACTAAAGAAGCATTCAGCCACAGGGAGTCCTTGATGATTGTCGATAAATGTGCTTCATCGGAACAAGAACCCTTTTAGGTATCTCTATCAAGCCAACTTATACTCTTATATCGTCATTGACAATGCGCTTGACAATGATTTGCATGTGTAATAACCCACAATAAATTAGTAGCACGGTTAGTAATCTGGTTGGTAATTCCCTAAACGCTGATCTAACGTTATTACGTACGCATTGCAGCACCCATTACGTATCTGTTGCGCTTGTAAGGAACAAATGCAGTGCAAAAACGGAAAATATTGATTTTCTTCATTCTTCGACTTTCTTCCTCATGTTGACCACACAATTTCTCCTTCACTGCCTACTCGGCACACAATGGTTTATTCATGCCGAGAGTTTGAATCAAGCCTTCAAGAATAATTTGAGACATCTAACTGAAACCAAGATCGATACCGATTTCATCAAACAATTGGATGGTATACTTTATGACGGCAGCCCACAAGCTGAACAAACACAAAAGTTGCAAGAACTTTGGGCGAAATGGTCACTTGCTCCTCTTAAAGACGAAAATCTGGGGGTAGACGACTCCAGAACCAAATTTGTGGAAATGTACAAAACGGCATTGGTAAACGACGACAAGGTGAAAGGATTGCAAGCCGAGACAAATTTGGTGGCAGAAGCCCGCCACAAAATCACACAAAACATCCCGAGCAACGTGGTCGATCGAATTGTAATGCCGGACGCCCCAGATATGCGGAACGTGCAGCATCATTATGACGGCACTTGGGTGAAACGCGGCAAAATGCATTGGGTAAAAGGGTTCACAAATCTTGGTTAGCTGGCATGGCTATTTATTTTTTGCATAATATTCACATTACATAATTCATATATTTCAACTAATGATTTTGTTCATAATAGTACCCAAGTTTGAGATGGTAGAAGTGAATCAAGTTCGTAAGAGGATGCGGGTGATTTGGCGCCTAAATCATTTTCTACAAGCTTGTGATCATTTCAGGCTACTTGTGCATAGTTTCATACACATCGGTGATTTCATTTTTCTGCGAGCTTTTCCTTCAAAATGTTATTATAAATGCTATTCGATTCCTCGAATTAGCTCTGGATAGTCGAGGGAAATGTTAGGTCTCTTTCTTTGCGTTTTCCAATTGTCGGGTCTCTTCTGCATCCATTTCATTGATCATGGCTCGAGCTAGATAAAAGGCACACACCATGAGGCCCATCAAAGAAAAACAAAATGCAATTGATAAAGGGAAAACCCAAGATGGAACTGGTTCCATGATGGTGAATTACCAAAGTGATGTAATGACTGAGCGAAACTGGCTGAAACGGCTTTCAACACAATGTATGTTTCATTTTTGTATTCCCGCAAGCATAATGGATGAGGATGCCATTGCCAAATTGAATGATGAATTGCTGCATGTGCTGGTACATGTGCAAGCCGAGTACATTCATTTTCCCAAATATCTTCGGTAAGGGATACCTGTTCATGTTGAACCTTGCTGATCTCCAACTAGCATTCGCGTTGAACGATGGGCCGAAAAATGTAGTGAACAAACTTATATCTTGCAATGGAAGCGTACCAATGTTGCATATTCCCACATGTTGCTTCGTAGCATTCGACAAAAAGTAAGCATTTACATGTCAGCCGCCACTGATAATTAAGCCTAGCATGATAGACCTTTCGAGAACCCTTTGATTACTTTCCACCGCAGGGAGATTTACCGCCCATTCCGCTCTACCGGGTACTTTCAATTTGTTAAATTATTCCTCTTAACCTTCAGATTAGTTGAATCATCTTCGTGGAGTCTCCCCTCTACCGCAAGCCACAGCAACGAGTGTTTGGGATAAAATGTTTCAGAGGTTTCCCACCGCGCCAGACACAGTATTTTCCAATTCCTCATCCCAAATGGTTTCAGAGACAGGAAAAGTGAAATCACCTCCAGCTACCCCACATCAGGAAGCTTTGAGTACATATCTAGATTCTTATGTATCACACTCCCCAGCAACCCCCACGCAAAAACAGCAACCACCTTTGGCATCTCCTTCTCCCCGACACAATCGTACCAAACAACGCTCTAACAATGTTATGGTGGACCCACCAGTTGTCTATAAGACTCCCGTGGATTCCAATTATGTGAATATTTTGAATGCATCCGTACAAGAATTGAAAACCGAAGTGGTCAAGGAACATCGTGAAAACGAAAGTTTGCGAAGCACGTTGAGGAATCAAAAAAGCCAACTGACAGCTTTGCAAGATGCCTTGAAGCGCACAGAAACTCGATTGCAAGTGGAATTGGCAAAAGACCTGGCATATAAAGATCGACATTCAGAATATTTTAAAGAAGAATTAGAACACGTAAAAAACAAACACCGCCAACAGGTCCGTGCATAAAAGTGGAAAGGAGTATCTGAACAGCGTACTAGCTTACCTCCCTGATTCAAAAGTACGATACATCGAGAGACCCCGAAGTAGGTAGACAAATTATAGGAAAATAGTCAATGTAAGACAATGTAGGGGGTGGATTTGTTCAAGCGATATGCCCCTGACAATTGGGGGGCAGTGCATGATTTCTTGGCATACATTGACAAGTTTCAAATATCAACCAAAAAACTGTGTGCGGCCTGTGTACATTCCCCCCAAATGTAGTAATATACTTAAGCTGTCTCACATTGTTGTTCAAAATTCCAAGTATGTAGCCAGGGTTGCAAGTGCTGTTCAAATTGCTTCCAGGGACAGAGTAATTTCTGTTCACAAAAGGGTATCGCTCGGAGATGCTCATTCAACACCAAGGCCACCTCCAATTCCCCCGTCGGTCGTTCCAGCAGCAGAATACCTAGATTGGCTGCAAACGGCATCGTATGGGAAGTGGAAAATGTTTCCGTGTCTTGTCCTTCTTTCAGCTGAGGTGGCAATTTGGGCATTAAATTCAACAAACATAACAATGGTAACAAAGTTTCCGCATGAGCAAAACGAAATGAGGCTTGAATGGTGCTGTTGTGATGCAAATGATCGATCATTTCACTATGCAATCTTTGAAGTAGTGGTGTGGCCATTTCCCAATTCAATTCATGTCCATAGCCTTTTTTCCAATAACTGTCTACTTCATCTGCATGGCGTAGAATTTCCAAGACACGAGGGCCTTGCAATAAACTGCACCACTGATCCTCTCGATTCAGCACCGCACGATCAAATCTATTTCAAATACATTGGCTTGTGATCCTCCACTTACTCAGACCCAATGCTGCACCTACGCACACGCTTTGTAGATCTGGAGAACTTGGCTCGACGACAAATGCATATCCTGAGGTAACCCGAGAGATGCTCGGACCTGTTCCACAACCACTTTCTATTCCTCCGTCTAGACGCCTGAAACTCTCTCGGTACTAGTGGACGAACCATTTCTTGGCTTTCGGCAAAAGCGTCTACAGCTGGATGCGTTGTCTTTTTCATCTCTTGATATCGTGGACAGGCATCAAAGAAACGCAATATTCGATCCTATCCACTCTTCAGCTTGCCACCTTTCCACACACGGATCCTACGGATGCATCCGCTCTCGGCCGAGAGAGACGGTAGGGCGAAATCCCATGAAACAATCCAGTCAAGAATCTAATTGTACTTTGATTTGTTCCCTTTCGGAGGTTCTGTTTACTTACGCTCGAGCACTCTGTTGCGTGCGTGCTTTCCAGGTCAGATGCAGTGGAAATTGTTGCGGCTGCCATTCTTTTGGCCATTGCTGTCCCCATTGTTGCCGCATTCGTGTTCCGAGATCCATCAATTCGGTAATGCCTCGAGAGACAATACTATTCGGTGCTCCATGTGCTTCATAGGGCAACACATACGCCTGCATCCATTGCGGCAATAGTTCAGCTACTGTTTGCCACTCTTGCAGCAATGTTTGCCATTTTCGGATTTGTTTCAAGGACGGATTTCGTGTTCCGTGCCGTAATATCCATTGCAGAAAACGAATGCGACAGAATGGACAGTGCAATTGAAGCTGTTCAAAAGCTGAGGCCGGATCGGATTTATCCTGATCCTTTTCCTGCTGGAGATCGGCATAGAGACTTTTCGTCCCAAAGGTGGTAAAATGGCCATGAATGACGATCACAGCTGTGGCCAGCACACAAAAGAACAGCACAGACATGGAGACACAATAAAGGAAAAGATATATGTATTCGTGGGGTAACTGATTTTGGGTGGACCGGAGCAAACATGTGATCGAATCTACTAAAATGCAAAAGAGATATCGTTTTTCTTTGAAATCTACGCTTGACTGGATGGATGGGCATGGGTTTTCTCTTTTGAATGTCCTGATGACTCTGAGATCTATGCTTTCGATCCTAAACGTGTTCCGAATGAATCGTGCCAACCTCTGTTTCACGGACTGCACGAGAATATTCCACTTTCAACGGCGTTGCTGCACTGACTGCATTATTCGATTATTACTACTTTTCTGCATTGAGTTCTATGACTACTCGGCATCATCATCATCGTGAATGGCAATTTTGTCAACTATTGCCAAAGGTGGAATTACATGCCCATTTGCATGGTTGTGTACGTCTCGGTACGCTGCGTGCCCTATTGCAAGCGCAACCTAGTCTGCATGCTGAAGAAACCGCAGCCGAAATGGACTGGTTGAACAATTTGGAGCAGGCACGCAGTACGGGTTCCTTGCGAGACTCATTTCGTTTATTTGCTCTCATTCATCGCGTCGTGACGTGTACACAGACGCTTCGACGCATTATTCATGAAGCTGTGGACGATTTTGTGCGAGATGGAGTACACTATGTGGAGCTTCGCACGACACCGCGATGTTTAGACGATTGTCCCAATTTCTCCGACTACCTTGGCCTTGTGGTGCAGACATTAGAGGAATGTCAAGCGAAATGGAAAACCATTCAAGTCCGATTATTAGTGAGCATTAATCGCGGTCATTCGCTGCAAGACGCTCGACGGATTCTACACATCGCGCTGCAATGGTATGCTAAAACACCCGAGATGGTGCTGGGGATGGATTTTTCAGGGAACCCCAACGCAGAGCATGGGGGCTTTGACCGGTTTGTGGACTTGTATCAGATTGCTCGAAGCGCTGGGATGAAAATTACGTTGCATTTTGCCGAGGTGCGGAATGAAGTGGATACGGAGGCTATCTTGGATTTTGCACCCCATCGGGTCGGACATGCCTGCTGCCTGTCCCCAGCCCAAATGCAACGCATGATCGACATGCGAATACCCATCGAAGTTTGTCTCACCTCGAATCTCATGACCCGACCCGAATTGTTGACCCATTGTGTGTGTTGTGCAGCACAGGGTAAGAGGGAGTCCACCTCAGAGCGATGTCAATTTGAACAGTGTATGGTATGTACCTCCTCCACGGCGAAGGAACAGGAATGGAAACGGGATCTCATGCGTTTGGATTGCATTTGTGGTATCTCGATCCATCCACTGCAAACCTTGATTCAATCGTCTCAATATCCCGTGACGTTATGCACAGATGACCCAGGTGTCTTTCAAACATCGAATAGTCTGGAATATTATCGATATCTCCGCTCCACATCCACCACTGTGTTGGAGACTCTCATTGCAATCACCGTACAGAGTGTGGACATGATTTTTGATGAGACGGAAAAGCCCCGTCTGCGTCAACTCATCCAAGCGTTCAGTGCATCTCAATTCCCTACTAGTCAACTGCGATGAAAGACAATTTGGCAAACTGTGGTGGACTACGTGTACACGTTTTATCAGATAGCGGTGGTAGACGGGGAGATATGGCTCGAGAACGTTTTCTAAGACTGCTTTATGCACGTGACAGTTCAACCAGATTCCTCAACCAGCAAAAGAAGCAACGCGATTTCAGCTACTTGCTGGTGATTTGAGCTATGCATGTCAGCAAAATACCAATTCATGGACAGGCCGTAAAGGTTCATAGCCATCACACTCCAGACTAGGAGCCGTTAAGTATCACTACCCAAACATTTTACCGGTGATGGGACTGATAAAGGAAAAATGATGCGGATCAGATGGAAGCGGCTTGAAACTGCCGGTCGAACGGTTGCCAAAGATCGAAAGTGCGGAGCCGTGAACAACATGGGGAATTTGTCCAGTCGAAAGAAAGAAATTCCCGTGGCCGTGTGTGGTACATTGCAAGGGAGTTCTCCGATGAAAACGGATCCCAATTCGACAGTGTTGGATGACAAGTACGTCCGAAGGCAGGGATAGGATGCGGTCTCAAATCGTTGTTGGTTGACTATTTAGAATTTTACAAGCCTTGCAGCAATTAAAGCAAGAACGCGATCAAGTCAAGAAGAAACAGTACGTCACAGAACCGAAAGGCGATGGGTTTGAAGAGAGAGTGTAGAGTGGATCCCTTCAATAAAATCATGTTGCGTTTTCCCTCCATTCGGGTACGAATGCCCGGCTTTGGTTCAGTTGGGGATCAGAGTCTGAAACTAGGATGCCTTTAACCATGCACGTGAAACCTTTGAGGCCTTTGATACAGAAAAGAAAGGATTCATCAATGAAGGTGATTTGCTGGAAGCCATGAATCGACTGGGGGCTGCCTTCACCCAAGACGAAATCACCGAATTGTATACCGGTGCCGATTTGACACAGTCTGGTCATTTGAATTTCAATGAATTTTTGATTGTGCTAGCCATTGGATTTGTGTTGCATGTACGTGTCACGATCAGTTCACAGTGAAGGGCTCACCCACATTCATCTAGCGTATTCCCGTATTGCAAATCGAACCAGGACAGAGTATCTTTTATGGACCTCTGTACGTGTGCAAAGTACGCGTACCAAGAATCTAACGGGGAACTGTTAGCTCCGAAACTGCGTCTCCTAAATCAAGAGGTTCGAATCTATTTGGTCATGGCACGAGTTTGCGAATGGCATTTGAATTGGTAATTGATGCCTTTTTGTGGTTTGATGTAGATGGCAGTGGGTCGATTGAACGGTGCGTTGTGTACAATGTACCGATCTGGCCCTGTCCTCATGCAGACCACCTAGTAATGAAATGGCCGACCGTTTGCGTCAATCTATGGCGTGCTCCCCAACCAAGAAAATGTCCCAACAAAAGAAAAAGTATAGGGCTGCCGAAGTGGTGCAGATGAATCCGATGAATTCTTTCATTACGGAAACACGGTTTTCGGAAATGGATTGGAATCATGATGGGACAATTTCCTTCAAGGTACTTGTATGTATGAGGGCAATACTCATGGGTTAGTCGGATCAAATAGGAATTTTTGAGAGCATTCGAATCGTGGGTGGGTGTGGATGATGAAGAGATCTGGAGTGAAGATGGCGATATCATTTCCCCGAGCCAGCAAGTAACCCTACCGGCCGAGACTGTATCGGAGTAATTTTCCAACATCGTTGGGGCATCTAAAAATAGTTGTGCATCGTGCTGTTATGACGTCGAAGACGATTCCCTCTTCTCCAAGGAAATTAGTCTGTTTGGTTGCCGATTTGGGACTCGAAGAATCTTCTCCTTGCCCCATTTTATCGCAATCTACATCATTTAACCTCACGGGTTCACCACCTTCTCCTTCCTATGCCGAAAGACGGTCTACTTTACAAATCCACTTTGACACACAGACAACAACTCATTGGGAAGAAGTCGAAGAGCTAAACAACCCACCACCATCTAACAATTGCGCCCCCTCACTTGTAATTCATCAAACTCTGCAGCACCAAACTCAGCAACGACAAACTGTACGGCAACATCGAGAAAGATTACAACAGGGGCAGCAAATACGGCATCGAAAGAAGATGGAACGCATTCAGGGTAAACAACAAGAAGTTTCAGAGAGGCGAAAAGAAACAGAGCAAGAAATACACATTCAACAGCAGCATTATCAAAAGAAATTGATATCAAGAATTCAACAGCAACGCAAGGTACACAGAAAACGACACCATATTAAACAGAAAAGTCAAACCGAACTGAACCAAGTTCAAGAATCCCAACATGCAGTATCCCTACAGCGTGCACAAGAACGTAAAATGGAAGTTCAGTGGCGAAAGCAACAATTACACCAAGATCCCCAATTTGTTGATCTCTTGACTTCTTTACATTCCAGTACTTGAAAGCCTTGTAGTGTATTCAATAAAATATTCAAGTTTATTTGTGATTGAAAACATTTGTCCTATATAAAGTTTCTTCCCGTAACTCAACACACAAAGTAGCTGATCAAGTGATATCTCCATAGCCAAAGCACTGAAATTTTGTGTTGTAAAAAGCTATCCGAAACCACCATTCGTCCGGATGAAGCTAGGAAACAACCATTGAAGGTTTTGGAAGAGTGAAGAAATTCAGTACACGAACGCTGCAGGCTGCCAACAAACATCTGCCAACAACTGCCATTTTTGGTCTGTCGCTCAGCTTAGCACCGCTGCTATTCTACTGGGTCAAATAAAACCAACTGTTGTTTGCCCCGAAAGAATCGATCAAACCTCAAGTCAACATTTGGCAGCAGGGGTGGGATATGCTTGGCAAATGGCACCCCCCCACCCACACACATGCCATTGGGGGAACAAGTTACTTTAATACCACTACATCTGCAGAAGATGCAAAGGTCAGATGAACAAATGAATGGACTGCAGCAGTGTGAATTGCATGGCTCAGCTCACAGACAGTTCACAATATCCAAATATTACTCCCCACCCCACTCTGGCATTTGCTCTGTTCGCATCACTTTGCTCAGTACACATCATCACGCACTGCTGGCCACTATTTTTCCATCAGTTCTGTATGACTATGAGATTCATCGTATGGGTCTTTTGCATGTATGCAATGACAACAGCTATGGATCATACAACAATGGCGACGAATAGTAGTTCGGATCAGACGCTGACTCCGACAACTATATCACCAAAATTGTGGACCCGTATGGCTGTCAATCCAACCCATTTGCAGAGTCAGCAAATTTGGGGCGAATCCTTTGGAAATCACGTAGGGCTTCCCAGTGAAATGGGGACTTTAATCGGCAGCTTTTTGCATTCCCCCGTTGTGACATCTATGGGGCAATACTTCCACCCACGGTCAGCCCTTGTGTATGAAGATGCACCAGGATCATATGGGCGCTGTGCTGCTCGATACCTGTCAGGAAAAACAATGAAGCCAAACAGCTTCATTCCCCTTGTGCATATGCGATATCTCAATTTATTTCACGACAGTATACGTTCGATGTATTTGAAGGTGAAAGTATCAAAACGAACGCCTACAAACCAAGCTTGCTTTGAGCCACAATATATGATACAAACCACAATGGCGGAAAAGAATAGTCTTAAATACTCTCCGTTTCTCGGATCAGACAACGATGTTCCTTTGATTGGAAATTTCATTCATTTGAAACCTCGCCAATGGTCGGACGATGATATCTTGGGGTTGTACATCCCGGACGTTCTGGACAACGATTGCGAGTATGTATTCGATCACCATATATCTGGATACGATATGGCCAACGGCCGTTTACCATTTCCTGAAAGTGCAATGTTCGTTATCAATTTATGGCCTGGATTGTTTGTCCCGACGACTTTGGTAGTCGATAAACCATTGTCACCAAACACTATGATTTCCGGGATTAACATACGACTACTTCCAGCGGCATGGCAAGGTACGGATTCTGCCCTTCCCAGATTTAAATGTTCTAACTGTGAGCATGGTGAGTTCAACGTTGTTGGCGTGTCGGAATCAGGTGCCTTCATTACACCACAACATCACATTGCGGAGCATAATGGTGATGTCTTTTATACATGGTCGTCAGATACTCGACTTCAAAGCATTTTAATGCTTTTTCCTATTGGGTACATAACGTTTTACTAATCCATGCACTTCCCTCTGAATCCATCTTGTGAAGCTATACGAATACTGCACGAATGTTTTACCGTTCAGATTTCAGGAAAACTCTCAATTTATTACACAACATCATGTATAGGATCAAGCATCATTGAGTTCTGTGAATCGAGAGACATCCAAAGAGGATATAAGATCGGTGTTATCCCACATTTCCCATTCCCATGGTAAATGTACTACTCTCCCTAGTATTGTACGATGAAGGAGTGTTACAGCGTCACGCGTCACGCGTCATCCGGAGTCCAGTCCCACATATCAACTAGCTGATACTTGAGGAGGGTAGTAAATGATAAACGCAAATAACTCTGGTAATAGAGAGCTTTAACAAAAAGTCAAAAAGTGAGTTTGACTTCAACTTCAGTTCAACTTGCTGCCGTTAACGTGCATATGGCGAGTCAAACTCGAAAAGTCCATTTCAAAAAGTGCTTTGAAACTCGACATTTGGGAACAGATTTTGACTCTTTGTCATGTGCATTTTTGAACCGTTTAAATAAAAAATGGCGCCACTTATCGAAAAACAGTGAGTCAACGTTGCGTCAGTTGGGAAGATGTGTGCTGACGAGGATAGGCAATCCAAGTTTTTACTACGAAATTTTTGCCGGGGGGTTCCACGCAGTGGTAGGAACAATTAAATTTATAATTAATTCTTCATATCGCATTCATGAAAATAATGCATTTCTATAACCAAAATCGCAGAATAAAGCATTGCACTTGAAAAAATTGCTAAAACAATTATTGCATCAATTATTACCATTTATCGTAAAGGATATCCAAATCTCTTTCTATTCCTGTTGGTTCGTTGTTCTTCATCGCAGTTGCTACCATAGCCAAATCCCAGATTTCTCGATTAACTTTCAAGAAAATTAATGCCTCGAACATGATAGGAGACATACATTTGCGTTGATCCGTGAGAACATGCTTGCATGCGCTAAACAAACGTTCAACAACGTTTGAAGTTGCCACGCAGAATGAACAATCAACGTATCGAACTTGTTCATCGCTTAAGCGCTGACGCTTTCGTTTCTGTAGTTCCTCAAAGTATCCCATTTGTGATGTTTCCGAATTTTCATTTCCTTGTGACGATGGCGAAGATGATGTTGTCTTCAACAGATTTGATACAGCTCGCTTCTCCTCGCTTGTTAAACTCAAATGATTCCGCGCAAGTATTTTGACGAGTCCTGACTCAAATTTCGGGTTGTTCACGATATCTGATTCTGGAGCCAAATAATGTTCCATATCTGGATACTCATTCTCAATCATTGCGTCGAAAACCTCACGAACCGTGAGCGGTGAACAACCTTTCACCTGCAAATTTTTGGTTATACTTTGAAATTTTGAAAGGTGAATCATTAGATCGTCTAAATCTCGACGCTCGCGATTGGTTAGAACTATATCTTCAACTTCCTGGATACTCTTGATGTGAGGTTCTAGACGTATGTATCTTTTCGCCATTTCGTACTTGGAGGACCATCTTGTCGCATTTTCCTTGATTGCACAAAGATCCGTTAAGGCTCGAAGCCTGGCTGCATTTTTCAAGTGGCACAATTGTATCATAAGATCATGTATATTCTCCAATACACTTTTATATCTTGGATGATCTTCTATCCATTTGTTCACTGCTAAATTAAAGCGGTGGCTTGCACACCCAAGCAGAGGAATCGCCAAGTCATTCGATATTTTCCGGTTTGTGCTGCAATTATCACCAATGAGCACTACGATATTACTTAATGTTTTGGAATACAATGCCAGCGTTGCTTCAATAAATTCAATATGCTGCTGTGCACCCAGCTCTTCCTCATTGATCAGCGGAGCCAATGCGAGCAAATGTTCTTTATGAATGCCATAATTAAGGATTATGCATATTATTGGAAAAATTGGCATATCCAGTGAGATGGAGAACTCTGGTTAGAGTGTACGGTAGATCCGATACTGGAATGTCCCACATTTTCCACCACGTCTTGGAACACGTGACCTTGGCAACTGATGTAATGGAACAGGCGTATCACCGCCTCCGACAAATTGTTTTCAACGATTTGATAATTTGCGCGAAACTTTTCTGGGTTATTAGCAAGTAATTCTTCCATAAAAACTTCATCCATTGCTTCCGTAAATTGAACTCGGCATGAAGTCTTTGTCGTCATCGTCTCTAGCTCGTTGCAAGTTGCCACCCATTTTTCTCTAAAACGTGAATTAAATGCGTCCCACTTTTCCAGACCAAACACAAGGTTTTGTTTGCTAAAGGTCAATTTAGAGAAGTCGAAAACCATTTGTTAAGTTGAACTGTAGTTGAAGTCAAACTCACTTTTTGACTTTTTGTTAAAGCTCTCTAATATTTGTCTGTTTGACCTGAAACTGACTGCGTTGAGTTGGGCTCCGTTCAATTGGAAGAAAAGAACAACGATTTAGTTTTTGACACATCTGTTGCCTGTATGGGTGCAATAGGTGCAGAAACACGGAAGTCTACACGCAACTCAACACCCCCGCCCAGGCATGGACAATAGTGGTGAAAACCACTATTACCACTATTAGCCTAATTGTGGCAAAATGCAAGAATGTATTATGGCGAATTACACTAACAGACTAATTCGCTTCCAAAAGGTCCAGCTGTTGCTTAAGTCGCTGCATTTCATCAAACTGCTTGGCGTGCAGTATTCCTTCCAAACTC
>JACKZZ010017155.1_pt1 | contig 18360 bp, 16 predicted proteins | sample 8027871 | NCBI WGS metagenome assembly JACKZZ01 (sample SAMN15724774, study PRJNA655200) | protist metagenome | isolation source: fluorescence activated cell sorting (FACS) single amplified genomes of... | place: USA: West Boothbay Harbor, Gulf of Maine | collected 2000-07-19
AATGCCGACACTGGGAGTGTGCTTCCTTTATGGCTGAATCAATGGTAAGACTTTGAAAGGCTCTCCTTTTAAAATAAAATTCTATCGATGTCGCACTAGTTTTCTTAATGCTAATTTACACTTTCCTGTTGTGCCGGTTTGCGTCAGGTTTGTGTTCTTTTTGTTGTATAACAATTTCATTCCCATTTCGATTTATGTAACGATCGAGATGGTCAACTTGGGCCAAGGCTATCTGATTGCTTCTGACGAGCAGTTGTACCGCAAAGAACTGGACGTGGCATGCACGGTCAAATCCTCCAACCTCGTGCAGGAATTGGGCATGGTTAGTAATATCTTTTCGGACAAGACCGGCACGCTCACCCGCAATGAAATGAAGCTCGTGAAGTACGTGATTGATGGCGTGATTTACGACATCAATTGGCTACCCGGCAATGGCACAGGCAAGGCCGTGGATGAAAGCCAGACCCCAGCAGAAATCCCATCGGGGCTGAACCCTACCAGCCACGCTCGTCTCGTGGATTTCATGCGCTGCTTGACGGTGTGTCACACCGTGATCCGCGAGAAGGATGGCACCTACCGCGCCGAGTCTCCCGATGAGCTTGCGCTGATTGAAGGCGTGGGTAACTATGGTTGCTACCTCAGCGAGAGAGGTACCAAGGAGATGATTATTAAAATGTTCGGGCAACTCAAGACCTTCGAAATTCTGGCCGTCAACCCTTTTAATGCGGACCGGAAGCGGATGTCCATTTTGGTAAAGGATAAGGAAACGGAAAAATATTTCGTCATGTGCAAGGGAGCAGATAATATCATGATCCCTCTGTGCAAGCTGACCCAACTTGAGGTGGCGGGTCTGGACAAGTCGCTTAGTTCTCTCTCGCAGCTGGGTCTGCGCACTCTGGTCGTGGCACAGAAGGAGCTGACCACCATGCAGGCTTGGGAGTGGCTGGAGGCGTTCAAGGCTGCCACTCTGCAAACCGTGGACCGCGACGATCACATCGCCAAGGCCGGCGCGCTGCTTGAGCAGGATATGGATCTCGTGGGCATGACTGCGATTGAGGACAGACTACAGGACGAAGTGCCTGAGGTGATTGCGGATCTGGCACGCGCAGGTATCATTCTGTGGATGCTTACCGGAGACAAGCTCGAGACGGCCATCAACATAGGTCGTTCCTGTAACCTGATCTTGCCGGACACGGAGCTTGTGCGCATCACTCACATCCAGGGACCCGCAGAATTCGCAGACTCGCTGGATGCGGCGCACGACAAGCTGAGCAACCCGGCCCACAGCGAAACGCAGTACGCCTTGGTGATTGACGGCCCTTCTTTTCTTCACATGGACTACTACGAGCCGCAGCAGCGGGAGCGTTTCCTCTTTGTGGCGCAGCGCTGCCGCTCGGTCATCTCTTGCCGCCTCACTCCTACGCAGAAGAGAGAGCTCGTCATGCTCGTCAAGAAGGACCTAAAGCCGAAAGCCACCTGCCTGGCTATCGGGGACGGAGCGAACGACGTGTCTATGATTCTGGAGGGGAATGTCGGGGTGGGTATCTTTGGCAGGGAGGGCCGGCAGGCGGCGAACAATGCCGACTTTGCCATTGGCGAGTTCAAGTTCCTTAGGCGCTTGCTGTTAGTGCATGGGCGCTGGAACTATATCAGACAAGCCCGCGTGTTTTTGTACTGTATGCACAAGAACATGGTGCTAACCTTGACCCTGTTCTGGTATAGTTACTACTCTGCCGTCTCCGGTACGTCGCTCTACGAGTCATGGATATACTCCGGGTTCAATTTTATTCTCGGCCTTCCCATCGTCTTCTTCGGTATTCTTGACCGCGATCTCTCCGAGACGTTTGTGCTCGCGCATCCGGAAGTGTATGCATCTGGCAGAAACGATGTACTCCTTAACTTCAGGGCTATTGGGCGGTGGATTTGGAACGCTATCCTCTACGCCATCATTATCTCCCTCATCTCCTTCAACGTACTTTGGCCCACCTTTTCCTACATGGGACTCTATGAAGCTGGCACGATTGTGTTCACCGGTTTATGTATGGCACTCCAAGCCAAGGTCGCCTTCTTACATCACCAGTGGGCCCGCCCCAACGTCTTAGTTATGGCTCTATCCGTCGGCGGCATGTTATGTGGCTTTCTGATGATTTCGGCCACGACAGATGCATTCTACTACGTCGCGCAGCACGACTACGGGCTGGCCGTCTACTGGTTTTTCGGTTTCTTCACCATCCCCTTGGTTTCTGTTATGATCGATATGATTGGGTACGACTTATACATGTTCTTCTCTCCTACTCAGGAGATGATGTATCGAGAAATAGAGAATGCGGTAAGTGGAAAGTATGCTGCACATTGAGATGTTGTCACAGTAATCATTATATTGATTTACAGTATGCTGGAAAATCATGGTTGTAAAAATTAGGACAAGTTAGATTCGTGCCAGACTCTGACTTCGGTTCGGCATCCGCTGCTCATAGAGAAATCTAAACCGCGGGTCTCGGCCACTGGAGAGGGGGCGATTATGACAGAGATGAGTAGCAGTCCCAAGCAAGCCGGATCTTCCGCGTGACGCCGTGCGCTTGGTTGTTGGGGGCTGGGGAGGTGTTTTGGTGGTTGTGGCGGCTGTAGTGGTAAGGAGGACTGCTGCGTCCATCCCGAGAAAGATGATCATCTTCTGGATACTTCTCCGCCTCCTCATCATCTCCCTCCTGACGACTCCTGGCGCGTTAAAGACTTTATTTCGGATGATAGTTAGTATGCGTACTTTGACTTTCTTATCTGGGAGGAGCAGGGTAGAGGGGGTTCTAGTTCGTTATTGCATAACTTAGAAGGAATGTGTTTATTGTTAAATATCATGGCGGTTGTGAACTGTAGAAAAGCGTATACATAGCAAGCGACTAAGGACAGTAGTAGGCAACCACAGAATGATTCTGACTAGCGGTAGCAGCCGGCTTGATGCCTCTAGTGTTTATATCACTAAGTACGTTCATTTTGCATGGAACTTTTAATATGAATAACTACGAAGTTATTGTCTGCTTCTGCTTCGACGATCACGAATACTGCATAAACAAACATACTAGTGCTTACACAGATCGCACTATCGTGTCGGACTGATGACTTGGTACATAATATATCAGATTGTGGTAACTTTTTAGAATATATATGTATAACGTATACAAAACAAAACAACTGCAGTTATTTTAAATGGTATAGCAGAGATACTACTATAGAATTGCAACTACGACGCTACTATTAATAATAGCACTATTAGCCATTGGCGTGGGCGCCTACGTTTATGATGGGTTTCGAAAGCACAATTGTGCCATCTATAACTAAATCCCGCTCTACGTTACGCATAAGAGACACAAATCGAGTAGGGTCAACGTGCATAGACTCCACCGCATGCAGGTGCTTCCACGAGCACTTACCACCGGCCTTGACATCGTCTGGCTTTTGGTGCCACACCATGTCTTCCGGAGGCACGCAGTAGTGATAGTGCTTAATGCCCTGGGCTACGGCGCTGCCGTGGTAGTAGCCACCTGTACCGTAGAAGTAGTCCGGCGAGCGGCAGTTGCACAGCGGGTACGGAATGATCTCCACCACAGCCGAACCGGGGTTCATGAAAAACATATTAGTCATGCCTGCGCCGTGCACTGACACAAATATATGCACCCCCGCCATGTATCTCACGGTGGACGGCACGTCTAGGTGCTCGAAGGTGACATTTTCCATCGAGGCGCGAACATGCTGCGCGCCCTTGACAAACTTTTGAACTTCCTGCAGATTGGACACCACTCGCTTGCCAGTTGTGTCCGTCGCGTCGCGTACCGCAAAGGCAGTGCGCAGCCCCACATCAGCCTTGGAGCGCGGCTCCAGCTCGTCCACGAATCGTAAATCCTTTGCACCTTGCGCGCCGAACTGTTGTCGCATATACTCACCGAATGCGGGAAGAATCTCGCCCGCACGACAGTGGGGATATCCAAACCATTTTTCCGGTGGCAGGAGGCGCACACAGCCGCTGCCATACTGCAGTACTTTACTTGACACACAGTCGCCCTTTTTTGGAATTTTTGAAAGATGGCGAATAGTACCCCCAAGCGCATTTAGCCACACCGTCTTCTCTGGAGACATTTTAAAGTATTCATCAAGCCAGATTGAGTAATTTGCAGAATTATAGAACTTTTTCTCGACAATATTGTATTTGATGAGGCGACCATCGATAAGAGCACAAAACAGTCGCAAGATCGCATGCAAAAAGTGCGAGAAATTGTTGTTGATACTGAAGTTGGACAGAAATGCTATCACATAGTCATCATTTGCAAAGCATTTCTTGGCAGACTTGCCGTTGACACGAGGGTTTGAGAAAAAAGATCTCTTGCCACTTGGAGACCATCCAAAACTAACGTCGTCTAGCAGCATAACCGGGTTGCTTTCACAACTCTTACCAGCGAGGAGGCCAAATAAAATTTCTTTTTTGTCGTTCGAATAATGTTTTTCGGTTCCAATCCACCTCAAGATCTCATCACAAGTATAGTTGCCCTGTTCATGCACATTTGCATAGTCAGTCTGTTTATAAGAGTGTGCATACGCAAGGAGCAATGTAAACGCCAAAAGCAGTAGAGGAGACCCCGACATAGCGTTGGAGCTATTGTGAAGGCGAGATCGAAATTTGAGAGCAACTGAAGGGATCAGAAGTGTAGGCCCTCAACAGCCCCTATAAATATATAGCATTTGCGTCTATATCAATGTCGACTGAAGTGAAATAATTTCTAAAAGTTTAATGATTGTGACCAATATTCTCTGTCCACTTCTTGGTGTTTTTTGTTTTTTGTTTTTTCTTTTTGTTTTCTTTTTTTGTTTTCTTTTTGTTTTTTGTTTTTTTGTGCTCTCGGCTTCTTTTCCCCTCTCTTGATCTCTTGGTCACGTCAATTCTTCTTTCAGAATAATATATGTGCGGCAATTACACCACAAATTCTCCCTGTTGCATGTCGTTGTGATTCTTACGCGAACAATAGTAGGTAGAGGCAAGATGTCAGACTTTATTTTCGATGAAGAAAGCTTTAAAAACCCGAACTTACCAGCTGGATTGCATGTGATCGACGTCGAGGTAGAGATAGCATCCGATGAGTCCCTGGACGGTTACGGAATGATTATCGATGATTTAAATGAGTGGATAACCGACAGTAGTAAGTTTCAGATTGTTAAGTGGCCTGTGCAGGGAAGGCGAAGGCTGGACCCATGCACTGGCGATGGAGCGGGCACGACAGAGGGAAATTTCTGTGTGCGCTGGCAGGGCGACTACTACTTAGCCGAGAACTTGGCCATCGCCGCCACCAGCAACAAATACTTAGATGGTCCCGGTGCGCCTCCTGAAATTGCTTCTTATGATGGAACAACTCGCTCCGATGGCACTCAAATATTGCTTTGCTACGTTGGTGTTAGTGTTCCTTGCTAACGAGGGAGCGTGCACGAGCGCCTATTTTATTGCTATTGAAACAGTGTGCTCTTATTCGCTTTATCTCTGTGTCTCGATAAACTACCACTACAATGCTATTGCGATTTTACAACTTTGCCTGATAGGATGAGCGACTATCACCCGTGCTGCGGGCAGCTATTCTGGCCTCTGTCCCCTGTCCCTTTCACGGTCTGTCTGGGTCTCTCTTCGCACGGCGACGACATCACCCCACAGTCAATGCGTGGCTTCTCTGTGCCCGCAGGAAAAGGTGTATACATCCACCCCGGCACATGGCACAGTGGAATGTTTGTCTCTCCGCAGTACGCCCCGATCACCTTTCTAACCCGACAAGGGCGGGTGCACAGTCGGGTGTCTTGCAGCTGGGCGGCAGAGTTCAGCTCTTTGCTGCGCGTGCGCCTGAATGTCAATGGGACCGGCTGGCAGGGCGGGGGTCAAAATAGCCGAGCACTTAGCCACTTGGCGCACTATCGGAAGACCACCGCCCGTCTCACGGCTCACCTGCCTTACTTCTTGGACACCTGCACAGACGTTGTGTTCATGGTGCGGCCGACAAATTTCCGACTCAATGAGCAAACCGTGGTCAATAATCACTTCCAAAAGAATCTTTTAGAGCTCAGTCGAAGTGACATAACTGCCGCTGCTCAAAGGGAGTTCGATGTGTTGGTGGGTCTGCTGCGTGCAGCGGGTATCAGTGTGATTTCGGTGTCGGACAACTCGACGCACGATACCCCTGACGCAGTGTTCCCCAACAACTGGGTGTCATTCCACGCTACGGGGGAAATAATTTTATATCCCATGTTTGCACCCAACAGACGCTTGGAGCGCCGCGCTGATCTCATTTCGATCATGCGCCAGCAACTCCCTGAGCAGCAACGAGGGGGAAAGGAACAGCAACAGCAGTGGATGAAGGGGGAGTGTGAGCAGCCATCACTGAATCTTCAAGTGCAGCGCATTGTAGACTACACTCACCACGAGGCAGAGGGTCGATTTCTTGAGGGCACGGGCAGCATGGTGCTGGACCGAGTGCATCGAATTGCTTACTGTGCGTTATCGTCGCGGGCCGACGAGTCCCTGTTCCGGCAGTGGTGTACCGACACTGGCTACCGCCCATGCTGCTTCGTCGCCACCAGTGGTGGGGGGCCACCAGCAGCGGGACAGAGGCGACCTATTTACCACACCAATGTCATGATGGCTCTCGGCACCACCTTTGCTGTTATATGTTTAGAGGTTATCACCGACCCCACCGAGCGAGCCTGTGTCTGCCAATGTTTGCAAAACTCCGGAAAGCAGCTTATCGAGATATCTGAGGAGCAGATGCACCATTTTGCGGGAAATATGCTGCAGCTAAGGTCCAGAACTGCTGCTGCGTCAGCGGCTGGGGCAGATATAGGAACGGAGTATGCCTATCATTTAGTCATGTCATCGGCGGCTTATACCTCTCTGACAAAGCAGCAAGTGGAATGCATCGAGCAAACCCATGAGTGCAACATCATTCACTGCGCGCTGCCTGTGATTGAGACTTGCGGCGGTGGGAGCGCGCGCTGTATGCTGGCGGAAGTGTTTCTACCCAAGGGCGTCCCTCCAAGTTTGTTGAAATGAGTTTAACAGTGAAGTAAATATATATGTGTACTATGTGTGTATATATGTATGTTGTTGCGGTATATTTAGAGGTACACTCTGTATACAGAAATGTTGAACTTGATTCTCATAGGAAAAATACTGAATGTTTATATAGATAATATACAATATACATTATACATTAGATAGAATATTAAATCTATTGTACACGGAGAAAATAGCATCACCTCTTTTATCTCAGGAAGGATATTTCATGAGGCTACAAAATATCATCGATAAATCCTATACATGAATACACTACAACTACTATTTTGAACAGTGATATATATATAAGATACGCCAAACTGTAAAGAAAATTAACTGGGTCTTATTATCTCCACTTAATCCAATCATTGGCGCACCGTTCACTTAAAGCTGCGGTTTAGCTTGTCCTTGAGGTAAGTACCCGATGGCAGCGCTTCGCGCAGTTTGCCGCCGAAAGATGTGCTGCCGCTCATGCTTCCCGCGGCAGAGGAGCTCTGGCGGTCCATCTGGGGTCTGCCGGCGCCTCCTACCCCGCCGCCACTGCTCTCATCTCCAGCCCTAGCAACCCGCACATCATCCGCCCCTGCTCCCGAACTACCGCCAGTGAATTTGCGGATATACTCGTACCCCTTGCGATCGGCAATCTTCCCATCCAGACACGACACGCATATGCTGAAGGCTTGATATGGAGACAGAGGATATTTCAAGTCCATGGTGAAGCGGTGTTTGCCTACGCGGCCGAACTGCAGTACGACATCGTCCGGGGTGTCGGAATCGGGGCAACACAGCTGGAAGTTCTTCACCGACGACTCCGTCACGCGGCCCTGCGAAGCAGAAACCAAGTAGAGTTCATAATAAGTCAGGTAGCACGAGCACGACATTGGCAATAAACATAGTATTGCGCAATCGAAGAAACAAACCAAATTCACGTCACGTGATCAAAATTGTATTTACAAAGTAAATCAACTCACGACCCCTACATACAGCTATTACCTGGAAGTTGAGAACGTGGCCGCCATGGGCCTCGTCCCACTTAGGCGCCTTGTTCTGCAGATAAAACATGGAGTCCAGCTCACGCTTCTCCTCCACTGCGGCTTCCATACTGGCCTTCTCGTTATCCGGCTGCCAGTTGCTCATGACACCCGCGGGACTCACGTATGGCACCCAACATTCGATGCGGGAAGGCCCACCCGAATCGAACTCAAAGCTGATGACACCAAATTCCTTTCGGAGCATCGATGGTGCCACTGTTTTGTCTGGCGCGACGCCATGATCGGTTATCAGATAGCGCGAACCAATCGAGTTGCCACGGACCTATACGTAGCACGATTGACATGAATATGCAATGAAAACAAAACTTAAGCAAGAAGGAATGTTAAAAAGTGAGCCACAGGCAGCCAAGAGCACATACCTTGCCAAGGGTAGAATCACTACCACGATCTTCAGGATTCGCATCAATTGACACAAGGTAATAGCTGGTTTTCTTAGCAACCTGCTTCTTCGCAGCCATCATGAAGCGCGCCGCTTGAGCGTTTTTCGTTGTAGCTCCGCACGCAATATTCTCCTCTGCGCCCTCCAAGTAGCACCGGTATACAGTCTGTAAGCCGAAGCCGGTGCGATCTCTCTCGATATAGCACCGCATGGAGCCTCTTTCACTTCGACTGCACGGTCGACAAAGCCACCTCTTCGTAATACTCAACTGCTCCGCCTCCACTTGACGCTCTCCTTCGTATGATTGAACACCAAAATTAGCGATTTCTTCTTCCTCCTTCGACATTTTATATCCACCGGTAAAACCACTTAAAGCCACCTGCTTGAACTGTTGACCAGACTGTTGTTGATAAGATGTACCCTTTGCATCTGACCCACCAACTTTTCCGGCAGCAGGAGCGGCCTTCCAGGCCGTGTCGCTCTGTCCGAATTCTTCATCAGAATCATCGGCAATCTCAGCCAACATTTCGTCGAATGCCCGTTTCTCGTCGGCCTTGTTCATCTGCCTCGCCTTAAGGATTAAATTCGTGTACAAACCAAGTAAACCTTCCCCCTTCCCAAAACTCTTGAAGTGGACAAAAATAATGCAGTTCGGTTAATTTGATCCACGATCTGATCGATCCACGACAACTGATGTGCAAAAAGGCAACAGGAAAAAATAAAGAAAAAGAAAGGAAAAAAAAGAAGAAAAAAAGAAAAGAAAAAGAAGAGAAAAAAGAAAAAAGAGAGAAGAAGAAAAAACCGGGGCCGGTATTTTTGAATTTTTCGTTGTCGTTGGTTTACGGTTTTTACGCTCTTTCAAACCTCCAAATTTTTAAACACAGTTTTGATGAACTAACTTCTCCCGCTTCATTGCCACGGCATCGATCGTGCAACTGCACTTATCCTGCACTGAATTATGTATATGGACGCTCAATAGGAATATAATATAATGACAACGCCGGAGTCCATCGCTTATCTCAACGATGGTAAGTAGCTTTTTGACACCTATAGATCCAGGGCACATTCCCATATGCGTTTTTTTACCTTTGTGCATGTAGTTTCGCGGATGGTAGATTCAGAACTGGATAGATTCTTTGTAGGTTTCAAGTCTGACCTGCAACAGGTATCATATGATTTTCACACGTGGAGGTGTCGCGACATTTTAACTCATTTTTGTGGTTTATAATTACTTTTATACCGACAGTTTATACGTGCCAAAGGAATTAAAGATATCTCAAAGAAAGATTTAGATGAGGTGAGTTATAATCACGTGTAAAGGCGTGTGTACTTCTTTGGTCTAGTGTGACTGAATAATATGCGTCCGATGTGCTACATTCGCCCGTGCAGGATTGTGAGCAATTGCTGATGAAGGTGAAAGATGCCTTTGATCATCAGATTGACAAGTTCAAAGTATATTGCCTACGAAATCTGTTCACTGCTAGCCAATCCGACTTGACGGCGGGGGCAACGCCTGATTCGCCCCGGGTGGCACTTGAGAAACAAACGTTGAGGTCGCGCCAGCACCAGTATAGTTTGATGAGTGCGGAATTCAGCAAGCTCACGGCGGAAACGGCCGCCAGAGAAGCGCTACTGAAAGACATGCTTAACGCATCATTTACTCTGAGAGTGGGAACACAGGCTTTCGAAGAGTTAGAAGTGAGTCCGGTGGTAGTGACTATGGAGTCGATAGTGTCCGCCCGGTCGAAGCTGCAGCAAATATGTGTCGATTCGAAAGGTATGCAGTAGATTGATTACCTTCTCTAGCTCTTCTACTAGGATTACACTCACTGTTAGGACACTCTATTCATGTATATTTCCCTCCTCCTGCATGCCATGCCTTGAACTCGTGCAGACATCTTGCAGCGCATAGAAGCCACCAGCACTCTCCCGTTCAGTGACGAGACTCCGAAAACAAACAGTAAGTAGAAGATATAGTCTTTTAACTATTCTTATTTGTATATGCATTCTGCCGAACCTTTTAATTATGAACGTGCATGCTCGTAATAATGTAGATGGAGAATCGGCAGCATTGGACATCAAAACAGCATCGACAAGTGACGTCAACTTACTTACAAAGAGCATTATGGGCTAGACAACCCAAGATATTTTGCCATGTATTGTAGGACGGTCCAACCCCCAACCCCCAACATTAGCCCAGGCCACACTCTGTAAGCTTCTATATATGTGAATATTGTACTTATTCTAAGTGGTATGGTGACGTATAGATATATATGTGCTACTATTAGTAGGTAGTAGACATGTTGTTGAAATAGTAATAGCCTCTTAATCTCGCTTGGTGCATCTACAGCAGTAGAGTTCTTTCGGCGTGTATAATTAATAATGGTAGAGAAGAGAAGTGAAATGCGGCGGTTTTGTTTTTGTTTTTACTCCGCGGTGTTTTTCGTCGCGGGTGGTTTTTTTTGTAAAACTCTCTCTTCGCAAAAAGAGAGAGAGAGCGATCGATCGAGACAACGTTATTGAACATAAACAGACAGGTGTATTGCGTACAGACACAGGGTTACGAAAGATTGCACAAACTACCCTGTTGTGGGCGTCGTCGTGGCTAAGTTGGGCCAGGTCGATATGTCGACCAACAGTCATTGTAAAGCATGTTCGAGTCCGCTCGACCCAGCGTCAAACTTTTGTCCAAACTGTGGCAGTGCGCGGGTAGAGAATGATCACATCAAAACTAAAACAACTGCCAACTTTAACCCCGTCAACAGAGACTATAAGCCATGGCGAGAAAAGGTCAACATACCGAAAAGGAACTACAAAAAGGCGACAATTACCGAGCACCCTTGGTTTCCCACGATGCGACAGCCGGCGCGTGCCAAGATAACGCGCAGCAAATTTGTGTACGAACCAATGAGCCAGATCAACCAGGTAGTCCCTACAGAGTCTTTTGTTGAGATGGATGGAGTGACGCCTGCTACAGAGTCTGAAAGTGGGGATGCTGTTGGCGGGCCGGCCCCTCAACAAACTGAAAAAGTAAAGTTCGAAGCCCGTAAGTTTTTCAATAATTGCCAAATGTGTCTACACTACGTGTATTTCGGTTGATATAAGTGTATGTTTCAATGTGCGCTTTCACGAATTGGCTAACCCCTTCTGATTCGCTGTGCATATTGCCTACGTTTCCGTAGCACCACCTGTGCTCCAAGAGGGAACACACCCCGTCGCCGTGTACTACGCTGCATGGCTACCCATTAACGGCATACTGGTGAACTTATCTCTCGTTGAACAGTGTGTTGAAGGTAGCATTGATAAGGTGCACTGGTTACGCGTTGGAGTGGCAAATGATGAGGAAGGCGAGGCAGAAGAAGCTGCGGCCGAAGCTACCACTGCAAACAGTGGTGCGAGCAGTAATGACCCTTCCGACCAAAATGTGGTTGTTGGCGCTAGCGATGTATGCGACGAAACTTCCAAAGACCGCTCTTCTGCTGTTGGAGGTAGCGGCGACAGCAGCAATGCGGAACAAGGTAGTGAAGACAATCCCGGCAGTGGTGGTAACAGTAGCAGTAGCAGTGGGACCGGTGCGGAGTCGGACCACAGTCCAGGAAAGATGCGAGTCCTTACTGTGTTGTCGAACGAGGTTGGGCGTCTCATTCATCCCTGTGAGAGCGATTGGGTGGACCTGTGTCGCATCGATGCTCGGGAGTATTTTATGGCGAATCACATGCAGCGCGTGCTGGAGTACATCGCCCTCAGAGTATCGGTAAGTTCTTCAGTGGCAAAGGGTCTGGTCCAACATCAGTTCTACTATGCGCAGTACGTGGTGAAGGCCAAAGCAAGCAACACTGCTGCGCAAGAGGCGTACACGGATGCGATGTACATGTGTGACCTCGATGCGGAGCAGATCGCGCGGTTTACAAATGTGGTGACGCAGGCCCCTCAGATCTTTGTGCACGAGCAGCCAGGTCTCCCTGCGGATTTGGGCGAGCAGGGAGGGCGCTTGGGCGTGGACTCGAACCACGTCAATGGCGTGTGTTTTGACCCTTATATCTTTCAATACTACCAGCGAGTAAAGTTGAACCGCAGCTGGAATCTGCGATTTTGTCCCTGCACCATACGCATCAGTGTGTCGTACACGAACCGGATATCGCAGGTGTCGGCACAAAATGTGTCTGCTGCAACAGCTTCTGCTCGTACTGCTGCCGCTACTATTGCTGCTGCCACGATTGGCGCGGACGCTGGTTTGTCGCATGGGGTGGGGACGCCAAATGGTCGCAAAGCTGCGGATGGAATGGGCAGGCTGACTCCTGAAGAGTTGCAGGCATCGAGCAGAGCCACACACATTAACTTACACGTGTACCCCTTTTCGGCCAACGCAAGCTCTGCGGGAAGTGGTGGTGGCGGCGGCGGTGGGGAAATACACCGCGTTGAGGAAGGCAGCAGTCATAGCAGTCAAGATCAAGCTGGGAGTACCCAGGGAGAGTCAAGGAGCGCTAATATGGATGGTGGTGAAAATAAGGTGTTGCCTTCGTGTACCATACGGGTGGAAATCGTGGCACTACAAATGCTGCTGCCACCGAGGCATAAAAAGGAAGCACCGGTAAACTTTGAAGAACTGCTGCGCGAGGGGGACAAAGAAGCACTGAGAGACGTGCTGCGGCGATTGACGGCACTTCTGCGATTAGAGTACACTGACCAGGGCCCGCGTTATTCGATTCTGGGCACCTTCAGCTCACCTGTGCATGAAAGTCGTCCGTGGCCGGGAAGCCAGCTCTCTGCGGCGGATAGGATGGGCACTACTGCGGGTTCCGAAGAGGAAGATGATGCGCTGTTAGCGCCGCAAGGTAGAGATGATGCCACCGCAGCGACGGCGGCGGCGAGTTGTGGAACAAATGGAGCTGATGGCGATGAGAGTGGCGAATTCAACGAGCTCATTGATGAGGCCGTGCATGATTGGGGGCGGCAGCTGGAAGACGGTGGGAGTCTGACTTTTGACGAAGAGATGCGGATGAAGCGCGAGCAGGCCGCTGCAGCGGCCGCTGTGGGTGTAAAGACGGGGGACGCGGGGCACGTTGGGCTGCAGACGGCAGTGACCAATGAGCCGGGTGCTGCGACCTCTTGTTGATGATGAGCATTTATGTAAAAGTGGTGGAGCTGCAACTGACTGTTCTATGTGTGCGCTTAGAATATGGCTTGGACCCCAACATCTGATAGAGGAATAACGGCAATTATACAAAATGTGCAAGAATACGGCGTGCCCGTGTCGGACTGCGTGAATGAGTTACAGTTCGCGGTTGTGGAGGAGCGCGACGCGTAGGTGCGGGACCGGTGTACCATGTGCGAGGCAGCAGCAGCAGCAGCAGGAACTAGTGCACTCGTGGAAGGACTCCAAGAGTTATCGAGCTGCACGGGCGCATGGACGACAAGATCTGGCTTAACGGCGAAGACCGCTACTTAGATGAAATCGCTAGCGCGCTGGCACATATTCCGATGCTGTCGATGAGGTTTCAGTTGCATGTTATTAAGGATGTTACCACTGGGGCGGATAATGTCGCCATTTATATCGAATGAGCAGCCGTAAATGATAAGATCACGAAGGATGAGAGTCCTATGGGCGCTATTTCTGAGCAGTTTTTGAGACGCTTTGCTGTCTATATATACACGCGTATATTGGCCCCAGTCCGCTCACAAAAGCAACTACTGCTGCTTGTGCTGCAACTGCGGCTGTTCCTGGCTTGCCTTCCACAGCAGCAGAAGCAGCAGCAAACTATATCACGGTTGAATCAGCACAGCCAAGTGATGCAGTGTGCTCAGCTGTAGTAGGTACAGCTGTTCCTTCTCTGAGAGTGCTCGGCGGGCCGATCGCCTGCCCACGAGTAGTCCTTCTGCAGCGCGGTGCGCTCGATCCGACCGGCGCACAGGTAAGATCCGCGTGGTTGTGGATCACAGGCGCGGTGCCGCTGAAGCTGAAGCTGAAGCTGCAGCGCCAGCGCCTGCATCATGCGGATGGCATATATAAGTAGTAAGAAAAAGAAAGGGGCTGGCAACCATGCTAGTTTTAGAAATCTATTATAAACATATCTCGCCGTAGATAGTCTTGTTAATATCTTATAGTACTGGTACATATTATATATATATACACTGTAGTATTATTTACTGTAGACAGCAATCGACCTAAATTAGCTGCGCTACGATTTGTCTTGTGACTTCTCGCACTCACCAGTGCGTGTGCCACTGCAAACCCAACAAATTTTTAACAATAAAGAACGACACATTGGAAATAAATATCGACAATACGCATATATATAATATATATACACATACGTAACGCAAGCTAATAAATGCACAGTGGTGAATGGCCATTGCAATCCGAGCAAAGTTAGCACTATAATCGCCCACTTAGTGAACAAGTAGATAAATTTATCCACTCACTTAGCGCACGATGCGATTTGAAGCTTCCTTGCTAAGCCTGTCTTGATAACTCAGGACTGCTGATATGTCATCTTCTACTTCTTTCAACTTCGCAATCTTCTCAGCCATCCACGCGGGCGGCGCTGGTTTCGGAATCGGGGCGCGGTCCAGCGCATTAGAGGAGCTTTCGTTGCTGGGAGTGGTGGGCTTGGATACCCCCAACCCTTTTGCGCTGCTCTGCTTGCTGGACATAACACCGCCGGAAGCCGAGCCGGGCCCTCCGCCTGACTTGGCGGTGCGCAGTGTCGACCCGCGAGAGTGGCTGCTTCTGCTGCCACCGCCATCCTCACCAGAGGCGTGCCGTGTCCTCTTTGGAGAATGAATAATTTCCTCCTGCTTGGGATGCAGAATGTCCTGTTGAAGGTGAAAAGAATAGCAATACAATCGTTATGCTACACGACAGTCGTACAGCCGCAACAATAGTGCAAGTGTAACAGTAACAGCACGTACGATAACACGTCAACAAATAGAAATACCAGCCATAATTCACTTACGTCTTCGTGCTGACGCATGACCTTATGAAATGTGGTATGGAGGGCTAGCACTTGTTCACCAGTGCTCAGTTCTTCAAACTTATTCATTTTCTCTTTACTATCCAGGTGCAAGTCCTCGGCTTGCAGCCTCCTTAGAGATTTTGATGAGAACACCGCCTCAATTTCGCGACTCGGTTTATACGTAGAGGACATCGAGGTGGAGGACGCGGAGGAGAAGCTGCCCAACCCAGCCCCACCGCCGAACTGCCCATACTCAAGTCCCCCACGCTGCTGTCGTCGTGCGAAAAATATGCACTACCATCGTACCCGCCACGATGAGAGGACGACTTCGCCCCGCGTACTGACTGCACATCGCCAAACTCCCCATCGTCTATAGCCAAACGCGACGGCTTGGTGAACCCCACATCTGTTCGCATCACCATATAAGGCGATTCATTGGTAGCAATGGTGGACATCATACTAGCAGAGTCGCTCATTTTCTTCGACTTATTTTTTCGGCTATCGTGTCGGCTATCCCCCTCCCGTTCCTTGGCTAACACTTTGGCCCACTTTTCGTTGAAGTGCTTTTTTAAGGCCAGCTCCTTCGAACGACGAATGTTGGTGTATTTTCCCTCGATATCCGACAGATTGATTTGGGTAATCGTTCGCAAAGTTTGCGGAAAATGCTCCCCGCTTCTAAGCGGAGGCAGCGCTGATATATGGGAGGTATCGGTTTCAACACTCGAAACACTCTTGACGGGACTGCGGCGCGAAGAGCTGCTGCACTTTCTTTCTCCATGAAGCTTGGAACTGGTTTGCGAAGTAGGACCTTTCTGTGTTGGCGCCAGCGGAGTGAAGGCTGCACTTTTATATATCTTTGTGCTTTCCTTCATTTTTTTCTGTATTTCGTGCTTGCCAAAGACCGTCTTCTCTTCTCCAACGCGTACTTCATCACGAGCCGGCAAGTACGTCGTCGCTCCCTCTCTATTTAACTTTGACAGCTTCAGTACCATCTTGGCAGTTTCCATCACTTCATGCACTATCTTGTCCTCATCCCCCTGTTCCCCATCTTTTGTGGCGAACTGCTCAAAGTGTAAAAACTTCCACACACACTTTCGGTCGACGCAATATTCATAAGGAAACTTACGCTCGACCTTTTCTCTTATGCAGCCAAAGTCCACATTGAAAAGCTTCTCCTCCAAAGATACTTCCTTTTTAACACCAGACTGTTCTTCATCTGCAACAAGCGCGTGGTTTGTCACAGCACGTGCCCGTCCCCTGTGCTTCTGCTTCATCAAACTCTTAGCTTTCGCAACCGCGTAATTTGGGTCTGTTTTGCGAAACTGCTCAAATTCAGCATTCTCTTCCTCGCTAAATATGTTGGTATTGGTGACGATATCTTCCGACTCACTGGGCCAATATGCGAAGTCCTCCGCAGCCATGGTACTCAGACAGTAAAAGTCTTGCTGGATAACAATAGGAGAGATGCTGCTCACCACGTTATTCTCCTGATGGTTCTCCGACGTCTTTTCGATGCGGTCGGCCTTCATCTTCTCCGTGAGATCCTCATCGCGCATCGCCGAGTGAATGCACCACCGCCCAATAAAGTTACTCTGTCGGCTGATATACGACCGTTTCGCCTTATTGAACTCGTTGTCACCCCCATCCAGTAAGTCGATGCCTACAGAGTCCACGCGACGCACATCAGCGATGCGAATCGTCTCTACATGGCCGACCATATCTCCTGTGCCAGTAGACGACACGTTGGTTTTGGCCCGCATCTTCTCTGAGGCGGTAGGTCGCGTATTCATTTCATCTTCTACCACGGACGGGAGCTTGCTCTTATTCTTGGTCTGAAAGCTCTTTTTTAGGTTCTTGGTATTACTTGTGCTGGCCGGCGCCCCACTGAGTACTGCAACATCGTGGAGGGGCAAGTTTTGCACCTTGGCGGCCAGGATCACGCCTTGCTTAAATGTGTTCACATCGCCTACTTCGGAATTGCTAAGAATCTGTATCCACAATTGCTCTCCGAAGTGGACTGGGCCCGAGGCATTGGAGTGACGGACATCGATGATTTTGAACTTGACACGATCCGTTGACTGCAGAAGATTTAGGGGTTTGCAGCGCAATTCATTCTGCGTGTTGACGTAAAGAACCTCCCCAATATAATTCATTATCAATAGGCTCGTGCCAAAATACACCGGCGAAACGGTCTCGAAATCTACCAAAGTCTCTATATTTGCTGCATCCGCCACAGAACTCATGTATAGTTTTGCATTCTCCTGCACGTTACCCATATCGATATTGAAGTGAGAATCTCCGGAGTCCTGGATATCGATACCGTGTTCCTTCAGCGAAGCTTGTCGAGAGAGCATATCTCGCGAGGGTTGACGAAAGATAGCCCCACTTTTAGAGGAGGATTGTCGGGGTGACCTGGTGGTGTCATCATCCTCTGCCACGAGACTCTCCTGGTCAATTACATCCAGGAATGCATGTCCCTTTCTCACCCGCTCCTCCCGTTGACCCGACAGTTTTAAAAAGTCCATCATCTCATAATTTTTTGGAATTGTCACTGGATGTATACCCCGCAATATTCTGTATTGATTAATGGCCGCCCGCTTCTTGTATTTGGCCTTTTGCTGCCGCTCGAACTCTCCATTACCCCGGCTCATATTATATTTGCTCATAGGATGCATGGTACCACTGGTTATCACCCTATATAATGGTGACAAACAAGTACGAGAAGCTGGTTCAACACTGAGGAAGGGTTCGCTCACAAGCTGTCTTTGCGTTGTCAAAAAGCCCAGCAAACAAACGACCCCTACCGTATATATTTTCTCTGCCACAGCACAGGTTCATAAAATTTGAATCGAACAGAGCGCTCCACAGTATGTCCGGTGGATAACTCTACGTTGT
>JACKZZ010022051.1_pt1 | contig 18350 bp, 10 predicted proteins | sample 8027871 | NCBI WGS metagenome assembly JACKZZ01 (sample SAMN15724774, study PRJNA655200) | protist metagenome | isolation source: fluorescence activated cell sorting (FACS) single amplified genomes of... | place: USA: West Boothbay Harbor, Gulf of Maine | collected 2000-07-19
TGAATATAAACAGTAGATAAACATCCAGGAACTTTATTTACATCAATCTTCAATTTGTCAGGAATACCAGGGCTATGTGATGCCATGAATAGTAGTTGTTGAAACCTTAATTTATCATCTCCTAACTCATGAAATATATGAACATAATTTTTCAATATTGGTGTTAAACCATATCGATCTAATTCTAATTCTAATTCGGATTGCGATTCATTTGAATCATCAAGATTCTCGTGCATATCTATACCATATGAGTCAAGACGAGACTGAATAGGAACAGAAAGAGTAGCAAAATATGACGCATCAATGCTTTTTTGGTATTGACGGATATTCATCCCCAAAAATGCTTCAGTATTCAAAGCACCTATGATAAATAGAATGAAATATGAATAGAATAAGCACAACATCTCTCATAATCTCATTTTACTCAAATTTCTGGTCAGGGACTCAAATCAAACCACAATAAGATTATTTCAGAAACCACTGCTGGGGTAGGGTATTTAACAGCCGCGTTGCTCGAGCAGAGGGCTTTCCATCTTGAGAAGTGATATTGACCCCCAGGGATCTCTTTTCCGAACCTAATTAAGGATGGGATTCTTACAGTTGCTCAAGCCTGCTATGGGTATTATTCCCGAGGTGGAAGAACCTGCCCAAAAGGTACTTAAAATGTCTTTTCAGAAACATTGCAAGATTTTTTACCACAAATGCAACGTTTCACTAACTTTCCTTCATTTATTCTCCTTTCATTTATTATTTTGTTTGTTAATATAGATTACATTTCAAGAAAAGGCATGGTGGACTATTGGAACACTCTTTATTTTCCTTGTTTGTTGCCAGATTCCGTTGTACGGTGCTACCCCAACATTATCTAGTGATCCTTTTTATTGGATGCGTGTTATTCTTGCATCAAATAGAGGAACTCTTATGGAACTTGGTATTTCCCCCATTGTCACATCAAGCATGGTGATGCAGCTTCTTCATGGTAGTAGAATTATTGAAGTAGATATGTCTATTCCTGAGGATCGTATGTTGTTCCAAGGTGCACAGAAGCTTTTTGGTATGCTTATCACTCTTGGTGAAGCTATTGCTTACGTGTATTCTGGACAATATGGACCTGTTGCTACGATTGGTATGGGTAATTGCATTCTTATTGTATTTCAATTAGTAGCGGCTGGTATGGTAATTCTCACCCTCGATGATTTGCTTAGTAAAGGCCATGGTCTTGGCTCGGGTATTACTCTTTTTATTGCAACAAATATTTGTGAATCAATTATTTGGAAAGCATTATCACCTAATACTATCAATACAGGTAATGGAATTGAGTTTGAAGGTGCTTTGATAGCTGCAGTGCATGGATTGATTTCTAATCCTGATAAATTACTGGCTTTAAAAGATGCATTTTTCCGCGCCAATAACCCAAATCTGATGAATTTAATTGCAACGGCTCTTATATTTTTGGTTGTTATTTATTTCCAAGGTTGGAAAGTAGATGTTCCTATTGCTAACCGAAGAAATAGAGGAGAGAATGGTGTTTATCCTATCAAACTTTTCTATACTTCAAATATGCCTATTATTCTACAGACTGCCCTTGTGAGTAATTTATACTTCCTTTCTCAACTTTTGCATTCCAGATATAGTTCCAATATTTTTGTTAAACTTCTTGGTGTATGGAAGGATTTGAAGGAGAATCGTGGTCAAAGTATCCCTGTTTCTGGATTAGCCTACTATATCTCTCCTCCTCGTACATTTGCTGATTTAGCCGAAGATCCACTACACGTGTTTATATATCTAGTATTCATTCTTTCCACATGCGCTTTGTTTTCTAAGACATGGATTGAGATTTCTGGACAATCGCCTAGTGATGTGGCAAAGCAACTTAGAGACCAAGGAATTGAACTCAAGAGTGGTACTTCAAGTCAAGTTCAGACTTCCATTTCTAAGGAACTTTCTCGTTATATCCCAGCTGCAGCAGCATTTGGTGGTATGTGCATTGGTTTGCTAACGATTTTGGCAGATTTCCTTGGTGCTATTGGATCTGGAACGGGTATTTTGCTTTCTGTAACAATTATCTATCAGTACTATGAAATATTTACAAAGGATGGCAAAGGTGGATTTGTTGAATAAAGCAGACAAAAGAAATCTACAGTAGTTTTGATAAAATTTAAATAACGTACAGCTGTAATATTAAAAAATGGGAAAATATCCCTATTCCCATTCTTCATCCTCTTCCATAACATCATCATCTTCTACTTCGTCAACAACAGGAATTGTCTCGCCTTTTGGACATTGTGCTAATGCTTCTAAAGCATTGTTAATTAAAGTATATTGAGTTTCATATTCGTCATTGTCATTACAGCCGTCCATATCCATACCACCATCTTCGCTTTCCATTTGTATACTACTTGTTCGAAGAGATTCCACCATTTCCATTGCACGATCTAAATGAAGTTTTGCACTATCATGGTCAACAGGACGGCATGACATTGCCGCAACCCCGGCTAAATACCAATTTTCAATATTACTATCATCCAAATCCAAAAGAAGATCAAGTAATTCTACAGAGCAATTTGCCAAGTTAGATTTTACTTCTGCACATTCTAATAGTAACTTGACTACAGATACACAAAACTCGGGATCAATATCATCTTGTTCTTCTTCTTCATCTTGTCCTTCTCCCCCTTGTTGAAAAGAAGCTAATAATGGCTTTTCTAACTTGTTTTTCAATAAAGTTATTAATGTACTGCATACACCTTCAATGATATCTGCTGCTTCCAAGGGTCTCTGTTGACTAATGCGTAAGCTTGCACATGACATACGTGCATCAAGAGAATCGTGTTGGAATTCAAAGGCTTTTTCTACAGCACTTTGGCATTTCAATTCTGCATTATCATCAAAACATAAATCCGTCATATAAAGTTCAGCAATAGAGCAATAGGCTGATGATATCTCTTTTTTCAATTTTTCCAACTCTATTTCATTCATTCTACTACCATCACTACCTATCATAGCCATTAATAAGCTAATACCTTTAGAATAACTATTCAATGAATCATTACTCTCTTGTAATTGCCCAAGAAACATCCATTTATAGGGACTTGCGTCAGGAGATACAGAACAACTTTGAAGAAAAAAACGCATTGCAGATTCAGAATCGCCAAGCTGTAAATAAACACGACCTAAACTATCCATCACAGAAGTATCGAGTGCATCTTTCTCATGTGCTCGAGTCAAGAATTGTACAGCTAGTTCAGGCTCAAAACGACCTAAGGCCTTCTCAGCATGGCCAATCAAAGCTTTCTTCTCGTCATTTGGTCCAGGTTTCTTTTTTGCTGGCATTTTCTTGTAGTGGTTCTTTAATAAGGTACTTTTCGCTATTTTCGATATTGTAATTCCCTGTATCTAGTGAATAGGTTTTGATTAGGGGAGTTGCCCAAAGATAGAGTGCCTCTCTCTCTACCTTCGACAATGCATGGTGTAAAACGCAGTGATGAGACGAAAAAGACAGCTGAGGAGCGTGAGGCCTCTCGATTAAAAGCTGTAAAGTATGGTCAATTGGCATCAATTTTGCTTGCAAAGCATGCAAAGAAAGAATACACATTGGAAAACCTTGAGCTAACCGGGAAGATGTTACGAGCAAATCCAGATTTTTATTCATTGTGGAACTTTCGGCGTGCTATCTTATTAGATCTTTACGGTCAATATGGATTACTTTCATCAAAATCATCATCAATATCGACATTGAAAGTAGTTGATGATGAAGCTAAAGATGGTGTTAATATGATGAATAAAAGGAAGATTTCTGTTGATGAGGGTAGTGAGCATAGTGAAATAATGCAACCTTTGTTAATTCAAGAGTTTAAACTATCAGCTGATGGTATACTTAAGAATTCTAAATCTTATGGAGCATGGCACCATAGACAGTGGATTGCTGAACGCTTCACTTATAATATTCAATCAGAATTAGATTTGACTTCTCAGTTCTTACAAGCTGATGAACGTAATTTCCATTGTTGGATATATCGTTCTTTTATTGTTCGAGATTCTGAGGTTTCATCTAGTGCCGAGTTCGAATTTAGTTCTCTAAAAATACAAGAGAATTTCTCGAATTACTCTGCATTCCATTATAGGAGTTTTTATATCCAACAGTTATTTGAAAACAATAAGGATGGAACTGGGGAAGAAGAGGAATTGCAAAAAGAGGACGAATTCCAAACTCTAATTTCATCAGAATTAGAAATGATAGAGAATGCCATTTTCACAGAGCCTGATGATCAGAGTGCTTGGTGGTATCATCGTTTTATAATATCATGGGCAATTACGAAAGCTAAAGCACAGAAATCTGGTTCACATGGTGAAATATGGATTAAAGCGTTATTAGATAAAGAGATAAATATGATGAGAACATTACTAGAGGTTGAAGCAATATGCAAATGGTGCTTATTAAGCCTTTCAGATATGCTTTGGAGAAGGGTAGTTTTGTGTAAAGGCAAAGAAGAAGCACTTGGTGGGGATATTTTCGATATCAATGCTGATACTTTAGAACGCTCGAATATTATTAACGAATTATTGCGTGTTGATCCTATGCATCAGAATAGATACCTTTATCTCTTATCTTTAGATTATTGAAGGAATCTCCTGACAATTCAATTTTCTTCTTTTTTTACTTTGTTTTCCACAATAAATGTACAAATTTAGATTATATATACTTGGCAAAGTAAAAATAACAATTTAAAACTACAATGAACAAACTGAATTTTTATTGAACACATACAAGGATTGCAGTAAGATATGATCCTTCTTTATAGGAAGTTAGAACAGGATGGTCGCCTGCTGCATTCGATGTAGATACTATGGTAGTAGATCGGCCTAATTGATGAGCAGCATCAGATATAAATTCTGATAACCTTCCAGATTGTGTGACAGCTGCAGAACAAGAGCAAGAAAGAAGTAAGCCACCGGGTTTCACTAATTGTATTGCCGCATGATTGATTTGAATGTATTTTTTAGAAGCTCGTTCTAATGATGAGATTGATGGAGCAAGCTTTGGTGGATCAACAATAACAATATCGAATAACAAAGTCTTGCCATCCGTGGCCATTTTTCGCATTTCCTTGACAGCATCACCTTTAATAAATGTAATTTTCGAAGGATCCAAATCATTTAGTTTCATATTTTTAACAGCTAAATCAAGAGCAGATTCAGAAGAATCAATTGCAATGACATTTTTTGCTCCACCAAGTGCAGCATTTATACTAAATCCGCCACTATAGCAATATGCATCAAGGACACTCATATTTTCACTTAGTTTTCTGATCATATCTCGGTTATTTCTTTGATCGCAAAAGAACCCTGTTTTTTGTCCTCCAAATGGTGAAACCATGAATTTTATATCATTCTCAAGAACTATAACATCTTCTTTACAATTATCCTCTTCATTTTCAATAAGACTCTCGCCATATCCATCCTGTTGAAGTCGCCCGTCAGCTCTTCTCCATAGGATAGTTCTATCAGTACCTAAAACTTCAGTAAGAGCACAAAGAATGATATCTTTGTGTATTTCAACCCAATATGCGCTACTTTGAACAATAATAAACTCATCGCCAAGCACGTCTACTACTAGACCAGATAATCTATCGCCCTCGCTATTAATAAGTCTATAAGTCGTTGTCGATTTTGTTCTAGTTCTAGTTCTTATTAAAGATGGTGATAAGGATGAAGATGAAGATGAAGACTGTAAAGTGCCTAATTTTAATGACGTTCTAAGTCGTATTGCCTCCTTGATTCGAAACTTTAAGATGGCTTTGAGGTCCATGTCAAGTAATTCAGCTTCATCTCCAATAATTAAGCGAACACGGTACTGTGAATGAGGATTGAAAAATCCTCTTCCAATTACCTTTCCATCCATTTTTGTACTAACTACCACACATTCATCCCCTGCTTTAGCGGATCCGACAACTTTCTCGATAGCGCCCGAGAATACCAGTGGATTAGGGTTCGAACCTTTAAAGAGTCGAGATTTTCCGGGTTTTATGATGATTTTTGGAAATACTTTTGCAGAATGTGAAAAGAGTCGAAAAGACAGTTTCAACCCAGAAATTTCAACCAAAGAACGATTTAAAAATGACATTTGTTCTTTTTTATGGGTATTTATGTGGCATTTACACAATTATAATCTCAGCACAGCCACAGACAGCACTTGATCATTTATTATCTCTCATCAATCACCCTAAAATGGTGAGTGATGCAGCTAGGTTCAAAGAACAAGTAACCTATGTTTTAATTGATATTAACACAAGTCTGTACATTTTCAGCACCCTGTGATTTTCATTAGATGTATGCTCCTTCTCCAGTTTACTCGCCACCTTCAAGGAAAACACCAATTAATGGAGGATCTTTTATGAATATATCTCATGATACTTATTATGGCCAAAGATGGGAAAAGGTAGGGAATATTAGTTATCAAGAGCTCGGCGAAGTAGAAAAGGTTGTTGAGGAAATTTCATATGATGTGAATGAGCTTATGAGGACTCGATTGGCTTCCCGTGCTGGGAAAGAAAGTGATATCAAAAAAATGACACCAACACAAAAGAAAGAAGCAAAATTGAAGTGGCAAGAATTCAAATGGAAAGGTAATAATCTTGCTGTAACAAGTTCACCTGTGATGGCACTGCCACCTTTATGTTTGAGGGATAAATTTGAAAAAATGAGCCATTTGCCGAAGCCTCCTAATATCTGGGCAAGAACTCCACGTAAAACAAAGGCAGAAGAGCGGGAAGAACTCGCAAAAACATTAATTAGAGAAGAAAATATAGGTCTAAGGGAACCTAACGAATTTTCTACAAAAGATGCGTCTGTTGGTGAGGCTGTAGTCTATCATTCTATAACACGAAGTAGAAAGATTATTTCCCAAAAATTGAATTATATTAGACGGCCATACGGTAAATTGGAACGAAAGTTTTTTTCTAGCCCTTATGGAAAGCCATACTTTAAGGAATGGACATCGAATGCTGCTGATATCATCTCAGATGACAGAGATAGTCTTTAGTATGTAGATTTTTTTAATCAAGTACATTTTCACTTACTTTTTACTTCAACATTGTTATTTTTAATTTTAAGGGGCCAATAAACAATCAAGAATCACATAAAACTAATGTAACTTTTACTAATATGGTATGAAATATATACTAAAATAAATTGGGGGAAACTATATACCTCTTTATCAAATTATATTTGATCTGATCTACTATTATTATTAGCAATCTTTCCATCGATCGATACAGAAAATTTGCGAAATAATAGAATCGCGAAGATTAAAACAAGAAATGTCCCCCATTTGAAAAAGCCATTGGTATTGGAGGTCGCCTTACCACCCTCATCTACTCCCTCTTTTCCCCCTTCTACAACAGCATCATCAGCATCAGTAGCTATTTCTTGCTTTATTATATCTGAATCATCTGAATTACTAACTTGATCAATTGAACTAGTCTGCGTTGTGGCAGATGATGATGCATTAAAAAATGCTTTTTTCATTCCATCTTTTCTTTTACGCATGTTTTGCTTTTGAATAGCTAATCCTCTCTCTGATTTATCAATGTAAATTTTGGACCTACCTTTATCGGCATCACTTACACCTTCTGTAGCGGCAAGTACAAGACCTAGAGATTCGATTGCTTCGTCGAAGTAACCTAATTCATATTGAGATCTACCAAGCCTGAAACGAGCTTTATGACAATTTGGCCGAAGATCTAATGCTTGTCTACAAAACTGAACCGATTTGCCAAACTCGCTTATTTGAATACAGCACGCAGATAGGTTAGTTAGAACTGGAATAACCAAGTCGTCAACATTACCAACTTCATCCTCTTCCGACTCCTCTTCCTCCTCCACCACCTTCTTCCCCTTCTCCTCTTTATCCTCCACTTCCTCCTTAGTATTATTCTCCTTAGCCTTCTTCTCTTCTTCTTGTTTCGCTTGCTTTTGACCAAAGGAACTCGCAGACAGTGCTTGAATATAAGCTTGCATAGCTTCACCATATTCTCTCTCTTCGTACATTTCATTACCTGCATCTTTCATATTTTTTGCCCATTCATTCTTCTGACTCCGTGTCATACCCTTTAAGGCTTGTGCACTTGCCGCAATTGCCGCTTTCGTGCGTAATGCCTTTACTTCTGCATCTCTTGCAGGAATAAATGAGCCATCAGGAAGCTTTTTCTTGAACTCCATTTCCATTCCTTGATTCGCAAATTGATTCTCCATAATTGAGAGGCCGTCCATTGTTTTACTGCTCTTCAAACTCCAAAAACTTCTTTGAGTATTCCCGACTACTTGTGGAGGTTTTGGGTTGCTCTTTGCTCTTTTCTTTTCTCTTGTGGAGTACCAGGCAGGGTTTGTTCCATTTTCTTCATTGTATCTTCAATTTGAAGAAATTATTGCAATAGTTATGTCATTCTAAGCCCTAATATGTTCTGGAGAAGAAAGAAACCTGTAGAAGAGCTCAAATCGCTTGTTGATAGCTCAAGTGCTCATTCTAGCCCTGCTACTATTGGTCATCATCATCATCAGCAGCAGCAGCAGCAGCAGCAGTTGCATATAGAAACTGCAACACACCATCCTACATACCATTCTGAAGCCCATCCTAAACCGTCCTCTGATGGTGAGATCGTATCTTCATCTTCCTCATCCTCTTCTTCGTCTTCGTCTTCTTCTCCTAAACTTCTTCTGAGAGGAGCGAAAAAAGATAGTGATGTATCAAATGTTATGCATAAACTCCGTATAGAGCTAATGAAAGTACATAACAAGTCTGAAATGATTCATTTAGCTGAAACATATGTGAATGAGGCAATCAATGCTGCTTCAAATAAACACCACCAAAGTTCTGATACTACACTTGCTTCTTCTTCCTCGACTTCTGTAGATCAGAATGCTTTACAAGATCTCGAAATCAAGAATGTGGAATTGCTTCGACAAAAACAAGAAATTGCAGAAAAATCACAATTGCTACAAGATCATATTGATCTTTTGGCAAAATCTGATGATGAACTGTGCAAGAGCCAGGCTCGTAATGCTGAGCTTGAAGGATTATTAGTTAATTCATCAGAAGACATTTCTCAATATCGATCTGAAGTTGAAAAGGAATTAGTTGTTGGTTCTGCTACTGCTGCTCTGAGATCGCGTCTTCAAGCAAATATGGATCAGGTCCGTATTCTTGAAGTAGGTTTGGAAGAAGCTTTAAAATCAGTTCCAGGTCGTAAAATTAAAGAATTAGTTCAATCTACGACTACAAAACTTTTGTCACGGAAAAACAAGTTGAAAGCTGAATTGAAAGGAGTTTCAAATTCTAGTGATGAGCGATATCATGCTCAAAATAAGGTCTTAGTTAGATTAGAAGAACGAGAGAAACAATTAGCTTTAGTATTAGAAGAATTCGAACAAACTGTTGCTGAACTTGATACAGCAAGAAATCAACTTAAAGTTGCACTTGAAGATAAATCCCATGGTGAAATCGTTCTCAAAGAAGTGGAAAATTTATTGGAAGCTCGTGATGCCCATTTTGTCCGTATTCAACTTCGATTGAGTAGTGAAATTGAAACTTTACAAGAAAATATGAATTCTCAATCAGTTTCTTTTAACTCTAGATTATCAGGGATCTGTTGTGATGTTATTGAAGCTGGTGATCATATGTTAGAATTTTTATCAAATATTGTTGATTTAGCAGTGACAAAGGAAAATCCTGGAGAAGGTTTTGATATGATCCGCGCTGCACTAGTAGAACGAGCTGAGTTTGTACACCATTGTTGGATTGATGAAATTCCTTCACTAAAAGATGTTGTTTATCATGATGATGATATATGCCAAAGTCGTGAAGAAGGAGGAGGAGGTGGAGATGATGAAGAATTGTGGTTCCATCGTAAGCATGAACAAGAATCTGGAAAATTTGCAAATAAAGCAATAAAAATTGAATCAAATCGGACACGATTTGCGAATTCTGTGGATATTGAAGAAAGGCGTCGTGCTGGAAATGATACTTCATCCCCTTCTGCATTGGATGGTGGTAGTGGGCACAAACTCGTTCGTAGAAATACTATGTTTACTATGAGTCCAAGCAGTTCAGATTTGTCGCCTTCAAGTAAAATAAAATCATGGGAGACCGGATCAGGTGTAGGTTCGATAAATAGTGGTTCTCCAATGGTAGGTTTTACAAAAAATTCAGTACAAAAATTATCCAGACAACGACGAGAAGCTGTAACTGCAAAGGATGAAGCTTTAAAACAAGTTAGAGAAATGGAGAAAAAATATAAATCTTTGGAATCAAAACTAGAAGAATATAGTGTCAATCAGTCTTCTTTGGCGGCGAATCTACAAAAAATGACAGTTCAATGTAATAGTTACAAGTCAAGTTTAGATACTTTAAGGCGTGAACAAAATGCTGCTGAACGTGAAGTGACTACCAAATTAAGGCAAGAAATGCGGGAATTAAAGGAAAAGTTGAAATCTACTGAAGAGAGAGCTGATGATCTAAAAGAAGAACTTATGCGTGCTAAAACTACATATAAAATTAAAGAACGCAATATTAATGTTGTTATGGAAAACAAAATTGCAGCAATGCAACAAAAACTTGAAGTGGAGAAGAATGATGAAATATTTGCAATGCAGAAAAAAAATGATGATTCTCAAAAATTATTGCGAAAGAAATCTCAAAAAGGCCTTTCGATTTCAACGAGTACTTCAGATCTATCTAGCTTTCTTAGTCCAAAACGATTACCTATGCAAGAGTTAGAGACGTCATATCTTGTTCCAGATTTCATTACAGATTCACCTGATACTCCTAAAGTAGTATCACTTAGTTTAATAAATAATGATGATCATGATGGTGATGATGATGATGATGATGATGGTGGACCTAGTTCACCACCGATCTCTCCAAATCGTCCTTTATTAAAAGGAGAGGTTAGTTTTATCGGTTCGCCTTTAAGTAGTGAAGGCTCGCCACAAAGGAGTCCTCCAAAAAGTTTAAGTCTCTCTTCCCTTCGTGCTGAGAATACTTCTGAAATTGCAACTACTGCTCAAATTTCTCATTTTATGGATATACTAAAGAATGAGAAAAGGCGTGTTAATAAAACTCTTGAAGATCTTAGAAAATCAAGCGAGGATGAACAATTCCGTTTAGTTGAGAAACATAAAAGTGAGAAGAAAAAAATGCTTGAACTTATCCAAACTGCCAAGGAGCGAATGGAAAAAAGGCTCAAAGATGCGGATGATAATAATGCAAATATGAAGAGAATTATCCGTCAAAAGAATGAAGAAGTAGTAACATTGAAGACTTCACTTGCGGCTGCACAAAAGTCCCCGTGATACTCTTTAATTTATTTGAATCGAAGAAAAGATGTATATAGACTGGAGAGAGCATGGGACAAATATATACAATTCGTTTTACATTGTGCATCGTTTAGGGTTTTTTACATAAGATGAAAACAAAACAAATAAATCAACAATAAAATTCTTTAAATATCATCAGAAAAGAACATGCGTTTCACGACCATCAGTAGTAGTAGCGTCGCCAGAGTCAGGAACAGGGGTCTGCGGCGATGGTTCAACTTGGTGTGGTTGTGGCTCAGCTTTCGGGTGATTATTAGTATTATTTTGATCCATGTTAAGTGACATGGATAGAATGACTCCAGTTAATAAGCCCAGTCTATGTCTATGTGTCACATTAGCATCCCAGAAGCAAAATAATACAATAAATCCTAAAAAGAAACCCAAAAGCAAACCTGACATAAAATCACGGGTAGTTCCAATTTCGGTTGTAGATGCACTACCACCACTACTAGGAGTAAAGAGAGTGCGTAATCTATTCATAGCACCTCCACGTCGGTCACGCAAAAATGAAGATACATTAAGAACAAATTCACTAGCAGGGCCTTGGGATGTCATCCATTCTTCTTCGAGGCGGAATCTATAATCTACTTCAGATTCATCTTGTTGACGCTGATGTCTTTGTCCAAATAGATCAACATCTGGACGGAAACTTGTTCGAATTGCAGCAATTTCATCTGCAGTCATACCAGTGTCACTTAAGCGATCAAACCCTCTCATATTTCCTGCTATAAGTGGCGGGGCTGCAAGAGCAGATGATGCTGCCATCACTTGGCTTGCAGGTGGAGAAACGACACAAATCACAATAGAATTCGGTTGCATTCTTATTGTTGTCAACTTTTCTTCTGGCGGAGCTATTAGTTTACCCATATATATAAGACGAAGATTGTCATTCTCTCTTATAGTATCACCTAATTCTTCTCGTACTCTACGAGTAAGTTCTTCACATTTACTATGAATTGAAAGAGTTATTTTCATTTCCAATTGCCCCTTTCTTACACGAAGAGTAATATCATCACTTCCATTGGCTGGCAGTAGAGAATGAGTCTCAGAATCCATCTTAGACCCCAACCGAAGACGAATAACAAGAGCGCGGCATTTTGGACATTCCTCTTTGATACGTACAGGGCAATCATCAAGGCTAGCTTTGGTCAAGGTAATTAAGGATTAAGGATCGGTTTTATTGCAAAAGATGGCACTTGACCTTTCTATTATAGGATTATCGGATGCTGACATCGCCATTACAATGGCTTTGATCTTCGGCTTCATTTTAATTGTACTATTTCTTCTAAATCGTACTTTAGAAGTCCTTCCTGGTGTAACAGGGAATTTCCTGCCTTTGGAGAAGCATAATTTGATGAAAAGAGAATTTGAAATCTTCTCGTTACATTATACAGTCGTATGGATTGCATTATTCGGTTGTGTAGTAGTATTTAAGTATTACGAGGAATTTGATGAAAATAGCTACATGAAAGTATGTGTTACATTATCTCTTCCATTTCTTTTGCAACCCTTTCTGTGGCCTCTTCCTTCTGAGAAAAATTTCCCATTGGTAGAGCGATATAGTTTCAAAGCAAATGTATGGATTGCTATTTTCTCTTTCATTGGTAACTATTGGTATACGCATTATTTCTATTCTGTGTTGGGTGCAAAATATACATTTCCAGCTCATCGATTGAATGATGTGCCTATTGCACTATTCTTCGCTACGCATTTCTATTTCATGACATATCATACATTTTCCAACCTTATGCTTCGCATAATTGAAACAAGATATGCATCTGGTACTAAACGAACTATTTTTTTCTGGGCTACAATATTTGCATTTTCATATTTCACCGCTTATATGGAGACGCTTACAATTACTCCCTTTCCATGTTATGCATTCGAGAATCGTAATTTTGCTTTTACGGTAGGATCTGCATTTTATGGCATTTATTTTATAGTCTCATTTCCAATTTTCTTCCAAATCGATGAATATGTAGGAAAACTAGGTGTAAAGTCGCATACTCTGTATCAAACGGTTCTGGAAGCTTTTGGTTGCTCGATGATAGTACTATGTTTATTAGATTTTGGTCGGTTGGTAGCTGGTAAGGACTTGAATATTAAAGGTGTTGCGTATTATATCAACGAAAATAAATGCGTTTTTTAATAAATGATGTCCCTTTTTATACGACGAGTACTTTATTTGTTTGATAATAATAAAATAAATAATACGCTGTTAGTAAGAGGTCTTTTCACTGTTTTTAATTAAATTTATTCTATACTGCTTGCTAATAGAAAATGCTATGATATCATAAAAATAGTTAGAGCTGTAATACCTGCACTTGTAAAAATTGCAAAAGGTAAAGTAAGGACCCAGATTAAGCTTATCTGAGCGACCAGTTTCCAATCGACTGGACATCGAATCCACAAACCTATGGCAATTAAAGCTCCAACTTGACAATGGGTGGTTGATACTGGAACATTTATTAATGATGCAAACAAAACGGTAATAGCAGAAGAAAATTCTATACACCAAGCTCTATGGAAAGATAATTCTGCAAGCCGGCCACCACCAATTGTCTCAACAACTCGATGCCCAAATTGTACACAGCCAATTGCTACACAAATCCCAGCTAAAGATAATATTAAGGATTCGCCAATATCTCTATTATAATCCACAACATTACATGAATTTCGACCATTTTTATAAAGATTAAAAGTATAAGAAAATGCAGCAGCTGCATTTGCCGTATCGTTTGAACCATGAGCAAATGATTCTAAAACCGCTGTGAAAACTAAAAGGAATTTAAATATTTCTAGAGTAATTGCTTGATCATGAGAAGGACCGTCACGTATTATAGGTTCTGATTTATTTTCATTAGTATCATTATGAATGATGGAAAGAATAGTTGTAGTATCGTTATCATCATTATCATCATAATTGACAACAATAGTTTTCAACTTATTTTCTTCCATTTCATGTAAAATGTAAGGCACTCCCCATACTATAGCACATATACCACAAAACAATCCAATAGAACATGATATTAACCATGTAGTAATAGAATTAAAAAAATCCTTTTTGATTAGAATGAGAGCAACTATTGCAAATATACTTAGAAATATAACAATTGGAAATGCAATGAGAGCTCTCTTCGAAGGTGAATTGGAATTTATAACGAAAGAATTTGTAGTTTCAAATATAAGGATCGAAAACATACCTGCTAAAACAGGAGACAAAATCCAACTTACAAGTATTCCTCCAAGTGCATCCAGTTCCCAATTCATACATTCAGCTCCAACTAAATACCACACTGCTCCTACTACTCCACCTACAATTACATGCGTAGTTGATACGGGTAAAGAGTAAATCGTTGCCAAAGTCATGAATAATCCTGCGGCCGTCAATGCCCCAAACATACCTGCACTCATATTATAAACTTGTGAATTACAATAACCACAAGCAACACAATTAGGGTCATTAAATCTTGAGACACCTTGTTGTAGTTTATCTGATACACCTGTTCCTAATAGCGTAGCTCCCAACCATTCGAATATTCCTCCTATTAACAAACCCCTCTTCATACTTATCGCACCAGCTCCAATTGAAGTCCCCCAGCTATTTGATGCATCATTAGCTCCAATTCCTACTGCCATTAAGCACATTACGAATCCAGTGCTAACCAATAAAGGAAACATAGGCAAGATTTTCTCATCAAAATCAGAGCAGCCGTCTATATCCGAAATCGCACAGTCTACAACACCAGCATCACACATACCTTCCTGGAAAAGCTGGCTGGTGTTTTCTATGATCGTCTTCTACCCTCTCAATCTGGGATCTCAAATTGCTAACCCACGCCCTCAGAAAGCGGAAAAGTAAAAAAAAACACTTTTTGACGTGTTTCGTCACTAAGATGAATTCTTTTACTATCATTCATCAGAAGAGAACAGTATTAATTCGGCATGTGAGCCTTTGCAGCACAATGGACTTGGTCGCTCTCCTGGATGCCGATGGGAAAATGAGCGTCCACCGCACAATGAGTTGGGTAAGATATCATGTAATTCTCCCCTTTTTATGCGCACATTTGTTGTATTTTTGCTATTATTGGTTGTTATCATACATGCTTTTTTCAATTACATTTCCCAAGTATCGCCTCTTTGATTGTTTAAGTCTTCTTATTATTATTATTTTTCAAATCAAAATATATAAATATAACATTTATGCCCTCATCCATAGCAAAGATCTAACAAACGACCCCTTCGTCACCTCCTACCTCATCTTTCCTTAATGCATCGTCTTATGAACAGGAACGCCTCTTGATGAAAGGCGCTTCCGACTTCTCAGGCCATTTCCCCTCAGTATTATCATTCTCACCCACAGGGAAAGTATTAGCTGTTGGCTGTAGCGATGGTTTTGTAGCTATGGTTGATATAGAGAGCGGAACTGTTGTTTCTGCTAAACCAATACCTATAGATCCTTCATGTCATTCGTCAGCGTCAGGGTCGGCGTCTGGTCATCATCATGAGCATTCAACAACCCCCTCAGATGTAGTCTCTCTAGAATGGTATGTACCTCTAAATGCTAGCATTAGTGAAGTAGCTGGTAAAAATATGAATAATTCATCCACGCTCTCGTCATTATCCTCTATTAATAATTCTAAAGTCCAAGAGAAGGAGGCGTTGAAATACGGAGGTAGCAATCTTGTAGCTAGAGTAGGTATGGTTGAATTTGTTGATCATAACGCTACTAGAGTGGTCGTAAAAGGGGCCACTGCTCAATCCCGTGCGGGTATGATGCTTGGTGGGAATGGGGGTGGGTCTATGATGAGTAGTGTAGGAGGAATTGGTTCATCATCTACTACTGGTGTTTCTCGTCAAAATATTGACCTAATTTTAAATGCTGAACTTGAACTCGGAATAACACCTTCGAAACAAGAAAAAGATGATGCTCCCTCTTCTTCTTCTCCTTATTCTTCGCCATCAACAACTTCGTATTTATATTTGTCCTCCTCTTCTGGTCCTATTTCGTTGTTATTTGTTGGATCTGCTTCTGGACAAGTCACTGCCTATATAAGTGGTTTATTCCCATTATTTACACTTCCTTATCATTGTGCCGTTTTACCTTCTATAGACTCCACTGCAATGCTTGTAAATAGAAGGGCGCAGATTGATGCTGCATCACATTCAGGTCAAGGTATTGTTGTGATAAAGGATGTGTGGTTGGGTGAAGAGCGTGGTCTGATGCGTTTATGCCCATTTAAGTGCTCAGGAATAACTTATTTGCACTTATATACTAAAGCTGCACAATTATTGCTTGTCACACAAGGAAGTGTTGGAACACTTGCTGATTGTGTGTCATCATGGGCTAAAAAACATAAAGATGCAACAAGGGTAATACCAGCAAAATTAGGTCTTCTCAAAACTGCCATGGACGCATATGAAATGAAACTCTCATGTATTCAATTATTTTATTCTATTGTTTTATGCGGTTCTTGGCATCCTGTTATAGAATCTTCTATTCCTAATCAATGGAATGAACAAGGTCTACAAAGGCTCAGTTCGGGTACACTTGGGGTATTACAACCAATGATATCAGAATTACAATTACGTTTGATTCCTATTGCAACAAATGTGGCCTTATCGTGTAGGGAACTTTTAGGTATTAATGCTTCCATGGTTTCTTGTGATAATTCTATTCTTGGTTCTGCAGAATTTAAGAAATTTCTGCTTAAACTTTATGAATGTTGTGATGAATTAATTTTGAAGTTAGATGCTACTGTTAGAGAAGCAATAGCGGCAAAGGAAGGTATGCGTTTATATTTGGATTTCATTCGTGAAATAAGTATAGAATCTATCAAAAGAACTCAAGCTGCTAGTGGTGAACAAGATGATCAAAATCCGCCTTCTACTGACTGGACTATGCCTATTAGTGATAGAATGAAACTGGTTTCTTTATTTGATCCTAGGAAATATAGAGCTGTAAAAGGCAAGTTTGGTCTTCCTGCTGAAATTGTTACAGCTACTCACCTTTATGCTTACCTTGATGATGGTGATCTTCCTGTAGAAATAGTACTTGCAGAGAAACGTAGAAAATATACAAATGTCTATGATGATGATGATGATGATTCTTCCGTTATTTCTAATTTAGGTGCTATGGATTTAGGAACATCTAGGATAGATTCTTTTGATAAAAAGGCTAGTAATATTTTCCCTGAACTCCCGAGAATACGTGGAAAAGGCGATAAGGGTGATGATTCTTATTTTTTACATCGTTCACTTCTTGGTGTAATAAAAGACACAACAGTGGCTCTTGGTGCTCTCCAGACGTGTATGCATGCAGGCCTTAGCAAGGAAATTGAGGAGACGAGTAAGAGCACGATAAGTGTGCACTCAGCTGACAGAAGCATTAGTAGTTGTAGTCAAAGTTCAAATTTAGATCCAGGAAGCATTTGTATATCAGTCGATCATACGAAGGGGAATGTAGATGCTATGTGCGGTACATTGCTACTAACGCCGCAACCTGGGCCAAAATTGAGTAAAAATCAGTATTCTAGTGGTGGTTGTTTATCTACAATAGCCTTACCAGATTCGAAAAGCATGGCAATTCTCCATTGGGGGCCATCGTCTGTTTCGCCACAATGGCTCCGAGCCGCGATGATTTCATTAGAGACTACTACAGAAGATGATGGAACCATTAATCTTGTACCTTATGCATCCTCTTGGTATTCTAAGCCTCATTCTTATAATATCGAAAGTGTAAGTTTTGTCATGTTATGTGGGAAAGAAAATACAAGAGATGCACAAGAAGCAGCATCGTCACTTTTAATACGTTTTGATTTATCTCAATTAACCTTTGAGAATGTTCGCGCTTATAGTGATGGATCTATTAGAAGTGATGATGTAATAATAGGCAATGAAGAATTTCTTGTGTCGCTAGAAGTTCAGGAGATTGATTTTAGAATGCGAGAATTGAAGGAATTTAGTGCTAGGGGTTC
>JACKZZ010017736.1_pt1 | contig 18336 bp, 11 predicted proteins | sample 8027871 | NCBI WGS metagenome assembly JACKZZ01 (sample SAMN15724774, study PRJNA655200) | protist metagenome | isolation source: fluorescence activated cell sorting (FACS) single amplified genomes of... | place: USA: West Boothbay Harbor, Gulf of Maine | collected 2000-07-19
TCGGAAGCGGAGCTAGCTAAGCTGAACAGAAAGGAGCGAAAGAAAGTAAAGCGCGCGAGGGCGCGGCTTCTCACTCTCCGATCACACACGGGGGGACCACGCTCCGCAGTGAACGACACCATAGTGGCCGACAAAGCCGAGACTCTGATAGATTCGCAGAAGTCTTTGCAAAAGGAATCCAATTCGCAGAAGCCTTTGCAAAAGGAGTCCGACTCACAAAAGCCTTTGCAAAAGGAATCCCCGAAGGAAGCTGCGGAACAAGCTATCACGCCGCAGGCTCGTGAAGAGGCTGAAATTAGTGCGTCGAACTGCGGAGGAATTGGTTTGCCGGTTAGTATGACCAGTAGCCAGACCAGTGGCCAAGAAAGCGTTAAGCAGGCGGAGGCAGGCCCCGAGGCAGTTAAGGAATCGGCACCTTGCGGCGCGGATCGTACATCGAATTCGGGGCTTACCAGCTCGAATACGAACACTCTTCTTCCTTCGGCAGCAGCATCGTCCATGCTGTGTATGAACTTGAAGAAACACGAACAGCTTTCGCCGACAACTTCCACCCAAAGTCCGCAGTCTTCTACGGTGCAAGACACGCCGAGCACTAGTAGTGTACTAGACGCAAGTTTTCCGAATAACGATACAAGTATGGACGGTGACACTGCTGTTGGTTCTTCAGTTCTCGTTTTTAGTAAGCCGTGTGCCGGCGACAAACGTGCGGGAACGGAAACGGAAGTAGCCGGTTGCAAGAAGACAAGCGATACTACCAACGGAGTGAACAGCCTGCAGACGGAAAGTATCAGACTCCAGACCATGGATGATATCTTCGGCTGTGTGCCTTCTAGTGCTAAGGCGGATTCCACGACAAAAGACGCATCTCTTGCTTTCGTGGAGAAGAAGAAAAAGAAAAAAAAGAGGGCTTCAAGTGAAGCCTGCGCAGAAGGAGAGAAAGAGGCAGGAGGCAAGAAACGAAGAGTGGAAGAAACAGCGGCCGAGCAAGCGGTGGTCGAGCAGACTATGACGACTAAGTCGGCGAGCGGTAGCAGTCTGTCCATCGGCGAGCGAAGCAAGGTTGCCTCACAGCAGTCGGAAACACGGCCGGCAGAACCAGGGGGAGAAAGTCGGCACGGTCAGGAGAACCCGACGGAAGAAAGCAGCAAGTCGAAGCTGCTCAAGAAGTCGGACGTTCACTTCCGAAAAGGCAAGGTCGAAGCGGTTTCCAGTCAGTACGGTGCTTCCACAGTCTCATGCTGGAGCGACGACGAGAACGATAGCGCTCCCGCTATCAGCATGAAAGCCAAAATCAGCGCGCAGAAGGCGTTGCAAACTCCGGTGTCTCAACGCGACGCGCATGACCTCGAATACGACAAAGGAAAGTTGAAACATAAGACGAAGAAGATAATCGAGAGGAAAGGGCTAGAGAACGTGCTTAACGAAGTGGCGAAGAAAAAGCTCGTGCATAAAAAAGGGCAGGGCAGGAGCATCGAGGAATCGACCAAAAAAACGGCAATCCGCAAAAATAAAAAGCATCGCCACCAGTAACAAGTCTTCGCAAGTATTTTCAGTACAGTAAAGGCAAGTTTTTTCAGTACCCTAAGCCGTGACTTTCAGTTCAGATTGAAAAATGAACAAGCAGTCGGAGTCCGAAACTTCTGTATTATTCGAAACTTCGAAGTAGTATGTCACTTCATCGATCTAATCGTCCTATATCGTAGAATTTTGGCCTATCATATGCAGTTCATGTACATCGACACGCAGCTGAATCGTGACTTCGTCTGAATCTTAGTGGTGGATCCAGGGTTGAAAAACGTACGCAGCACTAGATGGAACACTGGCGCAGTGTGTCACTTCCTGAAGAAGCGTTCTTTGATATTTTTGCGTGCGCATTTTTGTCGGTCTGCCTTCCTTTTCCTTGCGGCGATGCTGTCATGCGTCTTTATAAAATTCTGTCACTCGCGAAAACTTTGTGTTACTCCAGCAGCGTTTCTTCCACACCCAATTTCCACCACCTTATTTCTTTAATAGAATAACACAACACGCAGTCCCTTTCAGCGCATCTTGCCGCGTATTAGAATCCGAGCAATAGGAACATGTTGACCCTCGGAATTCCCGCGAAGATATTGCACGAGTCGATCGGGCATACAGTATCGGTAGAAGTTCGCAACAACACGGTCTACCGAGGACATTTGATGTCGTGCGAGGACAACTTCAACTGTATGCTGGAGGGCGTGACTGTGATGGATAAGCACGGTGTGGTGTCTGTGATGGAGCAGGTGTACCTTCGAGGACAGAACGTTCGGTTCTTCGCGCTTCCGGACATGCTGCATCACTGTCCAATGTTTGGAAAACGCGGCCAAGGCACGGACCGTGGAACCGTGGCGCCGCTCAAGGGTGGCATAAAAGGGAAAGGCAAGGGCAAAAAGGGAAAGAAGGGAGCCGTGCCGAAAAGTGCATCTTACGCCTAGTAGGAAGTGACTACCACTATGCAAGAACACCGAGCTCCGTCTGAGAAGCGCGAACCAGCTGGTGATGTGGTGTGCTGGCGTGGTTGTAATGTTTAAGATTTCTAAAAAGGTCCCGCGTTATTCTCATGTTTTATATCTTTGCATAATCGTGAAGCATCTTTGCATCGTAAAGTCAATGTTTGTGTTCACGATTGAAGATCGGCCATCGTGGGCTGAGCTGTCCGCTACCAGCGCAGATCGATGAGGTTCACTTCAACTAACCTCCCTAAGCGATTCGGCCCAGAACGCAGTTCGCGGGTCCTTTCTCCTTTCGTAATTGCTAGCAAATGCAAGTTTTTTAGGTGGGTGTAGCAGTTTTTTAGGTGTGTTTTACCGTATGGCGATTTTTGGTGATGCGTAGCAGATTTTTCGGTAAGTGTAGTGTGTGTGATAGCGGTGTTCAGCTGTAGTGGTTTTTTCGGTGGGTTCATCGGAGCGGCGTTGCCTGGATCGTGACGACCGAAGACAGCGCTTCGCATGCCCTAATCCCTAAATGATTCGTCCCAGAACGCAGTTCGCTTTAAGAAAGCAGAAAGACTGCGCACGCAATCCAGAACGGGTAGAAGCACGAAACTCGACGCCGCACCTAGTTTAGGGCTCACGCGTCGGAGACTCGAAAATAGAATTAGGGTCCTGTGGGAGAGGATTTGCAGGGGCCCCAGCCATCAATTTGTTTTATCACCGTGTTCATTGTCTACCGCAATTGACAGAAGTGAACAAGAAAAACCTGAGCATTTTACTTGGCCTTCCTAATTCATCATTGAATTTCTTCACAGGAGAACTTTGAGTAGATCCACCCAGCGTTCGGTGGAGATCATCGGGGAGTGTTGACCGTAGTCATTCCGGCTCAAGTACAGAGGATTCGGAAGATGAGTGATCAGAAATTGAAAGATTGGTAAGTAGGTGAATGCCTCTGAGCGATAGCGGAGGCATAGGAAGCGACTTTTACTGAGAGCGCGGCGCGTCGGGCAGGCACTTGGACAGCTGATAACGGAGGAACTTCGACAGACGTTTGCTGAACCTCTCGAGCTTGGCGGCTGTAAGGTTCGTCTTGCTGTCACCATTCTTACCACTTTTGTTAGGGAGCAGATGTCCAACACGCTCGCTCGGAAGCACAGTGCTTCTCAGTGAGAAAGTCTTCCACGATGTGACCTCCAGAAATGGTGCGCACTCAAGGTGGATCGTATCGCCGTATCGGCTAGTCCGTCTGAACGGCAAGACGTGGAAAGAGGAATGCCAATCCCGAAAACTCCGAATGGCAATCCCGAGCTGCGGCCCTCGCGGATGCTCTCCGCGGAAAGAGAGCCAAGAATCCCGTTCCCACGGCGCACTCCGGCTTCGACAACGTTCGCTTTGCGCAGAACCCCAAGGCCTCCCGCGTACGGAGGGAGGCGTGCAGGGAGTTGCTCGCCCAGCTGACGCTGGATGAGGCGTACGAGAACGTCTATGTCCAGGGTTTCGGAAAAGGCATAGAGTCAGACGGGAGGCTCAGCTTGGGCAAGGAAGACCTCACGCGAAGCATGGATGGCACTACTTTTCCAGTGTACATCCGCAACATGGGCAAGCCAGTGGAACTGAAGGAACTGTACATGCTCGCGTACGAGGATGAGCCAAGTAGCTCCGGCTGGAAGTTGCTGCGCTTGGACAAACGGCCGCCAATCTACGTCACCGGCACGGGGATGGTCAAGAAGGAGCAGAGGACGACCCGGTCAAGGACGGCCCGGTCAAGAAGGAAAAGACGGAGGCTGATGAAGACGTGAAGCCGACAGCGCAGCAAGAGAAGGCCAGCACGGCGCAGGACGTTTTGTAGTTTTACGGTGATACACTTCGGATTTCGACAAGTAGTTTTACGGTGATACACTTTGCAATTAGACAATGAGCTTTACGGTTCTTGAGGTGTTCGCGTTCTTGAAGAAGTCCGCCCACAACGTGTGAGACTTGTGTGTATCAGCAGAAGGTCAACAAGGAGCAAGGGTGTGGTCCATTCGCGACCGGCCAATCTAGTAGCAAGGGAGTGGCATTTGCGAACGGCCATAACTAGATGAAATACGTCGCTCAGACGTTAACTGATTGAAACACGTCGCTCAGACGCTAACTGATATACTTTGGGCGTCGTTGGCTGCTGAAGCACCGGACGTAAGAGCTGCGGATAGACACCTCCGTGAGCAACGCCGTCCACAGCGTGGAGCGATACCCCACGCTGCGCAAATTCGACTCGCTGGTGGCGTGTGTCGAGCAGACAAAGAGAGAATGGCGCCAGATCTGGGTCACGCATGTGCCTGAAGAGATGCCGGTGGAGGTTGATCCCATGACGGAACGACTGCAGCGTTTCGGAACAACAGCAGCAGCGCGCGCTCCCATGAAGTCGAGTGTGCAGAACAAGGTCGCGCTGGTGCTCGGGAGCGAGAGCGCGGGGATCAGCGCGGAAATGCTACGCGCTGCGGATTACGCGGTGCACTTCCCGATAAACGGCAGAGTTGAGTCCTTGAACATCGTCGTCAGTGGAGCGCTCATTCTCCACGAGCTCCATAAAAACTATTCCGTGGATTATGAGAAGGTGCACGGGTACACAGGAGTGTTAAGATGGGCCAGGGTTGGCCAAGAAGGCGTGCCAAAAGCAAGTACCAAGATTCACGTTCCATAGCAATGTATTTATTTCCGAGAATTGAGGAGAGATCGTGTCAAGGCCCAGTGAGCTTGAACGCCCTCAGTGCTATGTTGAAGCAGTCACTGTGATTCCTAGCGGCGATGCGCAGAGCATTTCGTCTAGTTGCATTGTGTGTTGGGTGTTGTAGATAGCAGTTCTGCTTCATAGTAACGACAATGAGCACTTCGCCAGCAACGCCAGTTCCAGACTGTTCCCATTGGACAGACTTTTAGGCTCCTAAATTCTAGGATGTGGATAGATGAAATGTTATTCTAGTCGATCGTTATTTGCGAATTTCTTGCGGATGCCACACCGAGGTTAGACTTTAGACACGGGCCTGGAGTTCGAGATGATATTTAGAGTCGGTCTTCGGATTTTCTGTCGCAGGAAACGTGTAGTGCGTGGAAATGGTGTTTCATAGATTAATTCAGTAGTGCATGGCTGTCCTGATAATAGTAAAGTGGAGCCTGATTCGTAAGGCGGAGCTCGATAATAGTAAAGTGGAGCTGTCCTGATAATAGTAAAGTATGAACATTCTAACGAATGGTTCTCTGTGTTAGATGGCGCGTTCACAAAAGAAAGTCCACCGTTCATTTCTGTGATTGTATCGCCTGTGCATGTGCCACGAGACGGGAGGTAAACAGACTTCTCATCATCTGATTGTTAGGTCGTGATTTAGGACTATCAGAAGTACGAAGAAGTATGACGTCGAATGGCCGAGACTTCGCAGCATCCGTCTCCGAGACAAGACTCCGCGAAGATAACTACCTCGGTCAATTACGGGTTCGGCAGTCACTGCAGTCGATTCGCCCCAACTTCGTCTTGAATACCCACTTCGGACGGAGATACGGGCACAGCTTCCGCGTTTACCTTCTGATCATGGTGGTATATGGCGTTCTCGAGGAACTCGCAAATGCGTTCGGAAAGAAGCACGCTGATCTCTTCGGTCCGCAGCCAGAAGAATCTAGCACGTCTTTGAACCAGCTCGAGGAAGATTCTTGCAGCCCCGTGACGCTGCCTAATATCTTTCTCTTGGCTGCACGTTTCGCCGTAACGGTGACGCTGGTGTGGTTTGTCGCGCACATGACGAACGCTGATCTGTACAGGATGAGTTGTCGCACATTTGATTCCGTCGTCGTAGCGTTGGCTTTCCTCCGGATCTGCTATGCCAACCGCGTGTCCGAATGGTATTGCTTTCTCGGGGCGGGCAGCATCGCGGACGTGGAAATCGAGGTCTACGCAGTGACCGTCATCGATCTACTGGACAACATGCTCCTCATCAGTGTACTGGTCGGAATCGACTCGCTGCGGTTTCCAAAAGAGGTGAAGAAAAAGCTCGGTTTTGGACTGTGCTTTTACTCTCTCTTGTTCTGGGTGCTTCCGCGGTTCGGTTCCACGAAGGGTTTCAAGAACGACCTAGAGGTGAACCTCATCATTCTGGAAGCGACGCCGGTAGCTCAAGTGCAAGGTGGCTTTGCGATGCTATTCGTAATCTTTGTTAAGCATTCCGTCTCGTCGATGCGCGGACACGATTTCTGCAGCATACGTGGGAAGTACGATATGATCTGGGTGCGTGAAGGTCTGCATCATCCCAAAGGCGGCAACGGTGACAGCGGTGAAGCGGAAGCGGATACAAGCGCGGATACAAGCGTTCATCATGCTGCCCATGCGATCGGCCGGTCCAGCAACGCAGTCGTTCCAGTCCAGTGCGAAAGTCCGGTCCGTCATTCGACGGATTCCCTGCAAGATACCGCCCGGAGTCGAAGCTCGGGCGCCAAAACACTTGGGGAGTTTGTACAGACCAGATCCAGATCCTCCTTGGGAACTGGAGTTGATGGGAAACCTCGTTCGATGGGATCAAGGCTGGGGGCGATAAGCAAGGTGCGGATCGAGAAGGCACCATCCTATGTCGATCATGTACTAACCGCGGAACAACTGAACAAGTATCGAGCAGAGTTGCGCGCCGGAGCATCGATCCGAAACATCTCTGCCAAGCGGGTTTTATCGACAAAGATAGGCAAACGTATGTCCGCCTGGTACTTCGCAATGTCGGTGCTTATCTTGAACCTCGGTCTCGAAGAATTCAGAGCCGTGCTGGCAACACGCTACGGCGACCACTATATGTCTGGGGCGAGCAAAGGGAACGACGAAGGCCGGGACACCACGGATACTGAGACGGTGGAAATCAGGAAAGATTTCAATTGCGAAGACGTGGCGCTCCCCAACGTTCCGATGCAGTTTCTGTGCTCCGCGACGTTCTCGGCTCTCCTGTTCTTAATCTTCCATCTCCAGAACGCGGACCTATTCTACAGATGCATCTTCACGTTTGATGCCGCGATCCTGTTGGCGGCGAATCTGCGAATCCTGTTCGGCTCCATGGTCTCCAGGGCCGTCTGCCTCGGGGAAATCGAGGAACAGCGCGTGAACTTCTACATTGTGTCAGTCCTAGGTACCCTCGAAGCCCTGGGTTATGCCATTGCTATGGTTGGGATCGACGCCGTGATGGTGACCATGAACGTTCGGAAGCTCATGTTCTTCATCCTCGGTTCCTATTACGGTGCGATGTTGGTGATTTCGAGGTTGCCAGGCGCTGGTCACCACGGTCACCATAAAGAAATGGAAGTGGATCTCGTACTGACCACCGCCAAACCGCGAGAACAAACGGTGGCTGGTTTCTGCATGATTCTCGGGGTCTTCCTCAAGCATTCCTACAACGCACACTTCGGGACACTATCGTCATTGTGTGGTCATTACAGTCTCGTATGGATACGAAACAGTGACGGAAAGGAGATCGGCGGTGAGGACATACTGCTTATGCTGGAAGACCTCGCAGAAATACATGGGGAGCACAGTGAACAATGCGAACGATCCACCGCGGGGCATCCTACAGAGCATCCCAAGGTCGAGTCACCGTCTCCTTAAATTATGCCGCTCGCAGCACCGGCGGTTGCAGCGGAAAGCGCAGATCGAATTCGAGGTAGTAGTTTCACCATGGATTGAAATTAACTTGAACTCGGTTGAGTAACAGAAGAAATTAATTCTAAGAATGAGCATAAGAATAAGAATAATAAGAATTCTACTCGGAAGTAGTTTTACCATGGATTTAGAACTAACTCTGTAGAAATTCGGATTTTTGTTTGTTTCTCTTATCCGGCTCAACCTGTCAATCATGCCGCAGTTTTGTAGAGTTTTTACAGAGCCGAGCTAGAAGAGAACAGTGCGATAGCGTAGGGCGCGTGCCAATTTTTAAAAACTTTTGAATTGTTGATAGTGATGACTTCTTGATATGCCTAGTCTTGGTTGGAGTGCAACCATTCGCTACAGTGGCACATGCTTTGGCATGGGGTGTGGTGGCTCCGACCACAAAGACAAAGGAGGGACGTTGAAGCGCAGGCCTCAATTCAAGGACGTTGACAAGGAATGTCGTGAAATTATCAATAGCATGTCGTGTTCTGGTGAGAAGCTGCTCATTAAGCGGAAAGTACGTATGTCAATGAGAAGGGGACTTCGTCATGATCGCTCGCCATGCAACACGCAGAGAATAAGCACGTATGTTGCATGCTTGGAAAGCGCAACCCTAGGCGCGAGAAAGTCCTTCGCCAGGTTCTATCCTAACTTCAGGCCTGTCCTGCTGTGGTCAAGTTTATCGATTTCTGCTCCGGATCGTCTGGTGTGCTGGATGATATGCCGTCTGGACGGGTCTGAATCCGCTGGGCGCGCCACGGTGAGTTTCAGTCTGTAAAGGTAACGGTTCCAACTTCAATTTCACGAAGGAAAACGGCTTCGTACTAGTACGTGACCTGGTGCAACTATATCGCGCCAGCGTCCTAACAAGATTAGGAAACTTAAGGACGGCGCTCATGAATTTAACAAGGATAGCAAATGTTTACGTTTTCCAGCATTCTGAAGTTAGTCACTGGGCTATTCACTGGCAGTTGTCACGTCTATCCCTGCAACGTCCTCAGCTTCTCGGACTGGCTCACTCTAGTGTGCTTTCCCAAGTTTTAAATTCGGATTTGAAAAGTTGAATCGTAAGAGGAGCCGAGAGTCTCATCATTGTGCCTTTGTGAGTAGAGTGCGCGATCGTTGTCCATATCACACCTCGTCAACGTCGCGTGCAGGGTTAGAATTAGGATGTTTTGACTTTTTTAAGAAGTAATATGACCGTTCAGATGCCGACCAACGTTACCAGCGTTCCTCCAGAGTCTGTTTCGAAAGCAAATATGAGCGGTAAGGCGGAAGAGGAGTATGCCGTCTTGACGCTTCCCGATGGAAAGGAGCACAAGATACGAATGCACCGTGGCACGCTCGGGGAGGACATTCTGCTCGACATTCGGGATTTGCACGCCAAGACCAAGTGCTTTACGTATGACCCCGGCTTTACTTGTACCGCGAGCTGCAGCAGTTCGGTCACTTACATAGACGGTGACGCAGGTGTCTGTCTCTACAGAGGAATTCCGGTGCATGAGCTCTGCGAAAAGTCCACCTTCCTGGAAGTGGCCTACTTGTTGATGACAGGGGACTTGCCGACGCGGGATGCCATTATGGACTTCAGGCAAGAAATCAAGAAAGAACTTCTGATCCACGAGAAACTTAAGAAGATGTTCGACAATTTCACGTTGAATTCGCACCCGATGGCAGTGATGGTACTCCACTTTGCATCATGTTGACAGCGACTTATTCCAGCATGTTAACACAATCTTACGATTCTTCAAAGCATCAATCATATGATTTTGAATTTCAAAATTTCCAAACTGCAGTGCGCTATCGTGGGCGCCTTGTCCGCGTTTTTCTCCGAGCTGGATCAGTCCAACGTCCAGCATCGTTGGCTCGCCGCTATCCGGCTCGTCGCGAAGATGCCGACGCTGGCGGCGCTGTCGTATAAGACCAGCGTGGGAGAACCTCCGGTCCAACCGCTGGCCCATCTCGGGTATGCGGAGAACTTCCTGCATATGATGTTCGCGACTCCGATCGAGCCCTACAAGGTGAACCCCGTTCACGCGAAAGCCATCGATGTGTTCCTGATTCTGCACGCTGACCACGAGCAAAACGCTAGCACATCCACGGTGCGGACGGCTGGGAGCTCGATGGCCAATCCTTACGCTTGCATCGCCGCCGGAATCGCGTCGCTGTGGGGACCGGCGCATGGTGGAGCCAACGAAGCCGTTATCAAGATGTTTACGCAAATCGAGACCAAGGAGAATATTCCAGCGTTCCTGGAGAAGGTGAAGAAGAAGGAAGTGCGTTTGATGGGTTTTGGTCACCGCGTGTACAAAAACTTCGACCCGAGGGCGCAAGCGATGAAGAAGCTGTGTCATCAAGTGCTGAAGGAGCTTGGTACAATAATCTTGATGCCATAATCGTGATTCTAGGTAGTTGATTTCTTATTAACTTCGGCCACTTTCGGAGTAACTCTCGGATTATGTTTTCTCACTTTCGAACTGTGTTAGATGTGATGGATCCCCACCTCGAACTGGCAATGGAGTTGGAAAAGATTGCGTTGTCCGACGAGTACTTCGTGAAGCGAAAGCTGTACCCGAACGTGGATTTCTACTCTGGGATCGTTTTGCGCGCCATCGGAATTCCGACCTCCATGTTCACTGTAATGTTCGCAATGGCGCGTTGCGTGGGGTGGACTTCCCATTGGCTTGAAATGCAGAAAGAGGACCAAATGCGAATCTGCAGACCGCGGCAGCTTTACGTGGGTGAGCAGACAAGGGCGTATTTACCTCTGGAGTTGAGAGATCAGAACGCCGCGGCGGGAATTCCGATGGCTGAGGCCGGCAGCCCTGGTGGGTCTCTCGAAAGAAGGGGTAGTCGTTTCATCAACAGGATGGTCACACGTGATATGGTTCAGGGCAGCAGCTTCCGAAAACAGGTCCCGGATGATGACGTTCGCAGGACGATGAGCAGCAGAGGTAACAGTTGTCAATGAGGCAGTCTGGGACTACTCATAGGCGGTCAGGATTCGCGTATTTTCATTACGGTTCATGGTATCTTTCGATGTGAACGTAGGATGAGGTGCTGTCTGGATACTGTTAATGTGACATATTGTTATACCGTCGAGACCGACTAACATGAATTTTAATTTCAGAAGTCTTTGAAGTCTAAAGAGTGTAGAGGTGCATAAAGCGGGCAGACAAACTGGACTCTTGATTTTGAGTGTAAAAGAGCAGGAGCATGTACACGAAACGAGCTGAGAATGTGAGACACTGAGTGTTGAAACCCTCCGAGCGTTACAGGTGTCTTTTAAGATGTCTGGCTTTCCCCATCCCACAAAATGGTATCTAGGTCGAGGTCAACGTTAGTCTTTGGTGCAGTCTTTATTAAATGGCTTAGATAAAGTAGAATCGCTGACAGGGTTGCAATCAACAGTCAACGGTATATCCGAAATCTTAATATCTGGTGAATTGTGTCTTCCGCTTTTCATTAGATCAAATCTTCACGATACGAATACATTCCTCATTCCTCTGTCTGAAAGCATCTTTTTAGGATTGTCTATGGTGTCTTGCGTGTTGTATGAATGCACAGGTCCTGTTGAATTCTAGTCCTCGTTTCGTAAAAGTCTAAAGAGAAAAGTACCAGACGAAAATCGAAAAATCTAACGAAGAGTTTGCAAAAAACTAGAAGGAAGGGTTTAAATTCGAGAACCTCGTTGCCAAGAGTCAAAAATAACTTCAAATTCCGAAGAAAAGCGTCTCAAAAGATGACGCTTATCGAGATTCCAGAAGCCAGCGACCAACGTGCGATCCTGCGTACGCCACTACTGAAGAACGTGGAGTCGCGACAGACGGTTGATACAACTGCGACCAACAGTTGTCTTGCAGACCGCGTCGGCCCAGATAGCGCAAGGAGCAGCGCACTTACTAGCTTTTCCGGAATGGATCTCTCCGCGTCTCGTGTCAGCGATGTTGCGGACAAACAGGAGGCCCACGCGGACGCAAAGACCGAGCCCAAGTGGCTCACGCTGCCCTTGCTGATGACCGTACTGTCGTGTACCATCGGCGGAAGCTTCCAGTTTGGTTTCGCGATTGGATTTGTGAACAACACTGCGATTTACGTGAAGGAATTTATGATCGACATGGGGTACGAAATCGAGGCCGTCCAAGCCGTCGACGGGCCCTTCACGTCGCTGGCTTCCATGAACGCTGCGGTGGACGCGCACTTCACCTTTTGGTGGTCGATTGCGGTTTCGATCTTCGGATGCGGCGCCTTCTTCGGATCGTTCTTTGGGCCGATGGCAAGCAATCACCCGAGAATTGGGCGCAGGAATGCTATTCTATTGGAGAATTTCTTTTTCATCACCTCATGCACCCTTCTCGGATTCGTGCCCTCCTGTTGTCCGTGGACATCCCTCATTCTCGGGCGGTTCCTGGTTGGTGTGGGTTCAGGAGCGGCCACGGGCTGTGTGCCCTTGTACGTGGCGGAGATCTCACCGAAGCAAATTCGCGGAACGCTGGGAACAGTCCACCAGTTGTTGATCACGATCGGGATCCTGATTTCGCAGTCGCTGACGACGGGCAAGTTTCACCTTTTGGGCAGCGAGGAGCTCTGGCAATACACGATGTTGGTGCCGGCTATCTGCAGTTTGAGCCAGATTTTCACGCTCTGCTTCGTCCCGGAGTCGCCAGCATATCTGTACAAGTTGCATTTCGGAGAAATGGGAATACGCGGACGCGAAGAGGCGAGGGAGAGCTTGCGTTTCTTTCGTCGCGGGGTAGTCGCCAATGAGGAGGAATTGGAAAGGATCATGGACGACGAGTTGGACTCGATTCTGCGGGAGCTGACGAGTGATGAAGGCGCAGGAGATGAGGAGAATGCTAGTACGCGCGCCGAAGAGCGCCTCCAGGAGAAACTCGCGGAACATGAAGCTGCTTGCAAGGGGCAGGCGTTCACCAAGGGCCTCCACAAACCACCGTCCAAAACCACGATCTCGCCGAGACTTGGGATCGCCGCTGCCTCACCGCCGCTTGCGCCCTACACTGCGAATCTCGTCGATCAAACGCCGCGTCTAGGACGCCATGGCATCGTACCGGGTAGAGAGGGCACTGAAGAAGGCAAGAATACCTCCAGAGGAGAGCAGAGCCTCGTGGAATTGTGTTTCAAGTCGAAGAGGTCAGTGCAGATGCCGATCCTTATCGGAATCATCGTGAATTTAACAATGCAGCTGTCGGGGATGGACGCCGTGCTCTACTACTCGACGCAAGTCTTCCTGAATGCTGGGATTCCATTAGAGAGTGCCGAAGTGTGCACGACGTTAGTCGGATTCGTGAACTTTCTGGTCACAATTCCGGCGATGCTGTTTATGGATGTCAGCGGACGGAAGACTATTCAGCTCACCGGTCTCGGCGGGATGTATATCGGTTACAATCTTATGGTGTTTTCGCAATGCATGGCGGTCTGGTCGGAGCAAGATGCTGCCGCCAGAGGCATCGTGAGCAGCTCCCCCTACGAAGTGCCGGCGGGTGGATTTGGGGCATGGTTCGACGAAACATTCTCTCCGATTATGAGCTTCCTGGATTACTCCGTTTTTCGACCCATCTACGCTCCGCTCGTGCCGGTGATGTTCTATCGCTACATGGCAGTCTTTAGCATGATGTGGATTGTAATATGTTTTGCGTTTGGACCGGGATGCATCGCGTGGTTTATCATCGCCGAATTGTGTCCGATCGAAGCTCGCGCGACAGCCACATCTTTGGGTCTGGGATTTAACGCTCTCGCGAATTGGGCGGTTGCATTCTTCTTTCCAATTTGTCTTGGAATGTTAGGACGTTTTACCTTTGTGATTTTCGTATTCTTCACTGCCTTATTCTGGAGCCTTACCAACTGGTTTTTAATCGAAACGAAGGGGAAGAGCCCTTCCGAAGTCGAAGAGTATTTCAGGGACAAGTACGACTAGGCATAAATGGACACACCAACGGGCAATTCAATGCACGCACAGACAACACCAACGTAGGGGTAAACTAGAAAGCGTATGGATAGAAACTAAGTATCGAAGCCATTCCGCGTGGCACCCGTATATGAAGCCTATGCCTGTGAAATATCCAAAATGTATGACCGGCAGTAAGCGTGTTTTAAGTCAGGTAAAGGTCGATTGATATCGACAACGATTCAAAATTAGCACTCATTTTTTTGCATTCGTGTTTTTGCGAATTTAGACTGACCATTAACATTGCAGGGCGGAGCCTCCTTTCGAAACTCAATATAGAACAGCACTGATTTTAAAAGTAGACAATGTGTTTTCATCATCTTCAATCTGAAGCTGAATAGACACAGAAACGAAAAGGCATTCGAAATCACTCGGTGCTTGCAGAGGGTTTTGCTGCGTTTCTAGTGTGAACCCCGTTTCTGCGGTGAAGTCCGCCTACTTCTATTCGGAACGACGCGCAAATTCCTCGGTATTGACTTTGAACATCAAAGGATGTCACTAAAACACGTAGTTCGCAGTAAGCTAGGTTCACCCGAAAAGTTGACTCGGACTGTGTTCCCGCCGTAGACCCGCAGTTCATTTGCTTGTCATGTCCAAGACGCGATGTCATTTCTCAAGCCGTCAATTCTCGTTGCGTTTTGAGTTCTGTTTGGCGTAACAAAAGACTGTGCCTGTGCAATTTGTTTGTTGCTTCCCATATCGTTTCTGAGAGAGCCTACAGGTCAATTTGAGCGTTTCGATCAATCAGCGTTTGATCTTTCATGGAAGCGACAGGTGTAACTCGGAAGATGCGAAGTGTATGCCGTTCTCTTCGGAACATTTGCGTGAGTGAAACGGATCCGAGAATCATGCGCAGAACATGCATTATTGAGACGTCGCGCTCGGTCTGTCATGAATCAACATTGAAAAGATGTAAGTCTGTTGTATGGATATCGCTCTGATTTCATATCTTCGATCCGACCAATCAGAAATGCCGATAAATCTCATCAACTCATCGCTATGAGTCACTTCTCTTTCGGTGAAGTGTCTTCTACGCTCTCTTCTCCGGATTGCCGGAGGTTCGCAGAAGAGATTGTACGCAGAGTTCAGGAGTGTCAGGACGCTGTGTTGGTTTCCAACTTCCACATCGACGATGCGAGGAAGCTGAGCAGCCGTCCAAAGCCATATTCTAGGACTGAACCGCTGGATGTTTGGTTGCGGCAGAACCTGCCAGCCGTAACCGTTACTCGTGAAGGTTGCGTGGTCTTGCGAAAGCCTCTTGCGGTCGGGGATATCGTCCAACGGGTTCCATTTGGATCAGCGCTCGAAGTTGTGGCTCGCAGTCGTTTTCCAGTGATCGACACCGGCTTGCACGTGTACACATTGCTGGACTCCGACGGTCGTACTGTAAATGGTGTCCCTGGTCCCGAGCTGGTTCCAAGCAGTCGACGCGTCCTTATTCACAGCCAGGATGCTCGCGTTCTCTTCCGCGCGAAAGTTTGTACGGTGCGGAGTAATGGGTATTTCAGATGTCCTGCAGGAGTGCTGTACGCATACGCGTTGAAGGAGTGTGCTGGAACGAACACATACCTAGTGAAGGAACGCGATGTTGGCCTGGTAGAGGAATTCAAATTTCCGGACGCCGAGTTTGAAGTCGGAAGTCTGGTCGAGTTTGTCAATCCTGTTTGTGACGCCACTGCCTCGTTCATCGCGGAAGTCGTCGGCAGAAATGAGAATGCGTTGCCTCCTGAATGGTGGTATGACATCCGGCTGAAAAGCCAAGCCAAGGACATTTTTCGCAACATACGCTCGACAGCTCTGAGAAAATGGGATAGAAATCATGCAGAAAGGACAGTTATGACAAAATTCCAAGTCGGGATGTGTCTTTCAATTTCCTCGGACGGAGTTGTCAATCGGTGGAATCATCCTCTCAAGTCAGGGTCTGGGATATTCTACGTGGTTGAGCGATGCCCAACAGATCTGAAAGCTGGTTTTAACCTCTTGAATGCTCGGCCTTGGGTTTTGAAATTAGTGGAACACGAGACTGGAGAATTACACTACATTGACGACGTGATGGATCTGGAGGCCAATCTAGACGTTCCGCGTCCGTTTTTGCAATTCTCGGTCGGAGATGATGTCGAAGTCAGGGTTCGGGACAGTCGGAAGTCGTCTGAAAGGAAAGGCGCAGATGGTGATCGGTGGTTATCGGGAAGGATAAACGCTAAATGGTGCAGAGGGTTTCCTTATTCTGTCCGATTGAAAGACCGCAACGGTCTCTCACTTGAAGAAAGAACGATAGTGCTTTGTCCCTGCGACGTGCGCAGAGGTTTAAGATTCGCCATGGGGGACTCGGTGAAGTTTAGGATGATGGGCGACCGTCGCTCGGCTGACAATCGAAATGTTGGGCAAGGCCACTGGATTACCGGTGTTGTTTCCAGCGTTCGACCGAATCCAGAAACGGCGTACGTGGTCAAAGTCGACTATAGTAGTGAGGCAAATCTCGTCAGTTTGCCGTTTGACAAGCTTGAGGAGACAGAAATTCGCCCATATGTCCATCCGCCGGTGCGATTTGCGAAAGGTGCCTCGGCGGAAGCTTTTCTTGAAAACGAATGGCAGTCGGTGATAATCACGAAAACAAGGGCCGAGATCACTGGTCGCTGGCCCTACCAAGTGATCAAGTCTGGCGATCGGTCGAAACGTCCGACGATAATCGAAGCAGACACAGACACTCACATTCGTCGCCGATTGCTTCATTCTATCGGGACACGCGTACGAGTGAAGATGGAAGAACCGCGTGGACATATCATTTGGTTTCCAGGAATTGTAACGCACGTCCATCCACTCTCATCGAGGAAAAATACTGTGGCATGTCCTAAGAACAGTAGCCAAGATGCTGAGGGTTGTCCTAACAAGAGCTTATACGGTGTTCATTTGTACGGTGTTCAGTTGGATTCTTTTCAAGGGAAGCATTTAGAGTGTTTACCAACGCGTGTTAGGTACGAGCTGAGACGCGAGGAGGACCTTCAACGCATAACACCATGCCGCGATATCGACAAACGAACGATGGCGAGCGAAGATGGTGTCTGCGCCACCGGTGGCGGTACCATTTTGGATATCGCCGAGAGGTGGTTTGCACAAATAACAACCCGAGTTCACCAAATCGGGGACGCGTGTAGTTCGCTACAAGAATCGCAACAGGGGGCCGCAGTCGAGGTCAGGCTGGTCGAAGGAGGAGGTATCCAGCTTCACCACAATGGATTCGCTGTCGCGCGATTCGAGTCGCACTACGTTTCGCGCTACATGGAGAGTCTATCTAAGGATTTCATCCCTAACGTACGCATTCAGGTGGACATTGCCTCACATCCGCGCAAGACTTTTTACGTCCAAGTCAATATTTTTGCCAGCTGTTGCAAGCTTCCAGTCTGCACTGGGAATAGTGAAGGAAGTGCCAGCGATCCGCCGATGCTATTAACGGAGAGTGATCTGCTGAAGATGCCACTGGAAGTCTTGGACAGCAATCGCCCCAGCTTGCTCGCGCTTCCGAATTTTTTGAAGAAAATGACCGACCTCAAAAACTCTCTTCTGGAAGACGACGGATTTTCGTCCGACAATGTAATGTTGTGGCCAAAGAAGCACGGCATTCCGGTCAAGGGCCTCAGTAAGGCGGTGTGGGACCATTGTTTCAGCGATACCACCGTGGATCTTAAGATGCCTTTGTGGATCTCCGGGAACTACACAGAAAGGGACGCAGAAAACCTTCTTTTGCAGCTCGAGAGCGATCGGTTGACGCGGATGCTGGAGAGAGTCTACGAGGTTGGTATGAAATATGAGGATATGCCGGAAATATACGACAGCATTAAGGCTAAGACGAGCGTCCTGCCTACCGTCACGAGAAAATCTCTCTTTGGGGGAGGGGTCAGACTCAGAGAGCATCAGCGAAAGGCCCTTTGGTGGATGGTGGACAGAGAAAAACATCGAACGCCGAGAGATGAAGTTCTCGAGACGTTGGCACCACCGTCTAGCAGCAACGGCATCAAGCGGATTACATTTTGGGAAGCTGTCGACGCTCTTACCGGGAAAGCTTTGAAGTCCCGTTACGAGATCCTCCGCAGCACTCAATCAAAGTTCAGGAATAAGATCACGGGCACAGTCTGGCACAGCCGCCCGCCTACATTGACGCGAGGTGGAATCCTCGGCGACGAGATGGGATTGGGAAAGACATACGAAGTGATCGCGACGATTGCGTACGCTGACAAAGTGAATGTCGAAGGATTTTTTAGTGGCGATTC